>Ga0315277_10000584_pt1 | contig 57464 bp, 50 predicted proteins | sample YL17G05_15_MG_FD_203695 | JGI IMG/M metagenome (GOLD analysis project Ga0315277, IMG submission 203695) | Sediment microbial communities from Yellowstone Lake, YNP, Wyoming, USA - YL17G05_15 | ecosystem: Environmental > Aquatic > Freshwater > Lake > Sediment | place: USA: Wyoming | collected... | reverse complement strand
ACCAAGGACGACCTTATGGCCTACCTCGGCGACATTGAAGCCAAGGCCTCGCCTGAACATCTTGCTACAGTGAGGGAAGTCTACGGTGAGAGCTGGGAGAAGCCATACGAGACGATGTACGGCTCGAAGGGACCCTAGCGAGCGCCGTTTCATCGCATCTACGATGGTCTCCTAGCAAGCTCACCCAAAGAACGAGGGCTGATGTGGTGAGCAGTAAGTGGATCTTTCTCGACGAGTCGGGGACCGAGCCCACGAAGGCGGCTTCTGCACAGGGGGACTACTTCGCGCTGTGTGCTGTGGCTGTGGATGATCCTGACGCGACCCGGACGGAGCTGGGAAACCTCCTGCAAAGCCTCGACACCTCGCAGCACGGACCGGGCGTAGATAGAGTCCGAGCCCGCGGGTACTTCCATGCGTCCGACGATACTCCCAAGGTGCGCAGATACCTCCTGCGTGGTATCTCTGACGTTAGCTTCCATTGTCAGGTGTCCCGTGAGCCGTGGATCTCTCGCCCGGCATTGAGCCCGTACGACGCTCGGATCGCCGACATCTTCGGTACCATGGGCGCGCCGGGTAAGTGGACGGACACCATGCATGTGGTGATAGCGCGGCGCCATGCGCAGAGCACTGCGACAGGTAAGGGCAAGCAGTATCAGACACTCTTCGTGTCCGTGAGGAAATACCTTGAGAAGGAGTACCCCCTGCTGGCAGGGGAGATGCCGACCAAGCATACCGTTTGCCACGTCGCTTACTCTCAGGAGCCGTGCCTACAGCTGCCCGACTATTGTGGCTGGGCCGTTCAGCGCTGGCTTCGCTACGGCGACATAGAGTGGCTGCGAGTGCTGGCCCCGAAGGGCCCCGGCTGGCGCGACGACCAGGATAGACTCGTTCTTCCGCCCGACACTCCCGCGATGTATGTCGCGGCAGACAAGATCACAGGAGTGGACTTCTTCGGAGGCGTGTGAGAAGAACCGCTGCTCGATCAAGCGGAGAGCCTGAGCAGCAGGCATCGGCCTTGGCGTTCGGGAACCCGAGCCACCAACTACACCCGACCTCCAGCACGCCCCTCACTCCTCCTCCGCGTAGCACCCCACGTCCGCACGGGTCTTATCCCGCGGCCGACCCAATAGGTCTTCGGTCACCTCCGGCAACGCCTTGCCCGCGCCGATAGCGGGGGAGCCTGCGCGCAGCCGGTAGTCATGTTCGGCGGCGTTGACGAACAGCTTCTCCGGCGTGGCCTCGAGGGAATGGACATCCCACCCCAACTGCTGCCATTCCTTCAGGCCGATCACCCCACGGCCGCCCTCGGCCGGCCGCAACTCGGCGCCCCCTTCCATACCCATGGGGGCGATCTCGGTTTCCTCGGGGATGATGCCGTCCGCGGCGAAGCGGCCCACGACGAGGTTGTGGTCTGAGCCCGCGAGCGCCTGCTCACCCCAGATGAGAATCGCGCCCGTCTCCGAGTTGGAGGTATAGAAGATGTTGTTCTCCACCCGGTTACCGATGGGCGCCGATCGGCGCCGCCACCAGGGAATGTTGAGGACCCACCGGCCGTCCGGTCCCATCACTACCGTGTTGTGGCAGACCTCATTCCGGCTCGATCCTTCCGACGCGTCGATGGCGTAGAGCGAGATCCCCGAGGCGTGGTTGTCGTAGCAGAGGTTATTGCGGATGATGCTGTCCGACACCCCATCGCAGTTGATCGCCGAGCCGCCGGCGCGGCCGTTCTCCCAGATGATGTTTCGCTCGACCAGCGCGTGCGAGATCAACCCATCCCCGCCCATGTTCCGGTCGCCGTTCATGTGGATCCCGCAGCCGTCGTTGTGGTGGGAGCGGTTGCCGCGGATAACCGGGTAGTCGCCGCTGTTGCTGTGGTAGATGCCGTGCTCGTGGTTGTCATAGGATTCGTTGAACTGAATGGTGACGTGGTCGCTGAACGATGTGAAGATGCCGGTGAGCCCGCAATCGTGCACGCGGCAGTTCTGCACCGTCACGTACTGCGTGCGGCCGAGGTTGATGCCCCAGCGGGGCGCGCCTGAGACCTCGAACCCATCCACCACCCAGTGCTCGACCACCTGACCGTGCGTCCCCACCTCGATGACGCTCCGCCGGCGGTTCTCGGGGCCTAGTCTGTCAATGTGAACCCCTGGGCCCTCCGCTTTCAGGACGCTGGGCGCCTCCGGCCGCCCGGAGCGTCGGATGACGCAGCCCGCATACACTCCAGGGCTGACCAGAATGGTATCACCGGGCTGCGCCGCGTCCACCGCGCGCTGGAGCGTCGCCCAGGGCTTGTCCTTCGTTCCCGCGTTCTCGTCCGATCCGTCTATGGACACATGAAGCGTCGCTGCCGCTCCCGCGGATTGCAGCGCCAGCCCGATCAAACCGGCCAGGACCATCCACTCGTGTCTGATAGTGGTCTCCTTCCCGTCCGCCAGGCGGACCCCAGTAGCCTGCCATGTCCGCCGTGCGCTGTCAACACCTGAAAGTAACGCTCGTCTGGACTCTCGTCGCCGCGTGTGATAACATCGCTCCGTTCGCCGTTGCCGGCGTTGGGACAGGCGAAAGGCTTGTCCTGAGCCCTTCGACCCATTCGGCAGGCTCAGGGCAGGCTTCGCTCAGGGTGAACTCCGGCGAAGGGCAGACGTTCTCTGTTGATGAGATTGAGGAGTAGACTGATGACGGCAGAGAAGAAGTTGTTCAGCGCGGCGGGGGAGAAAGAAGTCACACGGGCGATCGTGGGCGAGTTCGCCCGCGAGTTCATGGACTATGTGGATAGCGACGTGGTGATCGTCGGGGGCGGCCCGTCCGGGCTGATGGCAGGGCGGGACTTGTGCCGAGCGAACAAGCGGGTGCTGCTCATCGAGCGGAACAACTACCTGGGTGGGGGGTTCTGGATCGGCGGCTACCTGATGAACAAGGTGACGGTGCGGGCGCCCGCGGAACTGGAGCTGGACGAACTGGCCATCCCACACCATGAGTCGTCGCCAGGCCTGCACGTAGCGGACGGGCCGCACGCCTGCTCGAAGCTGATCGCCTCCGCCTGCGACGCGGGCCTGAAGATCGTGAACATGACGATTTTCGAGGACGTGGTGTTGCGGGAGGGCCTGCCCGGCCAGCGAACCTCTGGGCAGGGCAGCCGCGTCGCCGGCGTGGTGATCAACTGGACCCCCGTCACCGCGCTGCCGCGGCAGATCACCTGTGTGGACCCGGTGGCGATGGAGTGCCGGCTGGTGATTGACGCCACCGGGCACGATGCCTGTGTGGTGCGCAAGCTGGAGGAGCGGGGGCTGGTGAGCGCCCCGGGCTATGGAGCGATGTGGGTGGAGCGCTCCGAGGATCTGATTGTGGAGCACACCGGCGAGGCCTATCCGGGCCTGCTCGTCGCAGGCATGGCGGTCTCTACCACTTTCGGCCTGCCGCGGATGGGGCCCACCTTCGGAGCGATGCTCCTCTCCGGCAAGCGCGCGGCAGAGGTGGCACTGGAGAAGCTGAGCTAGGCAATCGTGGCGCAGGGCGCTTGAGGCCATGCCCGCCTCAGGAGGGCGCCCTGCCTCGCAGAGGAGTGATAACGTTGGCATCTACCAAGAAGTGCGAGAAGGGCAAGGACCCGAAGACCTGCACCCCGGCGCAGGTCAAGAAGTGCCACGGGACCACGAAGAAGCACACCTGCAAGTAGCCCAGCGCGTGACTACCAGGCACTCCACCTCCGGCCTCGGGCGGCTGGGCGGCGGGCGTTAGCTCGCGTCAGGTAGCTGCGAGGGAGTCGGCGCAGTTTCGCTGTCGGCCCCGGTGCTCAACTCCGCACGGTGAAGAATGAACCCAGCCTTGGCGTTGGCGGCGACCTGCAGGTAGAGGCGGACCTGAGTGACCCGCTCCGGCTCGCCTTCCCCCTCTGGCACGAAGTACCAGGAAGGTTGCCCAGGCACTAAGAGGTAGGTCTGGCGCTGGATGGGAGGCAGGTTGTCCGAGAACACCTCCCAGCGCCACCGCACCCGGGGAGAGCCCTCGCTGTCACACCCATCTACATGCACGGCGCGGATGTGCCGCGGGTTGGTGAAGCCGAGCTCCAGCCGCAACGCCTTGAAGTCTTGAGCCGAGAAGACGATCCCTCCGTGCTGGTCCGCGGAGAGCTGGGAGCTGGCGCGCACCCGGCACCGAATTCCTTCTTCGTGGCGTGACACGGCGACAAGCCAGGTCGGGTAGTTCCACAGCACCACCGGCTGGGTTCCGGGCTGGGCGAGGTCCACCCCGGTGAAGAGGTAGCCGGCCGTCTCCTGCCGCCGGGCGCGCAAGGTCTCATCGGCGGCGGCGCGGCTGATCGGGGAGGGAGAAGGCCCTTTCTTCTGCTGGAAGTCCGGGGTGAACGTCTTGACGGCCGAGATGACGACAGCAAGCGCCTGGCTGGGCCTGAGCGGCTCTGAGGCGAGCTCGGTGCTGCGGAAGATGAACATCGAGAGGAAGCCGGACAGGGGGATGAACAGCAGCGGATCTGTGAGCTCGCGGAAGCGTATCTCCGTATAGGTAAGTGATAGCCCTCCCAGATAGAAGAAGACTGGCAGCAACACAATCGCATAATCACGCCACCAGGGGAGGGCGACCACCAGGGCGATCAACACCAAGGGCGCAACCACCATCCGAACCCTCTTGAGCATGATGGCGTGATGCATCTCGACATCCAGCGCGCGCTGGAGTAGCTCCGGCGGAGCGCGGTCCAACCCGATCGGCTCGTAGCGATCGGTGGTGACAAAGGCGAGATCGTTCGCCCGCGTCGGCCAGAGGTACTTCGCCGCCCAGGTGTCCGGCTCGGTGCTAAAGAAGCGATAGGCGCGGATCAGAGAGAGAGTGAGGTAGCGACCCGGATGGGAGAGGATCCAGTTGCGAGCGGCGCGGCGGTATCTGCTGTCCCTCTCCCGCTCTCCCTCCGCCGGCCTCGGTGGCCACCACGCCTCCGCGCAGAAGCCGCCGAGCCTGGCCTTGTCGTTGTTCCCCATCCACAGGTTCTCCCCGCCGACAGTGGAGATGGCGAAGGACCCCAGCCCGAGGCGCCGGTTCCGGATCACCCATGGCGAAAGCGCCAGCATCACCGCGGCGAGAAAGACGAGACCGCGCATCGAGTGCCACTCTCGCTTCCTTGGGGAGTAGACGCTGAGCAGAAGGCCGGCCGGCACGAAGAAGGCGGCGGCCGGCCGCACCAGCACCATCAACCCGAACAGCGCGCCCGAGCCAGCCATGAGGTTGAACCTGCGATTGCCCTCCCGCGCCTCCGCCGCCGCGAGACAGAGAAGCCCGGAGATCAGCAGAAATGCGGCGAGCGTCTCGCTCGCCAGCACCGGCACATAGGCAAGGGCCGGGGGAGATACCGCGTGCAGAAGGCCGGCGATCACACTCGCCCTCGGCGACAGAACGTGCGCCGCGAGCAACACCAGCAGGCCTGAGGTGAGCGCGCCCAGCAGCGCCTGCACGAACCCCGCCACCCGCGGGCTGTGGCCAACTACCGTATAGACAAGGGCAAGGAATCCTGGGTATCCGGGGGTACGGTACGCGTAGGAGCCCGCTTCTCCGAACTGCCCGGTGGTGAGCCATCTCATGGCCAGCTCGTCGTAACCCTTGAAGTCCGAGATGGGGGTGACATGGGCAAGCGCCACCCACGTGACGCGGATGGCAAGGGAGAACACGAATACCAGAACGGCCAGCTTAAGGGTGCGATTCGTATCCATGTCTATCCGTCGCGGGACTCACGCCCGAGGCCCTAGGTTTTACCACACAAACCGGCCAGTTGCGAACGGGAGAGGCACGCCGCCTGTGAAGTCCGGTCGAGAGAGGCCTGCTGCGGCGCAAGCGCCCAGGTCCTTGCCGTCTGGTGACATGTACACGCCGGTCTGCGGCCGCCACCATACGGGCAGGATACCGGCAGCGCCACAGAGTATGTAGACGGGGCGGGGGCGACGCACAGCTTGTCTGTGGGCAACTGCCCGTTCAGGACCCCGAGGGTCCTTCAGGGTCCGAGGGGCGCCGTTACCTTGAATCAGGAGAATCGGTAACGCACAGGAGAGTGCGATGCAGCTAGCCGTGCTCAGCAGCGAACAGGTGGAGATGGTGCACGAGGCCTCGTGTCGCCTCCTCGCCGAGGTGGGAGTCCACCTCCCGCACGAGGACATGCGGAAACGGTTCCGAGAAGCGGGCGCAACGGTGGACGAGATCGCCAGCATGGTCCGAATCCCCCGCCAACTGGTGGAGGAACTGGCAGCCAAGGCCGGCAAGTCGTTCACCATCTACGGACGGGACCGCAGCCGTCAGGCGGTGTTCGGAAGCGGCAAGCGAAACTACAACTCCATCTCGGGGGAGGCCTACTGGATTGACGACCGAACCGGGGAGCGCCGGTGGGCCACCCTCAATGATGTAATCAGCGCGGCCCGGCTGGGCGACGCGCTGCCCGATCTAACGATCGTGGGAGCGATGGCCGATCCGCATGAGGTGCCGGTCTCCTATCGCTGTGTGGAGGTGGCCGCCGCGCTGCTGCGCAACACCACCAAGCCCATCGGACTCTGGTACCACGACCGCGCCTCCGCTGGTTTCCTCAACGAGCTGCTCGTGGCTCTCGCAGGAAGCCAAGAGGAGGCGGCGCGATACCCAGTGACGTACCCGTTCCTCGAGCCGATCAGCCCGCTGCGATTCCCCCACAATGGCGTTGATCTCCTGTACGAGACCGCCAAGCTCAACCTCCCCGTGCCCATCGGGCCGATGGCCCAGGCGGGCATGTCGGGGCCGGTCACGCTCGCGGGCACGGTGGCGCAGGAGAACGCGGAGATACTGGCAGGCGTGTGCATCACCCAACTGATCCGGCCGGGAATGCCGGTGTGCTATGGCGGCATCCCTCACGCGTTCGACATGCGCACCACCCAGATGATCTTCTGCGGGCCCGAGCAGGCGCTGATGGCGGTGGCGCTCACGCAGATGGGAAAGCACCGCTACGGGCTGCCCGTGTACATCAACGTCGGGCTGACCGACAGCAAGACCGTAGACGCCCAAGCGGGGATGGAGACTGGCGTCACGCTCATCTGCGGCGCGCTGGCGGGAGCGGACATCTTCGGCCACCTGGGCATCTGTGGGGTGGACCAGGCCACCTCCCTCGACATGCTGGTGATGCAGCACGAGCTGATCGGATTCGTCGAGCGGATCATGCGGGGTATGCGTGTGGACGAGAAAGCGCTCGCTGTGGGGGTGATCAAGGAGGTCGGGCCGGGCGGCAGCTTCATCGCCCACGATCATACCCTCGAGCACTACCGCCAGGAGCTGTGGTTCCCACGCCTCCTGGACCGGCAGTTCTACGACGCATGGATGCAGGCCGGCGCCTCCACCATGGCGCAGCGGTGCCGGCAGGAGAAGGAGCGTCTGCTGGTCGAACACGAGGTGGAGCCCCTGCCGGATGACATACAGAAGGAGTTCCAGCGGATCATCGCCGCCGCCCGCAAGCACCTGACACCCCTGTAGGGCGGGCGCTCCGTCGCCCGCCGCCAGGCTTCGCAGAATACCAAAGGAGACCACGCAGCATGAAGGAGAAGGCCGTCATCATCGGCGCGGGAAGCGCCATGTTCACCAGAGGCCTGGCGATTGACCTGATCCAGCACCAGTGGGAGCTGGAACTGGCGCTGGTGGACATAGACCCGAAAGCTCTGGAGACCGCCGACCGCTTGTCCAGGAAGATGGTCGAGGCCAGCAGGGCGCCCATGAAGGTGTCCGCCTCCCTCGATCGGAGGGATGTGCTCAAGGGCGCCACCGCGGTGATCACCACCATCGCGGTGGGGGGCCGGCGCGCCTGGGAGCTGGATGTGCAGATCCCCCGCAAGTACGAGATCTACCAGCCGGTGGGCGACTCGGTGATGCCAGGCGGCAGCTCGCGGGCGCTCCGCATGATCCCGCCCATGGTCGCCATTGCCGCGGACGTAGTGGAGCTCGCCCCGGACGCGCTCTTCTTCAACTACGCCAACCCCATGAGCGTAGTCTGCCGAGCGGTGCGGAAGGAAACCGGGGCGCAGGTCGTCGGCCTCTGCCACGGCGTGTTCCATGTGGGGCACTACCTCGCCGAGCTGCTCGGTGTGCCCGACTCCGATCTCAAGTACACCGCAGTGGGTATGAACCACCTCACCTGGTTCACCGAGATTCGCGTGAAGGGAGACGATGCCAAACCCCGCCTCCGCGAGATCGCGCAGCAGAAGCTCGCCGCTCTTCCCGGCGCAGCCGCGCTGGGGACGCGGTTCCCCGAGGCTGGCACCAGCGACGCCGCGAGCGGCGTTGACCCCGATGAGATTCAGGCCTTCACCTGGGAGCTGTTCCTCCTCTTCGACGCCTTCCCCGCGGTGCTCGACCGCCACGTGACCGAGTTCTTCCCCTATCTCTTCCGCGGGAAGAGAAGCTACTACGGCAAGACTCTGGGCGTGGAGAGGTACAGCATCGAGCAGGTGATCCAGAACGGAGACCGCATCTACGCGCAGATGCAGGAGGAAGCGTTCTCGCCCGAGCCTCTCGGCGAGGACTACTTCCGCCGCATCGGCGGCGAACACGAGCAGGTGGTGGACATTATTGACAGCATCAGGACAGATGCGGCACGCACCTACTCGGCCAACCTGCCAAACCGGGGCCAGGTGCCAAACCTGCCATACGATTGTGTTGTTGAAAGCCCGGCGATTGCCGATGCCTCGGGCATGCATCCGATCGCGCTGGGACCTGTGCCGGCCGGGCTGGCCGGAAGTCTGGCCACCCGCTTCCAGTGGGTCGAGACTCTGGTCGAGGCGGCGGTGGAGGGCAGCCGAAGGAAGTTCATCCAGGCGCTCATCCTCGATGGAGCGGTGGACTCGGTCGCCACCGCCACCCGGCTTGCGGACGACTTGCTGGCCGCGCACGCACAGTACCTCCCGCAGTTCGCGAGATGAGAGAGGAAAGGCGATCATGAAGCTATCCATGCACTCGATCTGCATCGAGCGGAAGTACCCCCTGCTGCAGGCCATCCGCCGCGCCGCAGAGCTTGGCTATCATGGCTATGAGATAGACATCGGCGACTTCGGCAACACCGGCCTGGGCCTGCACTGGCCGGAGGAGTACACCGAGAAGCATGTGGCGGCCGCGGGCCAGGCGGCGCGAGATGCGGGTGTGGAGATCAGCTCGCTCTGCCTGGGGGTGCTGTGGAGATTCTACCCCTCCAGCCCCGACCCCGCGGTGCGCGAGCAGGCGGCGGAGATCATCCGCCAGGCCGCCCCCTTCGCCGCCTCGGTGGGCGCGAAGGTGATTCTGCTTCCGGTCGGACAACCGGAGGAGCTCACCCCTGAGCAGGCCCGCACCAACCTGGTGGAGGTGCTCAGAACGTGCGCGCCGAAGGCGGAGAAGGTCGGGGTCGTGTACGCGGTGGAGAATGTCGGGCAAGCACTTGCTTATACTGCCGACGATCTCATCGAGATCGCGTCGCAGGTTGGCTCGCCTGCTTGCCAGGTCTACTACGATGTGGGCAATGCAGCCGCGCAAGGGGCCGACGCGGCCGCGGAGATGAGGAAGCTGGGCCGGCGATTGGCGATGCTGCATGTCAAGGACCTACAGGCAACGCCCAAAGGTCGCAAGCTGGCGGTGGTCGGAGATGGCATCGTGGACTTCCGCGCCGCGGCCCAGGCGGCGAGGGAGATCGGCTACCGCGGATACCTGACCCTGGAGGTGCCAGGGACGGCCGAGAATGCAGACGAAGTGGCGATCCGCAGCCGCGACGCACTGCGGGAGTTCTTCGATGGGTAGGGGCAGGAGTTCAACTCCTGCCCCACAAGCAGAAAGGAAAGCGAAATGGCGAAAGACAAGCTGCGCGTCGGTCTGGTGTGCTGCGCTGGCATTGGCGCCAGCCATGTGCAATGCTGGCGCTACCTGGAGCATCGGGCGCAGATCACGGCGGTGATGGACGTGGACCAGGAGATGGCTCAGATCACTGCCCACATCTCCGGAGATGTGCCCTGGACCACGAATCTGGAGGAACTGGTCTCTCGCGATGACGTGGATGCGGTGGACATCTGCTCCCCGCCCTTTGCCCACGCCGACCAGATCATCGCCGCCGCGAAGGCGGGCAAGCACGTGCTCTGCGAGAAGCCGATCACGGTCAACCTGGAGGACGCGGATCGCGCCATCGCCGCCTGCAAGCAGGCGGGTGTGAAGTTCATGCTGGCCTTCCCGCGGCCTTTCTCGCCGGCGATGCGCCGGTTGAAGGAGATGGTGGCCACGGAGGAGCTGGGCAAGCCCATCCGCATCTACTCCGCCCACCACATGCGCGCGGAGTGGCTGCGCAAGCGCACGGGCTGGTTCTGGGATCCCAAGAAGAGCGGGGGCACCGCCATCGAAGGCGTTATCCACGACTTCCACTTCCTTCCCTGGCTGATGGGGCCCGCCAAGCGCATCTACGCGGAAGCCGGCAGCTTCATCTACACCGACCGATCGCCCACCCTCCCCGATGACCAGCTCGTGGTGCTGTGGCGCTTCGAAAACGGCGCCATCGGCATCATTGACGGCGGCGCGAACCAGCCCAGCAACTACGGCGGGCACACCAGCGTCTTCTTCACCGAGGGCGGCGTGCGCATGGAGCGTGATGGCGCAATGTCCATCCACCGCGGCATGACTACCTATCACCCGACCGTGGAACGCGTGCACCGGTTCGGCCCCATCTCCGACGACACCCAGATCGCGCGGTCGCCCTTCAGCCCCTCTGGACACCTGGGCGAGATCGAGCACTTCGTCGAATGCGTGCTCGAGAACGAGGAGCCGCAGACGCCGGCCGAGCAAGGCCGCTACGCCCTCGAGTGCGCCTGGGCCGCCATCAAGTCGTTCCAGACCAACCAGCCGGTGACACTGCCGCTGGGGAAGCCGTACCCCAGCTACTAGCTCGGCCCTTCCATTGCAGAAGCACAGAGGAGGCAGGTCAGGGGACCTGCGCTATAAGGGAGGAGCCGCTGGCCCTGCTCCTGCGAGAGGGGACAGGAGCGGGCGCGGCCGCGCCGAAGAGAGAGCGGACCCATGATGGACGTTCTCCGGCCCACCCATGCTTGACCTGTTCCACCGCACCTATGGCGCCATCTTCCGGCGATACCCCGTGCTGGGGCGGATGGCCGTGGTGGTATTGCTGGGGGAGGTGGTGTTCGCGGCGGTCAACAACTACGCTCTGCCGTTCTACGTGAAGGATGATCTCGGGCGGTCTCCGTCGGTGGTGGGAATCCTGGTCTCGACCTTCCTGGCTGCGGAGATGCTCCTCAAGCTGCCGTTTGGCCACCTGTCGGATCGGTATGGGCGGCGGCGGTTCGCCATGTACGGCCTGGCGGCTTGCGTGGTGGCGCCGGTGGCGGTATGCGCTATTCCCGCGGAGGTATTTGCCATCGGCCCTGCGCTGATCTTTTTGGTATTGATGCCGCTACGGGCGCTGGATGGCGCCGGCGCGGCTGCTCTGTGGCCTCCCCTGTTCGCGGCAGTGCCGGATCACGTGCCCACCCAGGAGCGCGCCGCGGCGATGAGTGTGATGAACACGGCTTACATGGCAGGCCTTGCTCTCGGTCCCACCTTGGTGGGGGTGGCGTGGAAGGTGGCGCAGGCAGCGAAGGCCCCCGAGCAGTGGGTAGGAAAGGCGCCGTTTGCGATGGTGGCTGCCGCCGCCGCCATTGGCGCTCTGGTAGCCTCCCGCCTTCCCGCCTTCGCTACGCCTGCCCGGCCGGGGGCCCCGGCGGGCGACCTTGCCATCCCCAGCATCGCCGCGCCATACCAGGTGGTCAGCCTGCCTGCGGCGGGCGGCGGGCAGTCCAGATTCGTGCTCGGCAGCGTGCGTTTGGTCGCCGCGGTCATCATCATCACCCTTGCTGAGATGTTCGCCACCTCCACCATCGCGCCTTACCTCGGCCTTTACGTGCGCGAGGTGACGGGGATGGACCGCAGCAACATCCCCTTCCTGCTGCTGTTGTTGTCTGTGCCCGCCGGCCTGTTGGGGATCCCCATCGGCCATCTCTGTGATCGCCTGCCCCGCCGGCGCGTGGTACAGGGGGCGCTGGTGGTCACCGCCGCGGGGCTGTGGCTGGTGCCGGCCTGCCGGTCGCTGTGGGCTCTTCTACTGGTGGGCGTGGTGGTGGTGATCGGCTTCCTGTTTGGGCTTCCTTCCTGGCTGGCGTTGATCACGGACCTTGCTCCTGGCGGAGGTGAGGGCAAGACCATGGGGCTGATGGCGACGGCCCAGGGGGTGGGAGCCTTCCTGGGCCCGGTGGCAGGGGGGTTGATTTGGAGGGTGAGCATCAGGGGGCCGTTCTACCTCAGCGCGGGCATGCTTACCTGCGCGGCGGTGACGGCCCTGCTGTTCGTTCCCCAGGTGCCGGCAGGCAGGAGGCACAATTCCACCGAAGCAGGCCCTAGCGGGGGATGAACCGATGATACACGATCTTATCATCCTGATGCTCAGCTTCGTGGTGATCATTGTCGGCGCCGAGCTGTTCACAAATGGGGTCGAGTGGCTCGGCGTGCGGTTCCGGCTCTCCGAGGGAGCCGTCGGCAGCGTGCTCGCCGCGGTGGGGACCGCCCTGCCGGAGACTCTGATCCCGTGCGTGGCCTTGGTCTTCTTCCGCAGCCCGGGGCCGGGTGTCCCCGGCCAGCAGGTCCCCGATCCGGGGATGGAGATCGGCCTGGGCGCGATCCTGGGCGCTCCGTTCATGCTCTCAACCCTCGCCTTCTTCGTTACCGCGCTGGCGGCGTTCATCTACCGAGGGCGCCGGCCCACGGGCTGGCGGCTGCGGATCAACCGCAAGGTGCTGACCAGGGATCTCGGCTTCTTCCTGCCCCTCTACGGGGCGGCGATTGCAGTCAGCTTCTCTCACGGAGGCCATTGGGGACGCTACGGCCTGGCCGGCGTGCTTATCCTCGTCTACGCTTACTACGTGCGCCTGAACCTGCGCGAGACCGCGGAAGGGGAGAAGGAAGAGCCGCTCACCTTCAACCTGGTGTGGGCATCGCTACCGCTGCTCCCACCAGGGCCACCCGACCGCGACGCGGTGCGCGCAAGGCGCGAGCTGGTCTCCACCAGCCCGCCAAGACTGCCAGCCGTCTACGGCCAGGTGGCGCTGGCAATGGGACTGATCCTCGGGGGAGCCTACATCTTCGTGGACGCGACCAGGGAGCTTGCCGCCCTCATCGGCTTCTCCCCGATGGTGATCGCCCTGATCGTCGCCCCCATCGCCACCGAGCTCCCGGAGAAGTTCAACTCGGTGATCTGGGTCCGAGAGGGCAAAGGAACGCTTGCCCTCGGCAACATTACCGGGGCGATGGTGTTCCAGTCCACCTTCCCGGTGACGCTGGGGATGCTTCTCACACCCTGGCATTTCGGCGGCTCGGCGGCCGGCGGGGCGGCGTTGCTGTCGGCGGCGATAGCCCTCACCAGCGCGGCGACCTTGCTGGTGTGGGTGCGGGCCAGCCGGAACGACACCATCGCTCCCTGGCCCCTGCTGGTCGGTGTTCTGTGGTGGCTGGCGTTCGCCGGCTATGTGGTGCTTAGGGTGATTCCCGCTTCCTGAAGCGTCTCAGTGAGCCGTTGTGCCGTTGCCACTGGCCGAGAGGCGCGTTAGCGAGGATATGCTGAGAGAGGAAGCCAGCGCATGCTGCTAGACGCGGCGGTCCTAACCATCCTGCTGGGCCTGGTGCTGGGGAGAGGCAGACTGACGCGTCTCAAGGACCTGGATCTGCGCGCCCCGTCCGTATTCGTGCTGGCGGCGGCGATCAAGATCATCCTGGTCGCGCTGGGCGCGCGCGGTGTCGCCATGCCGCTGGTATTGGGGAAGCTGGGCAATGTGGCCTCCTACCTCCTCCTCCTGTTGGGCCTGGCGCTCAACCGCCATCGGTGCGAGCTGCGGATCGTGGGGGTAGGCGTGCTCCTGAACTTCCTGGTGATCGCCGCCAACGGCGGCAGCATGCCGGTTGATCGTGCCCTCGCCCAGAAGGCGGGGAATGCGGCGCTGGTCCGGCTGCTCGACTCACCCCGGTACGTCAACCACAAGCGGGTGACCCCGCGAACTCGCCTCAGGCCGCTGGCGGATGTGATTGCCCTGCCCATGCTCTTCCCCAGGCCGCGCTTCTTCAGCCCCGGCAGTGTGGGCGATGTGCTGATCACCCTGGGCGCATGCTGGCTAATCCTCAGCGCCACCGGGGCCTTCGGTCTCGGTAGCAGTCGCCCACCATCTGTACTGGTAAGCTCTGGCCGGTCAGGCGAAGAAGGCGAAGCTCCATGAGGCTGACCTACGCCAAGTACCTCACTGCCAGGGACGTCTCCTGCCTCGGGCGGTGGTGTCTCCTGTTCGGCCCAGAGCATCGTCTGAAACGGGAGGTCCTGGCTCGCTTCCGAGGTCAGGCCAAGGATGCGGCTGGTGGCGAAGACCCGGGCTGGGAGGTGCTGGAAGGTCCTGCCGTGACCGCTTCCGATTTGCTCTCTCGCTGTCAAACCGGGGCCTTACTTGATGGAACCAGATTGGTGCTGGTGGACCGGGCGGAGCGCATTGACGGCAGAGAGCAGGAGGCGCTTGCCAAGCGCGTGGGCGATCTCCCGCCGAGTGTGGCCGTGGTGCTGGTGACCGCTGAGAGCGGCCCGCGCAGAGAACACAAGGCCCTGAGGGCCGTCCTCCGGCGCGCCATCGAGGAACATGGGTTCAGCATCGAGTTCGCCGCCCTCAAGGGACAAGAGGCGGTCTCCTGGGCGGTGAACCGGGCGAAAGGCCTGGGCAAGACCCTGGAGCGCGCCGCCGCCCGCAAGCTCGCCGAGCAGAAGCTGGGCACCGGCCTCGGCGCGCTGGAGCTGGAGATCGAGAAGCTCGCCTCCTTCGTGGGCGAACGCAAGACCATCACCAGCGCCGACGTGGAAGAGGTCACGCCGCGCTTGATCGAGGAGGACATTTTCCGGCTGGTGGACGCGGTGGCCGTCCAGAGCTCGGGGCGAGCGGTGGCGGTGTTGAGAGCGCTGCTCCGCGATCGGCGGGAAGTCCCCGCCCGCATCCTGCCCATGATCGCCCAGGCGATCCGTGAGATCTGGCAAGTCAAGCTCCTGCTCGACCATGGCTGGCAGCCGGGCGGGGAAGTGGAAGAGGGAATTCGCGCGCTTCTGCCCATGGAGGAAAGAAGGAATGTGCTGCGAGCGTTCACCAGGAGACCTTGGCAGGTTGGCGATCGCATTCGGCAGGCCAACTCGTTCTCCTGGGCCAGGCTGGCGCGGGCGGTGCAGGCGCTGCACGATTGCGATCTGACCATGAAGGGCGCGGCCGGGAAGATGACTGATGAGAGCATGGCAATCGAGCTGCTGGTGATTCAGCTCTGCCGCGACCTTGACCTGCCCCTGTGGGACAGCGAGATGAGGAAACCCAGGCCCCATGCCGCAGGCGGATAGGCGGGATGGGCTGCAATAGAGTGCTAGCGCCAGTGGGTGAAGCCCCGCCTCGCCAAGCCCTCACCCATGTCCTCGAACCCGAAGTCCCCTGGGACAACATCGTCGCCTTCGTGGAGGCGGTGGAGGGATTCGGCATCTTGTAAGGCGGACATGCCTGCCGTCCTTGAACCACTGCCCCGGCAAGGGTACGCGCGCCCAGCGCCGAACCTTCTGCCCGTGTCCTCACCAATTGCCAGGAGCTACTGCCATGAAGAATCCCACCGCCCCCCGCGTCTCAATCCGCAAGGTCAACGGCATCCCCCGCCTCTACGTCAATGGCGAGCCAGTGCCCACCATTGCCTACCGTAACCGTATCCACCACGACTTCAAGTACATGAAGAAGTTTGCCGATTCAGGGCATGTCATCTTCTTCATGACCCACCCGCGGCACTTCGATCAGCCGGCGTACGATTACTGGAAGGCGGTGGATGAGAACGTCCGACGCATCCTCGGGTTCAACGACCAGGTGCTGCTGATCCTGGGCATGTATCTCGGCGTGGATGAGAAGTGGGCGAAGGAGCACCCTGATGACATCGCCCGCGGCATTGATGGCTCGCCCGCGCGGCGCTACGAGGAGCGCAGCCACGGCGGGTTGATCACCATGCCGTACTCCCTGTTCTCCCGCGAGTTCGAGAAGGAGGGCGTGCGCCAGGTCAAGGCTCATGTGGACTACGTCCGCGATCATCCCCTCGCCCACCGCATCATCGGTCTCTTCATCGAGGCGGGCGCCGCCCAGGAGTGGATCCCCTTCAACCGCGGCGATCAGATGGACTACGCCCCGTGCGTGACCGTCGCCTTCCGCGAATGGCTGCGGAAGAAGTACCGCACCCAGGCCGCGCTGCGCAAGGCGTGGAGGGATCGCAAGGTCGCCTTCGACACCGCCACCGTCCCCAGTCAGCCGGAGCAGGAGCAGACCAACCGCGGAGACTTCTTCGATCCGTCGCTTGGCCGGCGAGTGATAGATTTCCAGCAGTGCTACATGCAGAACATCGGCGACCGCATCCACGCCTGCTGCAAGGTCGCCAAGCAGGGCGGCGAAGGGCGGCTGGTCGGCATCTTCCACGAGCCGCCGATGGAAGTGGGCGCGCACGACCACGCCTGGCAGCAGGTGATGGAGGACCCCAACATTGACTTCTTCTGCGGCCCGCCCTGCTATGAGTCTCGCCGCGGCGGCCAGCCCATCCCGCTCCACCACCTGCTCGATTCACTCCGCCTCGACAACAAGCTCCACTTCCTGGAAGAGGACACCCGCCCGCACACTTTGGCGAAGATCGTGGGACAGCACGTCCACTGCGCCACCAAAGACGAGTCTCGCCAGACCATCTCCCGCTCCATGCTCCACAGTTTTGCCAAGGGCACGCTCGCCTGGTACTGGGACTTTCAGCACCGCTGGTTCACCGAGCCCTGGTTCTTCCCGTTCTTCAGGCAGCTCCAGGACATCGGCATCGCCGTCCAGAAAGCAAAGCCCCGCTCGGCTGCCCAGGTGGCGGTGTTCATTGATGAAGGTTCCATCCCCTACTCCCGCGGGGACAACTCCCTGCTCAGCAATCTGGGCCACCGCTTCATGATCCACGAGATCAACCGCATCGGTTGCCCGCACGATGTCTACCTGTTCGACCACCTTCGGCGGGGCGATCTGCCGGACTACAAGCTCTACCTCTTTCTCAACACCTTCCGGGTGACCGCGGCGCAGCGCCGCGCGGTGAAGCGCCTGCGGCGGGACGGGAAAGTGCTGTTCTTCCACCACGCCGCCGGGTTCATCAACGATGACGCCAAGGCCGCCGCCTCCGTGGACAACATGGCCGACCTCATCGGCATGGACTTCAAGGAGTTCGATGTGCGCATCCCGACCACGGTGGTAACCAGTGACCGCGACCATCCGCTGGTGAACGCGCTGCCTGTGGGCTTCACCTTCGGGCAGTTCCCGCGGTATCTGCGCCGCTCCCTGTTCGGCGGCTCTGACAAGGACCCGGTCTTCCCTCGCATTCTGCCCGTGTCGCCGGTGTTCTCGGTGGATGACGCGGAGGCGGTGTCGCTCGGGTACTACACCTTTGACGAACTCCCCGCTCCCGTCGCCACCAGCCGCCGGCAACCGAAGCCGAAGACCCATGACGATGACCGCTACGTGGGGTTCGCGGCGAAGCACGGGAAGGACTGGACCAGCGTCTACGCGGGCGTAGTGGCGATGACCTCAGAGCTGGTCCGCGGCCTCGCCCGCTTCGCCGGCGCGCACATCTGCCTCGACACCGATGACACCTTCTACGCCAACGACCGCCTGATCGTGCTGCACACGAACTGGCGGCCGGGCAGCACGCGCACCATCAGACTGCCGAAGCGGACGAACGTGTACGATCTGCTCGATCACGGCAAACCGGTGGCTCGGGGCGTGCGCGAGTTCACCATTCCGGTGAAGCCCAAGACGACCTACGCCTTCTTCCTGGGGAGCGCGCCGCCCAGGCTGTAGGGGCGCACCGTAGTGCGCCCGCATCGAGTCTGGCGTCCGATCGCTTACGGCTCATAGGAGACATGAAATGGAAAACGCGGCGCGCGCCTGGAACGCAATTGGGGAGCACTGGGCCGCTATGCAGGGGGAGGCCGGCGATGGCAATCAGCAGTGGATCATCAACCCCGCGCTCTTCGCCCTGGCCGGGGAGGTCGCCGGCTTACGGGTGTTGGACGCCGCGTGCGGCGGAGGGCACATCGCCCGCGCGCTGACCCGCCGGGGGGCGACCGTCACCGGAGTTGACATCTCGGCCGCAATGATTGGTGCGGCGAAACGCGCCTCGGCGGGCCTCGCCATTGACTTCCGCGTGGCCGACATCTCGGCGATGCCGGAACTCGCGGACAGCAGCTTCGATCTGGCCGTCTGCAGTATGGCGCTGATGAACGTAGCCGACATCGCCAACGCGTTTCGAGAACTCGCGCGGGTGCTGAAGCCGGGCGGGCATCTTGTCTTCTCACTGCCACACCCCTGCTACCCGCGCCGGCCTGGCAGTCACGGCGTAGCGCGGGAAGACGAGGATGATTGGCTCGAGTACCACCGGGTTGGTAGCTACCTGGACGAGGGCGAGTACCCGATGTCCTTGCCGAGTGCGGACGGCGAGTCCCACCCCGTCCCCACCTTCCATCGCACGCTCACCACTCTCATTGTGCTGCTGGTGGACTCGGGCTTCGTCATTGACGGACTGATTGAGCCGATGCCGTCGGACACTCCGGAGGCGAAGCAGGAACTCGGCCTCGGATGGTGGCACGCAACCTGCCGCATCGCCTACTACCTGGTCATGCGCGCGGCGTGTGTAAGTTCACCGTCCCAGTGAAGCCGAAGACGACGTACGCCTTCTTTCTGGGGAATAAACCGCCCGCATGGTAGGGCAGACCTGTGGTCTGCCCGCAGGCTGGGAGCCTGCGCCACCGTGCCCGGCCGCCAGCAAACCGCCCGAATGGTAGCCTTGTAGGGCGGGTATGTCCCTGAGCGAAGCGAGGGGCATGCCCGCCACGGCACCCAGACCGGCGGGGATGCGGCTCACGCCGACATCCCCGCCCTACAACTCCCGCGGTGGTGCCAGGATGCGCGCCATGAAGAGCTGTCGCAGTTCCGCCCCCTTCTCCTCGGGCACCTCACCCCCCAACAGGTGCGGCCCCTCCGGGTCGTGCTCGATCTCCAGCTCCGCCAGCCGGCCGGGGCTGACCTTGATGCTCGCCCGGCCGCGCTGCACCTCCAGCCAACCACCCATCAGGTGGGCCAGCACGTTCAGGTCAGAGACGTGCGGCCACTTCGTGGCATCGGGCTTGTTCGTGCTCCACAGGTCAATAGCGGCGGCGAGCAGTCTGGTCGTGGGTAGGTCGGCAGCTCGCAGGCGCTCCAGCTCCGGTTCCTTCCAGGCCGCGAACCGGGTGGCATTCTCCGGCAGCAACACCCACTGCGCCTCTGAGCACGCCACCACCGCGGCCGCGAGGGGATCGTAGCGCAGGTTCCACCCGATCGCCGGCGGGCGGCCGGCGAAGTCGAACGTGCCACCATTGGTCACGATCGCCTTCACATTCTGCGCCGCCTCCGGGAAGCGGACCAGCGCCTGCCCCACATTGGTCATGGCGCCGATGGTGAGCACGTACACCTCGCCGGGATGTTCGGCCGTCACCTTGGCGATCAGTTCATCGGCCCACAGCTCGCTCGGAGGCGGGAGTCCCACCTCATCCGGCGCCAGTTCGCCCTGCCTCACCCCCACACCCGGGCGCATGGTGCGATCCCCGTTGGGCATGGCGCGCGGGTAGCCGGCGGCGACCGGGATGTGCGGCTGGCCGAAGGGGGCGGTGACCTTGCGCGCGATCCGCGACCGCGCCTGCGTATCCCCGTCCACCGTGGTGATCCCCAGCACCTCGAACTCGGGCGAGTTCAGGGCGAAGGCGGTGACGAGGATGTCGTCAATGTCCTCGCCGATGTCGGTGTCGAGGATGATCTTGATGGGCATATGCACATGAAGGCGGGGCTTGGGAGCCCCGCCCTACAGGTCCTGACGCGCGATGGCCGCTACTTCACCTGCGCGATCTGCTTGACGCACGCCGGCAAGCTATTGCTCGACAGATGGGCGCGCAGGCACTCGCAGCACGTCCCCTTGCGCGGGCAGTCGTCAGCGGTGCACGGACAACCGTCGAGGTTCTCCGTCAGGTTCGGGCACTTCTCTTTCGCCATCGTCTCCTCCACTCGGCCCGCGAAGGGCCGCCTCATCTTCGTTCGCCATGGTATCGCGCCAACCTCCACAGAGCGTTCAACCTCTCCCGGTCCGCCAGCTTGGCGCGGTTGACGGCCTCGCGCAGCACCTCTATGGAGCGGTCATAGGTGGCGCGGTCCACGGGATAGGGGATTCCGTCTTTGCCTCCGTGCGCAAAACTGTACGTGGCCGGGTCGCGGGTGCTCGCCTTGGCGCCGTAGACGAGATCGGCAATCAGGGCGAGCGCACGGATCGTCTTCGGCCCGACCCCCCGCGTGCCGAGGAGCGCCTCGAAGTGCTGCGGCGGGTGCTCGTACGCCTTCAACAGCGTCCGCTCGAACGACTCCGGCCGGAGATCGGCCAGCTCGATCCCGTGTCGGCCGGGCAGAGACAGTTCCTGGGCGCGGCGCAGCTCGCGGGCGAGCTTGTCCGGCGGCTCGGATGCCAGGAGAGCGCTTGCCTTACGAGCATCCTCGCTCTCCTGGGCGACCATGTTCAACACCAGTTGCCCGCGCCGGGCAGACACCACCGCGGCGTGTGGCTCGCAGACGAAGTCCTCCAGTCCTGTGGAGAGCCAGTGGTAGCGCCGCGCCCAACCCGTCCCCGCGTTCATCCCCTGCTGGACCACCGCCCACTCACCCGCGGGCGTGAAGAAGAACGCATGGTGGTAGATCTGGTAGCCATCCTGCACCGCGGTGTTGTCAACCTTAGCCGACAGCCGGCTGGCATACACCAGCTCGTCTGCCGGCCTGGCGATTGGGTGCTGCTCGGCTGCGGCGATGATCTCACTCGGCGTCTTCCGCGAGGTGGCGCCCTTTCCACCGGCGACGAACAGACCCAGGTCGGTTTCCCGGCCGCGCACCGCTTCCTTGAGCGCGCCGGTGGTGGTTGTGGTCAGCCCGGAGCTGTGCCAATCGAATCCGAGCACACAGCCAAGCGCCTGGAACCAGTAGGGATCGGAGAGCCGCTGAAGGATCTCCGCCGGCCCGAACTCCTCCACCAGCACGCGCACGATCTCGCGCGACAGCGCCACCATGCGGGAGAAGAGCCAGCGTGGAGCCTGGCCGCCATGGAGAGGGAGGTGGGCGGTGCCGGTCCGCATCTCAGAGGTGATCAGAGAGGCCAGTTACGTGTGACGATAGACGATGCGGCCGCGGGTGCGATCATAGGGGCTCAGCTCCAGCTTCACCCCGTCTCCCGGCAGGATGCGAATGCGGTACTTGCGCATCTTGCCGCTCGCCTGTGCCAGCACGAGCTGACCGGTGGTCAGCTCCACCCGGTACATGGTGTTCGGGAGCACTTCCTTCACCACACCCTCGGCCTCAATCGCCTTGCTCGGGTCTTTCGCCACTGCGCCTCCCTTGGGCCCGCCCTGTGGGCCGCCCAGGCTTGTAGTCTCAGGCAGAGCGCCTTTGCCTGCCGTTGCCCCAATAGCATATCACGCCTCCGCTGAGGCGTAAAGCGGTGTTATGAGCGCAACGCGAAGGAGTCACACCCTGTGAGCGGTGGGTTGACACCTTCCGGAGGTTTGCACTATCTTGCGCGAGAGACCCGGCAGCAGGCCAGGCAACCCTATGCAACTCCGCAAACTCTTGCTCAGACTTCTCCGCCCCCAGCGCAGGCGCGTCGCTTTGCTGCTGCTCGCCATCCTTGGCGCCACCTTGGTCTCGGTCGCTCTTCTGCCAGGGCTTGTCTACTCCCTGCTCAACCTGCTGGACGAACACGCCAAGCCCTTCGCTCTGCCACAGCGCTATTCCCAGATAGCCTTTCTGCAGCGAGCGGCGTCGTGGATCAACCACTCGCTTGCAGGCCCGCCTTCGGCCCGTCTCCGGCTGTTGCTGGTGTGGGCAGGGGTGGCGCTGGCGGTCGCTCTGTTCCGGGCGCTGGTCACCTATTCCCGCATCTACCTCGGCCAGTACATCGGTGGGCGGGTGCTGGTTGACCTGCGCTCCCTGCTCTTCCAGCGCCTGCAGCGCCTGTCCATTGCCTTCTACGATTCCCAGCGCGTTGGCGATCTGATGTCTCGGATGATGAACGACGTGTCGCTTGTCCAGCAGTTGTTCACCGAGGACATGACCAACTACCTGCTAGCCCCCTGCACCGTAGTGGGCGGGCTGGCCATCATGACGTGGATGAACTGGCGGCTGACGCTGCTGGTGATCGTGTTCGCCCCTCTGATGGGCTGGGTGATCCAGCGGACCGGCCTCCGCATTCGCCGCCTGACCCGCAGCCAGCAAGAGCGAATCGCAGACCTCAACGCGCGGCTGCACGAGCGCCTCGCCTCCATGCGGGTGATCCAGTCTTTCACCCGGGAGGAGCACGAGATCGAGCGTTTCCGGCAACTCAACGAGAACACCTTCGCGGCGATGATCCGGGTGGCGCGGGTGGGGGCATTGTCACCTCAGGCGGTGCAGTTCCTCGCCTACGCGTCGTTCGTACTCCTGGGCGTGTGCGCGGGGGCGTTGCTCCTCCGCCAGGAACTGAGGCTGAGCGATCTCATGGCCTACATCGTGCTGGTGCAGCAGGTCGGAGTGTCGTTCGTGAAGTTCGGCTCGCTGCACCTGCGAGTGCAGCAGTCACTGGCCGCGCTCGGGCGGATCGTGGAGGTGATCGCGAGAGAGCCCGATGTCAAGGAGAAGCCGGACGCCAAGGGCCTTCCCCCCGTGCAGGGGCGCATCACCTTCCGCAACGTTACCTTCCGCTACCCACAAGGCGAACCAGTGCTTCAGGACATCAACCTGGAGATCACGCCCGGCGAGGTAGTGGCGCTGGCGGGACCCTCGGGCGCGGGGAAGACCAGTCTCGCCAACCTAGTGCTCCGCTTCTACGATCCGACAGAGGGCTGCGTCGAGATGGACGGCTACGACCTGACGGACCTGACTCTCCAGTCCCTCCGCCAGCAGATCGGCCTGGTTCCACAGGAGACCATTCTCTTCGGCGGCACCATCAAGGAGAACATCCTCTACGGCCGCGTCGATGCCACCGATGAGGAGGTGGCGGCGGCGGCGAGAGCGGCCAATGCCCACGACTTCGTCATGGCGCTGCCGAACGGATACGAAACCGAGGTGGGCGAGCGCGGCGTGAAGCTCTCCGGGGGCCAGCGCCAGCGCATCGCGGTGGCCCGCGCCCTGCTCAAGGACCCGCGGGTGCTCATCCTCGACGAGGCCACCAGCGCTCTGGACGCGGAGTCGGAGGCGGCCGTGCAGGAGGCGCTGGAAAGGCTGATGAAAGGGCGCACCACGCTGGTGATCGCGCATCGCCTGTCCACCATTCGCCGCGCCGACCGCATCCTGGTCCTCTCAGACGGCCGGATCGTCGAGCAGGGGACGCACCAGGAGCTGCTCGCCGCGGGCGGCCAATACGGCCGCCTGTACGGCGCCCAGGACTACCCGCCTGATCCAGACCGGCTTGGGAGCCAAGCGCGGTGAGGCTGCGCGGCCCGGCCCACCGCAAGCAGCGCTACCTCGTCGGCGCCGCCGCCCTCGCCCTGATCGTGCTCGCCCTCGTCCGGCTGGGTGCCAGTTCCCCCCGGATGGCCGAGATCACTCTGCTCGGCGCCGGGGTCCTGGTCGCTTACGCGCTCGGTTACTTCCTCCAACGGAAGGCGCGTAGGGTCAGTCTTCGCCGGCGGCTCCGCGTCGCCGGCCTCGGCGCGGTCGTGGTCGCCGGCCTGCTGCTGGCCCTTGCCTGGAACGCCCGCCGCCGCGGTGAGGTCGCGTTCCCGCTGGTTGGCGGCGGGCTCGCCGCCTGCGCAGCGGTCCACCTGCTCGGCCAGGCGCTCGCCCGCCGGCGGCGCAGTCGCCCCAGGCGCCCAGCGAGGGAGAGCGCACTTGCGCACAAGTACCTGGATGGGCTGAGGGGCGTCGAGATCGGCGGCTCGATCCATAATCCCTTTGGCCTGAACACCTTGAACGCTGACTACACCGCATCCACCGATACGGTGTTCAAACAAGCGGAGATCGAGATTACCGGCAAGGCCCTCCCCGTGGACATTGTGGCGAGCGGCGACGAGCTGCCCTTGGGCACGGAGTCTGTTGACTTCGTGGTCAGCTCACATGTGCTGGAGCATCTCCCCGATCCCATCAAGGCCTTAAGAGAATGGTATCGAGTGGTCCGTCCGGGCGGCTATGTCTTCATGATCGTTCCCCACAAGGAGCGCACCTTCGACCGGGATCGGCCGCGCACTGCCTTAGCCGAGCTCATCCATCGGCACGAGACCGGCGAGTGCCCCGACACCAAGGAGCACTGCTCGGTCTGGATTACGGAGGATGTCGTCGAGCTGGTGAGACATCTCAACTACCCCATCGTCGAAGTCCAGGATGTTGACGACAAGGTTGGCAACGGCTTTACGGTGGTGATCCAGAAGGACGCGCGCGCGGAGACGCCATGAGCAGAGCAACCTGCAGGCTCATCGCACTGATAGTCGTCGCTGCCGTCGGAGCTGCGTGGATCGGCTCCCGGAGCTACCCGCCGCTGGCCTACCCGGCGGCACTGCTCACGCTTGCCGGAGTGTATGTGGTAGGCTACCATGTCGGCAAGCGCCGTGCCGCCCGTAGGCTGGCGCGGCGCGGCGGCCGCGCCGAACGAGAGGCCGCGAGTCCGATCGTGGACAGCTTCCACGAGTTGTACTACGACTCCATGGTGTTCGCGCACACCTCCTGGCTGGGCACTCCCGCGCTGAAGTGCCCTCTGGACCTGTGGGTGTACCAGGAGATCATCCATGAGCTGCGCCCCGACGTGATCGTGGAAACCGGCACGGCGAGCGGGGGCAGCGCCCGCTTCCTCGCCTCCATCTGCGACCTGCTGGGACACGGCGAAATCATCACCATTGACGTGGAGGAAAGGCCAGGCAGGCCCCAGCATTCCAGGATTACCTATCTGCAAGGCTCCTCGACTGACCCGGCCGTGCTCGAACGGGTCCGCAGCAAGACTCAAGGTCGAGACCGCGTCCTGGTGCTGCTCGATTCAGACCACCGCAAGGCCCACGTGCTTTCCGAGCTGACGGCCTACAGCGAGCTCGTGACTCCCGGCAGCTACCTGATCGTCGAGGACACCAATCTAGGACATCCGGCGCGGCCGGACTTCGGCCCCGGGCCGATGGAGGCGGTGGTGGAGTTCCTCGCCGATCACCCCGAGTTCGCCAACGACCCCAGCCGAGAGAAGCACCTGCTTACCTTCAACCCGCGGGGGTACCTGAGGAGGAAAGGCGGCGGTCCCAAGAGGGCTGCTGTCCAGTGGGTCCGCAGCCTGGGTCCGCCGCGTAGGTCCCGCGGCTAACCGTATCCCGAGGTGGAGCGGCTCTTCGGATGGGAGATGATCAGCCACGCAATCTCGCCGAGCAGATAGAGCTGACGCCGCAGAGCCGCGGCCTGGTGATCGCGGTCTGCTGCCAGGCGTCACTGCGCGCCGCGTTGGAGGCCCTCGCCGCGCGCGCCCCGGAAGCTGCGCTGGTGCTGGTGTCCGGTCCCGACAACCGCCTGTGGGAAAACAGCGCCAGTGCTCTTGCCGAGGCCGCCCGATCGGGAGAGATTCCGGTCGGCTTTCGCTATCCGCCCAGCCGCGCGCTGGTGTCCGCGCTGCGGAGCCGCCGCCACGATGTCGCCCTCGTGCTGGCCGATGAGGAGCGCACCCCCAGCCGCTGGGCACAAGTGCTCGGCCTGCTCTCCGGCGCCCGCCGGGTGTGGTTGTCGGTGGGCGACTCGCCCCAGGTGTCTCCGGTGCTGTTCCGCCGCATTCTCGCGGTGCTGTCCGGCAAGCTGCGAGCTGCGCTGCGAGAGAGCGCGGTCACGATACCAGTGCTTGGGGCGGCGCTGGAAGCCTACGAGCGAGCCGTCGCCTCCGCCTATGGGAGTAGGCTTTGCCTGCGCCACCGGCCTTCCTCGCTGGCAGAGTCGCGCGTGCTCTTAGTCCGTTCCGGGCCCGGCCCGAGCACCCGGTATCGCATCGACCACAAAGCCGAGCAACTGCAACTGCTTGGAATCCAAGCGACCGTCCGTTGGTTCAGAGAGTATGCAGGCCGGCCGCTGCTGGCGGCGCGAGATGCCGCCCAGCACGACCTGGCAATCATCCACCGAATCCCGCACAGAAGCCTGATCTCACCTCTGCTGGACACCCTCACCCGGCTGGGCCGTCCCATCGTCTACGACATTGACGACCTGCTCTTCGCACCGGAGGAGGTGTCCTCCGTGCCCCCGCTCGCGCGACACGCAGTCCCCGGCCAGGCGGCCCTCCTGGCTCGCTGCACCCATGTCTTCGCCGCCACCTGCGAGCTGGCCGAGCGGCTGCAGCGCGAAGGGCGCCCCACACAGGTCGTCGGAAACGTGCTCAGTCGCGCGCTCGTGGAGGAGTCTCGTCGCGCCACGACCGCCGAGCGCAAGCACCGTGAGATCAGCTTCGCATACCTCAGCGGCTCTCCCACCCATGACTCCGACCTGGCGGCGATCTCTCCCGCCCTCTCTGAGATCCTGGATCGGCACCAACACACTCGCCTGGTGCTTGTCGGTCCCGTGAGCCTCCCCGATGCGCTTGCCCGGTTCGGTGATCGGGTGGAGCGTCTCGCCTTCACCCCCTGGCGGGACCTGCCCGCGCTAGTGGCAGAGAAGATAGATGTGAGCCTCGCCCCGCTGGACCTGACCAGCCCCTTCTGCCGCGCGAAGAGCGAGCTCAAGTACGTCGAGGCCGGCGTCGTCGGCATCCCCACCGCGGCCAGCCCCACGCCGGCATTCCAGAACGCTATCCGCCACGGGCTGAATGGCTTCCTGGCCGCCACCACCGATGAGTGGGTGACCGTCCTCGACGATCTGGCGGCCTCGCCCGGGCTGGCCGAGCGCGTAGGCGCCGCTGCCAGGCGGGACGTGGAGGAACGCTACAGCCCCCAGGCGGGGGCCAAGCGGTTGGCGGCAGCGCTGAGTGAGGTGCTGGGCCTCGCCGACGACCAGCATGACTGACGAGGAACCGGATAGGCGCTTGGTTTTCTCAAAGCCGCAGACAGGCCTCCGCCGCCAGCCAGAACAGCCGCTCGCGGACGTCGGCGCGGCTGTCCCACTCCCGGTGGTCCCATTCGTCGCCACTTACATCATCACCGCCGTACAACATTTGCCCCAGTACCACCCCCCGGAACTGCGCCACTGCAAACAGCGCGGCCGCCTCCATCTCGACCGTCAGGCAGCCCTCAGACTTCCTTAGCTGCACCTTCGCCGGCGTTTCCCGGTAGAACGCGTCCGTGGTCCAGGTCTTCACCAGCAGGTATGGATACCCGTGCCCTTTCAGCGTCTGCTCGATGGCGGCCACCGCCTCAGGGCTGGCGGTCACCTCCCGGCTCAGGGCCAGGTAGTGGTAAGAGGTTCCCTCATCGCGCACCGCGGAGGTGGGGACAACGAGGTGTCCAGCCGCGACCTCCTTGTCGAGGACGCCCGCTCCCCCGCAGGCGATGAGCTTGCGGCAGCCGAGCGCGATTACCGCTTCCAGCAGCGCCGCCGCCATGGGCGCGCCCACGCCCGGATGGAGGAAGGCGAACCGCCGGCCCCCCAACTCCGCTTCGTAGACCGGATGCGGCCCTTGCTCTGACCTATCGGCCCAGACCTGGCGGGCTTTCCCCTCCTCCACCAGCTTCGCGATCACCTCTGAGAAGAAGCACACCACGCAGTGCTCGGGCAGGTCAACGCCACTCACAAGCTGCGACGGCTCGATCACCGCCTCTGGCGTGGGGTCGAACTCGAGGATGGGGTAGTCTTGGCGCTTCATGACGCGCGGGTCTACACACACGGGAGGTCAACGGCAGTCGAGCGGCTCACAACCGTGCCGCCCGCGCCGCCGCCCGCTCCTTCACCTGGGACATGAAGGAGGTGATCCTGGCGTCCCGGCTGGAGTCCACGAACCCGTCGTAGTCGAGACTCAGGAACGGGATGTTGTCGTGATGCCGCCGGAAGGCCTGGGAGAGCATGGTCACGGTCATTCCCGGCATGCAGTTGAACGGCGCTACGTTCACGATCCCGGCGAGCTTGCGCTTGGCGAAGTCCCGGGCCTTGCCCATAGAGCAGATCGCCTCCCCGCCGAACGAGGGGTGCACATAATGCGATCCCTCCTCGATCACCTCATCCGGCCCGATGTCATCAAAGCCGTTGAGGTAGGGAAGCGCGGCCGCGAAGATGTGGTGTTCGTGGCCGACCGCCAGGCGGTTGAACAAGGAGCGCACCAGCACCGCCTGCATGTCCCGCCAGGCGCGGGTATCCACCCACCTTTCTCCTGCCAGGAGCCCGGCGATGCGATTGGAGTAGGCGAAGAACTCCGTGGCCGGGGCCAGCCATACCTCCGCCCCGGCACGCTCCAGCTTGCGGACGACATTCTGGTTGGAGCCATCGTGGATGCGCACGAAGAACTCCCCCACCAGCCCGACCAGAGGCCTCGGCTCTCCGTGGTCGGACCGGGGCACGCTGGCGAAGTCGCGCTGCGCCCGGCGCAGCAGATCGGCGATGGGCTCCACGTGCTTCTGGCTGACCAAGCACAGGGCGCTGGGTATGGACTTGATCAGCCTGCCTACGGCGGGGATCAGGCGGCACAGCTCCTTCAGATAGTGTTCGAAGATGATATCGCTCTGGCCGGCGCGCATCTCGTAGGGGCGGGTGTGCAGCCTCATCTTATCCAGCATGTCGTGCGCCAGCAGGCTGCACCAGGTAGTCAGCAGGAACTTGATCCCCAGTCCGCCGTCCGCACTCCGGCTTCCCAGGGTGACGATGCCTACCTTCTCCAGACCCATCTTGTCGAGGATGCGCCGCTGCAGCATGTAGTACATCCCGAAGCGACACGGCCCCTCCGCTTGCCCCTGGAAAAACGCTTCCTCGTCTGGCTGGAAATCGTCTGCTGCCACCCGTTCCAGTAGGTCCTGCGTCGTGATCAGCATGGGCAGGCAGACATCCTCCGAGATCGCCCGCCGCGCCAGGTTCAGCCCGGGATCCTGAGACCGCGGCAGCACCTCCGCGTTCGCCCCCCAGGCATTAAGAGTGGCCGCCAACACGCGTGCGGTGTCGGAGGCGTACGGAATCCACAGCTTGCGCTCGCCGAGGGAGAACAGCGGTGTGGCATCCGTGCGGATGGCTAGCTCAGGACCGGCCTCCTCGCGGGCCGCGGCGGTGTCGGCGAACGCCTCCATGCGGGTGATCACCCCGGCGTCGGCGGTGTGCTCGTCAATCTGCATCACGTAGCAGGGCTCGCCGATTTCGTCCTTGAAGAACGGGTTCGCAAACGAGTCCGGCCCGCACCCGAAGTAGGTCAGCACCACCGCCCGCAGGCGGGGATCGCGCTTGACTACCCGCGCCGCCGCCAGCTTCTTCTGAATCTCGCGCGCGTAGGCATTGGGCCACGAATCGGATACGTCCTCCTCGTCCAGCGGCAGGAAGTCCTGCGGCATGGCGAGGATCCCCAGGTCCTGGATCTTTTTGCCGACGTCCATGTTCACGCCTGGGTCGTAGACGGTATAGGGCCGACCCACCACCACGAAGGCGCGTTGGGCCTCGCCCAGGTTGGCGAGCGCTTCCCGCCCCCGCTCCTCCACACGCTGCCGGAACTCGCGCAGCGCCTCCAGGCCCGCGTCAATCGCCCGCTCCACCTCCCCGGGCCGCTTCCCCAGCTCCCTACCCAGCGCGCGCAGCACCCCCCTCACATGCCGCTCCCCTCGCTGGAAGAACAGCCTCGGCCGCAGCAGCTTCGGCCGCTCCCTCGCCTCCAGGTGCAGCGCCGCGGCGATCGCTTCCGGGGCCGACATCACATAGGGGCAAGTGTGGCTCCAGCGGAACTTCGGGTTCGGCTGCTCGGTTTCGCACACCCCAGGCAGGAACAGGTAGTCGGGATCGCGCTCCAGCAGATCCGCCACATGGCCATGAGCTACCTTGATCGGAAAGCAAGGCTCTCCCGCCACCGTGTTCACGCCCTTGGTGATGATGCGCTTGTTCGTCGGATCGGAGGGGACCACGCGAAACCCCATCGCCTGGAAGAAGGCCCGATACAACGGGTAGTATTCCGCGAACATCAATCCCCGCGGGATCCCCACGCTCGGCGCATCGGCGGGCGCCTCCGCCCCCGCCCCCTCCATCAGCATCTGCTCCCGCTCGGCGAACAGGTCCGGCAATCCCTTGCCCAGTCCGCGTTTGTGCGCTCCACTGTAGCGCTCGCACCGGTCGTTGTAGTGGAACTTCTCGCCCCCGTCAACCTGGAACACGTTCACATCGCAGTGGTTAGGGCAGCCCTTACACTCGAAAGAAGAGATCTCGTAGCTGCCTTCGGCAATCGCGTCGAAGCCGCGGAACCTGCTCTCCCCCCGCCCCTGACGGTAGGCGATCAGCGCCGCCCCGATGGCTCCGGTTAGGTGAGGATGGGGCGGCACCACGATCGGGCGACCCAGGATGGTCTCGAAACCTGCCACCATGCCCTGGTTGAAGGCGACCGCCCCCTGGAACACCACTCGCTCGCTGATTGGGCGACTCGCCACATTCTTGTTCAGGTAGTTCTTGGCGCTGGCCAGACACAGCCCCGCACACAGGTCCTCGATGGGCACATTGTTCTGCTGGTAGTATACCGCCGCCGATTCGGAGAACACGGTGCAGGTCCAGTCCAGGTCGGGCGGGCGCTTCCCCCGCAGGGCGATCTCGCCGAACTCGCCGATCTCAATGCCGAGCCGCGCTGCTTGCTTCTCCAGGAAGGCCCCGGTTCCCGCGGCGCAGGCCTTGTTCATCTCGAAGTCAACAATGGTGTCCCCCTCCAGGCGCACGTACTTCGAATCCTGCCCGCCAATCTCCATAATGGACTCGACATCCGGCAGGAAGGCGCGTGCCCCCTGCGCCTGCGCGGTGATCTCGTTCTTGATCACATCCGCGCCCACGTAATCCCCGGTCAGGTAGCGGCCGGATCCGGTGGTTCCGGCGTAGATGCGGTCAATGGTGATCCCCGCCTCCTGCACTTGCCGCTGGATCCGTTCGATGGTGTCCCGCACCGCGGCCAGCGGATCGCCGTCCGTCCGCCGGTAGTAGCTCGCCAGGATGCGCAGCTTCCCGTCTACTTCCGTAACCAGCGCCGCCTTGGTGCTCACCGACCCGATGTCCACCCCCAAGCCCGCGGCGGCCACTCGGCGCGGCAAGCCATCGCTATTTGCATCCGCTGTTAGACGCCTGGAGAGTCCCCGCGCCAGTGGTGGCAGGCCCGCGTACTCGAGCGGCCGCGCAATCTGCTCCTCCAGCCGGGCCATCGCCTCCGGCAAGCTCACCGCTTCCTGCGCGCGCAGGGCGGCGCCGACCGCCGCCAGAGTGAGGTTGTGCGGAGGGACGTGAAGACGCGCGGCCTCAAGCTCCAGCTCTCTCGCCAGGTATTTCCGCACCGCCGGATTCTGCGACACCCCACCGATGAACAGGATCTCGTCCACGAACTCGCGGCCCCGGGCGATCGCGGAGCGGTAGTTGCGGCAGATCGCCTGGTGGACCCCCGCCGCGATCCGTTCCCGGGGCGTCCCCTTCTGATACAGGTGCACGATGTCCGACTCGGTGAACACCGCGCAGCGGCCGGACAGAGAGGCCGGGTTGTCGGTCTCCTCGGCAACGCGCGCGAAGTCCGCGATGGAGGGGTAGTTGAGCCGCTGCGCCATGTGATCGAGGAAGGAACCGCTTCCCGCGGCGCACTTGCTGCTCAGATTCGCCTCATCCAGCAGCAGACGCCCCGCCACCTCGTCCCACTGGAATCGGAGGTACTTCTGCGTCTCCCGCCCCATTTCGATGATGGTGCGCGCCTCGGGATAGAGGCGGTTGCACGCCGCTGCCAGCGCATTCGGCTCATCCACGGGCTCGATCCCCAGCAGACCCGCCACCTGCGCCGCGCCGGAGCCGGTCAGACCCAGCCGGACCTCCCCCACCCCCGTTTCCTGCACCCGCTGGAGGATCTCCCTGACCCGGTGGAACGGCTTGGCCAGCACCGGGATCACGCCCAGCTCCTCCACCCCCTCCCCGCGCACCAGCGCCGCCTTCAGGCTCTCCGCGCCGATGTCAATGCCCAGCGCCGCCTCCGCAGGCGCGCCGGCGGCGGCATCGGCGACCTCACGAGAGTGGAAGGACTGCTGGCCGACCCCTCGGCGCGGCTCGCCCCGGCGAGTCTGCCGCGGGCTTGGCTGGTTGGCTGCATCCTCTGGCATTGGCATCGCCCTACGATAATTAGTGCTGTCACTGTGGGGCTGCGGCGCCCACCGCCATCGCCCCCGTGCCTGCTCAGAAACCGTCCCAGGCAGGGCCCTGGGTGTCCCTGCGGACACATGATAGCCAGCTCGCCTGCCAATGTCAACGAGTGCGGTCCGCACCGCCAGGAGCTGCCGAACGGCCCGCAGCACGCGCAGGCAGGGCTGACGCCTCCCCGGACGAAAACCCTGGGAGTCAACATCGCTTCACCAGGAGTGCGCCCCATGAGACGTGGACTCAAGTTCCCTGCCGCCTTCGCGAGCTCTCTTGCGATCGGGTTCCTGGCGATGGCCTCCGCGGGCCAGGCCGGCAGCCTGGTCCAGCGCACAGGCAAAGAGACCGTCGTCCCGCGATACGACATCTTCGAGGTCACGCTCAAGCTGTCCCCCGGCCAGCAGATACCCAATCCACTTACCGATGTCGAAGTGGGAATGGCCCTGTGGGCGCCGGATGGGAGGCAGCTGCGGGTCGGCGGTTTCTACTTCGGGGAGGGCGAGTGGAAGATCCGCTTCGCCCCGGATGTGGTGGGGCGCTGGGACTACGGGTACTACATCAGCGACCGCCACAATCGCAGCGAGGGCGATGGCGCCGGCTGGTTCACCTGTGTCGAGAGCGACAACCTCGGCTTCGTGCGCCAGAACCCGAAGAACAAGTACCTCTGGGTATTCGACAACGGGCAGCCCTACTGGCCCATCGGCCTCCAGGACTGCGTCGGCGCCGGGCCGCATGGCGACCCGTTCGAGAGCTGGGCGCTGGAGGGCGGAGATCGGGATGGGCCGTGGTTCGCTACTGGCAACACGGCTCAGCAGTACCTCGACGCCTACGCTCAGGCCGGGTTCAACCTCTTCCGCTTCTCGCCCGACAACTGTTCCTACTCTCACTTCGACAACCTGGACGAGTACAAGCTGGTGGAGATGGCCTGGACCGACGAGCTGCTTCAGGACCTGAGCGACCGCGGCTACCGCATCTTCTTCGGGTTCATCGGCTACGCCAACGCCTTCATCAAGGAGCCGGACGAGGCCGCCAAGATGGAGAAGGTGAAGCGGCTCCTGAAGTACAGCGTGGACCGCTGGGGCGCCTACGTGGACTTCTGGGAGCTGCTCAACGAGCAGGACGCCAACCCTCGCTGGACCACCATGATGGCGGAGTACGTCAGGTCCATTGACCCCTATCATCACCCGATCACGGACTGGGAGAAGGGCGCGCTGGAGGCCGCCGACTTCAACTCCCCCCACTGGTACGAGCGGGAGCTGGAGGAAGGCTCTGACGCCATCACCGCCGAGAACGCGGCCGAGTGGAAGAAGCCGGGCAAGCCGGTGATCGTGGGGGAGCAGGGCAACGACCAGAACAACTGGGACTACACCTCCGCCCGGCGGATGCGCTTCCGCATCTGGAGCGCCCTGTTCAACGAAATCTCCTTCGTCTTCTGGAACACCAGCTACGCGCTCAACGGGCACTACATGAACATCTACCTCGGCCCCGAGGAGAGGCAGTACGTCCGCGCCCTCCAGAACTTCACCACCTATCTCGACGCAGGGATGAAGAGCGTGCGGGTGACGCGCTCCAACGCCGAGTTCCGCGCTTACGCCCTCGCCTCCGACCAGCGCGCCGCGGTGTACATGCACAACCGCTTCGGCCGGAGCCTGAAGGGCGCCACCGTCACCATCACCGTTCCGAAGGCCGGGTATGGCTACTGGCTGGCGCCGGACACGCTCCGCCTGCTTGGGTCGTTCCGCATCGGCGCAGGCGAGAAGACCATCGTCCTGCCGGACTTCCGCATGGACATGGCGCTGCTGGTCTCGCCCGATCCTATTGCCTCGGGGCCGCCCACACCGATCATCGACGCCAACCCGCGCTTCGGCATCGCGCCACAGGAGGTGGCTCTCGACGGACGCAGATCCATAGGAGCATTCCAGCGGCAGATCGTGTCCTACGGATGGTCCTTCGGCGATGGGGAGAAGGCCTCCGGCCCCGCCGTCAGCCACACCTATCCTGGGGGCAACTACCTCGCCACCCTCACCGTCACCGATGACCAGGGCGCCAAAGCCTCTGCCAGCCTGGTGATCAGGGCCGCAGAGGCGATGACCACGAACCGGCCGCCCCTGGCCCTCGCCACGGTCGAGCCGAGCTCTGGAACCGCCCCGCTGACCGTCCGTTTCCACGGCGAAGCGGCGGCCCTCACCGGCAGTATCGCCGGCGCCTCCTGGGACTTCGGCGACGCCGCCACCTCCGACAAGCTGGAGGCCGAGCACACCTACGACCGCCCCGGCACGTACCTGGCGACCCTGACGGTCAGGAGCGACCACGATAGCGCCTCCCGGGCGCAGGTGGTGATCACGGTTGAGGGGCCATAGGGGGCGTCCGGCCGAACGACGTACGGCGGCCTGCGCGAATCCCTCCCAGGGCCCCTTGACGAAACCTGCTCTCTTGCCTATCCTTATGCTGTGGGACGGCGTCGGGCCGGTCAGGCCTGTCGCCGTTCCGTTCCGAGACCGTGCCGCCCTGGGCGCGGCCGGTGCTCACGCGGCCTGCGCACGTGAGCCGCGGGCGCACGTGCTGAGTTCTCGCCCGCCGGGTGCAGGCGAGTGGGGAGGGGCCGCCATTTCGCAGCAGACACCGCGGCCATGCACGCTGTTAGTGTGCCTGGAGCGGGAGTGCGTACATATATCACATGATTAGGGAGGTGATCTTATGCTCCGACCGCTTGGGGACCGCATCGTAGTGAAGCCGGGTGCCCAAGAGGAAGTGACCAGGGGCGGTATCGTTCTTCCCGACACCGCCCGCAAGAAGCCGCGCGAGGGTGAGGTGATCGCCGTAGGCCCGGGCAAGCTGCTCGACAGTGGGGAGCGAGCCCGCATGGAAGTCGCCGTTGGCGATGTGGTCGTCTACGCCGAGTATGGCGGGACAGAGATCACGATCGGAACCGAGGACTACATGATCCTCGACGAAGGATCCGTGCTCGCCATCAACCCGGACGCCAAGAAGACCAGGAAGAAGTAACGGCAACCATTCACACGCCCGCCCCAGGCGGGCGGGACAGATGCGAAAGGAGGCATGATCTATGGCTGCCAAGATGCTTACCTACGGCGAGGACGCCCGGCGCGCGCTGCAGCGCGGTGTGAGGGCGGTCGCGGCAGCCGTCAAGGCTACGCTGGGACCGAAGGGCCGGAATGTTGTCCTCAGCAAGAAGTGGGGTTCCCCCACCATCACCAAGGACGGCGTCACCGTCGCCAAGGAGATCGAGCTGGAGGATCCCTATGAGAACATGGGCGCGCAGCTCGTGCGCGAGGTCGCCAGCAAGACCAATGACGTGGCCGGCGACGGGACCACCACCGCCACCGTGCTCGCCGAAGCAATCCTCGAAGAGGGCATGAAGAACGTCGCCGCCGGCGCCAACCCGATGCTCCTCAAGCGAGGCATCGAGAAGGCGGTTGACGCCATCGTCGCCGAAATCAAGCGAACCGCCAAGCCGGTGGACACTAAGGAGGCCATCGAGAACCTCGCCTCCATCGCCGGCAACGACCCCGAACTCGGCCGCTACGTCGCCGATGCCATGGACAAGGTCGGCAAGGAAGGCGTAATCACGGTGGAGGAGTCCAAGGGCACCGACACCACCGTGGACGTGGTGGAGGGGATGCAGTTCGACAAGGGCTACATCTCCCCGTACTTCGTCACCGATCCCGAGCGCATGGAAGCCGCGCTCGAAGACCCCTTCCTCCTCATCCACGAGGAGAAGATCAGCGCCGTCGCCGATCTCCTGCCCATGCTGGAGAAGGTCGCCGCCTCTCGACGCCCCCTCATCATCGTCGCCGAGGACGTGGACGGTGAGGCCCTTGCCACCCTGGTGGTGAACAAGCTCCGCGGCACCTTCCAGGCCGCCGCGGTGAAGGCCCCTGGCTTCGGCGATCGCCGCAAGGCGATGATGGAAGACATCGCGGTCCTCACCAATGGCACCTTCCTCTCCAAAGACCTGGGCATGAAGCTCGAGAACATCACCCTCAAAGAGCTCGGCCAGGCGAAGAAAGTCGTCATCGCCAAAGAGGACACCACCATCATCGAGGGCGCCGGCAGCCGCAAGTCCATCCAAGGCCGCATGGATCAAATCCGGCACCAGATCGAGGATACCGACTCCTCCTATGACAAGGAGAAGCTCCAGGAGCGGCTGGCCAAGCTCGCCGGCGGCGTCGCCATCATCAAGGTCGGCGCGGCCACCGAGACCGAGCTGAAGGAGAAGAAGCATCGCTTCGAGGACGCCCTCTCCGCGGCCCGCGCCGGAGTGGAAGAGGGGCTCGTGCCCGGCGGCGGCGTGACCTTCCTGAACGTGGCCCACGTGCTCGACAAGGTCCGCAAGGAAGCCCGCGGCGACGAGAAGGTCGGCGTGGACATCATCAAGCGCGCGCTTGAGGAGCCCATCCGCACAATCGCCAACAACGCCGGCGCGGAAGGCTCTGTCGTCGTGGCGAGGGTCAAGAGCGAGGCGCCGGGGATCGGCTTCAATGCCCTCACCGAGAACATCGAGGATCTGGCCAAGGCGGGGATCGTGGACCCCGCCAAGGTCGTCCGCTCCGCCCTCGAGAACGCCGCCTCCATCGCCTCCATGCTCCTCACCACCGAAGCCCTGGTGGCCGAGAAGCCGGAGAAAGAGAAGGCCCCACCTATGCCACCCGGCGGCGGAGGGATGGACTACTAGACCAATGAACCGTAGGGCAGGAGTTCATCTCCTGCCCCCTGGGAGCGCCGGCAGCTTGCCCTGAGCTTGTCGAAGGGTCCCGCGCCGGCCTTCCTCGGGAAAGAGAACACACCGGCGGGCGGCGAAAGCCGCCCGCCGTTTCCTCGGCCCCGATTGCTCGGCGCCACTTCCTCAGCAGCCCCCTGACGACCCACCTTGCCGCGTCTCCCGCCGCCGCTCGGGGGTGAGGGCCGATGCTAAGCAGGACGCGCTCCGCGTCCCCCGCCTCAGTCCCACGTCTCAAATGCGCCTCCACACTGCGGGCACGCCTTGCCGCCACTGGGGTGGGCCCGAGCGTGATGGAACAGGCAGCGCATGCAGTAGACGCGGCTGCACCTTGTGCAACGGAACCCGCGTTGGTCCTCCACCTCCTTGAGTTTGCGATGTTGGCGTTGTCGCTGCTCGTCAATCCGCGCAGATGCATCCAGTGGCGTCCCAAACATCGAGAAACCACCCAGTCTGGCCTGCACCTCGCCAGTAGACGAATCCACGTGTAGCCCGGCCTTCGCACATGCCTCCAGGAACTCCTCGGTTCTCAGCGCCTTCTTCCTACACCGCTGACACTTCTGCAACTGCTCCGGCGCTGGCTGCCTGATCGCTGCCTTGGCGGCATCGGAGACATGGGGGCACTGGTCCAGGGAAGCCTGCTGCTGGGCAAGCTTCATGGCGAAGGCCAGGCAGGTGAGGGCCCCGCAGTCTCCGCAGTTCGTTTTCGGCAGCTGCTTGAAGATGTCAAGACCTGTCAGACCCACGGCAGTACCTCCTCGACGGTGGTGGCGACGGCTTCGTCGGCGATCTGGTGGTAGAGGCCCTCCAGGCCCGTTTCGGTAGCGCGCTCCCTGATGCGGGCGGCGAAAGCCGCCCGCCGGCGCGCTATGGCCGCCAGCGGAAATGGTGAGCGGCAGCCAGGCACCTACAGGTACGCATCCAGTAGCTGCACCGCCGCCGTCTCGCCCTTCCGCTTCAGCAGTCCGATCACATCGTACAGCACTCCCTTGGCCCGCGCCTCCGCAATCAGCTTCTTGATCTCCTCTTCCTTCTCTTTCTTCGTCTGCTGGGTGGAGTAGTAGTGGGTCATCACACCTCGTTGAGCTTCGCTCAGCCCGAGAGTGTGCGCCTCCTCCCACTCCCTGCCCGCCCGGGCGAAGCGCGCCGCCAGCTCGGCCACCTCTGAGGGCACCGCCGGGGTGGCCTGTCTCGGCTGCGACGCATCAACCAGATCGGTGGAGCCACACTTGAGACACTGCTCTGGCGCCGACAGGTTCACAAACTCGGTTCCATACTTCGCCCGGGAGCGGCGATCCATCTCCTTCTCCCAGTCGCCTCTCCGCTGCTTGCGGCCACAGTTGTTGCACCGTAGCAGGGCCTGGTCTGCCGCCTCGGGAGCGGCCGTAGCTTGCTGACCACGCCTCGCTGTCGCTGCCTCAGTTGCCTGGCGACCCCATTTCCTCGACCATTCGCGGAAGAGATCACCCGCGTGCTGAAGAGCTATCTCCCTGGCCTTCTCCATTGGCCTGTTGGCAATCAGGCCCACCGCGGCCCCTACGCCTGCCGACGCACAGACCCCAATCCCGAGGACCCAGTGCAATTGGAGGCGTAGGCAGGTGAGGCCAACACAGACCGGCATGAGCAGGAGCAAGAACTGCGCTGCACAGAGCTCCTCGGCCCGTGGTGACGGTTCGCACGGATCGCTCAGCCCGCGCCGCTGGCGCCACCAGTCGTAGACCCTGTGGGGAGACGAGTTCCCCTCCACCAATGCCCCGATCTCACGGCGGAAGCGGCGCGAATCCCCCGCGCTGACCAGCGCGTGTACGACGGCCCCCGCCGCTGACATCGCCGACGCCACTGACCAGAACCAGCTCAGGTGGAGATACATGCGCCCGGCGAAGCAGCCGGCCGCGGCCAACGTAACATACAGCACGAAGTAGCCCATCGGCAGCCTCCGATCACTGACACATACGCAACCAGACCACCTGACTGCTCACGCGTCCCCACTCCGGAGGGGCAGATGGCATCACCGGCTCCTCGTCACCAACCTGAACACCCACCTCCCCGCGTCCCTCACCGCCCTCACCACTCTCTCCGCCGCCCCCCGATGGAACGCGAACCGCGCCTCTTCGTCCGTGCCGACGCGGGCGACCAGTATCTTCGCCTTCGCCACCGCCCGCAGGTCGTCGACTCGGAAACGCTCGAACAGGAGCCGCCGGAACGGGAACCACCGCCCCTCCCGCGCGAAGGCGGAGGCGAAGTCAACTATGTACGGCTGGCCGTCCTCCCCCACCACGATGTTGCCGCGGTTCTTGATGTCACAGTGCACCACCCCCCGCGCGTGCATCCCCTCCACCACCTCCCGCAGCCGCTCGAAGAACTCCGCCGGCAGAGAGCCGTCGGGGTACTCCGCGCAGCTTCGCCCGCGCACATGCTCCACCACCAGCGCGTAGCGATCCAACCGGCACAGCAGACGCGGGACGCCCGGCAGCCCCTCCAGCAGCCGGTATACCTTCTCCTCCCGCCCGATAAGCCACGGTCCGACCCACCGCCGCATCAGCCACCCAGCGGCGCGGTAATCCTTCAGCACCGCCTGCCGGCCGCTATCCCCCAACAGCGTCAGCTCCGGCCGCGTTCCCCCGCCCGCGCGCAGGGGCTGGCGCACGTATCGGTCCAGGTTCTCCCGGGTGAGGCCCGCGAATGGCTGAGGCTCGGACATCACACTCATCGCTCCGCAACACCAGCACTTCGGTTGGCGGAGAGGTGATACCTGCTTGCTTGCGCGAGCCGCCCGATGGGATGGGAACCGAACAACCGCGGCCCTGAGGGGTCTAAACGCGGCAGGGAATCCCTCTCTGGTGGGCATAATGCAAACCAGGAACGCCAACACAGGAGCAGCCATCATGTGGAGACACGCGAAGCTTGCCCTGGCCGCGGCGCTCGGCGCGCTGATGGTATGGGCGGCCGGCGCCGCGGTCGCGCCCGACGCGGTCACCTCTCGCGCCTCCGAGCTGGACGGAGCGCAGGTGGGAGAGGTGCTGATCAGCGGGCACAACGTGATCCTGATCCGCACCGGCACTGCGGACTTCTCCCCCGCCGAGCGGGCGGAGATCATCGCCGGCCGCCTGCGCACCGCCCTGAGCGGAGACGTGACTGCCGGCGACGTGCGGGTGGGTACCGCGGTAAGCGGTGGGACCAGCTACGACGCCCTCTATGTCGCCGCAACCCTGATCGTGGCCGTCACCCAGCAGGAGGCCGACGCCCACGGCGCTACCACCCTCGCCCTGGCGCAGGTATGGCGAGACAACGTCGCCGCCGCTCTGGGCGAGACCCAACCGCCTCCCCCACCTCCGCCGGCCCCGCCTCCAGCCGAGCAGCCCGGCCAACCGCAGCCTCCACCGGCGCCTCAGGCCGCGCCGGCGGTGGACTGGACCGGCACCGCGCAGAAGTGGGTCCCCATCTTCAGCCTGGAGACGAGCGGCGCGGCGATCGGCGCAGCCCAGATCGCGGGGCCTACCGCCCAGGTCGAGAAGACCAAGGCGGTGATGCAGTTGCGCCTGGACTTCAAGGGCTTCGGACGCATCTACGCCTACATCCCGGTGGCGAGCATCTCCACCAAGCTCGACCGGGTCCAGGGCGTGAGCGTGTGGGCCATCGGCGACATCGAGTTGGCGAGCTTCTGAGCGGAGAGGAGGCAAAGATGAGACACACAAGCAAGGCTGTTGCTGCCGCTGTTCTGGTGTGCTTCCTCGCCGCCGTGCTGAGCGTGGCGGCCTGGGGCATTGACCTGGGAGACATCCTCAAAGTCGGCGGCGTCGCCTGGCTGGTGAGCCAGTACAGCGACCAGATTGACAGTTTCCTCACCAGCGCGCTAAGCGAGCGAGAGGCCGCCGTGCAGGGCGCCACCAAGGTCGTCCCGATCCTGTCCCTGGGAGGGGGCGGGTACATCGGCGCCGCCCAGGTGGTCGGCAACCCGGACAATGTGAAGGACGTCAAGGCGGTGTTCCAGGTGGAGGCCAAGTTCGGCAGCGCCCGCGCCCGCATCCTCGTCCCCACCACCACCGACAAGGTCTCCGGCAACCCCGACCGCGCCAAGGGCGTCGGCGTCTCCGCGGTGATTGAGTTCAAGATCTGAGCACAAAGCAAGCGGGGGTCCGGCTGAACCGGACCCCCGCATATCCTCAACTCGTAGGGCAGGAGCGCCTGAGGCGCCCCGTCCCTAGTCCACCACGTACACATCCACCTTCCGGCGGCCGAACTGCTTCGCTTCCCGGTAGGTGTCGTAGCAGAGGTCAATGCGCATGCCCTTGATGGCGGAGCCCCGGTCGGCGGCCACCGCGAAGCCGTAGCCCGGAATGTAGAGCTGCGTGCCCATCGGGATTACCCGTGGGTCAACCGCCACCACGCCCTTCTCCGCCTTCGCGCCGGTGGCGGTCCTCCCATTCGCGTAGCGGCCGCAGCTCCGCGGTCCGGGGTCATAGGCGGTGGCGGTCATATGCAGGGGCGTGCGCCAGTTGCCGTGACGGCTGGGTAGCCCGTAGGTGCCGCGCAGGATCACCGTGTCCTCCGCCTTCACCAGCACCTCTTCCCGCGACACCGTGCGCTGGGCCTCCTCCCCATCTTTCTCCCAGATGGTGACCAGCCTCCGCAGCAACCCGTCACGGCCCTCATGTAGGGTCTTCATGAACCCGGCCGGGCGCTTCGGGTCGGCCAACACCACCCCGCGGGAGGGCACGACTACCTCCGCGATCTCTTGCCGGCGGCTCACCCGAGCAACCTGCACCAGCATTCGGTTGGCCAGCGGCTTGTCCGGTGCGACGGAGGTGCGGTCCAAGGGTTCGAGGACGATCCCGAGTTCAGCAAGAAGCTCCCCCACAGTCGCCGAGGAGGACTGCAACTGGTACACCTTCCCGTCGGCCACCACGGTGACCAAGGGAAGACGGGTCTTCGCCCCCTCGCTGTATGAGGCGGCAGAGAATGCTGCCGCGCAAACCATCACGGCGAGCGCTGCCACCAGCGCCAGCGAACACAGTCGAGTCACGGCCTCTCCTAAGTCCCGGCCCGCGCGCCGGCCTGTGGGCCCGCCCCGCGCTCGCGGGAAAACGCGCGGACCAAACCTGGCTTGTCCGTGATCGTTGCCGTGGAGATGGTGCTGGGGTGAAGAGTGGGACTGCAGCTAGAGCAGTTGCTATCAGGCGAGGACCCCCCGCCCAAGGGTTACGGCATGGTAGCACAATCACGGTTCATGGTCAATACTTTGTTCCATGAAGCTCCAGAACGGCCCCAGAAGTCCCCAGCGGGCTTCCCTGCCGAACCGCCCACGGCCCTATCTCCACTTATGCGTAAGTGTCCGTGTGCATGCGACCACTGCTGAGCGCCACCCTTCGCGCCCGGATCATGATAGTCGCCGGGCCGTGGCCCCGCCACACGACCGGCGGGCAGGCCTCCGGCGACACGGCTAAGAGGCGTCCGTGGGCTGAGGGGCGAAGTCAGGGCAACATGCCCGGAGAAGCACAGGCCGGTTGGGTGGTCGCCATCATGGCGGGCGTGTTCTCCTTCCTCTCGCCCTGCGTGCTGCCGCTCATCCCGGGCTACCTATCCATGATCTCGGGCCTTTCCTTCGAGCAGCTCAGTGAACGGCGTGCCTCCTACCTGTGGCGCGTGTTTCTGTCGTGCGCGCTGTTCTCCGTTGGCTTCGCAGTGGTGTTCGTGATTGTGGGCACATCGGCGGGCGTGGTGGGAACCTGGCTCACCGCTCGCATGAGAGTGGTCAACGCGGTGATGGGCGCGGTGGTGATCCTGTTCGGCCTGGCGCTGCTGAAGATTGTGCCGCTGCCCTTCCTGTATCAGGACAAACACCTGCGGGTGAGCAGCGGCGTGGTCGGGCTGGCAGGGGCGCCGCTGCTGGGGGTGGCCTTCGGGCTCGGATGGAGCCCTTGCATCGGCCCCTGGCTCGCCACGCTTTATCTGATGGCGGCTAACCAGACGCCCCTCCAGGCCGCCTGGCTGTTCGCCGTCTTCAGCGCCACCCTGGCGGTATGCTTCACCGCCGCCGGAGTCCTCTTCGCCTACTCCATCCGCACCTTCTCCCGGCTGCAGAGGCTGCACCGGGCGATCGAGATCACCAGCGGCCTGCTCCTCATGATCATGGGCGCCCTCCTCGCCACCGGGCAGTTCAACCGCGCCACAGGACACCTCATGATGTGGTTGGAGAAGGTGTTCTAGCCCGGTCACCCGAAGAGGCGGATTGGGGGTTTTCTCAGTTGCGCTCCCCCGGCCGCGGTGCTATACTGCCCCAGGTTGATGCCGGTGTCCGCTCTAGGCGGACGCCGGCTGTTCACGTCGCCCGCCCTGGGGCGGGCTACTCCCTGTCGCCGGGCCGTGTCCCTCCGGCGACACGGCGTAAGAGAGTTCGTAAGGATGCCGCAGTCGGCGCTATGCGCCGACCAGGGAGGCTCGTGCGGCGAAGCCGCAGGTGAGGAGGGGAGCGGGCGCGAGCGGAGAATCCGCCACACGGCCGGCGGACAAGCCCGCCACACCCTCCGTCGCCCGCGTGGAGCGGGCTATGGAGGGCAGGCGGCCGGCGGACAGGCAGAGGGAAACGCGAGGAGAGTGGAGCGGTGCGTGTAGTGATACTGGGATGTGGGCGCGTGGGTTCGACCCTGGCGGCGCTGCTCACCCGTGCCGGCCATCAGGTGGCGGTGGTAGACCGCGACCAGTCGGCCTTCGACAAGGCCATCCAGCGCCTGGGCCCGGACTTCACCAGCGAGACCGTGCTGGGCATCGGGATAGATGAGGACATCCTCCGCCAGGCCGGCATCGAGGAAGCGGACGCCTTCGTGGGGGTGACCAGCGGCGACAACACGAACATTGTCGCCGCACAGATCGCCCGCCATCGCTTTCATGTTCCCAAGGTGCTGGCCCGGGTGTACGATCCCATCCGGGCGGAGGCTTATCGGGAAGCAGGAATCGAGACCGTCTGCACCACCGCCGTCAGCACCGGCATCTTCCAGGATCTCCTCCTCGGCCGCTCGCTGCGGAGCTACGAGGATTACATGAAGGCTGTACAAGAGAGACCGGAGGGGCTGGCATAGGGAGTTGCGGCGGAGTCATCATAGGCCGTGTCGCCGGAGGGACACGGCCCGGCGTCAGGCAGGCCCGCCTTAGGCGGGCAAGTGGAGCGGGCAGCATGTATGTGATTGTGGTCGGGGCTGGAAAGGTAGGGTACTACCTGACCAAGCAGCTGATGGCGGAAGGCCACGAGGTGACCTTGATCGAGAAGGAGGCCGGACACGCGGCCCACCTCAAGGCGGAGTTTGGGGAAGCGATCGTGGTGGGGGACGGCTGCGAGGTGCGGGTGATGCAGGATGTGGGGACGGGCCGGGCCGACTGTGTGGTGGCGGTGACCGGGCACGATGAGGACAACCTGGTGGTGTGTCAGATCTCGAAGCGACGCTTCCAGGTGCCCCGCCAGGTGGCGCGCGTGAACAACCCGAAGAACGAGTCCCTCTTCCACCTGCTCGGCATCAAGGAGACGGTCTCCGGCACCAGCATCATCTACAACTTGATTGACCAGGAAGTCGAGAACGGCGAGGCGCTTTTCTTCAGCGAGCTGAAGAGGGGGAATATCGTGATCGTCGCCGTAGAGCTGACGGAGGAGTCCCCGGCCGCCGGCCACACCGTACAGGAAGTGCGTCTGCCGGGAGAGTGCGTGCTGGCTGCGGTTATCCACGACGAGCACATCCTGCTGCCGGGCGGCACCACCAAGCTGCGGCCGGGCGACACTGTGATCGGCGTGGCGACACCTCGGGACCAAATGGCGCTGCGGACCGCCTTGCTGGGGCCGGCGCACCCCGCGGGCGCGAGGCGGCAGGCGGACAGCGGAGCAGCGCACTAGCTCTAGCCCCGGGGGCTCTCAAAGCTGGGATGTGAAGCAGAGAGAGCCGTGGGCCCGCGTGGGCGCAGTGCGGTGGCTGTCATAGTTCGGATAGTGAGATAGGAGGAACTGCGAATGGCACTGGTTACTTCCAGAGAGCTGCTGCGGGAGGCGCAGGCGGAGGGGTATGCCATCGGCGCCTTCAATGCCAACAACATGGAGTGCGTGAGAGCGGTGGTCGAGGCGGCCGAAGAGGAGCGGGCGCCGGTGATCCTTCAGGTCAGCCAGGGCGCGATCAAGTACGCGGGGCTGCAACTCGCCGCCGCCATGGTGAAGACGGTGGCCGAGCAGGCCAGCGTGCCAGTGGTGCTGCATCTCGATCACGGCACCAGCTTCGCGCAGAACGCCCAGTGCTTCTACGCCGGCTTCACCTCCCTGATGTTCGACGGTTCCGCCCTCCCCTTGCCCGAGAACATCGCCATCTCCGCCAGGATCTGCGAGATGGCGCACGCCGCGGGGATCCCGGTGGAGGCGGAGCTGGGCAAGATCCCCTTGATCGAGGACTTCACCACCAAGGCCGATGTGGACGAGCTCCGCAAGCGGCCCCACTCCGAGCAGGTGCAGTGGCTGCGCGACAAGGCCGGCGCCAAGGTGGAGCAACTGATGGCCGACCCCGCGCAGGCGGCGAGCTTCGTGAAGAGCACCGGCATTGACTCGCTGGCGGGGGCGATCGGCTCCATCCACGGGATGTGGGATGACATCTGGCCTCTCCGCCGCGACCGCATCGAGGCGCTGAAGAAGGCCACCGACCGGCCGCTCGTCTGCCACGGCAGCAGCGGGGTGATTACCACCCGCGCCCAGGCGAAGGAGAAGGGCATCGAGTTGAGGCCGGATGAGTGCACGTTAGAAGAAGCGGTGCAGATCGGCGTCTGCAAAGTGAACGTCGCCACCGCCGTGAGCATGACCTTCCTCAAGGCCGCCAAGGGCGCCTTTGAGAAGAACCCGACCGAGAAAGATCTGCGCAAGATCCTGCTCCCCGGCCAGCAGGCGGCAAAGGAGCTGGTGCGCTCCTACATCCGCCTCTTCAGGTCCTCCGGAAAGGCGGGGGCCGGCCCGGCCAGGATCGAGAAGAGCGAAGTCAAGCACGCCGAGTGAGGGGCGGTCGGCATTGTGATATCATGTGGAGGTTAGTGTTGTGAAACGGAAGCTGCTGCTGGCATGGGCCGTGGGTCTCGCGGCACTCCCCACTTTCGCCTTCGCCTCGGCGGAATCGGGGACCAAGCTCACGTTCCGCCCGGAGGACTGGACTTACGTGTATCTTGTCCTCGCCTCCGCCATCGTTGCCCTTCTGTACGGCGCCTATCTGGCGAGGAAGACAACCCGGCATGACCCTGGCTCGCGGGAAATGCGAGATGTCAGCGCAGCCATCCAGCAGGGCGCGATGGCCTATCTGAGCCGGCAGTTCAGGACCATGATCTGGTTCGTGGTCATCATCACCATCGGCCTCTTCTTCCTCTACCGGAACGCTCCAGATATGACTCCCCGCCTCGCCGCCGGCGTGTCGCTCGCCTTCCTGATGGGCGTGTTCGCCTCCTATGGCGCAGGCTTCGTGGGCATGGGCCTGGCCGTGCGGGGCAACACGCGGGTGGCGCACGCCGCGCTCACCAGCTTCAAGAATGCCCTGGAGATCGCCTTCCAGGCGGGCACCGTGTCCGGCATGTTCACCACCGGACTCGGCCTGCTCGGCGCCACCCTGATCATCATCATGTTCAAAGAGAACACCATGAAGGTGTTGATCGGGTTCGGCTTCGGCGGGTGTCTCGCCGCTCTCTTCATGAGGATCGGCGGAGGCATCTACACCAAGGCCGCGGATGTGGGCGCCGACCTGGTGGGCAAGGTGGAGGCAGGTATCCCCGAGGACGACCCGCGCAACGCCGCCACCATCGCCGATAATGTGGGCGACAACGTGGGCGACTGCGCGGGGATGGCCGCCGACGTGTTCGAATCCTACGAGGTCACGCTGGTTGCCGCCATCATCCTCGGGGTCTTCGCTAGCCAGGTGCCCGCCTGGCAGCATCTCGGGATCAAGCTCGTCATCTACCCGCTGCTGGTGCGCGCCATCGGCGTGTTCGCCTCCATCATCGGCACCTGGTTCGTGCGCGGGCGCGACGACGAAGCGATGGATCCCATGCAGCCCATCAACGTGGGGTTCTGGACCTCCGCCATCCTTGCCTCCATCGGATTTGGCGTGGTCGCGTTCATGTACCTCAAGGACTGGCGCTTCTTCGCCGCCACCTTCATGGGCATCATCCTGGTGCTGGTGATCGGTCGGCTTACGGAGTACTTCACCTCGACCGAGAAGCCTCCGGTCACCGAGATCGCCTACGCCACGCGCACCGGCACCGCCACCATGATCCTCACCGGCCTCGCCGAGGGGCTGGAGTCCAGCGTGTGGGCGATCGTCGCCATTGCCGCCACCATCTTCGGCTCCTTCGCCATCTTCAGCGGCGAGGACACCGTGCTCGCATTCTACGGCATCGCCCTCGCCGGCCTGGGCCTGCTCACCACCACTGCCTACCTGCTGGCGATGGATACCTTCGGGCCCATCACGGACAACGCCAACGGCATCTTCGAGATGTCCGGCGCCCTCAAGGGCGAGGGTGGCAAGGTCAACAATGCCGCCCATCGCATCGTCGCCCGCCTCGATGCCGTCGGCAACACCACCAAGGCCCTCACCAAGGGCTTCGCGATCGCCACCGCGGTGATCGCCGCCACCTCTCTGTTCGGATCGTTTGTGGCCGACGCGGGCCTGGGCGCCGTCGGCATTCAGATCAATATGCCGGTGGTCTTTGTGGGCATGCTCATCGGCGGCGCGGTCCCATTTCTGTTCTCCTCCTTCGCCATCCGCGCGGTGAGCCGCGCCGCCGCCCTGCTCGTCGATGAGGTGCGGCGTCAGTTCCGCGAGATCCCGGGGATCATGGAGTGGAAGGCGAAGCCGGACTACGAGCGGTGCGTGTCCATCGCTACCGCCGCCGCTCAGAAGGAGCTGATCGGGCCCGGCCTTCTCGCCATCGCCACCCCCCTGCTGGTCGGCTTCGGGCTCGGCTACCAGGACCCGAAGGCGGGGGCCGCCGCCCTCGGCGGGTATCTCGCCGGCGCCATCCTCACTGGGCAGCTCATGGCCGTGTTCCAGGCGAACACGGGCGGCGCCTGGGACAATGCCAAGAAGAAGATCGAGGACGGCCTGTTCGGCGGCAAGGGCACCGAGTTCCACAAGTCCGCGGTGATCGGCGACACCGTCGGCGATCCCCTCAAGGACACCGCCGGCCCCGCCCTCAACCCGCTGATCAAGGTGATGAACCTCGTCGCCATCCTCGCCATTCCCGTGATGGTGGTGACGCAGAAGGTGGGCGAGCCACCGGCCGAGCCGATGTCGCTCGCCACCCGGATGGCGATCGTGGTGGTGTGTTTCCTCTGTCTGGTGGTGGCGGTCTCCTTCAGCAAGCGTAAGGGGAAGCACGAACTGGCAGGGGCCGACGACACCGCGGCGCAGAACGCAGGCGGAAGGTAGGGGCACGCCCGCCCTGCAAGAGGAGATCTGTTACCATGGCTGCGAGAGGGAAAGCTGTGCAGGCCTTCATCCTGGTGGAGGCCAAAGCGGGCAAGGCGATGAGCGTCGCCAAGCAGATCAAGGCGATTGGCGGCGTGACCGCCTGCTACGCGGTGACTGGGCCATATGACGTGATCGTCCACGCCCAAGCCGCCGACATCAAAGCCCTGGGCCAGCTCGTGGTCGCCAAGATCCAGGCGCTGGCGAGTGTCGCCAGGACGCTCACCTGCATCGTGCTGGAAGAGACCCAGGCCAAGTAAGAGGCCGAGACGGAAACGGGAAAGCGTGGGTCCCGCGGCAGCGGGACCCACGCCTGTTTCGGGGGAGTGCCGTGACTGAGCTGCTGAGCCTGCTTCCTGAGGAGATCGAGGCCCTCCTTGCCAATCTGGGCCCTTCAGGGTCCCAGAGGGGCCAGCCCTCCTACCGCGCTCGCCAGCTCTTCTCCTGGCTTCATCGGGGTGCATCGTTTGAGGAGATGAGCGATCTGCCGGCCGCGCTGCGGGCGCGGCTCTCGCAGCAGGCGACGGCGGGCTCGCTGCGGCTGAGGGAGCGGCTCACGGCTCGGGACCGCGCGAGCAAGTTCGGCTTCCACACCGCCGACGCTCATCTCATCGAGACCGTGCTCATCCCCCACCCCAACCGGAACACGGTGTGCGTCTCCAGCCAGATCGGGTGCCGCTATCGGTGTCACTTCTGCGCCACCGGGAAGCAGGGCCTGACACGGAACCTGACCGCGGGCGAGATCGTCGAGCAGGTCGTACGCGTGCAGCAGGCCGTCATTCCCCAGCGGACGGGCAACGTGGTGTTCATGGGGATGGGCGAGCCGCTCGAGAACTATGAGGCGGTGATTCGCGCGGTGCGCCTCCTCAACCACCCCTGGGGTCTCCACATCGCCGCGCGCCACATCGCCATCTCCACCTGCGGGCTGCCCGACCAGATCAGGCGGCTGGCGGGAGAGAGACTGCAAGTGGCGCTGGCGATCTCACTGCACGCCGCCACCGATGAGCTGCGCAACCGGCTCGTGCCCGTCAACCGCAAGTATCCGCTTGCCGAGCTGATGTCGGCCGCGCGGGAGTACGTAGACCGCACCGGGCGCAAGGTGACCTTCGAGTGGGTGGTGGCGCCTGGGCTAAACGACACCCCGGCGCAGGCGAGGGCGCTGGCGCGATCGCTTAGACGCATGCAGGCGATGGTGAACCTGATCCCCCACAATCCACCCGAGGCGGACAAGCCCGACCCCGGCCCGGCCCTGGCGTTCGCCCAGCGGCTGCGCCACCTGGGCCTGGAGGTGGCGGTGCGCCGATCTCGGGGAGCGGATGTGTTGGGGGCTTGTGGGCAGCTCAGGGAGCGGGCGACCGGGCCAAACAACATCGGGCGAGCTTCCGCTCGCCCGATGAGATAGCGCCTATTCTACTGAGTCTCGCCGAATAGAGTGACGGAGAGACTCAGATGGCTAAGTCCCCAAAAGGGGACCGCCATGGCGGCCCGCCCTTGGCGGGCCTAGCCACACAGTGGCTCCAGAGCGTACTTGACCATCACCCGATTGTGCGAACAGCAATAAGCTGGCTACAGCATGATCAGGTAGAGCAGCAGCCCGGAGAAGAACACCGCCCCTAAGGAGCGTGTGTTTCGCTCGTGCCCCAACTGGGCATCCATCGCCGCGCGGGTGCCATTGGTGGTCACCTTCACGTCGTCGCCGGGCAGGATGGTGCCGGCGGGCGTGTCCTTGTCAGGCCGCACGACACAGTCAACCGCGCGCACGGTCATCACTTCCCCCTCAGCCACCGCCTCCCCCTTGCGGAGGAAGGCCACCCGCGCCCCGGGCCGCAGGCCGTGCTCGGAGCCGATCGTGACCCATGCCTCCAACTGCCGGTCATTATAGTAATAGCACCAGCCCTTGGCATTCGCCACCACGCCCTGGCTCTCAGGCGCGGCGCTGCCTGCCTCCTCGGCTGCCAGCAGGGAAGCCGACACCAGAGAGAGGGCAATGACCAACAGACACATCGCCAGACCTCGTGTTCGCATCTCATCCTCCTATAGCGCGTCGCGCATCGAAGTAACGCTTCGGGCGGGCTGTAGGGCTCTACAGCCTGGTCTATCTGAGTGTCGCCGTTGCTTCTTTCGGCGACACTCAGTAGGGGCCGACTGGATCGGCCTTGGCGGGCTCGGTTTTGACAGGCCCAGGTCATGGCAAGTATAATCCCGCGCGCAGCCCACAGTCGAAAACAGACGGCAAGATCCCCGCGCAGGATGGGCCCGGTCTGAAGGTCTTATACCACATCCAAGGTGATCTGTTCAGGAAGGCAGTGTGTCGTGGCGTGCCGAGCCGGACAACGAATGCGCCTGGTGAGCCATTCGGCCCAGGAGAGCCGGGACCTGGGGCAGCGCTTGGCCTGCCTGCTCCAGCCCGGAGACGTGATCTGCCTGCAGGGGGACCTGGGAGCGGGGAAGACCACCTTCGTGCAAGGCCTGGCGGAGGGCCTGGAGACCGACCAGCCGGCCACCAGCCCCTCCTTCACGCTCTTGCACCAGCACCCGGGGCGGCTCCGCCTCCATCATCTCGACCTCTACCGGCTCGGCCCCGCCGACCTCGCCGACATCGGCGTGGAGGAGCTGGTCGGCGAGGACGGGGTGGCGGTGATCGAGTGGGCGGAACGGCTGCCGCCCGGCCTGCGCCAGCAGGGGCTGGAGATCGCCATCGAGTTCGACTCGAACGACGAGAACACACGGTGGTTCTGCTTCTCCGCGCGCGGACACCGGGGGACGGCGCTGTTGGACCAACTGCGTGAGGCCTGCGATGCGCGTGCTGGCGATTGAGACCGCAACCGACCATTCCAGCGTGATCCTGGTGGAAGATGATCGAGAGGTATCCGCCTGGCGAGAGCTGACACACCAGGACCTCTGCCGCCGACTGGCCGCGGAAGCCGGCCGCGTGCTGGAGAGAGCGGGCCGGCCATTCGCCGAGCTAGATCTCATTGCTGTCGGCCTCGGACCCGGGTCGTTCACCTCTCTGCGAGTCGGGCTGGCCACCGCGAAGGCGTTCGCGTTCGCGCTGGGCAAGCCGCTGGCCGGGGTCTCTTCCCTCAAAGCGATGGCTTGGCAGGTGAGAGAACGACTGCCGGGTTTGGTCTGTCCCATCATTGATGCCAGGCGCGGGGAGGTGTACGCGGCGGTATACCATAGCCAGGATCCCTCCGTGGAGCCCACGGTGCCTGAGTTCGTGGGTGCGCCGGTGGCGGTGGCGGAGAGGCTGAGCAAGCTCGGCCAACCCGTCACAGTGTTTGGGGACCCCGGCTGTGTCAGCGACCGCGACGCGGAACTGCTGGCGGAGGCCGGCTTTGGCGTGTGGCGGGACGAAGCGGTGTTCCCCGACGCGCTGGCGGTGGCGGAGTTGGGGCGCGCTCGTTTCCAGACCGCCGGTCCGGAGGCGATCGCGCCGCTCCGGCCCATCTACGTGCGCAAGTCCTATGCCGAGGAGGCGGCCGACATTGACCTCGGACTGCGCTGACGGCGCTGGGAGCGCAGGCGTCCCGCCTGCCTTCCCACCAACCTGGCTGGAAGCATTGGTGTTCGAGCGGATGCAGCCCGAGCACCTGGCGGCGGTGCTGGCGATTGAGCGCCTCTCGTTCCCCTCCGCCTGGAGTGCAGAGTCCTACCTGCGGGAGATGCGCAACCCCAGCGGGCACTACTGCGTCGCCCGGCTGGAAGACGAAGTGATAGGCTACGCAGGCATGTGGGTGGTGGGAGACGAGGCCCACGTCAGCACCATCGCGGTGCGTGAGGACCGCCGCCGATGCGGGCTCGGTGAGCGACTCATGCGCTATCTGATGTCTCTCGCCATTCGGTACCAGGCCGATCGCATGTCCCTGGAGGTGCGCCAGAGCAACCTGCCGGCCCAGGCTCTCTACGCCAAGCTCGGTTTCCAGGCCGCCGCCATCCGCCCCCACTACTATGGCGACACCGGCGAGGATGGGGTGGTGATGCAGATCGCGCTGGGCAACGCGGCGGGGACAGACTAGAGCGTCTCTGCGGGCAACTGCCCGTTCAGGACCCCGAGGGCCTGCCCTGCTCGCCCCGAGCATAGCCGAGGGGAGCAGAGTCGAAGGGTCCTTCAGGGTCCGAGGGGCGCCGTTACCTTGAATCAATGGAATCGGTAGGGGGACGGATGAAAGCGGCAGGGCAGGAGAGCAACTCCTGCCCTGCCAGTCAGCACGGACCCATGCAGCGCCGCGGGCGCTAGTCCATCACCCCATTTTGCGGCCAGCACGAGCACAGTCCGCCTTCGAAAATGGCGTCCTTGAACGGCGGGTTGCCGGTCATGATGGTCTGGTACAGGTGCCATTTCGCATGCCCGTCGAGGAAGCCGACGTTGCTGCCGCCCATGTGCCGGGTGAACGTTCTCTGGTAGGGCGGATCAGGCTCGAAGAACCGCTCCCACATGTCCGCGTTGAACCCGCAGAGCTGGCTCATTTCGCAGTTCACCCAGTCGGCCGCGCAGTCCGCTGGGCAGGTCTGCCCTCCGCAGTAGCTGAGGTGGCACCAGTCCGGAAACGCCAGCGTCGCCGCCGACCAGATGTCCACGCCCGCGCCGGTGTCGCCACAGGTGATGTAGGCGCCCGGATCGTTTACCCTCGACATGTTCTGCCAGTGCAGGGCGTCGTTGATCCCAATGCCCTGGATGAACACCTTCGCTCCGCTGAAGGAGGTGCCCCATCCCTGGCGGTTGGCCTGGCGCCGCTGGGTGAAGGAGTCGGTCACATCACCCCCCCAGCCCGGCGGGAAGGCCGGGTCGCAGGGGCCGCCGAACTCGTAGCTGTTGTTTGCCCCGAAGTCGCCGTCGTGGTCGAGGTAGTTGTTCAGCCAGAACCCGTCCCGGCCCGTCGGGATGATAAACCCCGCGCCGTTCATCAGCCGGGCCGACGGGCACTGCCACACCTGGCGGTTCTTGATGTACTCATCAAGAATCACCGCGTCCCGCAGGTAGGGGTTGGCCTGCCGGGCAATGTTACAGATATCCGGCAGAGTCACCGGATCCCCCTCGCCGCCCGGGGCGGCGTTGAAGTAGTTGATCGCCCGCAGGTCGCTTTCGTTCGGCCAGGTCCGTTCCCACTCGGTCAGGTACATGTTGATCGCCATGGCGATGTTCTTCACATTCGATAGGCACTGAATCCTCCGGGCCGACTCCCGGGCCTTCGAGAACACCGGGAACAACATCGCCGCCAGGATGCCGATGATGGCGATCACCACCAGCAGCTCGATGAGGGTGAAGCCCATCCGCTTTCTTCCCATCCGCGCCACCTCCGTGCTCTGGGATTGGTGAGACCTTGCCATGTGGCTCCATCACGTGAGTACGACCTCAGCCTCCTTCCTCCTTCCGCCTGGGCAATGGAGAGCCGATGAGCCGGAGAATGGCGCAGATCAGAGTGTGGACAGTCACAGGGGCAGGAGATGAACTCCTGCCCTACGATGCTCACTGCTTCTCGTAGGCGCCCATGTCAGGAGCGGCGCCAATATAGCCGTCGTTGATGCCCGGCAGCGCGACGCCTGCGTTGATGCAGGGGCTGCCGGCCTGGAGAGTCAGATCGCCGGTGTTGATGTCTGTGAACAGCGGGTTCGCGGCGATCCCGTGTGGTTCCTGCCCTGTCGCATTTTGGGGTTACAGGAATGGCCTATCTTGGGAGTCACGTCACACCGACGCCTGAGCAGGTAGCTGCGTTGTTCACGCAGAAGGCGCGGGGAAACCGCCCCGGGCAGGCTGGCCGGCTGCCGGACACGGTGGTACCGCGGAAGGAGGAAGAGGGATGAATCTCAGCAGCCGTTCGACCAAAGGAGGTGCGGAGGCACGGATTGCCCTGATCCATGGCCTGCCTGCGCTGTTGCTCTGTCTCCTCATGCCGACATGCGCGATGGCCGGAGGCGAGAAGACCGCGGGCACTCCCTTTCAACACAAGACGTTCAGCATCGTTCTGCCCCCCGGGTGGAAAGCAGTCACCAATCCCGAACCGGGGGTCGAGATCGGCTTTGTGGATGGGAAGACACCGAGAGGGAAGTGGCACCTTCACTATGAGCTGATGCCCGACTACGCAGGGGAGCCGCCCTCTGATGCTGCGACCCTGAGCGCCATGGCCAGCCAATTCGATACCCTCGTCCGCCAGAACTTCCCCGGCGCCCGGAAAGTGGCGTCGCCGAGCCGGAAGCTGCCTGGGAAGACGTTGGTTCACGCCACCTACGAGTTCAACGAGGACGGCACCCCGGTGGCGCGCGAGTACGTGTATCTGATCGCCTATCACACTGCTTACGTGATTCAGTCCACCGTGCCCAAGGCCCGCAAGGCGGAGGCGGGGGCGTGCGCGGACATGCTGTTTCGCACCTTCGTCCCCAGACCTGGGGCGGCTCCCACGCCGCGCACCGCGGATCAGGCCCTCAAGAACCTGCGGAACAACCTTCCTACGCTTGCGGCGTCAATGCCCCCTGGCTGGCGGGCAACGATCAAAGAGGTGAAGTTCCTGAACGATAGCCCCAAGAAGGGGAACAGATCGCTCTTGATCGTCGCGAGCTGGCCCCGCCGGGAGCTGAAGAAGGAGTTCGCATCGGCCCGCGAGGCCCTCGCCGCACTGGGTCGGGGTAAGTCCCCGAGCGCCTCCGTCCCGCAGTCAACCGCGGACCTGGTGTACTATGTGGGGCAGTTGCTCGGGCTCGCCAGCGGCGAGGTGTACAGCCTCAAGCCGCCAGTCACGCACCTCGCAGTCCAGATGCTTGATCCTGCGGGTAACAAGGTAGGGATTGCCAGGATCGGAGCCCAGGATCTTATCAGGATCATCTCCGGCGATGTGAAAGGCGGGACGGAGGCAGCCCGGTCCTACCAGTTCGAGTCGCCCTGACGACTGGAGGGCTGCCCTCTGCCTGCCCGCGGGTCGTGTGGAGGGCCGTGCCCCTACGTGGACGCCGCCAGCCCGTGGTACGGGAACACCCGCTCCTTTAGGTCCTTCACCACCTCCTCCGCGAACCGCCGGGCGGTGGCGACCTGGCGGTCGGTCACCTTGGGCTGATGCTGGTCGTGCAGAGGGGGGGGATCGTCTGAGATGCGATAGTGCTTCGCCTGCGATTCCGGGATGGTCTCGGGGGCATCCACCTCGGCCATGCGGGCGAAAGCCAGCGTCCAGGCGCGGGGAACCACGGTAACGTCGTAGCCGCCGCCGCCGGTGGCGACCCACCGGGAGGCGCGAGAGGCGAGCTCGTCCACCACCGCGGCGTAGCCGTGAGTGGTCAGACACATGTGGGTCAGGGGATCCCGGTAGTGGGTGTCAGCGCCGAGTTGGGTGACCAGGAAGTCGGGCTGGTAGGCCTCCAGGATGGGGAGAATGGCCTCCCGGAATGCCCAGAGGTAGACCTCGTCTGTGGTATTGGGAGCGAGTGGCAGGTTGACTGAGAACCCCTCGCCCTCTCCCTCCCCTATCTCGTCCGGGTAGCCGGTGCCTGGGAAGAGGAATCTGCCGAACTCGTGGAGGGAGATGGTGAGCACGTCTCGCCGGTGGTAGAAGGCCTCCTGCACACCATCGCCGTGATGGGCGTCAATGTCCACATAGGCGACCTTGACGCCGTCGCCGCATCGTTCCAGGAGATGGGCGATGGCGATCGCCACATCGTTGAACACGCAGAACCCGGCGGCGCGCGCGTGGTGGGCGTGGTGCAGGCCGCCGGCTGGGTTGAAGGCGGTCGAGGTCTTGCCATCAACCACCAGATCCGCGGCCTGCAGCGAGCCGCCAACGATCAGCGAGCTGGCCTCGTAGAGCCCCTTGAAAATGGGATTGTCCACGGTGCCGAATCCGAACTCGGCAGGGCGCGGCATGGGGCGGCCCTCGCTGGGGGCGCGCACCGCCTCGATGTACTCCCGGCTGTGGATGAGGGCGATCCGGTCTTCCTCGGCCGGCGACGGGTTGGCGAAGAGGACGTTGTCTCCCTCCAGCAGGTGGCAGGCGCGGATGAGCTCGTAGGTCCGCTCCACCCGCACCGGGCGCAGGGGATGGGATGGTCCCAGATCGTATTCCTTGAACCTGGGAGCATAGATGAAGGCAACCTGACGCATAGCGGTCCGGGGATGGGGTCTCAGTGGTGGTGCTCGTCTTCGACAGGGGGCGGGGGGACCGGTACGAAGCCCAGGATCACGCATCGGTAGACCTGATCCTTGGCCAGCATCAGCGTGCAGGATCCCCTCCTGCGCATCTCATCGCTGATCAACTGCTGGAGCTGGACGGCATGCCACACCGAGCGGTCTCCCACGGCGGCGACTCTCTCTCCCACCTTCACCCCAATCCGTTCCGCCATGCTGTCGGGGCGGATCGCCTTGACCAGCAGCCCTCCCGGGCCGGCAGGCGCGGGCACAGCCTCTACTTCCATGCCCACATAGCGCGATACCTCCTCCACCGCCTGCTCCAGGGGGTTGTGCTTCTCGCCCGGATGGGCGCGCACCCAGAACAGGCCGGCCGTGAAGAGGATGGCTGCAAACAGGAAGAGAGCCCAGGGAGGAAGGATTGGGCGCATGCTATACTGGCTCGTCCCCCTCTCTCTCGATCTGCTTCAACTGGGCGTCCACCTCTACACGCCGGGCGTAGAAGCTGGTCAGCCCACAGTCCATGCAAACATCGGAGTAGAGGCTGATCAGGCCGCTGCGCCGCTCCCCGTCATGGGCGACGATCTGAATCTGCACCCCGGGGAGGCGGCAGCCCCGGATCATGCTTGCGCTGCCGCAACTCGGGCACTGCCGCTGACGCCGTCGTTCCTGCGGAGGTTGCGCTGTCATCTGCTCGCCCCTTTGAGCCCTCGGCGACTACCGGCGCCGAGCGGCAGGACGTGCGGTCGTCTGCGGGCGACCGCTGACTTCAATGA
>Ga0315277_10000582_pt1 | contig 57618 bp, 52 predicted proteins | sample YL17G05_15_MG_FD_203695 | JGI IMG/M metagenome (GOLD analysis project Ga0315277, IMG submission 203695) | Sediment microbial communities from Yellowstone Lake, YNP, Wyoming, USA - YL17G05_15 | ecosystem: Environmental > Aquatic > Freshwater > Lake > Sediment | place: USA: Wyoming | collected... | reverse complement strand
GACCAGTACGGCTGCTGGAACTTTGCGTACAACGGCACGGTAGCCCTCGTAATACCACAGAATATAATCGATCACCACAAGCCATAGAGCACCGGGAGCAACGGTCCGATGGTAGATTTGGCTTGTTACTGAGTCAGCCCGGCACCACTCTTTTGCCCCACCCGCGTCTTATGATCACGAGGAGCAAGATTTCTCGCTTACGCTTGCGAACAGAGTCCGCAATGTCGGAGATTTCCACGACCCTTTCAGGTGCTCCCAATAACAAAAGGGAAAGGGCTGACAATGACAATAATCTCAAATGGCTAGACATCACCTGGTGATGGGGGTATACTAGCTGGCACGTCTTCCAGGCCGCTGCTCCGGCAGCTAAAGGAGGCTGACTGAGGATGGATGAGATTACCATTTCCCGTGCTATTGTCGAAAGCTACATGAAGGACTTCATGGGAGCTATGGAGACTGATGTTGCCATAGCCGGGGCAGGACCAGCTGGGCTCGTTGCTGCATACTACCTGGCGAAAGAGGGAATGAAGGTGGTGGTATTTGAGAGGCAGCTTCGGATTGGCGGCGGTATGGCTGGCGGAGGAATGATGTTCAACCGCATCGTCGTTCAAGAGGAAGGCAAGCGGATATTAGATGAGTTTGATGTATCGACAAAAGAGTACCAGAAAGGGTACTACATCGCTGATTCGCTGGAGGCTATTTCCACTATCTGCTCCAGGGCGATAAAAGCCGGGGTGAAGGTTTTCAATTTGATTAGCGTTGAAGACGTGATGATTCGAGAAGGTGACAGGATAACCGGGCTTGTTTTGAATTGGAGCGCTGTCTCCTGGTCCAAGCTCCATGTGGACCCTCTAACTGTGAGGTGTAAGGTGGCTGTAGATGCCACCGGGCACGATGCCGAAATCTGCTCTATCGTGGTCAAGAAGATAGGCCCGAAGTTAAGGACGAAGACGGGAGAGGTGATGGGGGAGAAGCCTATGTGGGCTGAAAGAGGTGAAAAGGAGATATTGAAGAATACCAGGGAAGTTTATCCCGGATTAGTGGTTGCCGGAATGACAGCGAACGCCGTTTTTGGTTCCCCGAGGATGGGGGCAATTTTTGGTGGCATGCTTCTATCCGGTAAGAAAGCTGCTAGAGTTGCTATAAAATTACTTGAACAGGGCTAGATTTGCCATGGCAAAGACGATAGCTGAAATCAACGAGAAAATCAGAAAAGGTAAGGCTGTGGTGGTGACCGCGGAAGAAGTGATCGACATCGCTAAGGAAAAGGGCATACGCAAGGCAGCCGAGGAAATTGATGTCGTCACCACCGGCACTTTCAGCCCGATGTGTGGTTCTGGCGCCTTTCTCAATATCGGACACTCCAAGCCCAGAATAAAACTGGGCGGCGGCAAGGTTTACCTTAACGACGTTCCGGTCTATACCGGTATAGCTGCTGTGGATGTGTTCATCGGGGCGACTGCCCTTCCCGATGACGACCCCAGAAATAAGTTCTATCCCGGGGAATTCAATTATGGTGGTGGATCTGTAATACAGGAGCTGGTGGCTGGAAAAGACATAAGGCTTACCGCCTCCGCTTATGGAACGGATTGCTACCCAAGGAAGAAGCTCGAGACCCTGATCAACATTAGGGATATAAATGAGGCAATTCTATTTGATGTCAGGAATGCCTACCAGAACTACAACGTAGCAGTGAACCTCTCCGACAAGGTTCGCTATACCTATATGGGCGTGCTTAAGCCGAATCTGGGAAATGCCAACTACTGCTCGGCGGGGCAACTCTCGCCACTGCTGAATGACCCTTACTATAAGACCATAGGTGTGGGGACGAAGATTTTCTTGGGTGGTGGAATAGGTTATGTGGCCTGGCATGGTACTCAGCATAGCCCCACTGCCCTCAGGGGTGACAATGGAGTGCCGCGGCGGGGTGCAGGGACACTGGCTGTGATTGGAGATTTGAAGCAGATGAAGCCAGAATGGCTGGTCGGGACAAGCATGCTCGGTTATGGCTGCACATTGACCGTGGGCATAGGCGTCCCCATCCCTATACTTTCTGAGGAGATTCTCCGCTACACTACGGTGAGCGATGCTGGCATTCTGGCTCCCATAGTGGACTATTCCGAGGCCTATCCTCAGAGAGAGCCTGACATTCTGGGAGAAGTCAGCTACGCTGAACTCAAGAGCGGTCACATAAAAGTCCAGGGGAAGGATGTGCCGACGTCTTCCTTGTCTAGCTATCCTAAGGCTGTGGAAATTGCCAGTATCCTTAAAAAGTGGATAGAGAAGGGCGAGTTCTTGCTTACGGAGCCAGTGGCTCCATTGCCCGGCCTGGAGTCAGGCATAGGTTCTAAGCCGCTTAAGGAAAGACCAATAGCGGAGTAATTAGGGAAGATGAATGTTTCTAGAAGAATAGTGCTTCACTTTCCGCCCAATATGACGGGGCAGCCGGTCGTTTGCCGCCTGGTTAAGGATTTCGGCCTCACCTTTAATATCATTAGGGCTTCTGTATCACCGGGACAAGAAGGACTACTGATCCTAGAGCTAAGCGGTGAGCGGAAGAACTACGACAAGGGCATCAAATACCTCACCGAGACCGGGATAGAAATCCAGTCCCTAAGCCAGGATGTCGTCCGTGACGAAGCCAAGTGCACTCATTGTGGAGCGTGCATTACCATTTGTCCCACCGAGGCTTTTGCCCTGGAGCCAAAAACCAGGAAGGTGCTCTTTGACCATAATAAATGTGTCGTCTGCGGGCTATGTGTCAAGGCTTGTCCTCCTCGCGCGATGATATTGTATTTCTGACGGCAGAAATTCAAAAACCAAAGGTCAAGAACAGAAATGGCAAATCAGAGCGCAATAATTTTTGACTTTTCCGCGATCACTTTGCATTTTTTGTTTTTGCATTCTTAGGGAATTTGTCTAGGATTTAGAAACTAGAGATTACGGTTTCGTATCTGGTCATGTATGAGCCACGTTTCTACCGCCACTGGATTAAGGACGACGATTTGGTTTCCTTTGAGGTGGCGGTGAAACAAACAGACTTGTACATCCGTTCTCGGCGTAATCTGAAGGATAAAGCTCTCGATTCTGTGCTAAAGCACCGCGCGCCTCTAGAGTCATATATTGGGCATCATCCTCTTTTCTTGACCACATTAGACCCTTATCAGGCTGAAGCCGGAGCCCCGGCTATCGTCAAAGAAATGGCCAGGGTGTCTCAGCTGACAGGTGTTGGCCCTATGGCGGCGGTAGCTGGCGCCATTGCTGAAGCGGTAGGCAGGGATTTGCTTGCTTTCTCGCCGGAGGTAATTGTGGAGAACGGTGGCGATATTTTTCTGAAAATATCCAATAAGAGGCTGGTGGGCATCTATGCCGGACAATCCTCTTTTACCAAGAAGATTGCTCTGGAAATCATGCCCCGAGAAACACCTCTGGGGGTATGTACGTCTTCCGGAACCGTAGGACATTCCTTAAGCCTGGGCAGCGCCGACGCGGTTGTTGTCCTCTCACCGTCGACAGCTCTAGCTGATGCCGCAGCTACAGCCCTAGGCAATATGGTTAAGGCAGCAGATGATATTCCTCGGGCAATCGAAAAAGCCCAGAGTATCGAGGGGCTACGTGGCTTGGTTATTATTGTAGGCGACAAAATGGGTGTCTGGGGAAAAGTGAAGCTTGTGCCCCTTGAGTAGTCCTTTCTTTTTTGCCCCGAGCAGTGATAAAGTTTTAGACAATGAGAAAGTCACCCAACCTGCACGTGCAATTAGCCCCGCGGAATGCTAAGGGACTAGCTCTATCTAATCCTGTGATGATAGCCGCAGGCATAGCTGGCTATGGCACAGAGTATGCTGAGATTGTTGATATTCAAAAGCTAGGCGCCATTGTCTGCAAAGGGACAACCCTTAGACCCAGAAAAGGTAATACTCAACCACGACTGGTGGAGACTGTTGGTGGTCTGCTTAACTCGGTGGGTTTGGAGAATATCGGTGTTGATGCCCTGATCGAAGAAAAAGCGCCCGTATGGGCAAGGTGGCGAGTTCCGGTTATCGTTAATATTGCCGGGGAAACAGCAGAAGAATATGTGGCTGTGAGCCGAAAACTGGAAGGCGTGCCTGGTGTCAGCGGCATTGAGCTGAATATCAGCTGTCCCAATATTTCCGCAGGTGGGATGGAATTCGGTGTCGCCCCCAAGCTCGCCGCTCAGGTAACTTCGGCAGTCAAAGCTGCCACCAGTTTGCCGGTTATCGTCAAGTTGAGTCCCAATGTAACCGACATCAGGGAAATCGCTTTAGCCGTGGAAGAAGCTGGAGCCGATGCCATATGCCTGATTAATACACTGAAAGGCATGACAATTGATATAAACAAAAGAAAGCCTTGCCTGGGAAATACTGTGGGTGGAGTCTCTGGACCTGTTATCAAGCCTGTGGCGCTTCATATGGTGTTCGCGGCGGCCAGAACGGTCCGTATTCCGCTGATAGGATGCGGGGGCATCGCCTGTGCTGAAGATGCCCTGGAGTTTATCATGGCTGGAGCCACCGCCATACAGATTGGCACAGCCTGCCTGACCAGTCCTGACATCTGTCTCACTATACTGGAGGGGATAGAGCATTTTATGCGGGACAAAGGTGTGGAGAACCTCACTGACCTTATTGGCGTCGCCCAGCACTCAGCACGCTAAGTGCTGGCCTGTTTCTTTTTGGATGAAGCGGACGATGTCCTCTGTGGAAGTGCCCGGACCAAAGATAGCTTTCACGCCCATTTGCTGTAAAGCGGGGATATCGTCCTCGGGTACTATGCCTCCGGCGATCACGAGGGCATCTTCCCTGCCTTTTTTCCTTAGTCCCTCTATGATTGATGGGAAGAGCTCTAAATGAGCTCCCGACAGGATGCTCAACCCGATGACATCCACGTCCTCCTGGATGGCTGCCTCGACAATCATCGCGGGAGTCTGTCGGATGCCAGTATAGATCACCTCCATGCCAGCATCCCGCAAAGCCCTGGCTACCACTTTAGCACCTCGGTCATGCCCGTCTAGGCCGGGCTTGGCCAACAGAACACGAATCCTACCTTTGTTCATAGTCCGCTCCTTCTAGGCTTTCTGACAAAGCTCAACCAGCACCCCTCTAAGCGATTTGGGGTGAATGAAAGCTACCATGCCCTCAAACCCAGGGCGAGCCTTCTTGTCAATTAATTCTATCCCCCTTTCGGAGAGGTGGCTAAGCTCCTTATCTATATTGTCCACTTCAAACGTTATGTGATGAAGTCCCTCTCCTCTTTTCTCCAGGATTTTAGCCATATTGCTGTCGGGAAGCGGCTCCAGAAGCTCCAGGTTGGCGCCCTGCCCTAAGGAAAGGATGGCTGCCTTTACTCCCCTCTCTGTGAGGGTCTCAATCTTGTCAACCTTAGCGTCGAAACAATCCTTATAGAGCTTTATCGCTTCATTAATGTTGCTGACTAGGATACCGATGTGGTCAACTTTTCTGGCCATTTTTCCTCCTTTGAAACTAGTGCACAGATCCTGAAGGCTTCTTCTCAAAAGACCAGGAATTCTTTTTGAGTAGAGAAAACCTTGCGCAGCACATCGCATATTTCCCCTAGCGTAGCGTAGGCCTCCACACATTCAAGGCAGGCCGGCATAGTATTATCCTTGCTTCGGGCGACATCCTCCAATCGCCCAAGTGCCTGCTTGACCTTGCTGCTGTCCCTATCTGTCCTGACCTGAGCAGTTCTCTCCTTCTGTCTTTTTTCTACTTCGGGCTTAACTCGCAGCAGTCCCGCTATTTTGGGATAGGGGGAGACGAATTTGTTTACCCCTACCACAGTGCGTTTTCCACTTTCGATTTCTTTCTGGTACCGGTAGGATGAGTCCTGGATTTCCCTCTGTTGATATCCTTGCTCTATGGCAGCTACAGCACCACCCAGACTATCAATTTTGGCGATATACTCCCTGGCTTCCTTTTCCAGGCTGTTGGTTAGATGTTCTATGTAGTAAGAACCACCAAGAGGATCAACGACATTGGCGACGTCACTCTCGTAGCCCAGTATTTGCTGAGTCCGCACAGCTATGGTCACTGCTTCTTCGGAAGGCGGAGCATAGGCTTCGTCGAAAGAGTTAGTGTGCAGCGATTGAGTACCTCCCAAGGTTGCCGCCAGGGCTTCCAAGGCTGTCCGCACGATGTTATTATGCGGCTGCTGTGCGGTGAGGCTGCATCCCGCGGTTTGAGTGTGGAAGCGAAGCATCCAGGAGCGTGAGTCCTTGGCTCCAAACCTCTCTCTCATAATCTTCGCCCAGAGGCGCCGTGCCGCTCTAAACTTAGCAATTTCCTCGAGGAAGTTGATGTGGCTATTGAAGAAGAATGATAATCTGGGAGCGAATGCATCTACATCAAGCCCGGCATCAATAGCTGCCTGAACATAAGAAATACCATTAGCCAGGGTGAAGCCAATTTCTTGACCCGCGGTGGAACCGGCTTCTCGTATGTGGTACCCACTGATACTGATGGTATTCCAGCGAGGGACATGCCTGGCACAATAAGCAAATATATCAGTGGCCAACCTCATAGAGGGACGGGGCGGGAAGATGTGGGTGCCCCGGGCGATGTACTCCTTAAGTATGTCATTTTGGGTAGTGCCATTTAACTCGGTGGGCTCAACTCCCTGCTTCTTGCCCAGGGCGATATACATGGCCAGGAGAATCGGCGCAGTGGCATTTATAGTCATGGAAGTGCTTACCTTATCCAGAGGTATATCCCGGAAAAGAATCTCCATATCCCGGAGGCTGTCTATGGCGACACCAACCTTGCCCACCTCGCCTCTAGCTAAGGGGTGGTCGGAGTCATAGCCAATTTGTGTTGGCAGGTCGAAGGCTACGCTCAGGCCAGTCTGGCCTTGCTCCAAGAGGTAGCGGTACCTTTGGTTAGTTTCCTCAGCAGTACCAAAGCCGGAGTACTGGCGTATCGTCCATATTCTGCCGCGATACATGTTCGGCTGGACGCCCCTGGTAAAGGGATACTCTCCGGGGTAGCCTAAATCTCGATCATAGTCAAAATCTGGCAGGTCCTCCCGTGTGTAGGCAGTGTCGATCTCCATACCGGAACTGGTTTCGAACTTCTCCTGACGCTCGGCAGCGCGCTTTAAAGCCGGAGTTAATATGGTTTCACGCCATTCTTGCTTAGTCCTATTGGCCATAGTTACCCCCTGAGTAAGAAGATTTGCCTGATGGAGCCTTCTTATGTGCAGGCATAACCCTGGACAGCAGATGATTCAGCATCCCTATCAAGACCTAATCTATCACTGGAACCGCCGTCCAGATTCGGCATGTCCCAGTTTTATCAGGACTGCGCAGATTCTGTCCTACTATTTGCTTTTCTCTGACTTGCCAGCCTTCTCCAGAACTGGAGCCAGCAGATCCACGGGCAGAGGGAATACGATAATGGTGGTCTTTTCTGTGGAAATGCTGGATAGGGTCTGTAAATAACGAAGCTGAAGAGCTGACGGCTGGCTGGAAATGACTCTGGCAGCCTCGGCCAGTTTCTCTGCCGCCTGGTATTCACCCTCGGCATGAACTACTTTAGCTCTTCTGTCTCGCTCAGCCTCAGCCTGGGCAGCCATCGCCCTCTGCATTGTTTGCGGCAGTTGCACATCCTTAACCTCCACCATGCTCACTTTTATACCCCAGGGATTAGTGCCTTCATCAACCACCGACTGTATCTTTCCGTTGAGCCTGTCCCGCTGGCCTAATAGCTCATCCAGCGTAGATTGTCCGACAACATTTCGCAAAGTGGTCTGGGCAAGCAGCGAGGTTGCCTTGATATAGTCGAGCACCTTGAGAATAGCCTCTGAGGCATCGACCACCCGAAAGTAAATTACGGCGTCAACCCTGACAGTGACATTGTCTACTGTGATGCACTCTTGCTGGGGAACGTCCATGGTGATTACCCGAAGGTCAACTTTTCGCACAGTCTCAATGAAAGGTATGATCAAGACCAAACCTGGTCCTCTCAGCCCCACGAATCTCCCCAGTCGGAAAACGGTCACTCTTTCGTACTCTCGAACGACCTTGATAGCCGCCGATAGAAGTATTATTACTACTACTGCGATAAGACCATAGATAAAAATGCTCATTCCTTCTCCTTTTCTTTAGATTTTCTGGTCACCCACAGTTTCAACCCTTCTGTTCTGGTTATTATCACCTCCTCTCCCGATTCTATTGTACTATTTTCAGCTATGGCTGTCCATAACTCTCCTTCGGCTAGAACCGTGCCCTTCGGATTGAGGGTCGTTCGCACCACGGCTTCTTTCCCTATCATTTCCTCGATGCCAGCCGAAAGTTTTCGCCTCTGACCCTTCACGATGGCGTAGATAGCAAAAATGATGAAGGCGACCGCGAATATTATGGCTACGATGATTGGCCCAGTCATTTCCATGTTACTGTCTTCCTATCCTTTCGACTTCTTGGTCACCCGTAATTTCAGTCCCTCCACCTTGCTTATTGTCACCGCTTCACCCGCTGCTACTTTGCCGCCTTCCGATGTCGCCGTCCATAATTCTCCCTGGGCCAGAACTGTGCCTGTGGGGTCGAGGGGTGTTTTGGCTATGGCCATTTCCCCGATCATTCCCTCAGATCCGGTAACCTTGCGTCGTCTTTGCCCGCGGACGATGGCCCCGATGACAAAGGCAGCAAAAGCGGTGATTCCCGCCGTAACCCCGGCAATTAATCCCCTATTTAACTCTACCTCCGGGCTATGGCTGAACAATATGAGCGAACCCATAACCAGCGAGGCGATACCTCCGGCAGTCAATAGCCCAAAACTATGGGTGAAGTACTCGGCGACAAAGAGTCCCACGGCAAGTAAAATAAGTAATATGCCTCCCCAGTATGCATTAAGCACTCCCAGTGAGTAAAACGCCAGGAACAAACTGATGCCCCCAACCACTCCGGGAAGGACCATCCCCGGGTTGGAAACCTCCGTAATCAGCCCTATGGTAGCCAGGGTAAGGAGGATGTAGGCAATGTTGGGGTCGCTGATGGCGTGCAGGAATCTCTCAACGGCATTCATTTCATTTCTAGTTGAACCGTAGTTCGTAGTATCAATGATGACCTCCTGGCCGCTCGCCAAGGTGACATTCCAGCCATTGATTTGGGAAATAAGGTCTGCCAAATTCTCAGCTCGCAGGTTGATGAGGTTGTTTTCCAGGGCATCGACGTCCGTGAACGATTTGCTTTGTGTAACTGCTAACTCAGCCTCTTCGACATTGCGGCCGCGTTCTTCAGCTATGGTCCTCATCCACTTGGCCGAGAATTCGACTATTTTTTTCATCTGGTCTTCTGGTATTTCCTCCCCTCCAGCAGCTACCGGATGGGCAGCGCCGATGGTCGTGCCCGGCGTCATGACCGCAATGTGAGCTGATAGAGTAATGAACGTTCCCGCTGAGGCAGCCCAGGCGCCTTTGGGTGAAACGTAGACCACGACAGGCACGCCGGCATTCATAATGCTCTGAACTATCTTCTCGGTTGAGTCCAGAAGCCCGCCGGGAGTGTCTAGCTCAATTATGCAGACAGTAGCGCCGTGCTCCTCCGCCTGGCTGATACCCCGGTCGATATAGTCAGCTATCACGGGTACAATGGTGCCATCCACGGAAAGGACTTCTACCGTGGTGGGGCTGGCGGCAGCGATCAGACTGCCTCCTAAACCCGCAACCAGGGGCATCACGAGCCACGCGACGAAGAAAACTCTGAGTCCGGTTCTAAGCATCTCACATTACCCCCATGTTAATTATAAACTAAGCAATTGAAAGCAACAAAGAGCTCCAGGTTTAGCGTTGAAGCTGTGAACAGCTTAGTGTAGAATACCACGAGTATGAAGAACCAAAAATGTAAGGGAATGCAGGACTTGCTCCCGGGTGATATGTTGCGCTTTCGCCGTATTGAAGATACCTTTCGAACTTGTTGTCGCAGCTGGGGCTACCAGGAGGCGAGAACGCCGACCCTGGAATACCTCTATTTGTTTACGGCTACGGGTACACTCACTCCGGGCATGCTGAGCAAGGTATATTCTTTTCTTGATTGGGATGGCTGGAGTGGGGAGAGGGTTGTTTTAAGGCCAGATGGCACTATTCCTGTAGCCAGGCTCTATATAGACAATCTGAGTGGCCAGGAATCAGCTCGGCTTTTCTATGTGACCAATATCTTCGCTTTCGAGGGAACCGGCAAAAAGAACAGGGAAAGATGGCAGTGTGGTGCGGAGTTCTTCGGTGGTTCCAGATTTGCTCCCGATGTGGAGATAATTTTGCTTGCTGAAGACGTGATCCGCAAGCTTGGCATCAAAAACGTCAGGCTGCAACTGTCTCACGCCGGCCTGGTCAAGGCGTTGCTCAGGGAATTCAAGCTCAGCCCGGCCGAGGAAGCTAAGATAACGGACCGCATTTTGGAAGGAGATTGGGAGACGTTAACCAGGGCAAAATCCACTCACCCCGAAATGGAAAGGCTTATGGCTGCATTATTGGGTCTTAAGGGAAAATCCAGCAGCTTTCTACGCAATGTAAAAGCTTCATTCCCCACAGCTTCGCAGGACTTCAAGTCCAGCCTGGAGGACTTCCTGAGCATTGCCACGTTACTGGATAACATGGACTGCAGTTATGAAGTTGATATCGCAACGATGCACGGTTTTGAGTACTATACCGGCATTTGTTTTCAGTTCGTGGCTGACGGGGAAAAGATAGGTGGAGGAGGAAGATATGATAGGCTTGTGCCCCTCATGAATGGAGGAGACGTCCCCGCCTGCGGATTTGCCCTATATGTGGACCCTATGATGCGACTATTGCCGCCGGAGAGGAAGAAGGGCAAATCTGGAATCCTGGTTAAAGGCAAGGAATTGACTCCGGAAATAGTAAAAACGTGCTTTGCTGTGGCAGAATCGCTTCGTGACGCCGGATATGTAGTTGAACTTCATCATGGTGGTCAAAGATTAACGGATTTGAAGTGGACTCTCGATATTCAAAAGAAAGCGCCTCTATTTATTTTGAGTGATCGAGTTAAGAACAGAAGATTTGAAGTGCAAACTGTTAACGAAGTTCTGGCATTACTGGCATCAAAGGAGTTGTGAAAGGAGGATTTTATTATGGCTATACCGAGAGTGTTTATAAGTTCAACCTGCTACGACCTAAGGTATATACGCGAAAACCTGAAATACTTCATAAAAACTTTGGGATATGAGCCGGTGTTGAGTGAGGAAGGGTCAATCTATTTCGATCCTACGCTTAGTACACAAGATTCGTGCCTTAGAGAGGTGCCCAGTTGTCAGCTATTCGTTCTTATAATTGGAGGCAGATTTGGAGAGGCATACAAGCATACAGAGACTTCAATTACAAATGTGGAATACAGGGAAGCAGTAAAGTCAAAAATTCCCATATTTGCGCTTGTTGACAATTCCGTGCATTCTGAATATTTCGTTTACCAAAAGAACAAGAATAATCCCGAAATTAACGAGAACAAGATAGTCTATCCATCTGTTGATAGCACAAAAGTATTTGATTTTATTGAGGAAGTTCGTAGAAATAGCGTTAACAACGCGCTCGTTCCGTTTACCGACTTTTCCGATACTGAGGCTTATTTACGCCAACAATGGGCGGGAATGATGTTTTCGTTCCTCACTAGGCAAAACGAGGATAGAAGGGTCGCCGATACTCTATCTACGTTGACTCAGATAAGTGAGAAGATCGAGTTTCTGTCAACCCAAATATTGAAGTCAATCGGAACAGAGGAAGCAAAACTGATGAGCGAGCTTTATGATGTAATGATGTCGCATTCATGCATTCGTGATTTAACTTGGTTTAAATTAAAACCTACCCCTAGAGATGTTTTGAAGCATGATGCTTTCAAGGACTGTGCAGCCGCGTTAGGAAAGAAACTAAAAGTTGTATTCGAAGTTGACTTTAGTTTGAGTGGGGCGGATGAAATCGCAGCAGATACGTTGGAGTCCGATAGTAAGGACTATTACAAGCTTCGTGAAGAGATGTTAAAAATACTGTTGAAATATAAAATATCTCTTGAAGATTTTCTGAAGCGGTGATGGTTATTGTTAATAGAATTCTAGCATCCTATATGACAATAAATCGGTGTAGAATGGCAGCTCCACATAGTTAATTACGCAGATGGGAATGAAGGTGCCAATAAAACTTGCCCTCCCTAAAGGCAGGTTTCTGTCGCCTACAGCTGGCTTGCTTGCTGAGATAGGCCTGGGATTTGATGGTTATGGCGATAAGACAAAGCAATATCGCCTGCGCTCGGCAAGGTTTTCCAGTCTTGTCGCTAAAATACTTCGGGAAAAGGATATTCCCATAGAGGTAGCCGTCGGTAATTACGACCTGGGTATTTGTGGTTCAGATTGGATTGAGGAATACCTGGTGAAATATCCAGCAGGGGCTCTGATGAAAATAGCGAGCCTGAATTATGGCGAAGGCGACATTCATGTAGTCGCCAGTGCTCAAGGCGGGATAACCAGCCTCAATGAGCTATCAGCCCGGCAGAATGATTGTCGTGTAGTAAGCGAGTATCCTAATCTGTCTGAGGCTTTTGCCTTAAATCGCAGAATGAGAAGGTTCAGGATCTTCCCTGTGTGGGGAGGTGCAGAGGTTTATCCCCCAGAAAATGCCGACCTGGCAGTGCTCTGGGGAAGAAGTAGGGCGCATATAGCAGCTCAAGGCTTGATTCCCCTCGACAAGTTGTTTCCTGTTACTGCCTATCTAGTAGCTAATCGAGAAAGCCTGGAGAACAAGGATTTGAGCCAAATATTGATGTGTTTTGACTCCAAGCTTGGCGCAGGGCCGCAGACATCAATGGAACATGAGCTCGTTATTTGTAAGGAACTGAAGATTCCTTGCCCCTTGTGGTCGGCCAAGGAAATCAACCTGGCCTTGCCTGATGGACACCAGCAAGCGCCTGCTGCCCAGTTTTTGGAGCAAGCCGGGCTGGCGCTTCAGGGATACTCTGAAGAGGTCGTCAGCCGCCGCCCCTGCGTTGATTTAGACTGGCTCGGCATTAAAGTAATCAGACCCCAGGATATGCCTCTGCAGGTGGCTAATGGCAATTTCGACTTGGCTATAACCGGTGAGGATTGGCTGCGGGAACACCTCTGTCGCTTTCCTTCAAGCCCGGTGAAGAAATTGTTTGGCCTGGGCTTTGGCACTGTCAAAATCGTCGCTGCCGTGAGCCGGGATATGCCCGTGAACAACATTGATGAATTGAGGTCACTTGTTCAGAGCGGTAAGTTTGCCCCTCTGAAAGTAGCTTCAGAGTACATAAACATTGCCGATAGGTACCTTCAGGATAATCGCATCAACCCATACAAGCTGATCCCGACCTGGGGGGCGAGCGAGGCTTTTCTACCCGAGGACGCCGATATGCTTGTTGATAATACCCAGACGGGGAAGACCCTCGAACAACACAAACTAAGGATTCTCGATGTGCTCTTTCAATCCTCGGCCTGTCTGATTGCCAACAAAGATAGTCTGGCATCTTCCAACAAGAAGGAGAAAATCAAGTTCCTGACGCAGAAACTACGAGCGGGGCTAAAGCAGATTGAAAATCAAAATGCAAAAGGCAAAAATACAGAGTAGAAGCAAAAAAGGTTTACATTTTAATTTGTCATTTTGATTTTTGATTTTAGATTTTAGTTGGTATGAAAAGAGTCAAGGGATTCAATAAGGCAAAACGATTACTGGCCAGGGAAGATTTCTGGGAATCTCTCACTGCGCCACCACGGGTACGGGCTCAAATAAAGCAGGTCTTTGGTGAAGAGCTTTCAGTCCAGGAAGTGGTAGACCGTATCATCGGTGAGGTTCGGCGCAAAGGTGATAAAGCTCTCCGAAATTACACCGAAAAACTGGATGGAGTACGACTTGATTCCCTGGAAGTAGACGAACAGGAAATTGTTGCCGCTTATGACATAGTAAATAAGAAAATCGTCTCGGCTCTTGAATTCGCAGCCAGAAGAATACGGGACTTCCATGTTGCCTGTGAACACAAAACCGGCCTAATTCCTCTCGACCGGTGGCTGGGGCAACAGATTCTGCCCTTGCGGAGGGTTGGCTTGTATGTGCCTGGCGGCAGTGCTGCCTACCCGTCTACCGTTTTGATGATGGCCATACCAGCCAGAGTGGCCGGTGTTGAAGAAATCATCATGGTTTCACCGCCCGGCAAAGATGGCCGGATTCCTGCCTCCACGTTGGTCGCCGCCGGTATTGCCAAGGTCGACCGCATTTTCAAGCTTGGCGGTGCTCAGGCTATTGCGGCATTAGCTTATGGCACTGAATCAATACCCAGAGTGGACAAAATCTGCGGTCCCGGGAACATTTTTGTGACCCTGGCCAAGAAAATGGTCTATGGCATAGTGGACATAGATGGGTTGGAGGGTCCCAGTGAGGTAGTAATTGTCGCGGATGAGAAGGCTAACCCTGCCTTTTGTGCTGCCGACCTGTTGGCTCAGGCTGAACACGATGCTCTGGCTTCGGTGATTCTGATCACCACGTCGGCTGACCTGGCTGACCAGGTAGACGAAGAAATTGAGACACAACTGGGGAAATTAAGGCGGCGTTCGACCATTAAGAAAGCCATTGATGCAGGAATGGTTGTGTTTGTTGACGACATGGCTCAAGCAGTGGAGTTGGTCAATCTCTTCGCTCCTGAGCATCTCTCCATTATGACATCCAATGCCTCAGCTTTAGTCCGCAAAATTCGCAATGCCGGCTGTATCTTTGTAGGCGCGAACTCGCCCGTGGTGCTGGGCGATTATGTTGCCGGCCCCAGCCATGTCTTGCCCACCGGAGGCAGTGCTCGTTTTGGTTCTCCTGTGGGTGTTGCCGACTTCCTGAAGGTTACCAATGTCGTCGCCCTGGACAAGCCCGGCATGCGAAGGCTGAGCCGGGCTGCCGTGGTTATAGCTAAAGCTGAAGGACTCGATGCCCACGCCCAGGCTGTAGAGAAGAGACTGGGAGCCAAATAGAATATTAGAATGCAAAAGGCAGAAATAAGTAGTAGGGACAAAGAATTTTGCATTTTGACTTTTGATTTAGGTTGAGATGGACATAAGAAAACTTGTCAGACCTGATCTCGTGACCATGAATGCCTACGCTCCTATCGAGCCGCCAGAAGTCTTGAGCCAGCAAACCGAATTGCCTGCAGATAAAGTAATAAAACTTGATGGCAATGAGAATCCTTATGGCTGTTCCCCCAAGGTGTACCAAGCCCTGGCCACCTATCCTTATTATCACAATTACCCCGACCCGGAGCAGAGGGAACTGCGGAAGGCTTTGGAAGAATATACCGGCTTGGGACGCCAGCACATTGTCTGCGGCATGGGCAGCGATGAGCTTATTGACCTTATCCTCAGGCTTTTCCTCAAGCCCGGTGACGAGGTTATCAATTGTCCACCGACATTTGGTATGTATCCCTTTAGCACCGATGTTTGTGGAGGCCGGGTAGTTGATGTGCCCCGAACTGAAGATTTTGCCCTTGGTATGGCCGGTATAAAGAAGGCCTTGACCAGGAGAACAAAGGTCATCTTTGTCGCCTCGCCCAATAATCCCACAGGCAACACTACCCCTGAGAAGGAAATTATGGAGCTTGTTGATACGGGAAGAATTGTTGTCGTAGACGAAGCCTATTGTGAATTCGGTAACGTAACCGTCGCCAACTCAGTGCCCTCTTACCCCAACTTGATAGTTTTACGCACCTTCAGCAAATGGGCCGGGCTGGCTGGCTTAAGGATAGGCTACGGCTTTTTCCCCATAGAAATCGCTAATTATCTGATGAAGATTAAGCAGCCCTATAACGCCAATGCGGCAGCCCATGCTGCGGTGCTAGCTTCCCTGGCAGATATAGAGTATCTTCGTCTTAATGTTATGAGGATAGTTATGGAACGGGGGAGATTGTTTGGCAAACTAAAGGAACTGGGTTGGCTAAAGCCTTATCCCTCTCGGGCTAATTTCATCCTTTGCTTGCTGGCCGATTCTCTTCTTTGTCATTCTGAGGGAGCAAAGCGACCGAAGAATCTCGCCAAAGAAATCTGGCAACAACTGCGGCAGAAGGGCATATTTGTTCGCTATTTCGATACTCCCAGATTGAGAGACTGCCTGCGAATTAGCGTGGGCCGACCTGAAGATACCGATGTTCTGGTTAAGGCATTAAAGGAGGTTAAACATGACTGAAAGAAAGGCAAAAGTAGTCCGCGAGACTGCCGAAACGAATGTCAAGGTGGAGCTCAACATTGACGGCAGCGGACAATTCCAAATCACCACCGGCATAAGGATGTTCGACCACCTCCTTAGCCAGCTAGCCCAGCACGGGGTGTTTGACATAAAAATCTCAGCCTCGGGTCCCGACCAGCACCACGTAGTTGAGGATGTGGCTATCTCGCTGGGCAAGGCTTTTAAGCAAGCATTGAGAGAAAAACAAGGCATTGTTCGTATGGCACATGCCGTCGTGCCTATGGATGAAGCCCTGGCAGCAGTAGCCGTGGACATCGGGGGCAGGGTTTACAGCACAATCGAGGCGGACTTTGACGAAGCCACCGTAGGCGACCTCGATGCTGATTTAGTCCGCCATTTTCTCGTCTCTTTCGCCTCCGAAGCCAAAATTAACCTCCACGCCAAAGTGCTCAGCGGCATCAACGACCACCACAAGGCCGAAGCCCTGTTCAAAGCTCTGGCCCGTGCCCTGGATTCGGCTACCCGCATTGACGAGCGCATCTTGGGGAGAATTCCCAGCACCAAGGAGGTTATTGAGGGGTAGAAGGCAAATAAATCAGCCTCGAGTCCTGCTCTGGAACGAATCTGCTGTTTCTGAACCTGACAGACATGAGATAACCTGAACTAATGGCAGGGAAGGAATAGACAAGGAATTCTAAATACAGAGGCACACCTTCAGGACCTTGTCTTAAACCGTGACTCTCCCTTTATGATATTGGAGGTTGTGAGCAGGGTAATCTTCATGAACCGTCGTTTCAGGATATCCATCGTAGGGCTCTTTTCATTGCTAGGAGCAGTTCTTGTCTTCTCTTGCTTGAATCTTCAAGGGTGCTCATTTTTTGGCAATTCGGATGGCATTCCAGTCTATTCCTATAACATAGTCAATACCTACCCTCATGACCCCGATGCTTTCACGCAGGGATTGATTTTCGAAGATGGCGCTCTATATGAGGGAACGGGGCTTTTGGGACACTCCACACTGCGTAGAGCGGAGTTGGAAACTGGAGCTATTTTGCAGATTCATGAACTACCAGATCAGTTCTTTGGCGAAGGCATAACCATTTACGGAGACAAGATCATCCAGCTGACCTGGAAATCCAACGTTGGGTTTGTCTACGACAAGAACAGTTTTGACTTACTACAGCAGTTCAATTATTCAACTGAAGGCTGGGGCATTACGCATAATGGAACGTGCCTAATCATGAGCGATGGTACGTCAACACTGCATTTCTTAGACCCGCAGACCTTTGAAGAGATCAGTCAGCTTGCGGTGTTTGCCGATGATGATCCTGTAACCAGACTCAATGAATTGGAATACGTCCAGGGGGAAATCTATGCCAATGTCTGGCAAACAGACCGGATCGCAAGGATTGCACCTGAGACAGGTCGAGTGATTGGGTGGATAGATCTGAGAGGACTCCTGACCGCAGAAGACCGTAGTGAGCCGGTCGATGTTCTTAACGGCATTGCGTATGACGCAGAGGCCGATCGCTTGTTTGTGACCGGGAAGCTGTGGCCTAAACTGTTTGAGATTGAGCTGATTTCTCCAGAGTAATTGGTGATTACCTCGTTGGAGCCAAGTCACTGCCTTATTGGAACTAGTGCTACAAGATTCTTCGGGCGCTTTCCCTTCGCTTTGCCCAAGGCTTCGGCCTAGGCCTTCTCACAATGACAAAAAGAGTTACAGAGAAGACTTACTCTGTTTCCCAAGCTATCCCTCCGGTAAGCCATTATGTTAGTGGCAATTCTTCTCAGGAAAAAATTCCCGGCACAACTGATCTAGTTCAGATAGATGGGTGACACTTCATACGTTTGTAACGTTGGGTAATAGCCTCTCTGTCATTGCGAACCCCGACTTGTTGGGGCGTGGCAATCTCGTTGCGGGACTGGAGCCTGCTAGCGTTGGACCGAGGAACCTCGCCTAGAGATTGCTTCGTTGCTGTCGCTCCTCGCAGGGACGAAAGAAAGTGTCACTAATGATATGAACGAGTATGCACACTTGACAGCAAATAGCGGCCAGTCTATAATGCAAAATACCTAGTATAGCGATGTAGTTCTAAAGCCGAGAACTACCTGGAGCCGGTAGGTGAATTTTGGGGCAAAGGAAGAGATGTGGCGCTGAAGGTAGTTCGAGGTAATAGTGGATGAAAGAGCCGCATACGGTGCGTCGCTTGGGGGATCTGGCCCGGGCCATCGTTTATCGGCAAGCGCTAATTAAACATGAGTGCTGGCCCCGCGCCAGGCTTGAGGAGTTGCAGCAGCGCCGGTTGGCTAGCCTTCTTGATTGGGTGACTGAGAAGTCTCCCTTTTACCGCGAGTTCCGCAGCACACACCGGCTGGGTCCGCCGTATAGTCTCCAAGACTTCCCTATCCTGGATAAGAAGACCTATATGAAATGCTTCGACCAGATCGTCACTGACCCCCGGTTGCGCCTCTCTCAACTTCAGGAACACATGGCCCACGTTTGCGGGGACGAGTATTACCTGGGCAAGTATCGTGTGCTCACTACAGCAGGTAGCTCTGGACTAAAAACGGTGGTGGTGTTCAATCGGAAAGAATGGAGTATTCAGGAAGCGACGAGCATGCGGATTGCAAGCATGATGGGAGTGGTTCCCTTCTCACGGAGACGTCCCACGATTGTTACCATCGGCTCCCACAGCCCTTTGCACGATAGCTATCGCCTCCCCTTGAGTATGGATACCGGTCTTTACCGTTATCACGTGCTACCGGCTACTGCTCTTCTTGAAGAGCTGGTTCAGCGGCTGAATTACCTCCAACCCCACGTTCTCCGGGGTTTTCCGTCCCTGCTGGGACTGCTCGTGACGGAGGTGCTTCAAGGGCATTTGCATATCAATCCTTCTATTATCGCTGGTGGCGGCGAACCACTGACCGGCGAATTGAGGAAGCAACTCCAGGCTGCCTGGCCCAAAAGCGCGGTCTTTGATATTTATGGCACTCAGGAAGGGCTCCGTGCCATGGAGTGCAACCCTGGCCAGGGGATGCACATCTTTGAAGATCTGGGCATTGTTGAGGTAGTAGACGAGAATAACCAGCCCGTGCCCGACGGCACTCTGGGACACAAGATTCTATTCACCAGCCTCTTTGGTTTCACTCAGCCCGTCATCCGTTACGAGATAACTGATATGATGGTACTGGCTGCCGAGCCCTGTCCGTGCGGCCAACCATTCCGGCGTATTCTGGCCATCAACGGCAGGAATGACGATGTTCTTTATCTTCGCGGTCGCGGGGGAAAACAGGTTGCCATTCATCCCGTCCATTTTTGGAACGTTCTGGAAAGTTACGCCGATATACGGCAGTACCAGGTAGTTCATGAACCGGACGGCATCTGCTTGCGGCTGATGTTCGACGAAGGGAACGGTCACGTAGCTGGCAGTGTCCGGGAACACCTGACACGGAAGTTACATACCCTGGGCGTTGAGCGCCCGTCTATTCGTGTTGAACTGGTGACCACGCTGGAGGACCGCTCCCGTCATATGGGGAAGTGGAAGAACATCATTTCCAACGTAAATCATTCAACGCAATAGCTGTGCATCATTGGTGACCGGACTGCGGGACGTTCCAAAAAGCCATGCGTGCAGAGGCTGCCTGATTATGATTGATTGTGTGAATCATTGCCATTCTCTCTCCCCTGACGGGAGAGAGCTAGAGTGAGGGGCAAATTCACCCTCACCCGGACCCTCTCCCTTCAAGGGAGAGGGTTCAATGCTAGACTGTGCATAAAATTAGATTGGGGAAATGAGTTTCCAAGGTGATACGTGGAGCCTCTTCTAGTAGCTATTGTACGTGCTTTGTTGCCCATCATAGACAAGGTTCACGCAATAGCCCTCGGTATCAAGCCTCTCGGAAGAAACAGCATCATCTGCGCTGAGGTGAGACGTCATAAGGGATGTCCTGTCAGGCTACAGGACGGTTGTGAGGTAAAGCCGGGCGACCCTGTCATCAAACTGCACTTCAATAATGCGTGGATTAATGAGAAGCCCAAGTCAAGTTCGGGGTCAGGTAAGAGGGTCTTCCCACGGGGATTCGTCTCCTACTCAAAGGAGGGCTTGCAGCTCGTGGCAAGTGAAGTAGCCGATGGGAAATATGGCAGCATCGTTGCCATATATGGTTGGACTGCCTTTCATACTCACGCTAAACGGTTGGGATTCCAGGTCATTGATTTGCCGAACAACATGAGGATAAAGCTGGCCCGACTCCACATCACCGCACTAATGCAGTCCCACACCATCCCTTGGCTCAGGAGGTATGGCATCTCCCGTAGATCCGTACAGGTTAAGGCGGTCTGGCTTTCCCGCGCTGAACTCTTGAGAATACACGGCTCGGTCTCCTGATGCTTCTGGCTTGATGACCTGAGGGCTAGGGCCGGACTTGACCAGTGCCCCGGATAATCCACTTGTAGCTGGTTAGCTCTTTCAAAGCCATAGGGCCGCGGGCGTGGAATTTCTGGGTGCTTATGCCTATCTCGGCGCCCAGCCCGAACTGTCCTCCGTCGGTGAAGCGGGTGCTGGCGTTAGCATAGACACAGGCGGCATCCACTTCGTTGAGGAAGCGCGCTGCTGCGGAATGGTCTTCGGTGACGATGGCTTCGGAGTGCCCTGAGCCATATTTCTCAATGTGGTCAAGGGCTTCGTCCAGCGAGTCAACCACCTTGACAGCCGCTTTCAGCGACAGGTATTCCTTCCCCCAGTCCTCGTATTTTGCGGGGACTAGCTTCAGGGATGGAATGGGTTTAAGTATGGCCATAGCTCGCTTGTCGCAGTGCATTTCCACCCCAGCCTTGGCCCATTCTTTGGCAACGGCGGGAAGGTAAGCTTGAGCGATCTGATTATGGGTCAGGATGCAATCCAGAGCGTTGCACACAGTTGGGCGCTGAACCTTGGCGTTATAAGCAATGGCGACCGCCTTATTTATATCGGCACTCTCGTCCACATAGGTATGGCAGACACCGATGCCGCCGGTAACTACCGGCATAGTGGCATTCTCCGAGACAAGCTTTATCAACTCGGCGCCGCCACGGGGAATCATCAAGTCAATCATTCCCTTCATCTTGAGCATATGGTTCACCAGACTCCGCTCTGTGGACTCAACAAATTGGATGGCTCCCTGAGGCACTCCGGCCAGGTCGCAAGCCTCTTGAGCTACTTTAGTCAAGGCTTTATTAGAATTCATAGCCTCTTTGCCGCCGCGCATGATGACGGCATTGCCTGATTTAAGGCACAGACTCGATATGTCTATGGTGACATTGGGGCGGCTCTCGTATATCGCCCCGATAACTCCCAGAGGGATTCGCTTCTTGCTTATCTCTAGACCATTGGGCAAGGTCCGCCTCTCAAACTCCTCGCCCACCGGGTCGGGCAGCGCCGCCACTGCTTTGACGTCCTCGGCCATGCCCTCGAGGCGGGATGGCGACAGCATAAGCCTGTCCAGCATGGCTTCGCTCATGCCTGAAGCTTTAGCCTTCTCATAGTCGATCTTATTGGCAATCAGGATTTCATTAAGCTTATCAATAAGGGCATCAGCAATATTGAGCAAAGCCTTATTCTTAACTTCTGTAGAAAGGAAAGCCAGCTTCCTCGAAGCTGCCTTAGCAGCCTTTCCCTTTTCTTCCAGTTCTCTTACGGCTGATTTCATAATAGCTACCCTTCTATGCCTTCCATAGCGTTTACGATATCACCATATTGTTTCTATGAACCACTTCGTCGCCGTAGTCGTAGGTGAGGAGGCTCCCAATCTTGTCGGAGTGCTTCCCTCCGATAATAGCCAAATCAGAAGAGCTATAGTTGGCAATGCCATAGCCAATGTGTTTGCCCTTATCGTCGAGGATATCCACGATGTCGCCGCGCTGAAACTTGCCTTCTGCTTTCATGACTCCCGCGGGGAGCAGGCTCTTGGCGTGCTCCTTGAGGGCTGAGACAGCGCCTTTGTCCGCCGTCACCTTGCCCTTGGAAGCCAGCCCACTGAGCATCCACCTCTTTCTGCTCTCCATCTTACTCACCTGCGCAGGAAAGAAAGTGCCTATGTCTTCTCCCTGGCTGACCCTCACCAGTATGTCGGGTTCCCGCCCATCGGCGATGACTACGTTTACACCCGAAGAAGTAGCCAGTTTAGCTGCTTCAATCTTGGTCATCATGCCGCCGGTTCCCTGGCGGCTGGCAGTGTCGCAAGCCATCCGTTCGATTTCAGCGTCAATCTTGTCCACCCGGCGGATAAGCTGAGCTTCAGGATTGTAATGCGGGTTGGCAGTGTATAAACCGCCGATATCGGTCAGCATGACTAAGATGTCAGCATCAACCAGGTTAGCCACCATGGCGGAAAGGTTGTCGTTGTCCCCGAATTTGAGCTCTTCAATCTCATCAATGGCGACGACGTCATTTTCATTGACAATGCAGATTATGCCCAGCTCGATAAGGGCCAGCAGGGTATTGCGGGCATTTAGATAGCCACTTCGGTCACAGAGGTCTTCCTTCGTGAGCAATGCCTGGGCTACGGTTATATCATACTGGCTGAAAAGTTGTTCGTAGGTATACATGAGGTGGCTTTGTCCCACCGAAGCCAGGACTTGCTTGAAAGGAGTATTCTTGCGTTCCGGAACTTTTTTGAGCTTCTGCCTTCCCGAGGCAATAGCACCGGAAGAGATTATTACTATCTCTTTGCCTTGGCCTCGGAGTCGGGCTATCTGCTCCACCAAACTTGACATAACTTGTAAGTCAAGATGGTCACCGCCAGAGGTGAGGAGGCCGGTGCCGAATTTAGCTACGATGCGAAGGTAAGACATTGACATAAATCTATCAGTTTTGGTCCATACTGACAACCAAGGCAAAGAGGAAGCAAAACATTCGGGGAATTGAGAAATGAGGAATTGGCGAATTGGAAAGGAACGAGGGGAAAAGCAAGGGTTCGAGAACTGAAATGAATGAGTCAATTCGCCCCCTTTCATGAATTGCTGAGGCAAGTTATAATATGAGGCAAAATAAGTCTGGCGACCAAAACTAACAAACACAATGAGAATTAGTCTTCAAGTAGTGACTGGTGTCTCGAGCCGCATCTAAGGCACATGTTGTTCGTGATTCTAGCGGCGTCCTGCCAAAGTCTGGCACCGATGGCAAGTCGGGTGTCGTATGGATGAGTATCAGCCAAAGATAAATCTGCGCAAGTCAATCGGCTTGATAGTTCTCGCTATTGTCGTCATGGCAGTAGCCGGATGGCTTTTGTCGCGAGAGAATTTCTATCAGATGTTTGAAACTGTCAAAAGTGCCAACCACCTGTTGATCGCGTCGGCCATAGCCATATATTTCATCAGTGTGGCAGTCTGGGCGGTTCGCTGGCAAATAGCAATGTCGTTCATAGGTTGCAGGATGGGCTTCGGTACTCGTTACCTGGTACTTTGCGCAACCATTTTCCTGAATAACATTACTCCGGTAGCACGTGCCGGCGGCGACCCGTTCGGCAGAGCCTATATGATGCGTAAGCTCGGGAATATCAGTTATTCGTCGGGTATGGCGTCCATAATTGGTGAGCATGCTCTTACTCCCCTGGTCATCGTCTCGTTTTTGATGGCGGGCCTGATTCTGCGGTTTGGGACAGGTTCGATCGAGTTGACTTTGACTCTGGCAGTGGTATGGGCTTTAGTTGCCCTGGGAGCAGTTTTTGGTCCTCGCTTCTTTTTCAAGAGAAGGATTGCGATCAAGGGTATAACTGGCATTACAAGGCGTGTTCTCGGTTGGTTTGGAAGGCGCCGGAGTGTTCGAGAAACAGTGACGGGAATCGAGGCTTTCTATTCAAGGACCTACGCTACAATGGACAAATGGCAACACGTATTGGCAATAGCGAGTTTGACATTGTTAATCGGTGCACTTGACGTTTTTCGAGTTTATGTTATATTCCTGGCCCTGGGATATCATCCTACATTGCCCATGCTTCTGGTTTCCTCCTCACTTCCGGTAATCGCTGGGATGATTCCATTTCTGCCGGGAGGCCTAGTTCTTATCGAAGGGTCATTTGTTTCTGTTTTTGCCCTTTTCAGCGTTCCTCTGAATCTAGGACTGGCAGCGACGGTGATTGAGCGGGGAATCTCATTCGTTCTGAGCACTATAGTGGGGGCTGTAGTCTTTTCCTATCTGGGAGTCAAGATGGCGGCAAAACCTGAAGTTCAGAAGTGAGCGAAGATGCGTGTAGCATTAGTTGGTGACGAGTATTACCCTGATATAGGTGGTGCCGCTCGTTACGCTTTTGATTTAAGTCTTCAGCTGGCCAAGCTAGGCGTAGAGATTGTGGTGGTCACACATGCGCATCCTGGCCAACCTGAAGAGGAAGAAATTGCCGGTGTCAAGATCAGACGAGTCAAAGGGTTGGTGCTAGATGATCCCCATCGTGCTGTCTCACCACTACTTTTTCATCGCTGCCACAAATATATCCTGGATGGGGAATTCGATGTGGTCCATGGGTTGGATGTTTATTCCACTATGGCGCTGAAGGCGGTTCGTTTTGCACACTGGCACCGAATTCCCTGTGTCATGACCTGCCACACTGTGATGGAGTCGCCTTTCTTAATATTCTGGCAGCGCCTGGCTGGCTGGGCATTCAGGCTGAAGAAAGCTGATCGCCTAGTAGCTGTAAGCCAGGCATCGGCACATTTCTCCCGTTTGTTGGGCTTTCCCGAGAAAGAAATAGCCGTTATTCCAAATGGTGTTGATCTATCGTGCTTCAATGGGAAAGTCGATGCTTTCCTGATGCGAAAGGAATTGGGCATTGATAATAAGCCTCTAGTAGTGACAGCGTCGCGGTTAATCAAGCGGAAGAGCCCGGGTCTGCTCGTATCAGCCTTTGCCAGGGTGTTAAAAGTCGTTCCAAATGCCAAGCTGGTTATCGCCGGCTCGGGTCGGGAAGAGGACAATCTATCTCGCCAGGTCGAGAGCTTGAACATTATGAATTCGGTATTCATGATGGGAGGACTGGCGAAAGAAAAAGTCGCTCAGCTCATGGCGGCGGCTGATGTTTTTGTTTTACCCTCCAAGATGGAATCCTTTGGACTGGCGTTGCTGGAAGCTTCGGCTGCGGGTGTGCCAATAGTATGCTCAAACGCAGGTGGGGCCCCCGAGGTTTTTCAAGATGATTTCAACGCACTTCTGTATCCTCCGGGAGATGATGACGCTATGGCGCAGGCAATAGTCCATCTGATTCAGGATAGGGAGCTAGCAAAGAAGATTGGCGCAAACGCCGTGGAAACCGCCAAAAGATTCACGTGGGAAATGGCTGCCGAGAGGACACTGCGAGTCTACGAAGAGGTGTTGCAAGAGAATACTTCAAGTCGCTCTCACCACCGGCGTTGAGGAGGATGCCAAGCCCTTTGTCAACACAGCGCGTAGTATAACGCAGTGTGTTCCTCAGCGAAGCAGGGAATTGTTTAAAGGGAGTATTCTTGCGTTCTGCAACTTTCTTAAGGTTCTGCCTTCCCGACGCAATAGCACCGGAAGAGATTATTACTATCTCTTTGCCCTGGCCATGGAGTCGGGCTATCTGCTCCACCAAACTTGACATAACCTGTAAATCAAGATGGTCACCGCCAGAGGTGAGGAGACTCGTGCCGAATTTAGCCACTATACGACGGTAAGTCATTGACATGAATCTAGCAGTTTTCACTCACACTGACAACTCAGGCAAGGAAGAAGCAAGACATTCAGGTAATTGCAAAGGGAAGAATTAATAGTTCAGAGGGAACGAGGGCAAAAGCAGGGCTTTAAGAACTAGAATGGATTATAATAGAACTGCCCGGGAGCGGCGGCATGGCCTTTGAAGTGCCTGCTGCTTTCGAAGACCCAATTATCCCACCTTCGCTGATTATATACACTATTCGATATTATTTCCTAATCCCTCGACCAGACTAACTCACATACCTCCATTCAGGCAATTCTTCTCTTTTGATCACTAACTCTTCTTTTTCCTGCATCGAAATAAACTTCCTTTTCTCTAACATATCTAGTACAATTTTCTGCCTATTTATTAATTCACTCAGACCCTCGCTTGAAAGCTTTCCTGTTACAGTGTTAAGACATTCTCCAACTTCATAGAAAAATGCCCTCACTAATTCGAGGTCTTTACTCTGTATTCTGCCAAATATACCCATCAATTTCCTGATAAACCTATGCTCCCTGTTTATGAATCTTTCCAATCCAATGTGGGTACCAAGCAGTTGCGTCTCATTTTCAAAATCCACAATTCTCATACTATAACTTAAAAACCTATACCTATCTTCAATTATCGGTCCCCTACCTTTGATATACTCATAATAACTCCTTCGATTGCCAGTTGAAGTGGTAATTCTCCAATAATATTTACTTCCTAGGTACTCAATCAAGAATGGCAATGGTCCAGACACTGACTGCCCTGATCCTGCCAGTAATAGATTACTGTTCCCACATTCTTTCTCAATTAGTTCCGCTTTCTCTAGAATAACACCCTCTTTAACGTCAAAATCCAAATGTACTAATATCCACGATTCTATTGACTCCAAGAAATCATGTAGATTTGAATACCCTACCTTACCATCTTTAACAACACGGAACACGAAATTGTTCATTATCGTTTGGTCCATCTCGGTTGTCATATTGAAGTATTCACTGAACCGACCTCCTACGCACGTATATCCCTCGGTGATTTGGTGCGTTATCTTACAAATACTCTCTTTCTCCAAGTTCTTCCATTTCTTCTCAAATATTTCCTTTAACAACTCGCTGATTCCAGATTGAATTACCCTGTCAATAATGTTTTCGCTTTTTGACAAAACAAATGAATCTCTCGATACTCGCAACTCTATTTCGTCTGATTGTTCGATATTCAATTCTCCATACCAACCCTCTTCATACCATCTATTCATACCCATATTCCTCGTCACAAAAATCCCCTTATGTGACACGTTAATGTCGAAAGCTCCAAAAGTTGATTTAAAGTCCCTCCACACCCAATCTACTGGGAGCAATGACCCGTCTTCCGCTTTCTTCAGTATAGTTCCTATTTTCCCCCTAATACCTTCTGACTTGGAAGGCTCTAGCTGAGTCTCTGCTAGTTCATAATCACTTATCTTCTCTAACTTAAAGGGTTCCATTACTTCAGCAAGCTTGAAATCATAACCTGCATCAAACACTTCAGTCTCGCTCCCATCGGAGCCAACCACCTTTATTGGAATTTCTACATGCCTAACATACCCTCTAACTATTTCAACTAATTTCGTATCACTCAGCTCTTCTGTAACCGTCGTTTTCAAATTCAACTCAACCCTTGTTCCACCATCATGTCTCGAACCTGGTCTCACAACCACATTTCCTCCAATATCACTAATTTCTAGCCTGAGAGCTTTTCCGCCATCCATATATGACTCAATCACAAACGAATCTGAAATCATGAAGCAAGCTAATATTCCAATACCAAATTCACTAATTGCATTTATCTTGACCTCCGGATACTGGTAGTCAAAATCAGTTGACCTGTAGTAGCTTCGTCCAACTTTCAAAAGATAGTTTTCTATAAGAAATTCATCCATACCCATGCCATTGTCCTCCACCCACAGCATCTTTTTATCTTTTGAGATTCCTATTCTTATTGAAGGTTGCCAATTCGCCTTTATCTTTGCCTTCAGTCTACAAGTATCAATTGAATTTTGAAGAAGCTCTCGGCAAGAATCATATTTCGATCTGTAGACCCTCTCACCCATCAGCATCTTCGATATGGCTGCTGTATCAAACTCAAACCTGAAATTTCGATATAAGTATCCTACCTCCTCTATTTTGGGTTCCATTACACCATCAAGCTCAATGAAGTACTTGTCTCTCAAATCTAATGGGAGGTTGATTAGCACTTTGTGTACCAAATCTAGCGTATCTTTGATCTTACTTGCCGTCAGCAGTATCGTCCTATGAATAGTTGGATCCTCACAGCGTGCCTGAATCTTGATTTTCTTCCCATCTGCTCCAATTGCCAATGTATTCCTGTGTCTCTCCCACTCAGTTTTGCTTACTGGATTCCTGGGACTTACGAATCTTAGAAGTAATTCTGGAGTCCTTACTCTGGTTATGTCTAAATCATCAGCAAGCCTAAGACAACCAGACAAGAATGATAAACAAACCGGATCTTTTCCAGATACCACGTAATATCTACTATCGAACTTTTCCCCGTCCAATAAGTCTTCTTCTCGATGTCCTCTGGCTAATACAGCCACGGCCTTCGCTATCCCATAATCTTCGATCCCCAATTCTTTATGATTATCAATAATGTAGTTCTCACTTCTTCTATGATGCATACGCCTTATGTATTCTCTTAGCAATTCTTCTTCACTCTTATCTTTGTCCTTTACTGCTTCCTGTTTTTTGTATAACTGGAAATCGCTGGATCTAGCTATCTCTTCAGCCTCTCTTTCCCCTAATGCCATTCCTACATCGTGTAGATAACAAGCCAGTAACAATATTTGAATCTCGTATCTGTTAAGACTATTCATTACCTTCTTTGGAATTATCCAGTCTAGATTCAGTACTACCTGGTCGCAGTGTGAAATGTCATGATTTGTATAGTCGGTAAAGAGCGTGCTTATCCGTCCTACAATAGGGCTGACTTTTCCCCTTACACTCATAATATTTTCGATTGTACTCTGAGCACCTCTCTTGCGTAGCTCTCCAATCAACAACGAATCTGATATTTTCATTATGATATTCTCTTACTCCGCTTCCAGTTTCTTTATCTCCAAATTATGTTTGCTTTTTACATTTAATCCCGCAAAGCTATTATACTTTTATGTAAGCTTAATACTAGAACCAACTACCTGTCAATTGAATTTATTATATGGCTTTTCCGACGTCCTGTTAGTTAGGATGTAGCTTACTCGCCCAATATCTGAATAGCAATCTTTCTGGACCTGGGGCGATTATCGAAATCTACGAAGACTATCTGCTGCCAGGTGCCCAGAGTCAACTTCTTATTCACAAAAGGCACTGTTAGGGAAGCGCCGAGCGTGGAAGCGCGGACATGGGAATGGCCATTGCCGTCCCCCCAAGTCTTATCGTGCTGATAAGGAATGTTCTGTGGTATCACCCTATCCCACATATCCTTGAAATCGGAAAGTAGATTCGGCTCATATTCTATGGTGGTTATTCCGGCCGTGGAACCGACTATGAACAATGTGACTGTTCCATTATCAATCCCGGACCTCTCGACATTCCTGGCCACCTGAGAGGTGATATCGATAGTGTCGCAATTGCCTCTTGATTGAAGGGTGATTTCTTTGGTTTCTACGGCCATATCCTTACCTCCTGCCATATGATATCGTCCAACTCAAATACAGGTCCATCACGGCATACCTGTTTTAAACCTTTCTTGGTATTTATAGTGCAGCCATAGCAAGCTCCAAAACCACACCCAATCCGCACCTCCAGGGAAACCTGACACTTCCTTAGCTTGAGCTTGCTTCGCTTCTCACCCTCACCTTTTTCCTCTCCCCTCAAGGGAGAGGGATCAAGGGTGAGGGCCATCGCTTTGTACATATCTACTGGACCACAGGCATATATCTGGTCAGCCCAGTCCAGGAAATCAGGCAGAATATCGGTGGCCATGCCTTTCTGTCCCATACTGCCATCCTGGGTGACTGGAACAAATTGAAATCTCTGATAACTGATAGCTGGCAGCTCATAGCTTTTGGGATAAAGCTGAGCAGCCGTACTCGCACCATGGATTAAAGTCATCTGGTGCTGAGATGAAGCTTGCTGCCCCAGGAAAACGAGCGGAGCGATGCCAATTCCCCCCGCCACCAGCAGCAAGTTCTTGGATTTTGGTGCGAGAGTAAACCCTTTGCCTAAAGGACCGAGCATGTCTATCTTCTCGCCTTCTTGTCGCTGTGACAGCCAGAGGGTGCCTTTGCCTGTTACCTTGAATAGAATGGCAATCTCACCCTCACCTGAATCCTCTCGCGTCAGGGGAGAGGACTGGTGAACGCTGAAAGGGCGACGCAATGTGAAATCCCCACACCGCACTGTGATGAATTGCCCAGGCTGAGCCGCCGCTGCTATATCCGGTGCCTCAATCCACATGAGGTGTATGCCGGGCATGACCTCCACATTAGAAGATATGGTTGCCAAGATTTGTTTCATGCTAAAACCTGAACAAAATCAAAAATCAAAATGACAGATTAAAATGTAAAAATCTGATTTGCTTAATGTCCATTTTTATTCTTTGCTCTTTAGGTACTCCCTGAGTGGTTGAACGTTAAAGATTTGGCTGCTGCTTGCTAGCGCCTCTATAGCTACCCGGGCGGTGTCTAATGAAGTGAAGCACGGTATCCTCTTCTCCGCGGCGGCACGCCTGATAGCTAATCCATCCTTCAGTGGAATACGCCCTCCAGTGATGGTATTGATCACTCCGGCCACAGAATTACCTTGAATAACATCGACAACGTTAGGATGTCCCTCGCTTAGCTTCTTGGTCACCATTCTTACCGGTAACCCCATAGATTCAATCATCTGTGCCGTTCCCTCCGTGGCGTAGAGATCATGGTGAAGGGAATGCAGTTGCTTAATCAAAGGCTGGGCTTCAGCTTTATCCTTGTCGGCAATGCTGAAAAGCAGGCTACCTCCTTGAGGCAGCATCAATCCAGCAGCTAGAAGTGCCTTAACCAGCGCTGCCTCGAAGCTGTAATCAATCCCCATGACCTCGCCCGTCGATTTCATCTCAGGACCAAGATAGCTATCCACTCCAGTCAATTTCGACATGGAGAAAACGGGAGCCTTTATGCCTACGAGCTTCTGTCTCTTCCACAGCCCGCCTTCATACCCTTGCTCCTTGAGGCTGATCCCTGCCATGACCTTGGTGGCAATTCTTACCATAGGCACGCCGGTTACCTTGGAGATGAAAGGCACGGTGCGGCTGGCCCGGGGGTTTACCTCAAAAACATATACCGTTGAGCGCCCATTTTCCCTCATGATTACCATCTGGACGTTCATCAACCCCTTAATTCCCAGCGCCGGTCCAATTCTGATGGTGTAATCCACCATGGCATTTACTTCGTCTTGAGTGAGATTGATTCCCGGGTAGATAGACAGGGCATCACCGCTATGTACGCCAGCTCTTTCAATATGCTCCATCACGCCAGGAATAAGAACCCTTTCCCCGTCGCAAATGGCATCTACCTCAACTTCTTTACCCTGGAAGTATTTATCAATAAGCACAGGATGCTGGCTATCCATCTCCAGGGCCAGCGTCAAGTAGCGGATTAACTCAGGTTCGTTGTACACGATTTCCATAGCCCGGCCCCCCAGGACATAGCTGGGACGCACTAACACGGGATAGCCTAAGGACTTGGCTACATTTAATGCCTCTTCAACGGATGTTACTCCAGCCCCCGGCGGCTGAGGAATACCCAACCTGTCCAGGAAATCTTCAAAGCGTCGGCGGTCTTCAGCAATGTCTATAGCATCAGCACTGGAGCCAAGTATGGGCAAATTGTTGTGAGCTAAGACCCCAACCAGATTAATAGGTGTTTGTCCGCCAAGCTGGACGATGGAGGGTGGAGCAGAGCCGTTGCTACTCTCATTCTCAAGTATATTTCGGATGCTTTCCTCGTCCAATGGTTCGAAATAGAGACGAGTGCTGGTGTCAAAATCAGTGGACACTGTCTCAGGATTAGAGTTGATCAGGATGCTCTTTATGCCTATCTCCTGAAGCGTCCAAGCGGAATGAACGCAGCAATAGTCGAACTCAATTCCTTGCCCGATGCGTATAGGCCCGCTGCCGATAACCACAGCTTTCTTTTCTGCCAAAGGCTCAGCTTCATTTTCCTTCTCATAAGTGCTGTAGAAATAAGGGGTCTCAGCATTGAATTCGGCAGCACAGGTATCCACCATCTTGTACACCGGGCGGATTTGCCATTGGTGCCGAGCCTGTCTTACCTGCTCCGGCAACCTATCGGCTAAAGTGCTCACTTGCTCATCGGAAAAGCCCAGCCTCTTGGCCTCCCATAGAAGCTCCGGTGTCAACGGTTCGGAAAGGAGCTTCCTCTCCATGTCCACAATATTCTGGAACTTATACATAAACCAGGGGTCTATCCCGGTGACTTGGCAAAGCTCTTCGGGCGTGGCTTCTCTTCGCAGCGCTGCCATAATCGCCCATAGCCTTAAGTCGTTAGGGTGCAGCGGATAGGAATTAAGTCCTTCTCCCTTACTCCAACCGGGGTCTTCCCAGAGCAGGGTGCGTTTGCTGAATTCCAGAGAACGCACTGCTTTTTGTAGAGCAGCCTCAAAACACCGGGCAATGGCCATTACCTCACCGGTGGCTTTCATCTGGCTGCCGAGCTTTCGGTCACCCAAAGCAAATTTATCAAAGGGCCATCTGGGAATCTTGACTACACAGTAATCCACGACTGGCTCGAAAGACGCCAGCGTTTTGCCTGTGACCTTATTGGGGATTTCATCAAGTCTCTTGCCTATGGCTATTTTGGCAGCCACCCGAGCAATAGGATAACCAGTGGCTTTACTGGCTAAAGCCGAACTACGGCTGACACGCGGGTTGACCTCAATTACGTGGTATTCGCTTCTTGTGACTCTCTTCTGGTCTGGCGCCCATTTCTCCGCAACTATGGGATGTGGAGTGAGGGCAAACTGTATATTGCAACCACCCTCGATTTTTAACGCTCTTATGATTCTCAGGCTGGCCGACCTGAGCATCTGGTACTCTTTATCGTTGAGAGTCTGGCTGGGGGCCACCACGATGCTGTCCCCAGTATGTATACCCATAGGGTCAATGTTCTCCATGATGCAGACGGCGATGCAATTGTCAGCAGCGTCTCGCATAACTTCAAATTCAATTTCCTTCCAACCTAGAACGCATTGCTCCACCAGGACCTCATGGCTCATGCTGGAATCCAGGCCATTAGTAACAATCTGTTCCAGCTCCTTCGAAGTGTAGGCGATGCCGCCGCCAGTGCCTCCCAGGGTGTAGGAAGGGCGGACGATAAGGGGCAAGCCAATTGATTTGATCAGGTTCATAGCTTCCTTCACCGATTTCACAGTCTTGCTTGGCGGCACAGGCTCGCCAATATCGAGAAGAAGCTGCTTGAACAAAGACCTTTCCTCGGCCTTCTTTATCGTGTCTATGGGCGTGCCCAGAGGTCGCACATTGTACTTGTCGAGTATGCCGGCATCGGCTAGCTCCACCGCCAGGTTAAGCCCTGTTTGCCCCCCAAGTGTAGGCAATAAGCCATCAGGACGCTCCCTTTCAATTATGCGAGCTATGACTTCTACCGTTAGCGGCTCAATATAAACAATGTCAGCAATGCCCTCGTCGGTCATGATGGTGGCCGGGTTCGAGTTCACCAGGACTGTGGTCACGCCTTCTTCCCGTAGAGCGCGGCACGCCTGAGTCCCGGAATAATCAAACTCCGCTGCCTGCCCGATGATTATCGGCCCCGAGCCAATCACCAAGACCTTAGATACTTTGGACATTGTGCTTTATAATACTATCTCCGCTTCAGACCAATAGCCAGAGATCGTTTCAGTCAGTTTACTCTTAATCTCCGATCCCTCGAATTCGCTCATGGCACACATTTTCGTGCCGGCATCCTTGATAGAAGCTCCTAAATGAAAGAATTTGTCATCAGCAACTATGAATCTATCGTGAAGTTTTCCACTTTTGCGCACTTCTAATTTCCCTTGTTGAGCCTTTTCGCGTTGTTCTTTAAATTTTTTGCCAGCAAGCTTAAAATCGCCTTTCATATTTCGGGTCAACACTTGGATCTCAACGTTATGTTGTACATTCTCGAGTAACTCTATGACGCTGCCATCCACATATGGATCAATTACTACAAGCCTCTTAGTAGCCTGAGTAATTACAGTTTTGATGTACTTATAGGCACTATAAGGCGTGTCACTTGGATAAACAGCCTCGCTTGGTACCTCTGATGTTGGTACTCTGTCTCCTAGAATGTCGTACTTTTGTATTATTGATTTCAGAGCAGTCTCATGACCTTTTAAATTTTCAAGATAATGTTTTTGGCGAGCACTGTCTGAAAGCGAGCGGATGTCGACACTTGGTGCCCCACTACACGAAAAGTTTACCTTATCATATACGTCAAGGCCTGCCTCTATTGTGTTATACACTCTATCGTGCCACAATTGTACTTCCTGATTATCATGATGTAGTTCCTTGAGATGAGGTATCTCGCTTAAGGCCTGTTTTAGAAGTTCTATTGCTCTCCCTTCGTCAATCCGTTTTTTATCCACATGAGCAATGAATGGCTTGGCAAGGGTAGCACCTTCCTGTTTCTCAGGGATACCATATTCTTCTATTGATGAGATGATTGCTTCTAACTCAGCTCCCGCCTTCACCATTGACCGGAGCCTATATTGACTGAGCTGGCTTGGTGTTCCCTTTGAAGGCGGGAACGTCGCCGCATTTGCGAAGTTCTTCAACTGCGTAGAATCCTTACCGAAAACTTGCTCTAATGCGTATTCAGTTTGCGAATGCCATCTGTGAAAATAGTAGTGATAATCCACGCTGGTCGTGAAAACCCGTTTCTTAAGAAGCTCATTAAGCTGTTCCACCTTTTCCCTTAGCGGCTTAGTTGCTTTCTTACCTTTGCTCTGTCTTCCGGTACGGTTAACTGCCATGGCGAATTAGTCCTTTTTCTTGTCTATATTTATATACTGCGCTGTTAGCTTGCCTATACGTGCACCCCAAACTTCTCAAGTAATCAACACATTCCTTAGGCGTTTTATTTACCGCATCAAAGCTGTTCAGTAACTCGTTTCGCTGGTCACGTGATAGTCTGAATCGTGCTTGGGTAGCATCACCCTTACGATAAACATGCACTGCATTATTAGCTTGGCTTGGTGAAAACCCTAGGCTCACAAGATAACTGACACACTTCGCAAAGCCTTTATGCTCAGCGCCAAAGTTGTCAAGAAGCCTGTTATACTGAAATTGTCTTCCTCTCGTATTCATTTGTGATCCCCTCTCACCATCTCCAGAAATCGCTCAAATAGATACATATTGTCTAGCGGGCCCGGGGCAGCCTCGGAGTGGTACTGGATGGATAGAATGGGCAAGTCTCGGTGGCGAAGACCCTCCACCGTGCCATCGTTTAAGTTTATGTGGCTGACCTCCAGCCCCCCTTTTAAGGTATCGGCGGCTATGGCGTATCCATGGTTCTGAGCAGTGATGTAGACCTGGCCGGTGGCTAAATCCCGCACAGGATGGTTGCCGCCCCGGTGTCCAAACTTGAGTTTAAAGGTCTTGGCTCCCAAAGCTTTACCTATAAGCTGATGTCCCAGGCATATGCCCATTATTGGCTTTCGGCCGATGAGCTCTTTTACCGTGTCCGTTATATCGTCAAGGAGAACAGGGTTGCCAGGGCCCGGGGAGAGGACGATGCCATCGGGATCTAAGGCCAGAATGTCTTCCGCGGAAGCAGTGCAGGGGACGGCGGTTGCCAGACAGCCAAGCTGGCTCAGAATGCGCAGTATGCTGTATTTCAAGCCATAGTCGATAACCGCGATATGGGATTGCTTCGCTTCACCCTCATCTTTTTCCTCTCCCTTCAAGGGAGAGGAAATCAAATTCCCAGTTGCAGGCGCATGGGGTTGCCACTCATATATCTTCTCGGTGCTAACCTGACGAACAAAATTAACGGAATCATATCCGGGTAAGGTTTTTAGCTCTTCTGATGCCTCCTCAACGGTCATTTCCGAAGTGACCATTCCCATCATGGCTCCTTCCAAGCGCAGGTGACGGGTCAAGGCACGGGTATCTATGTCGCTGATGCCCGGAACGCCATACGCCAGCAGAAATTCGGGCAAGGTCCTGACGCTTTGCCAGTGGCTGGGTCGAGGGCAATATTCTCGAACAACTAAACCTCTGACCTGAATTTGCTTGGATTCAAAATCTGATTCGTTGATGCCATAGTTGCCAATCAAAGGATACGTAGGAACTAAGATTTGACCGGCAAAAGATGGGTCGGTAAGCATTTCCTGATAACCGGTCATGCTGGTGTCGAAAACCACCTCACCATAGGTAGTAGTCGTGGAACCGAAGGAATGACCTTCGTAGACCGAGCCATCTTCGAGAACCAAAATCGCTTTCTTAGCCATGAGACTCCACCCTAAAAATCCGCAGAATTTTTGGGGAACCCTTCATTCTTTGCTTCACGTTTCACCCTCACCTGAGTCCTCTCCCTTCAAGGGAGAGGATATGGGTTAACAAGAAATCATCTATATAAACTATCCTGCCCCCTGCTATAGTCGCCATTACCTTGCCCTTAAACTGACAGCCATCATAAGGGGTATTTTTGCCTTTGGAGGCGAAATCACGGCTATTCACTATCCATTCCCGGTCAGGGTCAAGTATGGTTATATTAGCTGGGGCGCCTGTCTTTAGGGTGCCCAGCTCACCATTTCTCGCCATGACTTTTGCTGGCTCGCAAGTCAGCTTAGAAATCAACTGAGCAAGGCTTATTTCTCCCTGGTGCACCAAATCCATCAGGCAGCCAAAAGCGGTTTCCAGGCCACTGATGCCAAAAGCAGCCCGCTCTAGCCCGCAGTTTTTGTCCGCTAAGGTATGCGGGGCATGGTCAGTGGCGATAGCATCGATTACCCCATCTCCAAGCCCCTTGATTAGGGCGTGGATATCATTTTTGGTGCGTAGGGGCGGGTTTACTTTGGCATTGGCATCAAAGGGCTTGTTTGGGGGCTCCATCACGATTCTCTCTTCGGTTAGTGTCAGGTGGTGTGGCGTGACCTCGGCGGTTACCGAAGCCCCTCCTTCCTTGGCACGGCGTATGAGCTCCACAGAGCCTTTGGTGCTGACATGCGCAATGTGGAGCCTGGCCTTGGTCAACTTGGCCAGAATCAGGTCACGGGCCACCATGACCTCTTCAGCGGCTGCGGGAATTCCTTTTAGTCTCAACTTAGCAGACATCTTGCCTTCGTTTATGATTCCGTTGTCGCTCAGCCCCTTGTCCTCGCAATGGTCAATGACTGGCAAGCCCAAGTCTCGGCTATACTCCATAGCACGGCGCATGAGCTGTGAACTTGCCACGGGGTCGCCATCGTCGCTAAAAGCAACCACTCCGGCTTCGGCCATCTCGGCCATGTCGGTCAATTCTTCGCCCTTCCTACCCCTGGTGATACAACCTATAGGGAGGACGGCAACGAGGCTATCCTTGCTCGCTTTTCGCTTAACCCAATCCACAATAGCGGCATTATCTAAAGGAGGCTCCGTATTTGCCATACAACAGACGGCCGCAAAACCACCTATGGCGGCTGCCTTTGTCCCCGTGGCAATTGTCTCCTTATCCTCAAAACCTGGCTCGCGGAGGTGACAGTGCAGGTCTATGAAGCCGGGGCAGACAACCAGACCTTTTGCATCCAGATTCTTCGCTCTACTCAGAATCAAAGAGAGTGAAGGGCTCGCAATGACCGTGCCCCCCGCTTGCACGATCTTGCCCTCAGAAATAAGCAAGTCACCGATCTGGTTTATTCCCTGGCTAGGGTCAATTATATGGCCACCATGGATAAGCAGAGAGATAATTTCCTTACTCATGGTCTGATGTGGCTACTGGGCTTGAACTGCTGAGCCCTGACTTCATCTTCTGAAGCGAAAACAATCAGATTCTCGGGTTTAATCTTGTGAGCAAAGTGGCTATCAGCGCTGTGATATTTCTTGTTCTCCAGCTTCCGTTGATGCCACTCTGAACTGGCGACATATTTGGGACGCATTTCATGATCACAGTAGATACACCGCAACGTTAGAGGCTGGCGACTCACTATTCTGAACTCAGGTTTTATGTACCTTACTTCCGTTTCCTGGTTTGAGACACAGTTTGTATTAGGGCACTTGACTCCGGAATCACGCTTATAAACGGGATAACCAATCTTCGGTATAAGGGAATCCTCTGCTTCAGAAATTGTGACTTCCCTGGCACCCAACAAGAGAGCCAGCAACGCCATTCTGACGGGCATCCCATATGCCGCCTGTTTGAAATACATGCTCCGGGGGTCGGCATCCATTTCATGGGTCAGCTCGTCGACACGGGGTAGCGGATGCATAACCAGTGTTTTTTCAAACCCCCTTGCTTTCAGAAGTCTCTTATCTACGACCGGGTACCCTTTTTTCAACTCTTGCACCTCGATTGTGGGCGCTTGTCTTTCCTTTTGAAGCCTGGTGACGTAAAGGGCATCAACTCCTGCCTTCAGTTCCACTCCGACACTTATGTCAGGCAACATGGCAAGTTGATGTGGGCTGCTGGGAGTCAAGTACACGGCATCGATAGGGAAGAGCTTCTTGTCCAGTTCCTGGTTCAGATTCCTGCATTTTTTTAGTTCCCCTTTATATTCCGTGCTTAGCCTCCTCAGGACATGCTCTGGCATCTCAAGGCCAGGGGCGGGACAGAAAAGAATCGTGGCGCCGAACCTGGCCAATGCGTAGATCAGAGAATGTACAGTCCGCCCGTGTTTCAAGTCTCCCCACAGAGCAATCCTGAGTCCCCTGATAGTTCGTCTTTCTTTTCTGATGGTGTAGAGGTCGCACAGAGTCTGGGTGGGATGTTCGTGACTCCCGTCACCGGCATTTATCACAGGAACACCAGCGTAATCGGCAACCACCCTGGCTGCTCCCTCCCAGGGATGCCTGATGACAACTATATCGGCATAGCTCCCAACCACTTTCGCCATATCAGCAATGCTTTCACCTTTGGCCAAAGAGCTTGCCCCTATGTCCACCGCAGTTATGACGCGACCCCCGAGTCTGAGCATCCCAGCTTCAAAAGACAGCCTCGTTCTTGTGCTTGGCTCAAAAAACAAGCTCGCCATGATCTTCCCCTGGCATAGTTCCGTCTGGTCCTTCGGAGAGTCCGCCATCTCGTCTGCAACGGAAAACAGCGCTTGGATCTCCCCGTCAGATAAATCGTCTATCGTCACCAGACTTCTGTTCGTTAGGCTCATGATTTCTGTACCCCCTCAATTGCCTGGTATTAGCTGCTTGCTTGCTAGACTCTCGATCACCACTTTGTCTACACCGTCAACCTCCTGAAGTTGAACCTGTATCTCCTCGTCTTTAGAGCTTGGTATATTCTTACCCACGTAATCGGCTCGAATGGGAAGCTCCCGATGGCCACGGTCGATGAGTACCGCTAGTTGAATGATTCTCGGACGGCCCAGGTCCATCAGGGCATCCATAGCAGCACGAATGCTTCGTCCAGTATAGAGAACATCATCAACCAGGATTACCCGCCTGTTGGTGATACTGATGGGGATATCAGTGAGGTTGGGGTTTGCTGACGCCAGGTCGGAAGGTGCAATATCATCGCGATGAAGGCTGATGTCCAGGGCGCCCACAGGAATCGGAATTCCTTCGAAGCCCTCGATTATATCAGCTATGCGCCTGGCTAAAGGCACTCCCCGAGTCCGCATACCTACGAGCACAACATCGTTCGCACCCTTATTCTTTTCTACAATCTCGTGAGCGATACGGGCCAGCGCTCGCTCCATCTCTCTTGAGGTCAAGAGAGTCTTCTCAGGCATCAAAAAACCTCCTGCCTTCAAACTGACAAGAGGTCTGACCTGGTGCTCGTACTGAGGCCTGCTTAAACATATTTCCCCTTACCAGCCTCACTGGACTGATTTAAAGGCCATTTATATTATGGCACAATCACAAAAACAATGCAACCCGGCACACAGGGCTCTGAGTACTGTGAGATTGGTCACACCGATGGAGAGGAAAGAGGTAGCGAGAGCTACCCCTTTCCTCTTATATGAGGCTTAGGTCTACTGTCGAGAGATTCTAGTTGCCTGGGGGGCAACCGATGCAGGAGCTTGAGACTTGCTCTCCATGCGGGAAGCTGGAAAACGAGGGGTTCGCCGCAGGAAAGAGGGCATGTCGAGAGCATCGCTACCGCCTTTTATCAAGCGACGAAGCTCCTCAGAGCTGCGTACTCCTCCGGTAGATGCCTTGGCGAAGCCGGTGGCGATGACAGTGATTCGAATCTCACTATCCATCCTGGGGTCAAAGACCACGCCAAAGATTATGTTGGCATCAGGGTCCACTGCTTGGCCGATTAGTTGAGCAGCCTCATTACACTCAAACAGGGTGAGACTTGGGCCACCAGTAACATTGAACAGCACCCCTGTAGCTCCGCTTATGGATACGTCGAGCAACGGGCTGGCCATAGCAGCCTTGGCCGCTTCAGCAGCGCGACTTTGACCGCTGGCTCGACCCACAGACATCCAGGCTGGGCCGGCATCTTTCATTACTGACTTAATGTCGGCGAAGTCCAGGTTGATCAGTCCCGGGACCGTAACCACTTCGGAGATAGCCTGTACCCCCAAACGAAGGGCATCGTCAGCCAACCTGAAGGCACTGTCCACAGTCGTCTTGGCATCACAAAGCTGAAGAAGGCGGTCATTAGGTATGATGATAAGTGTATCAACCTTGCTGTTCAGCTCGAGTAGTCCTTCCTCGGCTACTTCTCTTCTATGCATCCCCTCGAAAGTGAAGGGTTTGGTGACCACTGCAATGGTGAGAGCACCACTCTTTTTGGCTACCTCAGCCACTACAGGGATGCCACCCGTGCCTGTGCCACCGCCCATGCCAGCGGCAATGAACACCATATCGGCACCAGCAACGACGTCTTCAATTATGTCGAGGCTTTCTGCTGCTGCCTTAGCCCCAACTTTGTGGTCACCACCGGCCCCCAAACCCCTGGTCAATTTTTCACCCAGTTGAATTCTGGTAGGGGCCTCGGCCAGGGCCAGGGCTTGTCCATCAGTATTCATGACGACAAAGTCAACGCCCTTAATGCCTTCGCGGACCATACGAGTAATGGCATTGGAGCCGCCGCCACCAATGCCTATAGCTTTGATTCTTGCTGGACTCGGAGTAAAAATTTGTTTTGCCATTCTAACCTCCTTTCACAAATCAGGCACGGAACAGCCTTCTGAAGAAACTTACAAAGTTGCCAAGCACACCAGCATTCTTTGCCTGTAAAGCTGAGCGCTCTTTGCCTCGTATCGGCCACAGGATCAATCCCAGGGTGGTGGCGTAAGACGGGTCATGAAGGATATCGGAAATGCCGTAGATGCCCGCGCTCAAAGGTCGGCCTTTGCGTACCGGAATTCGCAAAAGCGATTGTCCTAACTCGTCAAGACCGGGCAGATTAGTTGTGCCGCCTGTTAGCACTAAACCACAAGGCGCAAGACTATGGTAATCGCTGGTAGGCATCTCCATTAATATGAGTTGGAGCAACTCCTCCATGCGGGCCCGGATGATATTGCAGAGGTCTTTATAAGAGGCGCTATGACCATTCTCGAGACCCACTTGGACGGCCTCTTCAAGCTCCAAGGTAGGAGTGACGTTGCCGTATCTCTTCTTCATCTTTTCCGCAATATTGAAGGGTAGGCCCAGGCCTATGGAGATATCGCTAGTTACCTGATAACCGGCCACTGGAACGATAGCGGTGTGATAGATGCTGCCATTCTTGAATACCGCTATATCCGTGGTGCCACCCCCGATGTCAGCCATGATAACCCCTGTGTCTCTTTCCTCCGCAGTCAATACTGCTTCTCCGCTAGCCAGGGGCTCAAGGATGAGGTCCTCAACGTCAACACCGATACTGCGGACGCATTTAGCCAGGTTTTGTATCGAAGTCACTGAAGCAGTGATGATGTGGGTCTCCACGTCTAATCTAGACGCATGCATGCCTACCGGCTGTTTCACTCCCTCTTGTCCATCTAGGGCATAGTATCGAGGAATGGCGTGGAGCACTCTCTTTCCTTCAGCGACGGTGATATTACGAGCCGCAGACAGCGCCCGCTTAAGATCTTGAGGGCGCACCAATCGATCGTCACGCGGGATAGCTATTACCCCTTTGTTATTCAGACTAGTTATATGTCTGCCGGTAACCCCAACATAGGCCGAATCTACACGTATGCCACTGACTCTTTGGGCTTCCTTTACAGATGTGGCAATGGACTGTTTGGCTTCTTCCATATTGACTACGATGCCTTTATGTAGGCCATGAGAGGGAACGACTCCCACTCCTAAGACTTCAATGTCATCTTCTGCTTTGACATTAGCCACGAGTGTGGCTACTTTGGTTGTGCCCACATCAATAGCCGAAATGATTTTCTTTGCCATTTGCACCTCCTTTTTTTGCTTGAGAATACCGCCTAGTTGAGTCGCTCAGCTATCCTTAGTCTAGCGCTGCGGCTGCGTGGGTTGGATTCTGTCTCCAACGAGGTAGGTTTGATGACCTTCCGTGAAATGAGCTTCAAAGTGGGCACATGTCCACAGCTACATATTACTGTTCCCGGGGGACATAGGCAGGTGGTGGCTGCGTGCCGCATGAATTGCTTGACTATGCGGTCTTCTAGAGAATGATAGCTGATGACTGATAGTCTCCCCCCGGGGCGAAGGAGGTTAGGGGTTTGTTTCAGAGCCAGCTCCAGATTCTGCAGCTCATTGTTGACCGCGATGCGAAGCGCCATGAAGGTCCTTGTAGCGGGGTGAATTCTGCCTCGACGTGTCGAACCGGCCAAAGCTTGCTGCACCGATTGTGCAAGCTCCGCAGTGGTAGCGATAGGACGATTCTGGATGATACTCCGCGCTATCCGCCGGCTGTGACGCTCTTCACCGTATCTTTCTATGAGCTTGGCCAATTCTTGCTCAGAGAAACGGTTGACGATGTCTGACGCAGTCAACCCTTGCTCGGGATTGAACCTCATGTCTAGATGAGCATCGAGGTGGAAACTGAAGCCACGTTCGGCTGTATCCAGTTGCAGAGAAGAAACACCAAGGTCGAAAAGAATACCATCAACTGGATGAATATGGTATCTTTTGGAGATAGCCTCAAGGTAAATGAAGTTGTCGTTAACCAAAGTAACTGTTTCACTATAGTCGCTGAGTCTGTCTTTGCTTATATTGATGGCATCGGGGTCAGCATCAATGCCAAAAAGCCTTCCTGAGGGTGAAATTTCCTCCAGTATGGCTGCTGCGTGTCCTCCCAGCCCGACAGTGCAATCAATAAAGCGGCCTCCCGGCCGAGGCTGTAGCGCTGTTATGACTTCGTCAAGTAGAACGGACACGTGAACAGGCAAGGACATGGCGACGCTCATCAACTATGCTCCAAGGGTCTCAATTATCTGTGACGCCTGCTCTTCGGCCACTGTTTGCTCAGCCTTCCATCCCTGTTCACTCCAGAGTTCAACGCGAGCATTGGCACCGACAACAATAGCCGTATCACTTATCCCGGCGTACACGCGCAGAGTATCTGGCAATTTAATCCTGCCTTGCCCGTCAAATGAGGCACTGAACGCGGAGCCATGAATAGCGCGAGTTAGCCTCCTCAGGTTAGCTCCAGTCAGTGCCTTCTCGGCAAGCTTGTCGGACACTCTTCTCCATTCTCTTATCGTATAAACGGCGATGCACTTCTCTCCCATTCCCTTGGCCAATACGACGCCCTCCTTCAGCTCTCGTCTGAATTTTGGCGGCAGAGGCAGTCTTCCCTTTTCGTCAACTTTATATTGATATTCGCCAATGAACATATAAATCTCCCCAGTTCCCCACGGACCCCCCGAGTCTTATGCCTCCCATCCTGTCCGCGATGTCACTCTCCCCCCTTTTTCCCCACTTTTCCCCACAATCCTATTATAAACCCTATGTTCATTTTGTCAATACCTTTGGGCGTCTTTTCTGTAATTTTCCAATAATTTCTGTCCTACGGATTGAAAATAGGGTGGTGCTTAATACAAAATCGGGGATACGGTTCTTGTTGCAGGGGAAAATCAGTGAGAAGGTCGAGACTTTCTTTTGCCACCACCCACATGGTAAAATATAGATTTTGGAGATCTTTGTTGAGGGATTCGATGCGTATCGATATTTTGTGTCTCTTCCCTGAAACGTTTGCCTCTCCACTCAACCAGAGCATCATTAAGCGTGCTCGGGAGCAGGGATTTGTGGACATCGCGATTCACGATATTCGCGACTACACCCATGATAAACATCATACTGCGGATGATTGTCCCTACGGCGGTGGACCTGGTATGGTGCTCAAGCCCGAGCCAATCTTTGAGGCAGCGGAAGCGATAAAACAACAGCTTGGTGTAGGTGAGATACCTGTGATATTGCTTACCCCGCAGGGCAGACCTTTTTCTCAATCTGTGGCCAAGGAATTAGCCCTCCACCATCATCTGATGTTGATTTGTGGTCATTACGAAGGCTTAGACGAGAGAGTCTGTGAGCACTTGGCTACTGATCAAATCAGCATTGGGGATTATGTGCTTAGTGGGGGTGAGTTAGCTGCCCTGGTTGTGGTGGATGCTATCGTTAGGCTCATACCGGGGGTGCTTGGCTCACAGGATTCAGCAGGCAATGATTCTCACAGCAACGGGCTTCTGGAATATCCCCAATATACCAGACCCCAGGAATATCGAGGTTGGGCAGTACCATCGGTTTTGCTTTCAGGAAATCACGGCGAAATTGCTCAATGGCGACGCCGTCAGGCTATCTTGCGAACGGCAAAGCGACGCCCTGACCTTTTGGAGAAGGGCAATATCTGCGATGAGGAGAGAAAATGGATGTTAGAGAATTTGTTAAACCCAAAGTGAACCCCAATATTCCTCAAATCTCCCCTGGCGATACGGTCAAGGTTGGTTTGAAGGCTATGGAAGGGGACAAAGAGCGACTGCAGCACTTCCAGGGAGTAGTGATTAAGATGAGGAGGGGTGTTGCTGGTGGAAGCTTCACGGTGAGGAGAGTATCTTACGGCATCGGAGTGGAACGTACCTTTCCTTTCCAATCCCCCCATGTGCAAAATGTGGTGGTGCTCAGGCATGGGCAGGTGCGTCGAGCTAAACTCTATTATATACGCAGACTCAGCGTGAAACAGGCTCGACTTAAGGAAAGGCGAGAGAGGGTACTGGAGCAAGCCGTGCCTCAAGAGAAAGAACCTCCCAAAGAAGAACAGTCCTCTGAATGAACTACGCCGGGGTGGCAGTCCATTCACCGGTGAGCCGGTCAAGTTTCTGCTATGCCATACCGCCGGGGCTCAATATTAATGTCGGGCAAGCAGTATGGGTGCCCTTTGGACCCCGAATCGTTCAGGGGATTGTGCTCCAGCTGTCAGACGAGCCAGCAGTTGAAGAAACTAAGGAAATAGCCGGCGTTATCACTGATTTTCCTCAGCTTTCCCCGATACAAATGAAGCTTGCCCAGTGGATAAGCGAATACTATTTTGCCTCACCTTTTGATGCTCTATCCTTAATGCTGCCTCCGGGATTTGAGAGGCGAGCTATCACTTGCTTTCAGCTGACAGCCCCCGATTTAGTCGAGGGCCAAGCGGATGCGCCCCTAACATCGGAGGAAAGGCAAGTCCTTCGTATTATTAGCGAGAAGACGAAAACAAGCTTGCCTGAGCTAGAGAAAGTGATTGGCACAAGAGAAGCCAGGCAAGTCACGGATCAATTGCTAGACCGTCGACTAATTACAGGAAGTCTGGAATTGGAGCCGGCAAGGATAAAGCCCAAGACGCTTCCTCATATTAGGCTGACAGCCGATAGACAGGAAATTGAAATAGCGAAGGCTCGGCTAGGTAAGTCCGGAGCTCATAGACAAGCGGAACTCTTGGAGTTCCTGATCGGGCGGACTCAACCTATTTCAATTGGCGAACTGAGGAAACAGCTTCGTTGTTCTCCGGCCACGATCAAAGCCCTGGAAAGCCACCATTTAGTCTCAGTGGAAAGACTCAGGGTAAGACGTGACCCCCTGGCCCATCTTAGCTTTGCGCCTTCGCCACCTCCGGTTCTTACCTCATCTCAACAAGCTGCTTGGGAGTTGATTCAAGACGTGATTGTGGGGAAAGCTACTCCATCGGGCCGTCCACCGACTTTTCTGCTTTTTGGCGTCACGGGCAGCGGCAAGACTGAGATTTACCTGCGGGCTTTAGCCAAGATTGTTGCCGCCGGTAAGCGAGGCATCTGCCTTATCCCGGAAATCGTTTTGACCCAACAAACGGTAGAGAGATTTGCCGGTCGCTTCCCTGGACGTGTGGCGGTACTGCATAGCGGTCTTTCCCCGGGGGAGCAGTTCGACGAATGGCAATGGATAATGGAAGGAAACTGCGACGTTGTCATTGGCCCGAGGAGCGCCTTGTTTTCCCCGCTGCCCGACCTCGGTCTTATCATTATTGATGAAGAACATGAATGGACATACAAGCAAGAAGACAAATCACCTCGCTATCATGCCCGCGACGTAGCCATTAGGCTGGCTCAACTTTGTGGCGCTGTTGTCATCCTGGGCAGTGCTACCCCTGATATCGGCAGTTTTCAGGAAGCACAGCAAGGCGAATATCAGCTTGTAGAGCTAAAGGAGAGAATTACTCCTCGTGGTTATTCCCCTCTCCCTGAGGTCACCGTAGTGGATTTGAGGGAGGAACTCAAAGCCGGAAACACAAGCTTATTCAGTCGTTCCTTATTAGCGGCCATAAAAGATACTCTAGCGCAGGATGAGCAGATAATCCTTTTCCTTAACCGTCGGGGAACAGCTACCTTTGTTCGCTGTCGTAGCTGTGACTTTGTCTTTCGCTGTCCTCGTTGCTCCATAGCCCTTACCTACCATTCAGCGGAGAAAAGACTGATTTGCCATCGCTGCCGCTATTCTACTCCGGTATCCCCAAGCTGCCCTCGCTGTTTTCAGCGCCATCTCAGGCTTCTGGGCATTGGCACGCAGAGGGTAGAAGAGGAGGTGAAGCACTTCTTTCCTCAAGCAAGAGTGCTTCGCTGGGACAGGGATGTGGTTACCAGGAGATATGCTCATGAGGAGTTGCTGAAGAACTTTCGTGACCGCAAGGCAGACGTGCTCATTGGCACCCAGATGATAGCCAAGGGATTGGATCTGCCACAAGTGACGCTAGCCGGGGTAATCAATGCCGATACCGGTCTTAATTTTCCTGATTTCCGTAGTGGTGAACGCACTTTTCAGCTTCTATGTCAGGTAGCGGGCAGAGCTGGGCGTGGAGTCAAGGCCGGAAAGGTCATCATTCAGACCTACTCCCCCGATAACTACATCATTGAAGCTGCTGCCAAGCATGATTATCTGGGGTTCTATCATAAAGAAATAGATTATCGTCGCCGATACAATTATCCCCCTTTTAGCCGATTGGTCCGCCTGGTTCATAGCCACACCAATGAGGAGCTATGTCGTCGTGAGGCAGAGAGGGTGCATCGCTTAATTCTTGATGAAAAGGCGAGAGAGGATATCATTGACTTCAATATAATCGGCCCTGTGCCTACTTTTGCCTTGAGAGCCAGGAACAGGTATCGCTGGCAGCTTTTCCTTCGGGGTCCTGACTCAGCCCGGATATTATCCCAGCTCGCTTTGCCGCGGGGCTGGACTATAGATGTGGACCCTGTAGGAATAGTTTGATTTCGTGAGACTAACGGTAGACGAAGGGTCAACTGTATATTCGCCAAGAGGTTGACATTATTGCTGGGTGAATGTGGTGGTGGAGTCTATCCTCGCCTTTCCAAAATCGCTATCCGCCGATGACGGGCGGGAAGATATGCAGGACATCTCCTTCTTTCAGTGCAGTGCTGTTAAGATTGCGCAAGGTGGTACCGTTCAGCAAAATGAGCGAATAGTCCTGTATCTTCCCCTCTAGATGGACGCCAGCAGTTTCGAGTTTCTCTCGGAGTTGATTACCAAATTTCTCTTCGAGCTGAGTTAGTGCGTCTTGTATGTGGTCAGCTTGCAGAGGGGTGCTATCTGCGCCGAGGTAAGAACGCCACAGACTATAGAAGCGCACTGTAATTAATGCCATGTCGTTACCTTCCTAGTTCAATTCTGTCAATAGCAAATTCTCTGGTATCAACGAATAGGATTTGGTTACGTATAGGTGTGCCGACTCCGGTGATGATTTTGACTACTTCCTGAACCTGCAAGGCGGCAATCATGGCTACCGTGGCTGGAGGGTTACCGATTCTGGTCTCTACGCCCTGTTCGGGCGCGGTATTGGAGGCTGACCCATAGAGCGAAGACAGTCCCACGTCTCCAGGGAAAATAGTCATGAGTTGTCCGCTGAAGCCGGCGATTGAGGCATAGACATAGGGTATTGCAAGTTGACGACAAGCGTGCTCAACCACCAGCCGCGACGGGAGGTTATCAAGTCCATCAACTACCACGTGGGCGCCGCTAAGGAGACCCTGAGCGTTCTCTCGGGTCAACCTTTCTCGAAATGTGGTGACGCTGGTTGCTGAATTTATCTCCTTGACTCTTTTGGCGGCCACGAGGACTTTGTATTCGCCCAGATTCTCTTCCGTGGACATAATCTGCCTGTTCAAATTCTGCTCTGCGAAGTGGTCGTTATCAACAACAATAAGACGCACTATCCCTTGTCTGGCTAACAACTCGATAACGGTGCTGCCTAATCCCCCCGCCCCTACCACGCCCACGGTTGATTGCAGTAGCTTGATTTGCCCCTCCAGACCAATCGTACCTATGTTGCGGAGATATCGAGAGGGAATAATCCCCTGCTTCAACGCCGTTATTTCCACCTCTTTGGGTGGTACTCCTTGCGATCTAGAAATTGAAGCTGTCGTCTTCAAGTTGATGACAAGGCAGGTCTTGCCATCCGGAGCAGCCTCCGATTCTGCTGATTGGGCAACCAATCGGCGGACATCTTTGTCTACTGTCATACTTTCCACAGAAATACCTTCACAACTGTCACGACAATTATAATATAATAAGCTGTGAAGGGATAAATCGGTGAGAAATCTTGTAGGAGACATCCTTGAAGGGAGGTATATTGAAGACGACTGAGGTCACAGTGAAGACGGGGGAAGAACTGAACGGTCTGGGCGCAATGCTCAAGGAAATTATGGACACAAACCTCAAGGCCCCCAAGAAGTATAAGAGCATTGAGAAGGTGAAAGGAAGCGTGGTCATCAAGGAATCGACGTCAGGTGTAGCTGTTACGCTGCATCTCGATCAAGGCAAACTCGAGCTGCAGAATGATGCCATAGCCAAGCCGACGGCGTACATGGAAGCCGGGTTTGAGAATCTAGCACATATCAGCTCTGGCCAACTCAATCCCATCGTGGCTATGCTCACCGGCAAGGTGAAGTCTGGGGGCAATCCTTTGTTATTGCTCAAGATTTCAAAGATAATAGTGCTGAAATAGGGTAGCCTGTATCGTCGCTGACTGCTGGATGTGAATCAGCTCTTTTCAGGGAGGGGGCGGCAGTGTCTATGCAACACGCCTTGAGCAGGCAAAGATGGTATAATTGACACCGGAATTCATCAGGAGGAGGTCAAAATGGCTATTTTGTTTGGGTCACAAGAATGGGTGGATGGGTTGAAGAAGGCGCTGGAGGCCAGCCAGGCATACAAAGAGGCAGCGAAGAACTGGGAAGGAGATATCTACATTATCGTGGAACCCGATGCATCGTACAAACACAGGCACATCTTGTATCTTGACCTGTGGCATGGCGCATGCCGTGAAGCTCGCGTGATCACGGACGAAAATGAGAAGTCTCCCAAATACCGCATATTTGGCACGTTCACCAACATGAAGCAAATACTGGACAAGAAGGTTGACCCGGTCCAGTCTATGATGACCGGCAAGATCAAAGTCAAAGGTGATATGGCCCAAATCATGAAGATGCCCAGGGCAGCCGTGGAACTGGTCAACGGCATGACTGCATTTGAGACCGTATTCCCTGATTAGATATCTATATAGTGTGAAGCCACAAGCGGGCTGACAACAACTGTCGTCTGTAGACGTAGCGTTGTCACAACAAATATGGCGAGTTTGTGGCAAGGAGGTAGCTATGTGGTACTTTGTGGTTCCCAAGGTAGTTTTCGGACAGGATGCACTGAGCCATCTAGCTGAATTGAAGGGGAAATCAGCGTTCATCGTCACCGATAAGAACATTGTAAAGCTGGGCTTTGTTGACAAGGTCAAAGAACAACTTTCTCAAGCAGGGATACAAGCCGCCATCTTTGATGATGTTGAGCCGGACCCGTCGCTGCAGACAGTAAAGAAGGGTGTGGCTTTGATGAACCAGTATGGACCGGATTTGGTTGTGGCTGTGGGCGGGGGCTCGGTTATGGACGCAGCAAAGGCAATGAGGGTGCAATATGAGAGACCAGATATAAAGCCAGATGAGATAAATCCATTTATCTCGGATCTGGGTCTGGGCGCCAAGTGCAAGCTTGTTTGTATTGCCACAACTTCGGGTTCGGGTGCCGAGGCAACCTTTGCGGTAGTGCTTACCGACACCGCCGACCAGAGGAAGCTCAGCCTCATCAACCGTGAGATTGTCCCCGATATCGCCATTGTAGACCCGGAACTAGCAAGGGCAATGCCTCCTCAAATCACAGCAGACACAGGCATGGATGCACTGACCCAGGCGGTCGAAGGATTCACCTGCACCTGGAAGAACGACTTCGCCGACGGTCTCTGTATCAAAGCTATACAGCTTATTTTTGAGTATCTCCACAGAGCGGTGAAAGATGGGAATGACATGGAGGCCAGGGAAAAGATGCACAATGCAGCCTGTATCGCAGGTATCGGTTACGTCAATGCACTGGCAGCTATGGCCCATGCTGCCGGTCATTCCCTGGGCGCCCTGTTCCATATTCCTCATGGCAGAGCTGTTGGGCTGTTTCTGCCCTACACCATCGAGTTTATCGGTGAAGCTCGCGAAAAACTCTGGGCAGAGATAGCTTACGCTATCAAACTAGAAGTACCTAAAGGAAAAAGAGCAGCACCAGTTTTAGCCCAAGCTATAAGAGGACTGGCTCGTAGTATCAATCAGCCGCTGAGCATTAAGGAAACTGGTATTCCATTGGATAGCTTCAATAAGGCGATGGAGAAGCTAGTAGACAATGTCATGGCCGACGGCACGCTGATCGTTTCTGCCAGAATACCTAATGTTGCCGAGACCGAGAGGTTTTTCAACTACACATACCAGGGAAAGAGTATAGATTTTTAGCTCTACTGGAGCCACTGTGCTGACTTCAAGAAGCTTCGGAGGAACTATAAGGAGGTAAGGAAAATGCCACGTTTTATAGTTGTTCATAAGGCACCGTTCACTGAGGAGGAGTTGATCGCTCGCGCTAAGGCCGCCCCCAATTACCTGCCAGACGGCGTCTCCTGGAGATGTAGTTATTGCGATTTCGCCGGAAACATGCACTTCTGTGAGTGGGAGGCACCCGATGAGAAAGTATTGAAGCGAGTCCTCGACTTGACACAGACACCGTTTGATACAATCCACCGTGTGCGGCGCATGGATGCTGTCAAGACAAAATTTGAGAAGCGATAAAGGCGATCTTCAGAGCACTTGCGAGCGAGCAAAAGGAGGAAACATGTTCGGTTATATGGGGCAGATACTCAGGGTTGATTTGACAAAAGGCAAGGTGTCAAAAGAGGCTCTTAAAGAGAACGACTGCAAGATGTTCCTGGGAGGTAGCGGGCTGGCAACAAAATACCTTTTCGACGAAGTGCCCAAAGGCGCTGACCCGCTTGGACCCAGGAATAAGCTTATCTTCATGACCGGCCCGCTGACCGGCACAGAATCGCCAAGCGCCGGAAGATATTGTGTAGTTACCAAGTCGCCTCTGACCGGTTTCTGGGGAGAAGGGAACTCGGGGGGTAGCTGGGGAGTCTACCTGAAGAACTCGGGTTTCGACGGGATTATCTTTGAAGGTATTTCACCGAAACCAGTATACCTGGTCATGGATGACGGCAAAGCTGAACTCAGAGACGCCAAGCACCTCTGGGGCAAAGGTGTTGGTGAAACAAGCAGGTTAATCAAGGAGCAACTGGGTGAGGACTTCAATGTTGCCTGCATTGGCATAGCTGGTGAAAACTTGGTCAGATACGCCGGTATATTCAACGATATCCACCGGCCTGCTGGCAGATGTGGCGTGGGGACAGTAATGGGATCGAAACGCCTGAAGGCAGTGGCTGCCAGAGGGACACAGGAGATTAAAATAGCCAACAAAGATGTCTTTAGCCAAATCTCGAAGAGGAACTATGATCTGATCAATGAAAGCCTGCTGAAGATTACCCTCGAGACCTACGGGACGGCCATGGTCACCGATTTGGTGAACGTCAGGGGAGGGTTTCCGACCAGGAACTGGCAGACCGGCGTTTTTCCGGATATAGACAAGATAAGCGGAGTCACGCTGGCAAGCACGCTCCTGGTGGACAGGAAGCATTGCTACGCCTGTCCGATTAGCTGCTGTCGGGTAAGCGTGGTGAAGAGCGGTCCTTATGCCTGTAAGGGTGAAGGGCCGGAATATGAAACAATCGGCGCCTTCGGTGGCATGTGCGCGCTGGAGAATCTTGAGGCAGTGACACTGGCACATAACCTGTGCGATGAATACGGGCTGGATGTAGTCTCTACCGGGAGCACTATAGCCTTTGCCATAGAGTGCTACGAAAAAGGGATATTGACCAAGGCTGATACCGACGGGCTGGAGCTGAAATTCGGTGACGCGGATGTCGTCATTCAGCTCATACACAAGATAGCCAAAAGGGAAGGTGTTGGTGACCTGCTGGCTGAAGGGACCAAGAGGGTAGCGGCGAAGCTGGACAAGGGCGCGGAAAGGTTCGCCATGCACGTCAAAGGCCTGGAGTTGCCCGCTTATGACCCCAGGGCAGCCAAGATATGCGGTCTGGCATTTGTAACAGCTAACCGCGGCGGCGACCATATCACAGCTTACGTTGAAGGGCCAGCCTTTGTAGACATTCCTTTCCCGTGCGTTGAGGATAGCAGAATCGAAGACTGGATAGTAGAAAATCCTGCCGAGGCTAAGGTGGTCAAAGACCTTGAGGATGCCCTCACGGTGTTCGATTGCGCGGGCACGTGTAAGTTCATGGGCATGGCACTGGCCACCCAAGACTGGGTCGACATGATAGTCAACTGCGTTGGCTGGGAGTTCAGTGTCAGCGATTTCAGAAAAGCTGGGGAGAGGGTCTATAACCTGGCCAGAGCCTTCAATGTCAGGGACGGTCTGACCAGGGCAGATGATACTCTGCCCAAGCGATTGCTTGAGGAGCCATTACCTGAGGGTGCAGCGGAGGGACATACGGTGAAAAAATTAGACCAGTCACTGGATGTCTATTATGACTTGCGAGGCTGGGACAAAAAGACGGGAAAGCCGACGTCGGAGAAGCTGAGAGATCTGAATCTGGATTATGTAATCGGCAAGATATAGGGGGTGAAATTGTGGTCACTATGGCTGAAAAACCCTGGCTAAAGCAATACAAGATGGGGCCGTATAAGCTTCCGCAAACAAAGGAGCCCTATCCTAGGATGACTGTTCACGGCATTCTGGACGCGACAGCGGATGAATTTCCTGACAAAGCTGCCTGCTTCTATCTGGGGAAAGAAATCCTTTATGGCGAGTTGAAGCTGCTCAGCGACAGGTTGGCTGCAGCCCTGGCTGACTTAGGCGTCAAGAAGGGCGACAAAGTGGCCACCGTTTTGCCAAATTGCCCGCAGTTTATGATAAGTGACTTCGGAATTATGAAAACCGGGGCGGCCCATGTTCCCTGCAGTGTTATGCACAAGGCTGCTGACCTGACATACGAGATCGGCGAATCGGGGGCTGAGACAGTTATCTGCACTGAGATGTCCCTGGAGACGGTGAACTCGATAAAAGGCAAGACGAGAATAAAGAACATAATAGTCACGTCCATGATGGACTATTCATCCGAAGAGCCAACAGTTAAACAGTTGGCGGGTGCCTACCAGTTTCGTGATTTGATAGCAAGCCATGAGCCCAAGCCTCCCGATGTTGACATCGACCCGATGAAAGACCTGGCTGCTTTGCCGTTCACCGGCGGTGCCACTGGGATACCCAAGGGAGTGATGCTAACACATTACAATCGTGTTGTAGCAGTCATGCAGATGGCATGGGCGTATGAGCCCTTGAAGGTCGGCATCAGGGGAAAGGTTTCGGCCATGGTACCCATTCCGCTCTTTCACGCCTACGGGCACTTGATAATGCAGTTCGGAGTTTACTGGGGGCTCAAGGGATACTTACTTCCGGATCCCAGAGACATTGATACCTTGGTGCAGATGCTGACAAAGTATCGTCCCTTTTTCTGTGCCTGTGTGCCCACTCAATACTCACGACTTGTAGCTGCCGGACTGGGCAGGATTAATACGATGTTTGTGTCTACGACAGCAGCACTGGCCCCCGAGATTGCCCAGAAATTCAGGAAGGAAACCGGCGTGCCCATAACTGAAGCCTATGGTCTCACCGAAACCGGTGGTGGCACACACCTGAACCTTTCATCCTTCTCCAAAATCACGGGCTTCATGCCTTTTGAGAAGTTCGGCTCAATAGGAATACCAGTGCCGGATACGGACGTGAAAATCATAAGCTTGGAGACTGGCGAGGAGGCTGCCCCGGGGCAGGAGGGTGAGCTATGGGTTCGTGGGCCGCAGATAATGATTGGCTACTGGCCTGAGGTGGGTAAAGGGCTTGTTGACGGCTGGTTGCCCACCGGGGATGTGGTCAGAATGGAAGAGGATGGCTATTTCTATATCACAGACCGCATTAAGGATATGGCCAATATCTCCGGGCTCAAGGTCTATACCAGGTTGGTTGACGATATTCTATATGAGCACCCCGCGGTTGGCGATGCGATAGCGATTGGAATTCCCGACCCTGAGCGTCCAGGCAGCGAAAGGATAAAAGCCTTCATCAGGTTGAAAGAGGAGTTCCGAGGCAAAGTGACAGCCGAAGAGATAATCGCCCATTGCCGGGAAAAACTGCCAGCTCACGCTGTGCCCAAATTCATTGAGTTCAGGACAGAGCTACCTCTCACCGTCACCCTGAAGCTATTCAAGAGGCAATTGAGGGAAGAAGAGATAGCTAAGATGAAAGCCAGCGGGGAACTGAAGTAGAGCGAGTAGTTGCCTGTGTGGTGTTGAGCATCTACCTGTGTCGCCCCGGTCTATGAATGACCTGCAAGATATTGATTATGCCGAGCTATGAAGATCTAGCGACTAAGATAATAGACACAGGAGAATGCACGGTATGCGGGGCGTGTATCACGGCCTGCCCAGATTCTCATATCAAGTTTATTGAAAACAAGCCAAAGCGGCCCAAGCGTACCATGGATTGCGTGAGTTGCCATACCTGTTATGACGCCTGCTATATGCTCAGGCACAACCTGATAAAGGATATAGAGGGCAGCACCATCGGCTGGGGAAGAAAGGAAAGCATAGGGTTATACAGGCGTGCCGTGGTGGCAAGAACAAGAGACGCAGGGCTTTTGAAAGCGTGCCAGGATGGTGGAATTGCAACCACTCTGCTCCTGTATGCGCTGGACAGCGGTATCATAGATGGGGCACTGGAAGTTGGCAAAGATAACTGGGCACCGGTAGCCTGTATTGCTAAGACCAGGGACAAGATTATACTGTCAGCTGGCGCCAAATACGGGGTGGTGCCTGTGCTGAAGGAGTTGCGAGCTGCTGTCGTTGACCACGGGCTAAGCAAAATCTGCGTTGTGGGTTCTCCTTGCCACATACAATCGGTAAGATACCTGAAGTACAAAGATTTGCCTCTGGCATCGTCGGTGAAGCTGATGGTAGGACTGTTTTGTCGCGAGAACTACGAATATGCATGCTTAGCGGAAAAGGTCAGGGCAAAAGGGATGGACATAAGGCATGTAGACAAGCTGGATGTGTCTGATGAGTTCAACATATATGCCGGCAGGAAGAAGCTGTCTTTACCCATAACCGACGTCAAAAGCTGTGTTCCCAGGCATTGCTTGGTCTGTCAGGATTTTGCCGCTGAGCTGGCCGATATCGCCGTCGGCAGTGTGGGCTCGCCCGAGGGGTGGTCCACAGTAATAATCAGAACTGAAGAGGGCGAAAGGGTCTTTGCTGGCATGGAAGAGAAGAAGTTTATAGAAACGAAAGAGATAGCAGACATTTCTGACATAAAGGGAATAGCCAGTAGAAAGAAGGAGAAGGCTAGGCAGACAGAAGATACGCTCAGGTTAAAGAAACAGGGGCTGGATAAGAAGGAGATTGCCGCCATACTGGGGATAACGGAGGAGAGAGTATCTCACCGGCTGGATGGGACCTGAGCATATTCAGAATCTGACAACTGAGAGGCAGGGGTTGAGGCTTCAGATCATAGTGCCGGGTACAGACCTTCAAAGAACATGGCCAGAAGCAGGTTTCGGTGGCGGCTCCTCCCCCCTAGCTGTGGCCAAACTTGGATGCTATGCCGACTGACTTTGCCACAAGGCCGGACCATAGATGTCGATCCTCTAGGGATAGTTTGATTCTGCGAAACGATCAACATAGCCCAGACACCAGTAATCTGCGATTCTGGTCAGGTTGACATAATGTACAGCGTACATAAGATGACATGCTGATGTGTGGCTTGACAGGACTTACATCGCCAGCTGTCTTAGAGACTGCCTGCAGCAAACCGGGGAGCCAGATAGGCCGTTAGATTCCGGGAAAGGCCGGCCTGTTACCGCTTGGCTGCCTTTGCCGGTGTCTTGGCTGACGAAGTCGTCTTTTTGCTCAGGGCATCACGATCGCCACCGCTCATACCGGCGATGTGCCTGACCAGTTTCTTCCTGGACTCGACGTCATACTGGGTGGTGATGGCGATTTGTTCCATGATAGGTGAGCCGCCACCGTGGTAGCTGCCGATATTGTGTATGCCTCCGCTCGCTGAGCAGAGCACATCACCCAGGTAACGCCACAGCTGTGCCTGGTCTTCCACCGGCATATCCGGATTGCGCTTTGTGTATTTCAAGAGGAAGTCACGGGTCTCCGGGTTCAGGAAATCCTTCTCGTGAGGGAAGGTTGCTGCCACGCCGCCGGCGATGTCACAGAGCATCTCTGCCTCATGATAGACCGCCTCACCCGTCAGGCAGCGGCCGACGTTGCAGTAAATCGAATTGGGTATATAGGAGCCAGGGCCATAGGGCACGAATCCTATCCCGGGTATGTAGACCTCTGGCTTGCCAAGATCAGAGGCTGTGTATCCCGCTGCATAGCCCAGCTCGGTGACCATGATGATGTCAGCCAGTTTCTTCCGGACGCCGGGTGTCTTGTGGATGTTGTTCACCTCGGCGGCCAGCGCCGCGGTTCCCAGAAGTACGTCGCCGAGAGCTGGTTTGCAGCCAGAATAGGAGTGGCGGTGGAACAAGGCAAAAAGGAGGGCCAGCGCGCCGCCGTGTTGCCATTCGCCGGCGAGGAAGACTCTTTCCCAGGGCACGAAGCAGTTGTCAAATATCATATAGGAATCTGTAGCTCCGGGCAGGAAGCCACGCTTGAAGTGTTCCCTGGCCCTGAG
>Ga0315277_10000581_pt1 | contig 57651 bp, 59 predicted proteins | sample YL17G05_15_MG_FD_203695 | JGI IMG/M metagenome (GOLD analysis project Ga0315277, IMG submission 203695) | Sediment microbial communities from Yellowstone Lake, YNP, Wyoming, USA - YL17G05_15 | ecosystem: Environmental > Aquatic > Freshwater > Lake > Sediment | place: USA: Wyoming | collected... | reverse complement strand
ATCATTTCAGAATTAAAATCAGAGACAAAGATATCACACCCAATACCGTTGTTACGGAAGATTACACTTTTATTCTCCGACAATTGCCCGACCTGGCAATATTTCCTATCTCGGTTGATCATTTTAACGGGGATACGCCGAATAGAATACATGTTAATATTGAAAACAACGGAGTTGCACCGGCTTCTAAAGGTTTTGTTGTTAAGGTATATGTTGATGATAATTTGGTCGGCGAAGGCACATACGATTCTGACCTCGCGGCTGGTGCTTCAGGCGAAAAAATATTTGATTACACCTTTCCCGGTAACAAATCTTATGCCATAATAAAAGCCGTGGTTGACGCAACTAATTTGGTATCCGAGCTTAATGAGAAAAACAACGAGACGCGACACGACATAAGTATCTATGCTTCTACCGCTACTAACGCTCAGCCGGGAGAGCCAGAAAAAACAGAATAATCGGAGATTTTAATAAAGATAGTTGCTTTAGACAACTCAACGTGCTTGATACCATTATGACGACAAAAATTTTAATTATTTTAGCGATTTTGGTTGGTTTACGCATTGGAGTATAGTTCTAACGCCGTTCACGATGTTCCGCCAGTTGGAAAATGGAAGATTTGTTAAAATAAACTAAACTAAACAGATTAAATCATGAAGAACAAACCATTTGTATTAATAATGTTGGCCTTAATTGTGATTTTAATAAGCGGAATAAGTTATTTAATTTTTACTGTTAAAGATTTTGATTCTTGTGAAAAAATAGGCTTTCCCGTAACACTGACAAATTGCCAGGGTTGTCCTAGGACTTGCTTTACTCCCTGGGGAGTTTCGTTTTCAAAACCACAGAGCACGCAAGTGGTGTTTAATTGTGGGAACAATTACGACTGCCTTTTTGAACAGATTTCCAACGGCAATTCCGCAAGAGTTGTAATTACAGAAAAAATAGAATCTCTTTCACTGGAAGAAAAAAGTGAGGTTAAAATTGAGCCTTTCAACGGTCAATATAAAGTTTTAATGACCGTGTTGGAGCTAAAAAAATTGGAGAAAACGCAGCCAGTGACTAAATCAATAGTTGGCTCAATCTCAGAAAACTGTCCTCAAATAGTTAATAATTTATCGTTAATTGAATCAGCCAGCGCCTCTTGCATTGCAAGTACAGCCGAAGAAGCGAGGAATCTGGCTATTGAAGGGTTATCAGATACAGCAATTAGTAAATATTCTTGTAGAGGCAGCCTGGTTGATGAAATAAAAAGAATTTGTGTCAGACCGGATTTTCCGAATTTTCCACCCGGTGTAAAAAAACCGGCAGTATATCTTTATCCTTTGCAAGAAACAAGAGTTAGCGTAGCGGTTGACTTGAAGGGAATAATTACAAAGAGCGAACCAAATTATTACAAAGGGTGGGAAGTAGTGGCAGAGCCAAACGGATTGATAAATGGTGAATACGATTATTTATTTTACGAAGCACAGTTAGATCAAATCCAACTTCCGAAAGAAGGTTGGGTTGTTGAATCTAAAGAATTGGAAAATTGGTTTGATTCAAATTTAGGGAAACTTGGTCTAAACGAAAAAGAAATTTCTCAATTTAAGGAATATTGGTTAGTTGAGTTGCCGTTTGCGAAATATTACGAGATTAAACTTCTCGAAGATAATTTTCTCAAAGAGAATATGAATTTAGTTATTGATCCAAAGCCCACGACAATTATCAGACGCAATTTCTATTTCAAGCCGCTTGAATCTCAAATTATTCTTGGGCAGCCGAATATAATTACCCCAGAAAGAAAAGGTTTTACGGTTATTGAGTGGGGTGGGTTGTTGGATAAATAAGTGGAAGATTTGCTATAATTTATTCGTAAATGATTTTCTATGGACCAAGAAAATCCACAACTTAATATACAACTACCCTCTCGTTCGCCTCATTTAACTGCAATTCTCATCGGTGCAGTTGTTATTGCCGTAATAGTAGGTAGCGGTATTTATTGGTATCAAAATATAAAATTTGAAAAAGAGGATGATGGTGGAAACTTCACCCAGGAACAAATTGTGGGAGATTACCAATGGACAGATACAATTCTCCGGTCGCAATACTCAAAAGTTTTGTGGAATAAAATCACCACTCCTAAGCTCGCCGGATTTTCTCCAAACACTTCTCTTACGGAGAAAAAAACCGAGGGCTGTGGAAACATATACACCGATAGCTATCTTCATATAGAAGGTGGTCTGTGCGGCGTCGGTTATTGGTTGGAAGATCCAAGCGGAATGAGAATAGATTCGAAAGAAAAACTCGCCGCTCGTTTTGTTCCAATTGAGAATGAGGCGGAAGCTGTATCTTTTGCCGCTAACACGCAGGGCGGTCTTAAAATTGATGCGAGCGGAGTTCCCGAAGGCCATACTCTGGCAATTAGCGATGGATTTTTAGTTCAGCTGGTTTATCGCAATGCTTATGGCTGCGGAAGCCATGAGCCGACCGGTGTAATTTTCAAAATTTCGAAGAATGGAGAAGTCCGCCAAATAGCTTCTGAAAAGCAAAATCCTTCAAAGCCAGGTGAACCCGTTCTTTGTGTAGACTAGCGTAGAGCAAAAATTTACCGCTTGAAAAATAACATAGCGATCGTCTCGCCCTGTTGTTTTTTGTTCCTCGATTAGTATTACTCTTAAGCATACCGAGAGGGGTACTTAACCCAAGTGTCCCGGCAAGACAATTTTTTATCGGCGCGATCTAATTACTCGCGAGTGTAGCGTGACCCAAATACCTATTTTGAGATTATTTTCAGTTCGAATCATTTTACAGTTATAAAAAACAATCCGCATCTTTTGCGTATTATTAAATATAGTAGAGCTTGAAATTATCCCCGACACGAACGATTTTGATATTTCTAACAAGATTACGGAATATAAAAATTTGACAGGTGAAATTTATGCTTGTGGCACTTGTCTTAAAATTCGCGGAAAAGAAGAAAGTGGAGTATGCCCGGTTTCCACGATGACCGATTTGCTCAAAATGGTCGAGGATTCGGACAAAGTTTTAGTTTTTGGCTAATATGAAAAAAATCTTTTTTATCACCATTCTTGGTTTTGCCTTACTCCCCAGCTTTTCTTTCGCTCAAGGGATGATGGGTTTCTTAGGTTCATCTCCTGATAACGCCGCCATACAAAGTCAGCAACAAGAAGAGCAGGAAGGTAAACAATTTTTGGACAATCTAAATAACAAAACAGTTACTTGTTCACAGCTCAAAGATACGGACTTTGAGAAGATTGGCGAATATTTCATGGGTCAATCCATCGGAGATACTTCAAGGCATATCGCTATGAACGAAATGATGAAATCAATGATGGGAGAACAGGGTGAAGAACAAACGCATTCGGCTATGGGCAAACGCCTAAGCGGTTGCGACACTTCTGCCGCATTTCCATCGCAAGGAACTGGCTTTATACCCATGATGAACATGATGTGGGGAGGGTGGTCGTCTCCCTTTGGTAATAATTCAACAAACAATATGATGAATTTCGGATTTTCATCTTTTATGGGATTCGGTTGGATTTTTATGCTTTTGTGGTGGGCGCTGATAGTGGTAGGAATTGTCGCTCTTATCAGGTGGATTGCGAATCAATCTCGCGGTACTCGCAATCACGATCATGAAAAATCGCCTCTTGATATTTTGAAAGAACGATACGCTAAAGGTGAAATAAATAAAGAGGAGTTTGAGGAAAAGAAAAAGGATATCACTTAATGCGTCTATTTTTGAGGGAGCTGAAAGCAAAAAGAGCGACTTATTCCGCTCTTTTTGTTTTATCTTTATTCTTCAATCAAGGTTATTTTTTTGTCTTTATAATTCAGCTTGCTTTTTAAGTTCGCCATTGGTCGCCCCGACCCGAGTGCCTGCCTGACGGCAGTCAGGGTAGGCAGGTTCGGTGTTTTCTGGCTACGACTGCCGTGATGGCGGTTTAGCCCCACAACCTCGGGCAGAGGTAAGTTTCCCGGCAAACAGTCGAGAAAAGGAGAAGGTAAAATGAAGTACGGTGAGCTGACTTTGGGACAAACGGAAGCGATAGTCAACAAGCTCGGTGGAATGGAAGGCGTTATTCGTTTTCTGTCAGGAGATTTGGTGGTTATCGAAGCGGTTCGTCAGTTTAAGGTCTGGAAGACCATCAAACTTGGCACCGGCCTCAAAACCGCGGGGGACTTTAGTCGCGCCTTGAGAAGCGGCGGAATCGAGGTTTCCTCGTGGCCGCAGGGTCTTTTCAGAAACCCAGCCTACACAGTGGCCGTCGAGGAGACCGAAGTAGACCTAATAAAGGTTACGGTCGCTGAACTCGGTTTCAAGGAAGGTGTCAGGCGCGATCAGCTCTACGAACGCGCTAGAGAGGTTGGCTTAGAGCTTTGCCCGCCAGAAGTTGGTCCGCAACTGCGCTTGCAGTACAAGAACCAGCCCAAGGACGAATGTGTCTTCGTCGGGATGGAGCCCATCGCCCGTGAGACTGGCAGTGTGGGTGTGTTCACCGTGAAGTGCGATGCTTTAAGATATCAATGGCTCGATAGCTACTTCATCGCTTCTGAGGACCACTACAACTCTCCATTTCGTCCCGAGTTCGCGTGGGTCTTTGTCCGTCCTCGCAAGTAATATTTGCTCTTGTTTCAGCATGGAGTCAGTCCGCAATTGGGACTGACTCCTTTTTTTTGCGAGAATTGCAGCTAAGCTCGGCAGAGCCGAGTAATCTAAAATCGTTCTTCTTATCCTCGACCTACTTGCCTCAAATTCAGATCTGGTAAAATCAGCAAAAAGTCTTACGAAGTAATTTTTCATAATGATTTTCTCTAAGAAGCGGCTAATGGCCGCTTCTTGACGTATTGGATGAACTATGCTATTTTTTTGGTGGATACCCAGGTACGGTGTTTGGGTAGAACGAATAGTATATTGAAAGGAGAATAGAGAGATGCCGTTCCTCGGAGCAAACATTGATCGTGCTATCGTTGTGGCCCAGCATGGTCTGCGAGGCTATGCCTATCCTTTGGGATCTCGACAGGAATACAAGCAGAGTGCCTCGAACCTTGATACGGTTACTGCCAACTTCATGTCTTTCGCCGCTGGTTTCGATCCAGTGAACAGAAAACCCACCGACGAAGTATACGCCAGTTATTTCGAAAGCTCGTACGAGGAGTATTTGGCCATGTGTAAGCAACTGGCCGAAGACTGCTTTCTTTTCCAGGAAGCAGCCATCCAGCTCATTGTTCTGGAAATTGTGAAACAGAGCGAAGAGATGAAGGCAGAAGTGGCCGCTGGCAAGAGATGTCCATCGCCATATCTTTTTCCTCTCGTCAAGAGCAATCGATGGGGAAGGGCCGTGCTTGCTCTCGCGGAGGCCTTCGAGGTTTCTCTCGAACCGGCAGTTGCTTAGTTGCTCGGCTCTTTTTGCCAAATTGACCCGCCATGTCTTCGGACCTCTGGCGGGTTTTTTCTTTTTGAAAAAATCCGTACCAAAAGCGCTGATCTTCTTAATAACTTTCAATTGAAGAATCAGATAAATTAAGCTATGATTAACTCGATAAATATGGATAAGGAATTAATCGCTCCATGCGGGGCCAACTGCGCTGTTTGCGGCAGATACCTTGCTTTAAGGTACGATGTGAACCGAAAGGGGATGAGGATGTCTTATTGCGCAGGATGCCGGCCGAGAAACAGGAAATGTGCGTTTATAACAAAGAACTGTAAATTACTGTTGAGTAAGAAAATAGAATTTTGCTATGAATGCGGAAATTTTCCCTGCAAAAGATTGAAGCGTCTCGATGGTAGATACCAAAAGTTTTTCCGAACTAGCTTTGTTGAAAATCTTGAGTATATTAAAAATAAAGGTATGGCGAAATTTTTAAAAGCTCAACAGGAAAAATGGCGATGTTCAAAATGCGGCGAAGTAATATGTTGCCATAATGGTTTGTGTTTTAACTGCGATTTTCAAACATTAAAAAAGAAAAAAAATAAAATCAGGTGGGAGGGAAATTAAATCTTGTTTAAAAAAATGAAACCTTACTAAATAATTTACAATACTATGCCAAAAACAAAAAAACTTACACTTTCTATAATTCCCGGAACATTTGGAGTCTGTCATTTAGCAAAAAACAGCGAGATACCCGAATGGACTAAATCATTTGTCGGATTCTGCTCCATTACAAAAACAGACGACGAGCTTTCGATTGTAGCGCCTCAAGAAAAAATTCCAGCAGGTGTTTTGGTCGAAAAAGGATGGCTAATATTCAAGGTTCAAGGTCCTTTAGGATTTTCTCTGACAGGAATCGTTTCTTCATTATCAACGCCATTGGCAAAAGCAAAGTTAAGTATTTTTTACATTTCTACTTACGAAACCGACTACTTGATGGTTGAAGAAAAAAATTTCAGCAAAGCTAAAAAAATACTCGGAAAATTCTGTAATATTATAGAGTAGTTATGCATCCCATGAATGGGAACCCTGGCAATCTTACTCCGTAAAATTATGAAAAAAATAGTTGTTGCCTCGAGAAATCCAGTCAAAATAAGCGCGGTTTCTGAAAGTTTTAAAAAGATGTTTCCGGAAGAAGTTTTTGAAGTGGAAGGGATTTCGGTGCCTTCGGGAGTCAGCGATCAGCCCATGACAGAATCAGAAACAGCGCAGGGAGCTTTAAATCGCATTCATAATGCTTCTGAGATGGTTCCTGGTGCAGATTTTTGGGTCGGTATCGAGGGTGGCGTCGAAGAGAAGGATAACAATATGGAAGTATTTGCTTGGGTCATGATTAAGTCTAGAGAAAACGAAGTTTGCAAGGGGAAGACAGGTACTTTTATTTTGCCTCCAAAGATTACAGAATTGATCAGGCAGGGCAAAGAGCTGGGGGAAGCTGATGATATAGTTTTCGGAAGATCAAACTCAAAACAGGAAAACGGGGCGGTAGGCCTTTTGACCTCGAACATAATTGATAGGACTAAATATTACACCGACGCGGTTATTCTCGCTCTAATTCCAATTAAAAATCGTACACTTTACCGCCAAGTATGAAAATCTACTTCGCAGGTTCGATCAGGGGAGGCAGACAGGACAAAGAGTTATACTCTCAAATAATAAAAATCCTTTCCGGAAGAGGTGTCGTTTTGACAGAACACGTCGGAGACTATAATATTTCTGACAGGGGAGAGGATGAACCTGAAGATGCTTTGATCTATAAAAGAGATATGGAGTGGCTGGAAAAGGCGGATGTTGTGGTAGCAGAAGTCAGCATTCCCAGTATTGGAGTAGGGTATGAAATAGGGAAAGCAGAAAACCTTAATAAGCCGATAATCTGCCTTTACAGAAGCGGTTCTGGTAAAAGACTTTCTGCGATGATTTCCGGTAATCAAAATCTCGAAACAAGGGTCTATAATACAATCGAAGAAGCGGAAGAGATAATAAATAAGTTCTTATCGAATTTATAAAAAATATGGAACTTTTCAAAAATACTAAAAACAGCATTTATAATCCGGAATACTATAACAGTCTCCTGTCCAAGCCATTTTCTTTTTCTCTGAAATATTTTTTGCTTTTTACATTGATCTTTTCAGCAATTTTTGCTTTGATTTACTCGGTTCGGATTATTCCTCCCCTGAGAAATTTCCTAAACGAAAAAAGCATGGAGATTCTTCAGCGATATCCGGAAGGCCTTGAGATAACAATAAAGAAAGGAAAGGTTTCAACTAACGCAGAAGAGCCTTATTTCGTAAAATTTTCTGAGAGAGAGATGCCTGACAGCACCGGACCAAAAAATTTTCTGGTTATCGATACTAGGAGCGAATTTTCTCTCGAAAAATTTTATAGCTACAGCACCGCGATCCTTTTGACCGGAGACGGCGTTGTTTCTCAGGAAAAGGGCAAGGTTACAATAAATCAGCTTGAAAATTTTCCGGATTTTACCGTCAATAAAACTGTTGTTTCTTCTTTTATAAACAAGATTACGCCTTATTTTAATCTGGTTATTCCGATAGTTATGTTCGGAATGTTATTTGGCATTTATGCCGCTGTTTCATTCAGGCTTGTTTATCTGGTGGTTGCAGCTTTGCTGATTTGGGTAATCGGGAAAATCAAGAAAGTTAACCTTAACTATTCAAAATCTTACCAGATCGGCCTTCACTTGATGACGCTTCCGATTGTCATTACTTTTTCCCTGAACTTAGTTTCTCCGCAAACCTCCATTCCTTTCCTGTTTACAATTTTAACGGTCGTTGTAGCTTTTATTAATTTAGAAAACGTCCCGGCAGGATCATCCGCTGAAAAACCTAGCCAGGAAGAACCGCCTGCCGTTTAATTGTATGAGTTTTTATTTTACATTGGTTCCTTTATTTCTGGCAATTATATTCTGGCCGGTAATAACCCTGTTTTTTCTTATCCGGAAAAAAAATCAGGACCCTAAGAAAAGAAACTTAATAATCATAGTTTTATTGTTGGCTCAAGTTGCCTGGGCTGTATTATGTTATTTTGGATTCGTAGCCCTCGCCCTGGGTGCATTTTTTTCAACGCCTTAATCTTTGATTATAAAATGGCAAGAGACAGGAATTTTATAACCGCAAATAATCATACCTGGGCTTACCTGAAATACGGAAAAGGTCAGCCGATTTTAATTTTACATGGTATTAACAACTACGCCGATTACCTTGTTCCTTTGGGAAATCTTTTGGCTAGCGATTTTGAGGTGATTATTCCGGATTTACCCGGATGCGGATTTACCGCGAGACTGAAAGAAAAAAATTCTTATCAGAACGTTTCAAAAGAGCTGTTGAATTTCGTTAAAGCCCTGGGGATTGAAAAATTCAGCTTGTTCGGTTTCTCTTTGGGCGGCGCAATCTCTCTGGAAATGGCCTTAAATTATCCGGAGTCCATCGAAAACTTAATTGTTCAAAGCCCGCCTTGGCGGTCAAAAAGTATTCACTTGGATTTGCTGGGAAAAATACAATTAAAGCTTGCTTCCTCACCAAAAATAATAGAAGCTGTCCAAAAGAATCCGGAATTATTGAAAAAAATTATAATGCAGGCGAGAAGAGTAAAAACCGACGCTGATAAACTGTTGAATGGTTATGGGAGCGAAATCGCAGAAGCCGTGTCGTTGATTGATGTAAGGGCGAGCAAAGAATTTTATGATTCACTCAGGAAAGCAGATTTCGGCAAGGAGATTAATAGAATTAACGATAAAATGGCAGAGAGAACGTTATTGATTGCACCGGAAAACGATTCTTTAATCCCTATTACGGAAATAATCGATTTATCGAGAATTCTTAAAAATAGCGCAATGGTTGTCGTGTATGATCAGGATCATGAGATTATCCTTGAAGCGCCCGAAATAATGGCAAGGATTTTAAGGGACAGCATACTCTTCAGAAAATCTACGGAATCTTCTGATTTGCATTGGTGGAGACCAATTCGTACAGAGAGCAGGATATACGATTTAAATTAAATTCGCAAGCTTAGTAAGCGGTTTAAAAGAATAATATTTAATTAATAAATTTTATTGTTTAATTCTCTCGAATGAATGGAAACCTTTTTGAATGAACTTTCAAAAGAGATCGAAAGCCTGAAAGATAGTAGGGGATTTATTAAAGCCGGGTTGCCGCGTTTTAATAGACTATTCGGTCGCGATTCTCTTATTACGGCCTGGCAGCTTTTGGATATTGAACCGGAAATATGCAGGAGAACTCTGGAAGTTCTGGCCGAGTCACAGGGCAAAGTCGTTGACGAAAAAAGCGAAGAAGAGCCGGGAAAAATAATTCATGAAGAAAAGGGCTCCTATCCCTTCAATTACTATGGCTCCGTTGATTCAACTCCGCTATTCTTAATTTTACTTTCCTTTTATATCAGGAAAACAAACGATAATGAATTTCTGAAAAAATTATGGAGAAACGTTTTGACTGCTATCGATTGGATGGAAAAATACGGCGACTTGGATGATGATGGTTTTTTAGAATACAAAAGGAAAAATCCTAAAGGGCTTTTTCACCAGGGGTGGAAAGACGGATTTAAAGATCATTTAAAGATATTGCCGCCCGCAACCTTAGTAGAAGTTCAGGGATATCAGTATCTTGCCCTAAAAGAAGTTTCAAATCTTTCGAAGCTGTTGGGCGAAAAAGAGATTTCTGAAAGGCTTTTTTTGAAATCAACAAAGTTAAGGGCAGATTTTAATAGTAAATTCTGGATGCCCGACAAAAAATATTTTGCCCTGGCCTTGGATTCGGAAAAAAAACAAAGAAAAGCTATCACTTCAAATCCCGGCCACCTTCTTTTTACCGGAATAATCGATAAAGAAAAAACATCTTTAGTTGCTACAAGATTGTTTAAAGAGGATCTTTGGACTTCTTACGGCATTCGCACTCATTCAACAGAAGAACCGGATTTTAATTCAAGAAGTTATCATTTAGGTTCTGTCTGGCCGCACGATAACTGGATAACTGCGCAAGGGATGAAAGAAATGGGTTGTGATAAAGGGTATCAAAAAATAAAACGAGCCCTTCTGAGGGCTTATAAGGAAATTGGATTTATTCCCGAATTTTATGGGGTTGAAAAGGATAAGATTGTTTTGGAAATGCAAAAAGAAATATGCCATCCTCAAGCTTGGGCGTCAGGAGCGCTGCTTAATTTTTTATCAGACAGATAGAACTTTATTGAAAGCTTTTTCATATCCTTCAACCATTTTTTCGATAGTGAAATTTTCTTCCACCAATTTTCTGCATTCACGGCGGCTGATTTGATCTATTTTTCCTATTGCTTCGGCGAATTCTTTTAAATTAACTTCCCCCTTTTTGTCAAAAGGTTCAATAACGAATCCCGTTTTCCCGTCTTTTACAACTTCCGGCACCGAGCCTCTTGAAAAAGCGATCACCGGCGTTCCGCACGCCATTGATTCGGTCAGAACCAAACCGAACGGTTCTTCCCACTGGATAGGAACCAAAGTTGCTTTTGCCCGCTGGTAATATTTAAAAAGTTGATTTCGAGGCATGAACCCGAGATACTTAATTTTATCGTTTAAATATGGGGCAATTTTTTTATCCCAATATTCTCCCGTAACCGGCGGGCCTATTATAAAAAGCTTGTCTCCGGTCATTCTTGCCGCTTGGACGGCTTCAGCCACTCCTTTTTCCGGGTGGAGTCGTCCTGTAAACAATAGATAATCGTCGTGATTTTCGGAATAAGCGAAATTACTAATATCTATACCGTTATAAATCGTTGCTGCGTAGTTTAAGTTCGGGGCCGGTTTTCTTTGGGCGTCGCTGATTGAAATATAATATTGATTACTGCTTGAATACATTGAAAAAATCTCAGCACGCCAGGGATAGATAGGATCATGAAGCGTATAAAAAGTAGGTATTTTCGGATGGGATAAAGCTAAGGGCAGGGATCTGTCCGGGGGGTGTATGTGGAGCAAATCGTAATTTCCTTTTTCCGCCTCTCGAAACATTTCAGCAATCAAATACTGATCCCAAAGGTTGAAGATTTTATTGACCTCTGCATTGCCGACATTCAATCCTTTGGTAATTCCTTGGCCTTCGGGTTGGTTTAATGCTTTTAATCCCAAGCTGATTACCTTGTTAACTTTTACATTCGTTCCTTCCGGCCCGTAAAAATCAACCAGATGGCCTTTTTTCGTCAATCCTTCGCTGATTTCAACTGCAATATCCATTGGGGCATAAACAATACCGGCTGGCGGAGGAGTGGTGAAGTGGCCTGTCACCATTGTGGCAATTTTTAATTTTCGCATGAATTTATTTATTTTTTTCTAAGATTTTGTAATATAATTTTTCGTAGTTTTCAACCATTATTTCTTTGCTGAACCTTTCTTCAACCCGTTTTCTGACATACGCTCGGTCGATCTGGTCTACTTTTTTCATAGCTTCAGCCAAAACATCAATATCGCTGTCAATCACAAAACCGGTTTTTCCGTCCTCGATTAGCTCGGGCATTGAGCCCCTTCTGTAGGCTATAACAGGCGTACCGCAAGCCATTGCTTCGGTTACCACCAGACCGAACGGTTCTTCCCATTCGATCGGATAGAGCATTGCTTTTGCCGGTCCGTAAAAATCAGAAAGCTGGTCTTCGGTGAGCTCGCCGACGTATTGAATCTTATCGTTTAAGTGCGGTTTTATACATTTTTCGAAATACTCTTTCTGGGTCGGATCAATTCTGCCGGCAAGCAAAAGATTTGCACCAATTTTTTCCGATGCAGCTATAGCGTTTTCCACTCCTTTGTGTTTGTTCATTCTGGCAATCCAGATAAAATGATCACCGCCTTTTAGGTTAAAATCAAAGTGGCTCAAATCGCTGCCATTGTAAACAACCGTCGCTCGGTTAGACGGAAAATCAATCATTGCTTCTTTCATGGCCGAGTGGCTTATGAAGGCAATATTTGTCCGGTGGGCTTCTTCCGTAAAAAGACGGAGCCTGTCGTCTTTTGCGGCATCGGCATTAGTGCGATAAAGAGGGTTGTGCATTGTATGCAGAACAGGCGTTTTTGTCAGGTTATGAAAGAAAAGCGTCCAGAGGTCGAGATGAGCGTGGATAATGTCAAATTGATTGTTATTGGCTGCCTCAAAAGCAAAGGACAAATTTCTAAGATTCCAGATTGGGTTTGACCAGGGGCAGTTAACATCGAGCAAAGGTTTTTCAAAAACCGTCACAAGTTTCTTGGCTTTTGCCGTAGAACCTGGAGAAGCAAATAAAGTAACTTCATGCCCTTTTTCTGTCAATCCGTCGCAGAGCATGGCAATTATCCTTTCAATTCCGCCGTATTTTTGCGGCGGAATTGAAATCCAAAGCGGGGCTATTTGAGCTATTTTTAATTTTTTATGCGGAATTTTATTGGAAGAGATGTCCTGAGGTTTGCTGCGGCCGGAAGCTTCATTTTTTTGTTTTTTTACCATTTTTTAAAAGAGTGTTATAAAGACTTTCGTATTTATTTACCATTTTCTCGCGGGTGAATTTTTTTTCGACTTGCCGGCGGCAGCAAATTCTTTTGATCTGACCGATTTTTTTTATAGCCTCAGCCATCTCCTCTTGAGAGTCGACTAAGAATCCGTTTTCGCCGTCTTTTATTAATTCTCCCATTGAACCTTCCCTATAAGCAATGACCGGAGTTCCGCAAGCCATTGCTTCAATAACCACCAATCCAAAAGGTTCTGATCTGCGGATAGGATAAAGGAGAGCTTTAGCATTTCTGAATAATTCAATTTTTTTATTGAAATCAGAAGCACCTACAAACCGTATTTGTGTTCCATCAATCATGGGCTGAAGACGATAGTTAAAATAATCCTGATATTCTTTTGGAACCACTCCCGAAACAATTAATTTTTCGCCGGTTTTTTTTGCCACTTCAATGGCGTCGGCCGGTCCTTTCTGGGGGATGATTTTAGACAGCCATAACAGATAATCCTGCGGTTCTTCGTTAAAGGGATATTCGTTAATCGGCAAACCGTGGTAAATAGTTTTTGCAAACTTTATTCCGGGTGCGGATTGCCGCTGGTTATTAGAAATTGCAACATAATTAACATTCGGAAATTTTTTAAATAAAATCACCATCTCTTCATAAATAGGATGGTGGACTGTTGAGATAACAGGGGGTTTCAGAAATTTACTGAAAGGGGTTGTGTAAAATTCGCAATGGTCGTGGATGATGTCAAATCCTTTATGAATTTGACAGAGTTTTTCATAAAGCAAACCGAAAACAGCGTGAGGGGCAGAAAGCCGAGCCCGCCATAAAGACTTTGGCCAGATTGGAATTAGTTTAGCCGAGGTACGGGAATCTCCAGAGGCCAAAAGCGTGACATCGTGCCCTCTTTTCACAAGCTCTTCGGTCAGCCAAGAAACAACAAGTTCAGTTCCGCCATAAGTGACCGGAGGAACCGGAATCCAAAGAGGGGCTATTTGTAAAATTCGCATTCGGTTGTATTTGTCTTTTTATTATTTTTTTGTTAACATATTATAGCATAACAGGGGAAATAATTAAAAGGCTATGCTCGATTCTCCAGTTGAGGAAATCAAAAACCGGCTTGATGTCGTTGAAGTCATCGGGAGTTATATTAAGCTTAATAAAGCAGGAGTAAACTATAGGGCAATTTGTCCTTTTCATTCCGAAAAAGGACCGTCTTTTTTTGTTTCGCCCGTGCGCCAGATATGGCACTGTTTCGGATGCGGAGCCGGAGGGGATATTTTTAAGTTTGTTATGCAGATTGAGGGGGTAGAATTTGGAGATGCTCTAAGAATCTTAGCAAAAAAGGCAGGAATAGAACTGAGGCCGATCAGCAAGGAACTTGTAACCGAAAGAGAGCGGCTTTACGAAATATTGGAGCTGGCCTGCCAATTTTTTGAAAAACAGCTTGAATCGTCAAAAATAGGCCTTGAAGCAAGAAAATATCTTTCGCATCGCGGGATTACGGAAGAATCGATTAAGAAATGGAGATTGGGCTATTCTCCGGATGTCTGGCAGGGCTTATCAGATTTTTTAGTGGGCAAGGGTTATAAAAGGGAAGAAGTGGCAAGTGCGGGTCTTGCTATTAAAAGAGAAGATGCGGGCCGCCGCATTAACGACTTTCAGCAAAGCTCATTTTACGACAGATTCAGAAGCAGGATTATGTTTCCGGTTACGGATATGAATAACCAGGTTATTGGTTTTGGCGGCAGGATTTTTGGAGATGAAAAAAGGCCGGACGGCGAAAAAGAAGCAAAATATATAAATACCCCATCAACACTTTTATACGATAAAAGCAGAGTGCTATACGGTTTGGACAGAGCCAAAATGTCAATCAGGAAAAAAGAAGGATGCATAGTTGTCGAGGGTTATACGGACGTGATTATGTCTCACCAAGCCGGGGTGGAAAATACCGTTGCCGTTTCCGGAACTGCTTTAACTCCTCACCAGTTAAAAATTTTAAAGCGTTATTCCGAAAACCTCTTAATTTGTTTTGACATGGATATTGCCGGCGACTCCGCTACCAAAAGAGGGATAGATTCAGCCCAGATGCAGGGTTTTAATATAAAAATTATTTCACTTCCCGAGGAGATGGATCCTGCGGATGTAATTTCAAAAGAGGCGAAAGATTGGGAGGGCCATATTGAAAAATCAAAATCTATAATGGATTTCTATTTTAATACAACCCTTTCTCGATATGACAGGAAAACGCCCGAAGGGAAAAAAGCCATTTCAAAAATCTTGTTACCTGTTATTAAACGGATTCCGAATCAGATAGAAAAGTCGTATTGGGTTCAGGAACTGGCAAGGAAGCTTGAGGTGAGAGAGGACGATATTTCAGCAGAGATGAAAAAAGTGAAAACAGAGGCGTCTGAATTTCAAGACGAAATGCCGGCGAAAAAAACCGTCGAAAAGACAAAAAATCGCAAGGAACTTCTGGAGGAAAAGATATGTTCATTGTTTTTTAAGTTTCCGGAAAGAACTAATGAGCTTACGGATGAGGATTTAAGCATCTTCTCTTTCCCGGCCGCTCAAGTTATTTCCTACCTAAAATTAAATTGCGCTTATTTGAGTAATAAAAATAAAGCAGATCAGATCATTGAAGATTCGGGCAGGGAAACAAGCGTCCCTGATGCCGGCGAAATAAATGAATTGGTCAATTACCTTGCCTTGAAATCCGAGGTCGAGAACGCCGGTTTCTCGCAAGATGATATTAATGAAGATTTCAGGACTTGTCTTAAGGAAATCAGACTTTTAGGATTTAAAAACAGACTGGATATTATTTCAAGAGAAATTAAAAAAGCGGAGGAGGAGCGGGATATAGAAAAAATCCAGGCTCTGGTTCAGGAGTTCAGTCATTGCTCAAAACTTCTCCGCAGTTTGGAAACCGCTTAAAATTATTTTGCGGCATAATACTCTACGGTCTCCTCGAGTTCATCGAATCCCTCGGGCTGTTCAGTCCTGAAGACTTCGCAGTCGAAGGAACTGAGTCCTCGGGACGAATGTCTGATGACTCTCTGAGTCAGAAGATCTGAGTCTCGGAGTCGAAGACTTGCCGCAGGGATGAAGCCGCAAAACCTGCCCGACCTTCGTCGAGTCTGACTCGACCTTCGTCCTTCGATTAACTCAGGACTACGGTCGGCGAAGGCCGAAGGGGGTACCACGCCCCTTGGGGCGGGATAATTCATTATTTAAAATTAATTGAAATGAAAAAAAAGAAAATAGAAAAGAAAAGAACTTCAAATAAACCTATAAAAAAAACTGATAAGTTTAGAAAAGCGCAAAAGGGGAGCGGTAAGAAAGTAAAAAAGACAAGAGGAAGGCCCAAAACGAAAGGGTCGAAAGTTTTTTTGGAAGATAAGCTTTCAGCTATAATAAGTAAAGGCAAACAGAGGGGCTTTATTACGACAAACGAGATTTTAAGCTATTTCCCGAACATTGAAAAAGACGTTGAGGGGCTGGAAAAATTTTATGAAACAATGGATAAGGAGGGAATTGAAATTAAAGAAGTCAAAGAAATTTTAGACAAAGAAGAGCCGGGAAAACAAGGAACGGGACTTATTGGTGGAAGGGGAGAGGCAAAGCTTGATCCCGTGCAGATGTACCTTAAAGAAATCGGCCAGATTTCATTTATCACAGCAGAGGAAGAAAAGACGCTGGCAAAAAGAATTGAAAAGGGAGACGAAGAGGCAAGGAAAAAATTGGCAAAAGCCAATCTGAGGTTGGTTGTCTCAATTGCCAAAAAATATGTTGGTCGTTCTCCAAACTTAACCCTGCTCGATCTGATTCAGGAAGGAAATTTAGGGTTGTTTAAGGCGGTGACCAAGTTTGATTGGAGAAGGGGCTACAAATTTTCAACTTACGCCACTTGGTGGATAAGACAATCAATTACAAGGGCGCTTGCTGATCAGGCAAGGACAATTCGCATCCCGGTTCATATGGTTGAGACAATTTCTAAATTTACCCAGGCGCGCAGGAGATTATTGCAGGATTTGGGAAGAGAGCCTTTGCCCGAAGAGATAGCCGCAGAAATGGGGGAGGAAGTTACGAAAATCCATCATATAATGAAAATTTCCCAGGAAACTGTTTCTCTGGAAACTCCGGTAGGGGAGGATGAAGAGGATAGCGTTCTTGCTGAATTTATAGCCGATGATAAAGTTCCGGCTCCTTCGTTGGAAGCTGGCAGGGTAATTTTGCAGGGAAGGTTAAAAGAGATTCTGGTTGATCTGTCTCCAAGAGAACAAAGAATACTGGCTATGCGTTTTGGTCTGGGGGATGGCGTGACTCATACGCTGGAGGAAGTGGGGAAGGAGTTTGGAGTAACAAGAGAAAGAATCCGTCAAATTGAAGCCAAGGCTCTGGAAAAAGTAAGGGACCATGTATTGGTGAAAAAGCTGAAGGGATACTAGTAAGGCGAAATATCAAATATAAAAAATTAAAAGTTGAAATTTGCTTTAAAAAGTTTATAATTAACTTATTCTTGAAAGCAGTAACATTCCGGTGTAGCTCAATTGGTAGAGCAGCTCCCTGTTAAGGAGTTGGTTACAGGTTCGAGTCCTGTCTCCGGAGCATCTCAGGACAAACGGACGCAAAATCGTCCGTTTTACGTTTATTTTGTGCTATTTTTGGCGGTTCGAAAGTATTATTTACCAAAGGCATCCATTTTAATAAAAATTCAAATGCCAGAGCGTAATTTGGCCTTATTTTAGCTTCATTCAGGCTTAAGTTCGAAAATACACAACTCAAAAGCAATCTCTTGTCTTCTACGGTGGCTTTTACGCTTTGGTAGATCTCTTTTGCGTGTAGAGCGAGCTCGTGGATAGCGTAACCAGCTTCGTAATACTTCATTCGGGTTTCACCCAACTTACTTAAAAATTCTAAAGCATCCTTTTTCTCTTGGTTAGAGTCAGACATTATTTTTTCACAAAGAGAAGCGGGAGCTTTGCCATCCAGTTTATCTCTATATGCTTTTTCTATTCTTTCATCGGTGGTTTTTATTATCCTATTAAACTCTTCTCTTTTTTGGGTATTGTAGTCAATCTCTCCGGCGTGGCTTTCTTTTAAAGCCTTTTCCAACCACTTTATAATTCTCTCATTTTTAGGAGCTACCTTATCAAAATAAGGGAATAGTTGTTCTTCCACCCCATTTTGTTTTACCCAAGTTTTCTGCGAGCAGTTTTTATAATGATTGCAATGCCCATACCAATGTCCTTTTTGTATTTCCCAAGTAATCGTTCCACCGCACTCTTCGCACTTAATTTTTGCCTTGAATACTGGCAAGTGTTTTTTATATTGTGGTTGACCGGGCTTGCGGGTAAGTTTTGCTTGCACCGTATCAAATAGTTCTTTTGAAATAATCGGGTTATGTTTCCCGGTAGTAATTTCTTTATTCCACCTGTTTTTACCGTAATAGAATGGATCTGACAGTAATTTGTGCATTCTGCTTCTTCCAACCACTCGGTCTTTCCCATTTCTTAGCCCTTCTCGATACATAACTTTTACCAGAGCATTAAGGGAATAATTGCCGGTAGAGTATAGCTCAAACATTTCTCTGATTAACTGAGCTTTTACTTCATTAATTATATGAATTTTATGTCCCTTTTCACCAGTCGTCTTATATCCAAGAGGCGGTTTAGCCGGCAGCCATCCCTGGGCTAATTTTTCTTTTTGACCCTTTTTAACTTCCTCGGAAAGATTGCTGGTATAAAACTTAGAAATTGCTACTTTCATATCCCAAACAAGATTTTCATGGGCTAGCGTGTTTTTATTTACAACGAAGTTTTCTTTAACAAAATGGATTTCCCGATCCTGATCTTCAGCAAGCCAATCGCTTATTGTCGCGGCGTCTTTGAGATTGCGCGTTAATCTATCTATTTTTTCACAAAGAATAACGGCAATTTTATTCTTTGCAGTAAATTGGAGCATATCGTTGAATGTTTTCCGAATTTGTTTCCCACTTGCCGATTCAGAAATCCGATATGTTTTCCCAACTTTAAAATTACTCTTATCGGCATATTCCGTAAGTAATTTTTCTTGTGCATCCAAAGAATAACCAGTTTCTTCCTGTTCTTTCGATGATACTCTGCAATAAATTACTGTTTTCATAAAACTTAAAGGGACGGTCTGGTTGATCCAACCACTTTCTCCAACGGAGTAGTATTGTCGGCAGACCGCCCCTTAAAGATGACAATACTAATAAAAAGCCGTTGGATTATTTGTAGCTGGATCAACACCTTTATTATATACCAAGTTTAATGATCAAACAAACTTATCCCGCCATACGAAACATTCCAGGGGTTTTCTTATTTCGCTTCTCTTTCATTCTCATGTGGCGAAGAAAAAACAATTCCTCCGCTTGGCTTGGAGATATGTTCGCCCCATATTTTCTAATCGGTCTATAACTATGTATTGCATATCTCGCTGCATCCATAAGGTGGTTGTTATATGGTTCGGGTAAATCCTTTACTGGTCGGCCCTCTGCTTCTTCCGGATAATGATAACTTTCAAATTCTGTCAAAGCATTTTTGCAAGTATTAAAAACAAAAAATCTATTTTCGTTTATTTCTTGCTGTATTAAAGAAATGCCTGCTGTAATAGCGTCCTTTTCTTTTTCATAGGGTAAAACATAAAGACCAGAGCCCGTTGTTTCGGCTATTTTTTCTGGGTTCGCCGAATCAGCATACCATCTATTCACCCCCCATTTATTTTGCAACTTCATAGCAGTTTCAATAATTTCTCTGGTGGTTTTGCCAATTTCATACCATTCATCAACAATATACCAAACGCCGTCAGAGTATTTGATAATTATTAAGGCAGCTGGATTTGTATAACCCCAATCAATTCCGCCGAGAGTAATGTCTGCTTTTAATTCTTTAGGTTGAATTATATGATTATTATGCAATTGATAAACAAGCCCCGCCATTCTTGTAAACTCTCCTAAATATCTGCGATTAAATTCCTCCGGCCTTAATCTCGTCTTTTCTTTTTCAAAAAAATCTTTGGGAAAATATGGGTTATCTATTGATGCCCAAGTAAACACCGATAAATCTTTATCTTTGCCCTCTTTCCATGGCAAATAAAAATCTTGATATAGCCAGCCCATATTATATGGAGTAGTGGTGAACAATATTTTCCCCTTCTTGATTGCCGTTCTTGATCTTAAAATAGTCCAAACTAATAGCGAGAAATTCCCAGCTTCATCTCCCCAGACCCAATCTAATGTCATTGATTCTAACCCATAAGGATTATCTGCTGACCTAATCCAAATAATCCGGCCGTCTGGAAACAATATCTGGCCTTTTTGTTCCTTGAAAAATCTTTGGACAGGAAACTCCTTAAAAAACTTTGGGAGAGTTGCTTGCTGCAGTATTTTAACGGTTGGCGCGACTATCAGTCCTTGTCCGTTTTTTCCCATTTGAACCATTTGCATCCCGGCCCAGTATGCGCCTAAAAATGTTTTACCAGATTGAACACCGGCAATCGCCGCTCCATATTGAGTATCAAAGTTATATGCTTGGAATTGTTTATCGTGGAGATTAACCTCCTTGTTTATCGTTTCCATTTTTTATTATTATGTTAATTGGCGGGAATCCCTCGCCATCGTCTCCAAAAGAACCCCTTGGCAGTCCGTCTAACATTTTCCATAACAAATCGCGCATCTTTTCGTTGGTTAGATAAAATTGGCATAATCCTTCAAACATTTCCGGATCATCTTTTAAAAGTTGTTTTATTCTTTCTCTAATCGAAACGCCCTCCGGCCTCCCAGTAGGGTTCCCGCTTACTCCAGGCTTAAATCTACCCTTGTCGTCCCTGATTATTTCCTGATTATCAGGTTTCTTTGTTTTTGTTTTCATTTATTAATTGATTGATAGTTTACCCCACCCCTCAACTCACTATTGTTTTGCTCTTCAGATATAGTGAGTGGAATAGTGGGGTAAATCAGTATTTTCCGTTTGTCGTTTTGATCTGCTTCTTGCACGATAAGCCCTGCTATTTCCAGCATTGGCAAAATCTGCTGGCGTAGCTGGTTCGTATCCAACATCCGCCCATAGACCTCAAAATGTTTCTGGAGCAGTTCTTGGCGTGATAGACCTAGCAGCATTGCTTCAACAAATCCCTCGCTCCCGTTGCCGTTCTTGTCATTCCACGCCTTCAGGATGACTTCTTGATAGAGGTTGTAGATATATGGTGGCAGATTAAGTTCTTGGCTTATAGAGATGGCGTCCCAAATCTTAAATGCTTGCTCAATGTCGTCTTCGTCGGCGGTAATCGTTGTGTCGTTTTTCTCTCGCCACCAGAGATTGATAAGAGCGAAAGATTTTATAATTGAAACAAGGCGTTTAATGTCTCGCTGGTGTCGGGGTTTGAGCATTTTGTTTTCGCTCAAAAATCGTTCCTCAATTTTTTTGTAGCCGGCAATCTTTATCTCACGGATATTCTCAAGTTTGATTGCTCGTATCCGCTCTTTGAGTAGTTTCCGCTTTGGGTTTTCTTCCAGCCAATCTCTATAATTCTCGTTATCTGCCTCTTTACGAATACTTTCCGAAATTCCCTGTCGTATCTTCTCTTGGTTGATCTCTGGACTTAAGAGTAGAAATCTTGTCGCTTCTTGCTCGTTAATTAGGAGTTCTGCGGTGCAGAAAATTACGGCTGGATATCCCTTAAGCAGTATGTTTTTGGTTTTCATCCCATACTTTTGGGTCTTGTCCGTGATTTTCAGTGAAATTTCTTTTTTGTCGTGAGATAGCAGAGGACGCAAGTGCTGTAAAAGCAGGGTATGCGGCTGATCAAGGAAGATTAAGATTTTACGGGACAGATCAACCGTATACCCGTCCTTTTCCTTGTCGTATTTGCCGACATCGTGAAAAAATGCCGTAGGACTGCAATACGCAAGCTCCATTACATCTTCTTCTGGAAACAGACGGGCAATCTCCGTGGGGATATAACTTTTTCCAGTAGATGATGGTGCATTAAAGCTGATATTAAATTGTGCGTTTTCGGTATATGCGGACAACTCACAAAGAAAGGTTACGATTTTATTCTCCTCATCCTGCTTTATCGTCAATCCAAGTATCTCCGCCAGTTCTTGCGATGAAAGTGGTTTGAATTGCGAGACGTCTATTTTTTCAGGTATTGTTTTTTCAATCTCTTGGATTTTTTCCTCAATTTGAGATTCTATGCTTTTATAATTTTGTTCCGTCATAAGTAACTCCCCGTTGCTGAATTGGAGTCTTGAGAGGGGGAGTTACCAGCTCTCTTTTACTCAAAGACTCCAAATCAACAACAAAGTAAAATTATCTAATCTCCAGTCTCCTTTTTATTATTTTGTCTAGCTATCTCTTCAGATTCGCAACTTTTGCAAAACATAACTAACCAATAGTCATTTTTATTATCTGTATCTTCTCCCCATGCCACAATAGTTAGTCTGGGAGAAAAATGATGGCAATTATCACATCTCCCCATTCTTACGATCGTTTTTATTCTGTCGCTTAATAGCATTTTATTTTACTCCGATCAGATACTTTACGGCTTCGGGAAAACCGAAATTGTAAAGCAATCTAACGAAGTTGATTACATCACCGCCCTGATTGCACCCGTAGCAATAAAACGAATTGTTATCGGGATAAATAAAGAAGGACGGCGTTTTCTCTTTATGAAGCTGGCAAAGCCCGACTAATGCCCTGCCAGACTTCCTTAATTGCGTGTTAATAATATTTTCTATTGGTACGCTTAATGCTTGTTGTATCATTTCGTCCGTAACAACGCCTTTTTTGGGCGATCGACCGCTCGCTACGAATGCAAAATGTTTAAATCTGTTAATATGTGCATCAATCTCCATAAGTTTTTGTCCCTCCCAAACTTTTATAACTTCTCTCCAATACCACTGATTTTCCGGAGCCGATTTTTCTTTAATAATTTGAAGTTTTTTCTTAATGACTTCAACTAAACCTTTTCTTTTTTCTTCCAGCTCGCTTATCTTGTCTGGGATAATCTCTTTTGCTTCCGGGAATATCTCCAAAAGTTCCTTATCTGTAAATCTTGGTAATGATTTCCGCCACTCTTTTTCCAAATCCAGAACATAATTCCAGGATTCCCAGTCAACTTCTTTATTTGGTTGTAATTTTGTCATCGTCATTGTTTTGATTTTTTATTCGGTGAAAAATCCGCCCGAGCAGATTAAAGTATCCGACAAGCGTATGAGCAATCTCGGATGCTTCCGCTTGGGTTACTTCTTTTCCGTAGTCTTCAAGTAGTATTGTTTTCAGTTCTTTTATTAGTTGCTGGCTGACCATAAAAATCAACCTTGGTAAAGTTTGTCTTTGAGGGTTTTTATCGCTCCAATGAACTTTCTAGAGTCTACTACAACTCGTGGGTTGTCTTCTGTGCCAAAATTAAAACTCTCCAGAAAGTCGACCCGTTCTGGAGAATCTTCAAAAATAAAGTAAGCTTTTTTAGAATCTAACGGTCTGTCTATACCAATCAATCTCAACCCTTTGGCATAAAGGAATGCTGCCGTATAAAAACCCGTTGTTTTATATAAATCTTTATTCTTATCCATTACTGATACTACCGTAGGATTTTCAAAACTTGGGACACGAACTGATCAAAAATAAAAAACGGGCTTTAAACCCGTTTTCCTTTAGATGTTTATTAAGTTATAGCTTACTTTGATTGCTTCTTAATATAGCGTCGTATTTTTTGATTTTTTCTTTAAATCCCGGCTTGCCTGTCCTGCCAAATCTTTGCTTGTTTATCGATCCACTATTTAAATTTTTAATTCCGAACCATTTTTTAACATATTCTTCATCAACAGGATAGTCTGGATATTTCGCAGCGTAATCTTTTACAAAACCTCTAATTTTTCTAAAGCTTAAGCGGATAGCCAAGTAATCCCTGAAAAAATTAGAATATGGCCTTTTAGTAGTTTTCTTTTTAATTAGTTTTCCTTTCTCGTTGAATGATTTGTAATCCTTTTTCTTGGGATAATTACCTATTAAGCATAGATTAAAAAATGGGTTATCTGAAATTAATAGGATTTTCAGTGATTCTTTTCCTATCCAATCATTTAGCTTTAGTTCGTTTGATAATTTAAAGGTTAAGTTGCTAAAACTATTCATTTCTTTTAACTCGTCTTCGGTGAAGGATTTTTCATTTTTTCGCGTGAATTCAAAATTTACTCCTTTTTGTCGCACTCTATTTATAATAAACGGGAAATTGTTCCTGATTTTTTCTCTTATTGCCTTAAAAGTTGGCGCTTGAAAAATTAGCATTGTTTCTTGTAGAGATCTATGTTTCGTCAGTAGAATTTTTCGGAGAAAAGGAATAATTTTCTCCTCAAGAGAATTTTCTCCACTTTTATTTATTTTTTCTTCTGTTGCGTTGTCAATTTTTTCAAGCTCTTCGTTCTCAATTTTAGCCATTCTCTTACACCGTATTCCTTCGGCTCGATAAAAATCAATCAAACACCCATTTCTTATATCTCTTAAAAGGGCGTCCCAGCTTTTTCTGGGGTATTTGTTTGTAGATAGTTTTTCGTAAATCTTTACGGATATTCCCGATAAGATATCCTCTATATCATCTATGCCTCTATCCTTAACCCATTTCCTTAAATAATAAGATGTTTCTTGTCTTTTCTGAGACCAATAATCAGAAAATTCCTTATTAAGTTCATTCTTATTTTTCATACTCATTTTGTCTTTATCCTATCCCATTTTCAGCTTAATCTCCATTCCCAAAAAGGGTTATTTCTGTTAAAGTGAAGCTGTAAAACTAAATATCGCCTAACCCTTACAAATTCTGTAAGGTATGGCACAAAAACCCGGTAAGAGCCATTAAGCTCGTCGTCAGAGCACTCTTACCGGGTCACGTCTCGAAAGGGACGCGGGTAGTCGAAAGGCTATCGCTGATGGCGAGCTTTGTGTTTTCCGTCAGCTCATTAACACTATGAGAATTCAAGGAATCGGAACTGATTTTTACGGGAAAAGAGAATATAACAAAGTCAACAAGTCCTATATTACTACAAAGTGGTTTGTATTATTTTTATTACCCATAATTCCGCTGAAATCCTACCGGATTGTAAAAGAGCTTGGTTATGAAAAAAGCTATATAATAGCATTTTCTAATATGCAGCATTATAAAGTTCTTGAAGAAGTCCCCTTAAGGCAAAACATTGCACAGATCCTATTAACTTATTCGATGGTATATGGTGGCTTGGGAGTATTTATTGTTTCTATTTTTTTAACAACGGTAAACCCATTTTTTATTTTTGTTCCAGTGATTATGGTTATTGTTTTCTTAATAAAATTACTTGTTTCTAAATAAAAATATGAAAATAGAATTATCTCAAGATATGAAAAAAATTATCGTTCCTATTGTAAGCGGCCTTGCTGTGGCCGGTTTAACTTGGGCGGGAGTTACTTATCTGCCTAAAATCACTAAGATTCAAACAGCATCCATTGTTGAAACTATTGCCACCCCTACCCCTGTTCCTACTACCGTTCTTATTTTTACTTCAACTCCAACGCCATCGCCAACAGCAATACCAACTTCTGCTTCAACCGCGGCACCTACGCCCAAACCAACTTTTGTTTTTGTTCCTTCTCCTACGCCTACTCCTTTTGCGACTCTTCAACCATCGCCTCAAATTGATCCGCAAATAAAGATTGAAAAATGTAAATCAGAATATACTATCAGTAAGGAAAGAATGACAACCCATTTTGAAAATTACGAATTTCCTTTCACTGAATTGGAGATCAAGCAGGTTTTCAATACTTCCTACCAGAAGTGCGTTGATGATTGTATTAATTCGATAGTAGCGAGCATGGGTTCGCATTATCCAGTAAGTGCGTTGTCCCTGTGCAATTCTTGTAAACAGAATTATTCAGAAGCCCTTACCGGAGCGATAGAAGCGTCTAAGAATTCAAGTTATTCTAAGATAGAACAGCAACTCCAGCAGGAATATCAACAGTGTCTAAACCAATAAATTGTGAGCGAGCAAGAATGAACCGAATCAACAAATACTATGGGCAAACAATTAAAGCATTTAGACAAGGAATAATTAGCCAAGCTGTCTATGAAGGAACGACAGGACTATCTGGAACGGTGGAACAAAAACAGTATGGAGAAGTAAAATTAGTAGTCAAGGCACTGAAGCAGGGCTTGTTGGACGGCGTGGTTACGAGGTAGAAGAAACTAAAGCAATTAAAGCAGTTAAGAAAACGCCCGTAACTGGGCATTTTTTTGATTGAAATTCACCGGGAAAAGGGGTAAAGTTAATAGAAGAAACGCGTAGAAGAAAATAAATTTATGGTTGATATTTCTAAAATAATAAAATCTAAAAAAAGAGTCGCTGATCATGGAGAGGTGTTTACTGCTGAGCGTGAAGTTAATGCAATGTTGGATTTAGTTAAGAACGAGACTGAACGAATCGATTCCCGATTTTTAGAGCCTGCTTGTGGAACAGGTAATTTTCTTGTGCCTATTTTGGAAAAAAAATTGTCCGTAATAAAAAGTAAATATGCAAAGAGTCAATTAGAATTTGAACGATATGCGGTGATAGCAATCGGATCTATCTATGGCGTTGATATACTCGAAGACAATGTACGCGGTTGTAGAGATAGACTTTTTAACATTTTTAATGATGTGTATACGTCACTTTATAAAATAGAGTGCAAAGAGGCGTGTAGAGATTCTATTCGTTTTATTCTTAGCAGGAATATATTATTGGGCGACGCACTCTCTCTTAAGACAGTTGGAGAAAATGCTGAACCAATTGTTTTTTCTGAATGGTCGCTTGTAACGGGTAGTCAGATAAAAAGACGAGACTATACTTTTGCCGATTTAATATCTAGTGAAAGTGCGAGAGTAGGTTTGTTTGCAGATACAAACGTATCTCATTTAGGAGGCAATCCTTTTTTTATACCCAAGCCGGTAAAAGAATATCCTTTATGCAATTTTTTAGAAATCCATTATGAAACAAACTAACTATAACCCGGATGTACTTTCTTGTCTTGCTAATTTAAGTAGCGATGAGGTTTTTACCTCGCCCAAGTTAGCGAACGAAATATTAGACTTGCTTCCCAGGGAAATTTGGAAAGATAAAAATGCAACTTTCCTGGATCCGGTCTGTAAATCAGGAGTATTCCTTCGCGAAATTGCAAAAAGATTATTGGAAGGGTTGAAGGACGAGATTCCTGATATACAAAAACGTATCGATCATATTTACAAAAATCAGCTTTTTGGAATAGGAATTACTGAATTAACCTCATTACTTTCTAGGCGCAGCTTGTATTGTTCAAAAACTGCCAACGGAAAGTACTCTACGTCCAGTTCCTTTGAGAATGAACAAGGTAATATTTTTTTTGAAAAAATAGAACATGATTGGAAAAATGGAAGATGTTCTTTTTGTGGCGCAAGCCAATCAGAGTATCAACGTGGGGAAGGGCTCGAAACTCACGCTTACCAATTTATACATAATAAAAAACCTAATATAATAAATAATATGAAATTCGATGTAATTATAGGCAATCCGCCCTATCAGCTAGACACTGGAGGGTCGGGGAGACAAGCCAAGCCAATTTATCAGCTTTTTGTCACACAAGCAAAAAAACTTAACCCAAGATATTTAACGATGATTATTCCATCACGTTGGTTTGCCGGTGGCATGGGGCTGAATGATTTTAGAGATAGAATGTTAAATGACAATAGAACAAGAAACATCGTAGATTATATTGATGCCAGAGAATGCTTTCCTGGTGTAGATATAGCAGGAGGCGTTTGTTATTTTCTTTGGGAGAGGGATAACCCAGGAGATTGCCATATTACTAATAAATTTAAAGACAAAACCTATTTATCAACTAGACCGTTAAATGAATTTGATGTTTTTATTCGTTTAGATCCCGCAGTCTCGATACTCAAGAAAACAAAATTACTAAAAGAGGAAATAATGACAGACATCATATCGGCAGTTAGGCCGTTTGGCTTAAAAACTAATGACAGACCAAGTAAGAAAGGGGATCTTTATTTAATTTCGTCTAAAGGTGAGGGGCCTGTTGAGTCATCAAGAGTTACGGCTGGCCAGAATATGGTAAAAAAATGGAAAGTTATGACTTCAAAAACGTCTCATGATCACGCAGGCCAGCCAGATAAGGACGGGACAAGGCGAGTTCTATCAAGGGTAGAAATATTAAAACCAAACCAAATTTGTACGGAATCATACATTATTTTGGGATCATTTGATAAAAAGGAGCAAGCAGAAAATTGCCGAATGTATGTAAAAACAAGATTCGTGAGATTTCTAATATCGCTGCTCTCTTTCTCTCAAGATATTACCAGGGAAAGATTCAATTTTGTCCCATTGGTTGATTACGATCAGGAATGGACCGATGAAAAACTTTACAAAAAGTACAAGTTAACCAAAGAAGAAATTGAATTTATTGAATCTATGATTCGGCCAATGTAATATTTATGAGTAAAGATTTTTTTCCACAAAAACCTGATATTAACCCAACTATTTACGCCTATGAACTTATAGGCGTTGATTCACATAAGGGATTATTTAAGGTTGGCTACACTGTTCGCAATGCGCAAGACCGAGTTGCTGAACAATTAAAAACTAGTCGACTTAGATATAAAATCGTTCTTGAAGAGGTTGCTATTAGAAATGACGGTACAGTTTTTACAGACCATGAAGTCCACCAGCATTTGAAGCGTCGCAGTATTAAGAAAAAAGATGGTGAATGGTTTAAGTGTACCGTGAAAGATATTAAGTTGGCTATTATTGATATAAGGAATCGAAAATTTAGCGTTGAAACTCGAAGTTTGAATTTTCCAATGCGTCCGGAACAGGAGGCTGCGGTAGAAAAAACAGCAGATTATTTTGCGAATTATAAAAAAGAAAATCCTGGCAAAACGCCGCATTTTTTATGGAATGCCAAAATGCGCTTTGGAAAAACTTTTGCGGCATATCAATTGGCAAAGAAAATGGGGTGGACAAAGATTTTGGTAATGACTTTTAAGCCGGCTGTGGAAAGTGCATGGGACGATGATCTAAAGGAGCATGTTAATTTTCAAGATTGGCAATTTGTTTCGGCATCAGAGAACACGCTTTGGCATAAAGATATTAATCCTAAAAAACCATTTGTTTGCTTCGGCTCTTTCCAAGATTATTTAGGTAAAAATAAAAGCACTGGCGGAGTTAAAACAAAAAATGAGTGGGTGCACAAAACTAACTGGGATTGTATTGTGTTTGATGAGTATCATTATGGAGCATGGCGCGAGAACGCAAAAGAGCTTTTTGAAGCGGAGGATAAGAAAGAACAAGAATTTGCTGAAGGTAAAGGGATAGAAGACTTTGATGAGAAAATTTTACCAATAAAAACTGAAGCATATTTGTATCTTTCTGGAACTCCTTTCAGAGCGATAGCATCGGGCGAATTTATTGAGGAGCAGATTTATAACTGGACTTACTCGGATGAACAAAAAGCTAAGAATGCTTGGAATAACAAAAAAGTTGCTAGCCCATATGCTTCTCTGCCGCGCATGGTAATGATGACTTATCAACTGCCAGATTCAATTCGAGAGATAGCAATCCAGGGCGAATTTAATGAGTTTGATTTGAATGTTTTTTTCTCGGCTGACGGTAAGGGTAAAAATGCGAAATTCAAATATGAGAACGAAGTTCAAAAATGGCTTGATCTTATCCGGGGGTCGTTTTTAGAAACAACCATCGATAATTTGAAACTTGGTGCAGAAAAACCTCCAATGCCTTTTTCTCATGCCGCGCTTTTAAGTGTTTTAAACCACACGCTTTGGTTTTTGCCGTCAATTGCTTCGTGCTATGCGATGCATAATTTACTCAAGAAAAAACAAAATACTTTTTATCATAATTATAAGACAATTGTAGCGGCAGGTCAGGCAGCTGGTATTGGGATAAAGGCGCTTCCGCCAGTGCTGAACGCCATGGAAGATCCGTTGGAATCAAAAACCATTACTTTAACTTGTGGGAAGCTGTTGACTGGCGTAACAGTCAAGCCATGGACAGGTATCTTTATGCTTCGTAACTGTTCAACACCGGAAACTTATTTCCAAGCTGCTTTTCGTGTTCAATCTCCATGGACCGTAAAAAATCCAGACAATAAATCTCCGAACAAAGAAGAAATTATCAAGCAAGAGTGTTATGTCTTTGATTTTGCGCCCAACAGAGCGCTTAGACAAATTGCTGAATATAGCTGTCGCCTCAATGTAAATGAATCTAATCCAGAGGTAAAAGTAGCCGAGTTTATAAGTTTTCTCCCGGTGCTTGCATATGATGGGAGTGCCATGAAGCAAATTGATGCGGCTGGTATTTTAGATATGGCAATGAGTGGCACGACCGCTACGTTGCTTGCAAGGCGCTGGGAGAGTGCATTACTTGTAAATGTGGATAATAATACCTTACAACGCTTAATGAATAGCAAGGCCGCAATGGATGCCTTAATGAGTATTGAAGGATTTCGTAATTTAAATAAAGACATTGAAACTATTATCAATAAATCTGAATCGGTAGAAAAAATTAAGAAGGAAACTAATGATAAAAAATTAACACCAAAGGAGAAAAAAGAGTTAACTGAGGAGGAAAAAGAATATAAAAATTTAAGAAAGAAAATTCAGGAAAAGCTTATTAAATTTGCAACTCGCATCCCGGTGTTTATGTATCTTACCGACTACCGAGAGAGGTGTTTGAAAGATGTTATCACCCAACTTGAGCCAGGTTTATTTAAGAAAGTAACAGGTCTAACCGTGAAGGACTTCGAATTGTTGGTTAGCCTTGGTGTATTTAATAGTGCGCTTATGAATGATGCAGTGTATAAATTTAAGAGATATGAAGACGCGAGTTTAAAGTATACGGGCATAGACAAGCACAAAGGTGAGGATGTCGGTCTTTATGATACAGTTATAAGTGCAAAAGAATATAACCAAACTTTCATGGATACGTCTGAGCAGTAAAAAATAAAATTATGGAAAACAAAAAAGAATATTATGATAATTTAATTAATAAGTGGAGAGAATCGAAAAATAAAATACCGATAGCACAAAGAATTGCTCCGGGAGGAAAAATCGAAGCAATAATAACGATTGAATACATAGAAGAAAGAGAGAAAATAAAAAAAGAAATAGACGGTTGTTTAAATTTTTTAACAGAAGAACAATTAGAAGAGCTTTTTACCGACGATTATTTTATGGGGAGAGCAATGCAAATTTTATTTGATCGGAAAAAATTGGAAAAATAACTAAAATTTAGCCAAAATAAATTTATGCCAGAACAAGATATTCCGCAAAAAACAGCTTTGTTTAATCCGCTTAATGGTCACCTTGAGCAGTTGTTCGGCTATATTGATATGGGCGATTTGGGTTTGCCGGACATACAAAGGCCATTCGTTTGGAAAGACCCAAAAGTTAGAGATTTATTTGACTCGTTATACAAAGGATTCCCCATTGGATCGTATTTATTATGGCGCAATACCGCGGGTGGCAGAACTCATCAAATTGGTATAAGGACTCATGAACATGAAGATCCAAATTTATTGATTATTGATGGTCAACAAAGATTAACAGCTCTTTATTCTGTTTTTAGGGGTGTGCCAGTTAAGGACGAGGATTACGAAGATCGCTTGATCGTAATTGCTTTTAATCCCACGACCGAAGAATTTAGAGTTGCAGATGCGGCCACGCAAAGAAACCATGAATTTATCAATAACATTACAGATTTATTTTCTAAACCCAGTACACGCACATTTATCAATTCCTATTTGGAAAGATTTAGGAAAGAAAAGGATAATCTAAAAAAGAAATACTTATTGCTGGTCAATAAAATAACTGAAAAAACTGAATTGAATAAAGGCGATATAGAGCTTTTGAACGATAAAGTTAAAAGTCTAGAGGTATTTGAGGAGAATAAAATTATATGGGAGAAATTGGGGCTAGTAGAAAAAAGTGTGTCCGAAAGCGGTGAAGAAGATGAAGAAAATAATAAAGATGAGGAAACCGACATTGTTGAAGTTGTAAACGATGAATTATCTTTGCTTTCTATTCAAGAATTAGAGCGCGTTAAAGACGCTTTGGCCAGAGAAGAAACAATTGACGAGGAATTAATATCAAGCAGAATTGAAAAGGTATACAATTTAAAAAACTATCCATTTAACGCGCTTGAAATTGTACCCGACCTTACGGAAGAACAAGTCGCAGAAATATTTACAAGAATTAATAGCAAGGGAACAATTTTGCGTCAAGCTGATTTTATTCTTACCTTGTTGTCTGTTTTTTGGGTTGATGGAAGGTTGCAAATAGATAATTTTTGTAAATCAGCAAAAAAATTGCCGGAAAAGGACCAACGCGAATCATCATATAATTATATATTCGAGCCTACTCCTAGAGATTTAGTTCGTATAATTGTGGGTTTTGGTTTCAATAGGGGAAGAATGAAAGATGCATATGCTATATTAACCGGTCGTGATTTTATGACACGAAAAGTTTCAGTAGCATTAAGGGAAGAGCAATTTAAAAAGTTTAAAGAAACGCAAAGCAGAGTTTTAGACAATACGAACTGGCATGGTTTTTTAAAAATTATCTTGGGGCTTGGATTTAAGAGTAAAGATTTGATTTCCTCCGCAAATAACATAGCTAATGCATATATTCTCTATTTGACAGCGAAAGAAAAATTTAATCTAGATCACAGAGAACTGGAAAAAAATATAGGCAGGTGGTTTTTCTTTTCTTCTGTTACGAGTCGCTATTCGTATTCACCAGAAACACAAATGGAATCTGATCTAAATTTTTTCAAGATTGCTGGAGATAAAGATGATTTTATTAGACTACTTAATACCGCGATAGAAAACGAATTAACAAATGATTTTTGGGAAATTACTGTCCCAAATAAGCTATTGGTATCTTCATCAAAAAAGAACGCTATTAGAAACGCATTTTTTGCAGGTCTCATCCGAAAGGGTGCAAACGTTTTGTTCTCCGAAAGGAGGGTTGGTGATTTGTTCGATCCCACGCTGAAAAAGAAAAAGAAGGATTTGGAGAAACATCATATTATTCCGAGAAACTATTTGGTAAAAAAGTTTGATCTAGATAGTCGTCAAATAAACCAAGTGGCCAATTTTACCTATCTCGAATATGAGGATAATATTGATATCAGCGACGATCCACCGAAAGATTATTTTTTAGATATTAAATACAAATATTATAAAAATAAAGAGTCGGAATTAGAAAAAATATTGGTTGATCATTGTTTGCCAAAAAACTTTTACGATATGGATTATAATGATTTCTTGAAAGAACGAAGAAAATTAATTGCAAAAATGGTGAGGTCGGTATTCGAGTCTTTATAGGTAGGTGGTGCACCAACTTAAAGGATAGCTAAAACTTATCGCTATCAAAATAGATTACCAAAGATAATTAAAGTTGTTTAATGTCGGCATGCAACTATCAAAAGAAGCTATAGAGGAATACAAGAAAATTTATAAAGAAGCAGGAGGCAGGGAAATATTAGACGAGGAACTCTTGATCAAGGGGCACGATTTATAAATTTTTTTAAGATAATTTATGAGGTTGATCGCGAAAAAGATAGAAAACAAAAATAAAGACATTGCGAATAAATTCGGGGAAGGTAAGCTAAAACTAGAAGAAGTTCAAAAAGTAGAGAAAAATCGCCTATATACGCTTGGTCGTTCGATCGAAGAAATCGATTTAACTATAAAATATTGGGGGGACTTGGACGAGGAAGGAAAGATAACTCCCAGTATGGCAAGTTCCGGAGAAATTCTTAGCAACGCCTTTTACGCAGAATCAGATAGATTGCTAAGACGAATCAAAAATCCGGATATTGAGAATAGCCTACTTTTTGTTGTCGGAATTACAGATACTGCAAGCACCATGATGGTCTCCGAATCGCCAATGATTTTTTCCCCGCAAAGATTACCTCGCTCGTATATTCAACTAAGAAATTTTCAGGATCAAAAGAGCAATCAGGAAGAGATTGTCGAACAATTTAAATCTAAGGGATTAGACGATTTAGCCATAGAATATAAGAACGCTTGGGATATGTTTTTTTCTTCATCCGATGATAGAACAAGAGGGGCAATGGCACTAATGCGAGGAGTGCTAGATAAGCTTTACTATCGATTCGCACCAAATGAACGAATAGAAAGTTTCTCGGGCGTAAATTCTAATTTTGTTACCAGAGCAAAGAGATTCCTAGGACTAAAGCCAAACAAACATATAACAAAAAGGGAAAGAATACATTTTATAGCTAGTCAGCTTATTAAAAACGAGAACAAAAGGAAGGTTTTCTTAGACGCTGAGGATCGATTTACCAAAATTTGTGATAAGTTGAGCGAGTTTAAGAAACACGGACCCCTAAACGAGGAAAATGCAAAAGATCGTCTATATCAAGCCGATTCGTTGATAAGATTATTTTTACTTTCCATCCCATAGTTTAATATTTTTAAAATCCGGAAAAATGTGTTATACTAAAATCAGTCAAAGAATTTAATCTATTTTTCAGCAAATATAGAAAAATAAATAGTAATTAATCAAAAGACGGTTGAGACATTTTGTCAAAAGATTATTTCTTGGACACAAATCTCAGCCGTCTTTTTTATAAGCTTATGCCCAAAACAATATGGTTTTTCAGGCACGCCCAAAGCTTGGCTAATGCAAACAAAAACTTCAGGGCCGATAATTTCTCCATCCCTTCGGTTTCCCTCTCCCCAGAGGGCTTAAAACAAGCGGAGGAACTAATAAAGAGCTTCTCTGTGGCCCCGGAGTTGGTAATTACCTCACCGTATATAAGAACAAGGCAGACCGCTCAACCTCTTATCAAAAAGTATCCGGCAGTGCTAAAAGCAGAGTGGCCAATACAGGAATTCACTTATTTATCGCTGGATAAATGTTTTGGCACCACAATACTGGAAAGGCGGCCATTAGTAGAGGAATACTGGCAGAAGAGCGATCCGGCGCATTGGGACGGCAAGGGAGCGGAAACCTTTATTGATCTTATCAATAGGGCTCAAGATACAATAGAAAAGATTAAAAGCAGAAAAGAGAGATTTATTGTTTTATTCAGCCACGAGTTTTTTATTGCGGCCGTAAGGTATATTTTAGAGAATAAACCTAAGCAGATCGTCTCAAAAGAAATGAGGGAGTTTCGGCAATACTTCTTGGCGAACCGAGTTCCTAATGCCACAAAAGTTGAGTTTATTTTCGGGCCATAAAGAGATAAGATGAAACCGTGGAAGAAAAGGTTATGAAAATAACTAAAATTTATCTCGAAAAGGTCATTTTATGAAAAAATTATACAAGATGCTTGGATTAGTTGAGCAAAAAGTAAAGGAATTTGAGAAATCTGAAAAGGAGTCTTTCAGAAATGTTTTTGATGAAGAAGGAAATTTAACTACGCTAGGAAAGAGAAAATACAGGGAATTTTGCGGCGTATATATAATTTATGAAGGTAGAAATATAATTTACATTGGCAAATCTGGCGGAGGAGCATACAGGATAGCTGACTTAGCTTACCAAAAAAACGATAAATTTAAGCACACTCTCTCCCAGAAGATCATCAAATTTAAGTCGTTCAGAAACATAAATGAAGTAATGAATTTTTATCGCGAGAAATGTTTTTTAAAAGTTATTAAAACTGGGTCTGATATGGATGCGGAAATAGTGGAGTCGATTTTTATAAAACTATTTAGGCCAAAGTATAACAAAGAGCTTAAGCCAAATTTAGAAAAATTCATCAACGAATAGACCATGACCGATGAAGAAACAAAAAGAATAATGGAAGATCATGACTTAGATGAAGATGATGCGGAAAAAGTGCAGAGAATTATGGAAGAAGAAGGCTTGGACGAAGACGACGCGGTAGAATTAAAGAACGATTTATAGCTATTGAATAATTTTTGCGGTTGTGCTATAGTTAAAATGTAAGTTAATAAGGAGCTCGCGGATATAAGAGCCGGTTATTTCTTCCGAAAGGAAAAGCAAATAGGGAAATCTGCTATTTGCCGGAAATAACCTAACTAATCGCAATATTAAAGCGGTTGGGAGATTTCACCCCTTAAGAGGTACAAATCTTAAGTGAAATTCCCAGCCGCTTTTTAGTTTTTAGGGCTGGTAGAAGGTCGAAGAATTACAAACTTAAATAGAACAAATATATGGAAAACTTAATTAGAGAAATAAGTACTAAAGGTGAAACCGGCAATAGAATTCACCGTGTCGTGTTTGGCCCGCATTACTTTGTTGAGATACGAGAAGAAGGAGGAAAAATAAAGTTCATCCTCGGCGCAACTCACCATGGCTTTAAAGCCGATGCATCCGAGGTAGGGCGTGGATTGGAAGAAGTAATAAACGAAGTAAGAGAGAAGCACCCACATCCGAACAATCTGTTCGATTAGCATCGGGCAGTAAGTTCGTAATAATTAACTAAAAACAAAAATTTATGTCTCAACTAATACAAAAAGCAATCCTGAAAATGGTATCTCTCCATGATGGCCAGGTAAGAAAGGGTGATAACAAAACACCATACGCCGTACATCCTTTGGAGGTAGCTATAATCCTTTCACGATATACGCCCTCGGAGGAGCTTATCGCCGCGGCCCTACTTCATGACGCCTTAGAAGATACCGGATATACCTTTGAGCAGCTATCGGAAGAATTCGGCGAAGGTGTCGCATACTTCGTTTCTTTGTTAACAGAGGATAAATCAACACAAGATTATTGGCAGAGAAAGATTAATAGCTTGAATAAAGCGAACGAGCACAAGACAGCCAAAGTAATAAAAAGTATTGACACTTTAGTGAATATGAAAGACCTTGTTACTCTGATACAGGAAAAAGGAGAAAAAGCGTGGCAGGTGTTTAACGGATCAAAGGAGATGAAAGTAAATTACTTCAAGACAATCCTTGAAAGCTGGAAAGAAGAATTCCCGCCGGAACTGCTGGTTAATTACGTTTCTGCACTGAAAGATCTGGAACACGCAGAAAATCAAGCCACAGGATCAACATTAGGGTTCAACCAATAGATAGAACCACCTGGTCCCATTGTTGATATAGAGAATCAGAAGGAATAATAGGAGATTCCTTGCTAATTGACAGATCCAGTCAGATAGATACAATGAAACATACAACTGAATAGTATTATCAAGAGCGTGGCGAGAGCACTGGCTCCAAGACCCACCGGCAACCCTCTGAGATGACTTCTCAAAGAAGGTGCCAATTCCAGCCCCAAAAGGGAAGATAAAAAGGTCGATTTTTTTATTACTCTTTCCTCGGAAGGAGTTTTTTAATTTTTAACAATAAAACTATGAGCTTTGATGAAGAATGTAAAAAAGCAGTGGATAAAGGAAATGAATTTGCTTTTATTCCTCGTCGTCTTGGTGTCGAAGGGTTGCCGGAATACAGCAATATGCCGTTCAATGTAATGTTCTCAAGTTTTACCGTGAAAGACGGAGTCACCGTTATGGGAAGCGCATTATACGAACCGAATTTCTCAACGTTTAAGAAAGAGGATGATATCTATTCTATGGAATACCGAAATAAATACGGTGGAGATTGCTGGCTCAGAGTATCCTACAATAACCAAAAGAATAGTTGGCACGGTGATAAATTCGTTAATGGTGAATTTGCGAGAGGAGCATTTGGTCTGGAGTGGAAAGCGTTTTTCATTCATTTTACAATGTTAGGGCTAGCTAACGGAGAACGATGCGAATTTAGCCCGTGCCCATAATCAGATCCAAAGAATCGCCAATGAGGCGGTTTTTTGGTAAAGTGATTAAAGGGTTTCAAGAATTAAAATCCTTTTAAATATTAAAGACACATTAAAGAAGCATAAATAAAAAATGTTAAGCATCGAAAAAATAAAAGAATTACTAAAAGACAAAAACATTCCAGATCAAGAAGCTGAAGAAATCAGAGATGAATGTCGTAATCTTGCCGAAATTGTTTTTGAAAAATGGCAAACTGATAAAAGAGTAAATTCTCATCTGTATAAAAAGAAAAACCAAGATAATATTAAATAGTTGCAGCTATAGCGTATAAATTCTGCTGAATTGTAGTTCTAATATTACTCAAAGCCCACAGCAAGATATAGTGAGTGGCAGGGTGGGGTAAAATCAAACTAAGGTCAATAATTGCCTTATCTGACTAATAACTACTTCAGGAGCAGGACAAGCTTTCTCCCATTCAAAGGTTCGAAAGCTATCCCGCCAAGCGAGCATTCGAAACAAAACGTCCTTGATGGACGTTTTTGGTTTGGATATCAGCGAAGGTGAAGGATTCGAACCTTCAAAGAGGGGTCGGGAGATTGGGCAATCTCCCGCTTAGGAAAACAGTGAGCAAAGCCGCGTTTGACGCGGCGAAGCGGAATCCGTCGGCCGTCCGTAGTCTTGACGGAGGAGGCCTGTCGGGAGAGCTTGCATTATTTATGATTTTATGTTATAGTAGTTGCACAAAGGAAGCGTTGTTTTCTGGGAACATCCATAAAAGGAGGGCTGGCATGAAAAGGGCAGTTTTGCTTGGAGTATCGCTTTTCGTCATTTTACTTCTGTGCGTTGCATGCGTAGGCACCATGGTGAAAAACGGAGAGATCCGCGACACGCTGGGGAACGTGGAACAGACTAAGAATGGGAACTGGAGGGTGTGGTTCACCCACGATACCGCCGCCGGCTACTGTACCCGCGATAATAAAGTGGGGGAGTACGCCAAGTATTTGCTTGAGAATCATGACGGCGAAGTCATTCTTAAGTACAAAAGCATTGTTGCTGGGGACCCAGAATATAACTTCTGGCAGAAAAGCGACTGCGGGAGCATCGCTAAAGGCGAGTCATCCATGGAGATGTTCGCTATTGTCGAGATTGTTCCCGTAAAGTCTCGTCTTGTGGTTTCGCCCGGCGAGTAGGTAGATCAGTTGCGCTTTGGGTTGCCGAGCAAATCTGGCAAGGGCCTGTTGGTACGGATGATATAAGGATTAATATCCTCACCCTAACCAGCAGGCCTGTTTATTTTTATTGGCTCATTTCTGCTAATGCGATTAAGAGCTTTGTGTAAGTTCTGTATCGAGAGCCTTTAGAAATCGCCAATAAGGCGCCTGCCCCTGCCTTTAGGCAGGGTTTTTTGATAGAATGAAAAAAATGATATTATATGGATTTAATTAAACAAATCAAAGAAGAAGTTAAGCCTTTTTTCGATACTGCAAAAGGCAGCCATGATTGGGAGCACACAGAAAGAGTGTACAAACTTTGTATGCAGATTGGGAAAAAAGACCATATAGACCTCGATGTTTTGAAATTAGCTGCCATTTTACACGATATTGGCAGAGAAGATCAAGATAAATCAAATGGAAAAATTTGTCACGCTAAAAGAGGAGCATTTTTAGCAAAAGGATTATTAGAAAAACATAATATAGAAAAAGAAAATATAGATAAAATTATTCATTGTATTGAAACTCATCGATTCAGGAATAATAAAATTCCTCAGTCAAAAGAAGCTAAAATACTCTTTGATGCTGACAAATTAGACTCGATAGGAGCCGTAGGCATAGGAAGAACTTTTCTCTTTGCTGGAGAGGTGGGAGCTAAATTACATAATAAGGATATTGATATAGAAAAAACCCAACCTTATACAAAAGAAGATACTGCTTATAGGGAGTTTATAGTTAAATTAAGTAAGATTAAAGACAAAATGTTTACCAAAGAAGGAAGAAGAATAGCCGAAGAGAGGCATAATTTTATGGTAAATTTTTTTAATAGATTAAACAAAGAAGTTGAAGGAATTTTGTAATAATCTTCCATCAGCGTAAATTACAATAAGATTAACTTATTCTTGAAACAAGTTTCCCTTAAAATTACGAAATAGACATTCCTCCCCAATAAAACAGGTTTTAATCCTTCGATAGATTAGATGAACTCACTACAGGTAAACTCAGGACTTTGTATCCCTCCTTCGTCCTGAGTTCATCGAAGGACTACAGAAGGGCAAAGCGTCCGTCCCTCGGAGCCAAATCCGGCAAATAAATCTCCCCAGCTTCCATAATCTTGGTTCTAATATTGTCCACGATGCGGAGCTCTTTTCGAACAATTGATAAAATATATAAGAAAGAAAAGACACCGAGGAGCCAAGCGACGAAGTGATACAATTGAATAAGAAAATATTTAGAAAATCGCCTCATAGGCGGTTTTTTGGTAGAATTATTATACTATAATTATTATATGGACGAATTTAAAAAAATATTTTCTGGAATTAATCGGAATGTTGTTGTTCTTGGTGTAGTTAGCTTACTGACCGATTTAAGCGGCCAAATGGTTTTTCCATTGTTGCCTTTATATATTACTACGGTTTTAGGCGGGGGAGCTGTAGCGGTCGGTTTAGTTGAGGGTGCGGCAGAGGCGGCTGCCTCGCTTTTGAAAGTTGTTTCTGGTTATTGGTCGGATAAGGTCAAAAAAAGAAAACCGTTTGTCTTTTTTGGTTACACGCTATCGGCTTTAATGAAACCAGTTTTAGCTTTTGCTGGCAATTGGTTCGCGGTCTTAGCGATTCGCATCACTGACCGAGTTGGTAAAGGATTGCGGGACGCACCGAGAGATGCGATTATCGCCGAATCAAACGACCAAGCTACTTTGGGAAAAGCTTATGGATTTAACCGTGCTTTGGATGGCATGGGCTCGGTAGGCGGCGCGGTGTTGGCGTTTTTATTGCTACCTATTTTTGGTTTTGTAAATTTATTCAAATTAGCGATTATCCCTGGGCTTATTTCAGTGGGCGTTATCTCTTTGGTAAAAGAACCGTCAGTGATTAAAAATGTAAAGAAAAAAAATTCTTTGCGATTCGGGTTTTCTCAATTAACTCGCGAATTAAAAATATTTATATTGATTACAACGGTTTTTACCTTGGGTAACTATAGTTACGCCTTTTTAATGTTGAGGGCGCAAGCTAACGGCCTGAGCAACGAAAAAACTATCATGCTCTATGCCCTTTTTTATTTGGTTTATATGTTTCTATCAATGCGGGCTGGCATGTTATCGGACAAATTTGGCCGAAAGCCGATAATCATGGCCGGTTACGTTATATTTACAATTCTTTCACTCGGTTTATATTTATTCGGCGGTTTAACCTATACCGTCATAGCGTTTATTCTTTTCGGTATATTTTTTGCCCTGATTGATGGTGCCCAGCGAGCTTTCGTTTCTGATTTATCGCCGGCAGAAATCAAGGGAACGGCCTTGGGCGCTTTTCACACATTTACCGGTTTGGCAGCTTTACCAGCTGGTTTTATCGCTGGTCAGCTTTGGACCAAAGTTAATCCCAGTGCAACATTTTTATTTGGAACAATAATCGGAATTATTTCGGTTTCAGCTTTTTATTTGGTATTGGGTAGGCGAGGGAAAAAAGTCGCATCGTTCTAATTCTTCTTTCATTTTCATCCAATCGAAAGTTCTAAGTGCGTTCTGTAGGGGGGAGCCCCGATTTCCGCCTATTTATTCGGGCGGTTTTTTGGTCCTTCTTCGCTTGATAGCTACGGACGGACGCAGTAGAATGAAATTATGAAAACAAAAATCCTAATCATTTCAATCGGTTTATTCATTCTGATGTCTTTTAATTTTGCTAATGCTCAGGTTGATGCCCAAAATACCACTCCAATCACTAATCTACTGGCGACTATTGAACAATTACAGGCTCAGATCAAGGAACTGCAGGCGCAAATAGCGGATCTTCAAGCCCAAGTACAATCTGTAAAAATAGAGCTTAATTTCACCAGAAATCTGGCTCAAGGAGCTACCGGAGAAGACGTAAAACAGTTACAGGAGTTTTTAAAGACCTTTCCTGATATGTATCCCGAAGGATTGGTTACTGGTTATTTTGGTCCATTAACTAAAACGGCTGTTAAAAAATTCCAGGAAAAACATTCCGACAATGTCTTAAAACCCTTAGGCCTTTTTATTGGTACGGGCATTGTCGGCGCAAAGACCCTTGAGGAAATGAATAAGGTTTTAGGAGAAGCCGGCAATTCAGCTCAAACTCCTCCGGAATTATCATCCACCCAGGAAACGGCTTCCACTACTTCCGATACAGAAGAACAAATTACAATTTGTCATATTCCGTCCGGCAGCTCCTCAAATACACAAACAATTACAATCGGTAAATCCGCTCTTGATGCTCATATGGCTCACGGCGATACACTCGGTGTTTGTCCGAGAGAATCAACCCCAACCCCGACTCCAACGCCAATCCCGACAGCAACTCCCGCCCCTACGCCTACACCTAATCCGACTCCAACGCCAACCCCGACCCCAACAACAACTCCAACTCCGACATCCACGCCTACTCCTACTCCAACTCCAACTCCGACGCCCACACCAACGCCAACGCCTACTCCTACCCCGACCCCTATTCCGACGCCCGCGCCAACCCCTACATCAACCCCGACTCCGACACCTGAATCTACGCCGACTCCGACGCCCACACCAACGCCCACTCCGACCCCAACAACAACTCCCGTTCCTACTCCTACGCCACCTCCGACCCCGACGCCCGCGCCAACCCCTACACCTACGCCAACTCCTGTTTCGACTATTCCTGACGTCGTTACAATTTCCGGAAAATGGATTGATTACTTCACAAAAAATCCGGTTGAGAGCGCGGTTACTTCCCAACTTAGGTCAGATTCAAACGGAGAGTACGCCGTGAGTGTAACGACCGCTACCATTACCACAACTACACCTAAGTCATACGTTTCGGCGTTTATGTGTTACCCGGCTCAAGGTTTTGCGTTGAGGCGCGATTCTGACGGTAATCTAACGGCGTATGTCCAGGCAAATCCACTTACCGGCGGGGCGTATCAAACTATTCCAATAACTGCTCCGGAAGTACATTTTGCTGATGTTCCTTTATGGCCGGCGGTGCAAATCCAAGTCAACACAGACGTGCCTGCTAAATTCAACATATGGACAAGTCCCAGCACCGGCGCGGGCAATAGTTTATTAAAAAATGTCCACATTCTTGATAACGCATTCATGTTGGAGTCCGATCCTTATGTAAGGTTAACCGATGCGACGGGCAATGTATTTGTTTCGCCAACGCATCGGACGCCGCTTTCTTACGGATGCAAACCGCAAGTTTTATCTTACTATGTCGGTGTATTTAAATGGGAAGTATATCCGTTGGATTTTGATCCTGTGGGGTATAATTCGTATTATTCAGGAGATTCCAATTTGCATGTCGGTACTGCTTATAACTACCGGACAATCGGTGTTAGCGGCGGGGTTGCTCCTTACGCGTGGAGCGTTGTTGAGGGAGATCTTCCTCCCGGAATTACACTTAGTCAGTCCGGTTCATTTGAAGGTGCTCCGACTCAAACAGGAACTTATTCCGCGATGCTTAAAGTAGTAGACGCAAACGGCGTAAGTAATGCGTTAATGTGGACATTAACGGTAAGTCCGGCGCAAACGGCGCTTTTAAATTCGCAACAACAGCTTACCAACGCATCTGTCAGCGCATTGGCCAATGTTTTAGAAGCAATGCAGGGAATTTTGGACCAAATACAGGAGTTTTTTAAAAAGAAAATATAATGGGCCGCGCTTTCAGAAATTGCGCTTGGTTTTTGGGTATGGGTCTTTTCTGCGACCTTATCAAATAATCAAACAGGTTCTAATATCGTCCAGTCCGCGGAGCCCCGATTTCCCGCCTCGCAAAAGAGGCGGTTTTTTGTTTTGCCGTAGAATGTTGATTTTTGGATAGGGGAGAATTAAGTGGTGCTTGATTATAACGGATTAATGTTGTAAACATAAACATCGGGTCAGGGTGAGTATTTAGAAAGAAAGGAGGGACGACTGATGCCGGAAAGTGATAGATTGAGCGCCAGTGTTACTGTAGCTGTTTGTGTGGAAAAGGGCGAAAGACTCCTTATGGTTCGGAAAAAGGATACTGGGTTGTGGGGTCTTCCCGCTGGCCACCTTCACAGCGGAGAGACTATTATGGATGCAGCAAGAAGAGAAGCTATGGAAGAAGCCGGAGTAGCAATAATACCATTTGCTATACTCGGGGTGTATTATTTTTCCAAGAGGGAGGGACTTTCAATGTGCATCGTTTTGAGAGCATTCGTAAGTTCAAAAGCGGTCTTTACGCCTCAAGACGAAGAAGTCCAAGGAGTGGAGTGGAAGGATGCGAAGTGGGTTCGCTATTTGATCACCAGCGGCGAACTTTATCGGCCTGAATACACAGCCCATAACCTTGTAGATTGGCTAAATGGCGCCTTATTCCCATTGACTCTCCTTAGGGAGTTCTCGTGGGCTTGGATTGAGTAAGCTCATTTTTTGTCAAAGAAGTGGTTAATGATCGTAACCATAATAATAGATACGTCCTGAGCATGACTTGAAACTGCTCGTTTTTTTTACACCCAACGAGTTTTAATATCCCTCCTTCGTCCTTAACTCGTCGAAGGGTCGCAGATCCTGAGCTAGCCGAAGGACTACAGACGGACAAAGGGTTTTTTGGTAGAATGTGAATATGGGGAAAAAGAATTTTACACGAGAAGATATCGCCCAAGTCTTAAAAGAGCTTGACGCTAGAAGCGAAAAAACAATAGGAAGAAAAGCTTTAAATCAAAGAGGGATTAATTCTTATTGGATTTATACGCTAATACCCGAAGGATTAACCAAATTTAAAAAGAATCTTGGTTTAAAAATATCTAAACAAGAAGACCCACATTCATACAGTGGACTTTTAGAAGAAATAGATAAGATTGTCTCAAAATTACGACGTATACCAACTTGGATACAACTTAGACGTGAAACTGGGATAACAGACAAGGTTTTTATTCGTAATTTTGGTAAGAAGGGAATTCACGAAGTATTCGTACGCTATCTTAAGTGGTTGAAGAATAGTAAACCTGAGTCGGAAAATATTAAATTAGTCGATGAATATCTCAATGGGCAGAGCAAGGAAAAAAGTTTAATATCGCAATCTAGTAAAAGGAATATTGGTATTGATAAGTTGTCTAAATATCAGAGAGTTTCTGGCAAAATATATGGGGGGCAACTCAATTTCGGAAACCTAGTTTATGAACCAGTCAACGAGCTAGGTGTAGTTTTTCTTTTTGGAATGATAAGCGAGAAGTTAGGTTTTAATATAGACCGTATCGGTCCAGAGTTTCCAGATTGTGAGGCAAAGAGATGTGTTGGAGGAAAACAAAAAGTATATCAACCTGTTAAAATCGAGTTTGAGTATAAGAGTAGGCAATATGACCATCCTTTAGAAGATTGTGATATTATTGTATGTTGGGAAAATAATTGGAAAGATTGCCCATTGGAAATAATTGAACTCAGGTCTGAGATAGAAAAACTAAGAGAAAAAAGAAATTAAGTTATTATTTTTGCAATTAAACAGGTTCTAACGTCGCCCACGATACGGAGCTAATAAAAATCGCTCTATACACTAACGTGTCGAGCGGTTTTTTGGTAGGATAGAAATATGAAATTTTACCTGTCATCATATAAAATAGGGAATGAAACAGAGAAACTGAAAAATTTAGTTTTGAAAGGAAAAATTGGCTATATACCCAATGCTTTGGATTTTTCTTGGACTGATCCGGAAGGAAAAAATAAACATATAGAAAAAGATGTAGATTCGCTCCACGAGCTTGGTTTTGATGTGGAGATTATAAATTTGCGTGATTACTTCGGTAAAAGCAGTGAGCTGAAACAAAAAATAGAAGAGCTCGGGGCAATTTTCATCAGTGGTGGCAATGTCTTTGTTTTACGTCAAGCAATGAAATTAAGCGGACTTGATAAAATACTGAAAGAATTACCGGATAACAGCAATTTTCTCTACTCCGGCTATAGCGCAGCTGGATGTGTTCTATCGCCAGATTTAAAAGCTTATGAAATTGTAGATAAAGTAATCACTCCATACAGTGAATTAAAAGAGCCCATTTGGGAAGGGCTTGGATTTATAGATTTTGCTTTAATGCCGCACTGGCAATCGGATCATCCCGAATCTGCAGATGTTGAAAAAGAGATTGCCTATTGTAAGAAAAATAATATACCGTATAAAGCAATCCGGGATGGAGAAGTAATTATTATTGAATAAAACAGGTTCTAACATCGTCCAACCAAAGAAGGGGACAGACTTAAACTTCTGTAAGACTGCTTAATCTCAGCCAATTTCTCCTTTAGTATACCCATATAATTCCTATTCTCCAGAATTATAAGAACCTGCCTTACAGAACCTTGATTTCTCCGAAATTAATAAACTTTGAACTGGGGAGCACTTCGATAAACTCAGTGTAAACCAACAAAAATCGCCAATCAGGTCGAAAGATCTCATTCGAGTCTGACGACTCTCAGAGTCGGAATGACCTGAGCGTAGTCGAATGGACGCTTTTTTGATAAAATAAAAGTGAAGCGAGGCATTAATAATTAAATAAATAATATGGAAATTACAATTTTTTTGGCAAAATTTTGGGGAAGTCTTTTTATGATTCTTGGCGCGCTGTCCGTTGGGGCAAGATTTTTAGGCAGGGTTATAAAGATGACCGAGGATAAAACCATTACTGTCTCCACAGGTTACATTACTTTTTTATTGGGATTAGTTACCGTTGTTTTGCATAACATATGGGTTATGGATTGGAGAATCGCCATCACTATTTTAGGCTGGGCAACGCTATTCAAAGGAATTACGAAAATCGGATTTCCGGAACATGTCAATAAACGGGCCCAAGCGTTTAAAGGCATGCAGGCGCTTTGGGGTGGCATTATATTCCTCTTAGGCGCATGGTTATTTTGGATGAGTTTCTAAATTATTGAATCATTTTTCCAATACCTGAAATTAATAGATTAGGGATATAGATTCGCCCAGTAGATGGTTCCGCACTCCGTCCTGAAGCTATGGAAGCGTAAGAGACCCGACGAAGGTTGTGGAAGAGCAAAGGACTTTAGCCCTGTGGGGCTACACAAGGAACAGAAAGAGGTGTAAAATGGAATAATGAAAAAGAGAAACTTTTTGAAAGAGTAATTTAAGCCATTAAAAGTGAAAATTTTTATTAAATGTTTTTTAATCCATCTCAGTTAATTATATGAAATATTTACAAAACATAGTTTATATAGGTGAAGATTTTATAAAGGTAGAATTCCCGCCAAGAAATGTAAAGGTTAGGAGTGAGTTTTTAGATGAGCTTATGAAGGCAAAGCCTATTTATGAAAATATTGCTCTGAAATATAAAGATCCGGATGAAACAAAACTTTATGTAAGAAACAAAATGAGAGAAATGAATTTTGATATTTTACAGGGAGAATTAGACCATTGGGATGTTCAATTTGGAAAAGGCCCCATGTTTAAACAGGTAGACTCTAAAGTACTTGTTTTAAGTTTTAAAGGGGGAAAAGGCCATGTACTTTCTATGATACTTGGATTGATTGTGGTAGGTATCGGCGGATTTTTAGGTATTGGCGTGCCGTTATTTTTATCGTCTCAAGCAATTTCGGGCGTTCCGTTTAGAATTGGTACGTTAGTATTATCGTATCAACTAACTTCGGGCGTTCCGTTTAGAATTGTAATCGGACTTTTCATATTCAGTTGCTTTGTTTCTTTAGGAAAGTGGATAGCAAAACCTCTGACATTATGGATAAAGGGAACCGGAGTTGCCCATAGGGTGAAAGGACAAAGTATAGTCAGCGACCAATATTTTCAGCTTTCTGCAGATTGCGGCTTTCAAGGATTGGGTAAAATGGGTATTCTTAGAGATAATTTTGATAAAATCTTTAAAGGAATTATAGAATTTTTAGGAAAAGTTGAAGAGGAAGAAAAATAATTTCCCGGCTAAAAAATAGCTCAATCTTGAGCATTGTTATCTAAATATTTAAATACTCCAAAATTTCTTATTTTTCAAAATTAAAAGAATTAAAATCGTTGGATAATTTTAGGCGGGTAAAGACCGCTTTTTTTGATTGAGGTGGATAACTTTTTATTAAATCTGATGTAAAATAAAAAAATATGGAAATAAACAATCAAAATTCTATCTCGGTAGGAGCAGCTATGGGCAAGATTACCGGTTTTATCGCTACAGCAATCGTTTCTGCAACTGCAGTGTCTCTAATGTTTTTTTTATTCGCTAGCCGCGTTAATGCTCAAAATATCAATCAGTTCCCTGCGCCTCGTTTAGCCTGCCAGGCCTATTATAATCAGCCGAATTTTACCATCATTAGGGATCAAGAACACGACTGCTTGGTGAGGAACGGCGATAGCCAGACAGTTTTTCTTTATACCCATTATTATGATACGGGCAGTAATTTTTGTGTGGAAGTTACCAGTTCCCAGGGACAAATTGTTGCTCCGCAATGCATGCCCATTTCTCAAACAGGCAGAGCGCAACAACAGCAGCAACAGCAACAACAGCAAAATACTACCCCAAAAATTGTTACGCCCCCCTCTTTTCATATTAGAGAACTCCAGTACGACACCTTGCCCACAGGCGTACCGATTTTAGCGGGTGACAATGAGCGAATTGAGATTACAATGCCTGACGGCTCGCTGATACAACTTGACGCCAATGCCACATTTACTCCGGTTTCGAATGACGAAGTGCAAAGCGTTTTTGGCAGATACAGATATTTATGGCAACCATTTCACGACGGGAATTGCATAGTCGGACAAAATTTAGTCAGACAAGCTTGCCGCAGAGTTACGACTCGGGACGCGGTTTTAGGAGTCAGAGGCACGGAATTTTTAGTGGAAACAGATAAATCCGGCACCACCGTCACAGTTTTGGAAGGACTATTGGGCGTAGCCGACTTAGGCGGCAAAAAAACGGTTGAAGTCGCAGGAGGTCAGTCCGTTTTTATAAAACACGGAGGCCTGCCGGAAGATCCGAAGCCGTTTGATCCGGCTAAAATTGAACGCTGGTGGGAGAAAAAAACTTCCGAACAGACTGTTTTAACTTTTATTGCAATAATAGGTGGTGTCATCGTTTCTATTATCATCTTGTCCTCACTTACGAAATTAGGAAAAAATTATTAGGAAAGAAGAAACCGAATAGCTAAATAATTTATGGTGAAAAAATTAATCATAGTAGCGTTAATATTTTTTGCGGCTATCGTAATTTTAATAACAGCGGCAGTCTTTTTTATCCGCATCAATCAAGTTGAAATCAAAAACCCAGCTTGGCAAAACAGCGAATCCATTACAATTTCAGAAGGAACTCAAGGCAATATTGGAGGCAATATTAAGATAGGCGTCGGAAATATCAGGAGGTCTGATTATGTTGATGATAATGGCATAAATAAACATAATTTGGTAGCCGGTCTATGGATTAACTTTTCCGATGACAGCTCTAAAAATCAGACGATTACAGTTTATGCGGGAAAAACCATAAATATTGGCAAATACAGCCTATATATAGAAAAAATAGAAGCCGGTTTCTTGGGCCGAGGAGGATCCGTGCTTATTCGCTTTAAGGAAGATAAGGAAACGAGACTGGAAGATCCGGAGTTGTTATATGCCTCTTTTTTCAGTTCCGGTTTATGCCAAAACAACAAAGGCGAAGATGGCGGCTGTTATTTCCACACTTATCTTTTTCGATCCGGCAAATTCATCGGTGAATCCGGCTGGCAGGGGATAGACAAGGTTGATGTTATGCCTACGGTTGAAAAACAATTTAGCCAAGAGGTGATGGATAGAATAATCAAACAAATCAGGGATTCGGGCATTATGATAATAAGTTGTCCGGGCCAATTAACTATGGATGCTTGGTGGACTTATCAGATCAATATAGACGGGGTAAAAAAGACCTTCGAAACATCTCCGCCTGAAAACTGCCAAGCCGAGCTTAATAAAATTGATGAGCTGATAAGCAACGCGGTAAACGCCGAAGAGGCAAATGTCGTTGATTATATAAATACGGAGTTGATTTACTCAAGCGATAACGGTTCGCTTCCTCCGGAATATTATCGCAAGGCCGTCTTTACTCTTTTACCAACCATAAATGATACCGTAAACGGAGAGCTGGTTATAAGCGATTATGAAAAAGAATTGAAAAAAAGTAATGTTCCCATTACGTTTGACGAATTTAAAAAGCTGATTGATGACGGTTTAGCTTTGAAGCCCGAGGAGGATTCGTTAGCCGGCTGTACCGGAGGCACCAATCAGTCTGTAAAGATCATCCAGTCCGGCAAAATACTATTAGAGACTGCAAATTATGATTGCGCGGGAAAATCTACCAATGAAAGCCTAAAAAAGTTTTCACAAGAAATTGATAAGATAATACAAAAACCAGGTCAATAAATAAACTAGGTTGTGTTTTGTCCTGGCTTCTTGATGGGTAATTTCGATAAAACTATAATTAAATAATACTAATATAAAGAGTTTTTTCCTGAGTGAGAGGATCTGCGATCTGATCACGAAGACAAAACAATGAAAGAAATAATCTCTAAATCTTTTAACAGAAAACCATTTGTTAAGGTTTTGGAGGTTTTTTTATTTTCAGCAGCTTTCTCGTTTTAAACAGTGACGCAGTCCTGGCGACAGAAACCTCTACCCTGACCGTAACTCCGATTACTGACACCTATGGCAATATAGTAAGTTTGTCAGCTACGTTATCGCCGGCAGTAAGTGAAAAATCAATTGCCTTTACTCTAAATGACGTTTCACAAGGTAGCGCCACTACTGATGGTAGCGGCGTAGCAACCTTGTCCGACCGGTCTAACAAAATTATTTGATTGTCCTTACTGCGGGAAAGAAATTCGTTTGGAAATAACTCCTGATTATACACGAACTGGTGGCCATTGGTTTGTAGCACATTTTGTGTGTCTGGAATGTCAAAAATCCTTCTAGTTTTTGTCATGCCGGAGTGTTTCGGCCCTGAATGTTTTGTTCGGGAAACGGCCCCTTTTGTATTTCCCTGAACTAAAACAGGTTCTCCTCCTCCGTCCATCGGATCTTCGATGAACTCAGGGCGAACTAAGGGCGATAGGGGGCGGGGAGTCCTGCTTACCCGTCCGTAGCCTTGCGCGGAGGAGGGCTTGCCTGTCCGTAATCCTGAGTTGAAGGAGGGTCCCCGGAGTTTACTTCAGAAAATCGCCATTTTGATTTTTTTACTAGAAAACACAGAGGACAATTTTAACCTGGATGCAATCAAAGAAAAAATACTTATTATTAACTCGAACTTTATTCGGAAATTCCCGCACCGCATCTTTCTTTTTTTCACTATTTTATTGTAAAATAACTTAAGAAATCTTTAATTGGGTTAAGAATGATGAGGGCGAGAATAAAAACACACAAACAGAGAGAAAGAGAATGCTTCCACGTATGCCTTTCGCTGAAAGCCATATTGATTTTCGGATTTATTTTTGTTACACTTTTTGCCACTGGTTTCCAAGAAAATGAGGCCAAAGCCCAAAATCAGCCCGAAGTTAAATTGTTTCTATCCCCAGCCACAGGAATTTTTTTGGTTGGCTCTACTTTTGATGTATCTATAGTTTTAGATACAGACAATATTCCTATCAATACCGTAAAAGTTGATTTGAGTTTCCCTCCCGATATGCTCCAGATTGTAAGTCCCTCCTCTGGCAAATCGTTTATTTCCTTATGGCTAGAACAACCCGCCTATTCTAACACGGAAGGAACCATTGGTTTTACTGGAGGCATACCTGAAGGCGTTAATACTTCAAGTGGAATTGTATCAACGATAACTTTTAGAGCAACAAAAACTGGAGAAGCAGAAGTGAGGGTTTTGACATCGTCAAACGTATTAGCACACGACGGTAAAGGAACTGAGGTTCTTTCCGGGGTAATGGGAGGAAGATATATCTTGAAATCGAAGCCACCCGAAGGTCCAAAAACATTTTCTAGAACTCATCCCGACGAAACCCATTGGTATAATAACAATAATCCAATTATTTCTTGGGAAAAAGAAGAAGGTATTACGGATTTTAGTTTTGTTTTGGACAGCTACCCCCAAAGCGTTCCAGACAATACGCCCGACGGTCAAGAAACAACTATATCTTACGAGGATTTAGAAGATGGACTATGGTATTTTCATATAAAGGCCAAAAAAGAGGGAGCATGGGGAGCACCATCTCATTTCCTTTTACGAATTGATACAACTCCATCTACGTCTTTCACGCCAGAGGTAGAGTTTCTACTCGCTGCTATTATTGATAGAGCATTTGTTTCTTTTTCTACTACCGACGCCCTCTCGGGTATTGACCATTATGAAGTTGCGGTAATCGATAGAACAGAGCAACCCCTGAAGTCACCTGTTTTTATTGAAGCAGAGAGTCCGTATCAATTACCAAAACTCATTTCTGGTAACTCGAGAATATTTGTAAGAGCGATAGATAAGTCAGGGAATATTAGAGATGAACAGGTGAACGCCGATTTCCCTGAGCCACTCCTTTCTATAATAAAAAGAAACATGGTCATCATCCTTTCAAGTACTCTGGCTTTAATTTCCGCATATCTTATATTTCATTTCTTATTTAGACATAAAGTCTTTGTTCGTTTCTGAAAAACAAACAAAAATAACCTATATTTTATTCGGGCTAACGATGCCTTCCGTTATTTTACATAACGCAATTTTTAGTTTCTTTGGATTTTTCGGGGCAAAAGGATGGAAAAAAAAGAATTTCTAACGGGATTCTAAATAAGTTATGTAGGGTGGCCTACGTCCGCCCCCTTCTTTTTCAAAAAAAGTTTAAAAACTTAGTAATTTTTGTCAATTTTTTCTTAATCATATTCATATTATCTTTTATTCTCCAAAAATATAACAACCCTTTAAGTAAGCCAAATTCAAAGGAGTATGTCCTTGGTTTTTGTTTGCCTTTTTATCACAAAAAGGGCAGAATGATTAAATAAAAAAATTAATGAATAAAAAATGTCACTTATCTTAACCGATGAAAACTTTGAAAAAGAAATCAATAACACAGATAAACCGGTGTTAGTTGATTTTTTTGCTGTTTGGTGCGAGCCCTGCTCTATTCTTGCCCCGATTCTGGAGAAGATAACCGAAGACTTTGAAGGAAAATTTATTTTGGCGAAAGCCGATCTTGACGACAATCCTTTAACTGCCCAAAAGTTCGGAATTAGCCAGATACCAACAGTTGTTTTCTTTAGTGATGGAAAGCCAATAAGCGGTTTTATTGGCATGAGACAAGAGGCAGTCATCAAGGAATGGTTGGAAAGTATAATGCTAAAAGAAAATGAAAAAACTCCATTTATATCAATAAATGACACGCCAGAGAAAATCGAAGAATTAATTAAAGATTACTCTAACTATGCGCAGAAGAATGGCTTTCGATTAAATCCCAACGAGGAAGCCGTCAAAAGAATAATTCGGGGATTGTTGGTAAACGAAAAAAAATACGGAAAAAAGTACTGTCCCTGCAGAAGAATTACCGGTAATCAGGAAGAAGATTCAAAAAATATTTGTCCCTGTAATTACCATCTCAAGGAAATCGAAAAAGATGGGAACTGTATCTGCGGATTATTTGTGAAATAGGGGATTCTTAAGCATAATCCTAAGTTTAAAGGAATAGAACTGGCTTTAAAGTTCCTCGAGCGACTCAGAGAAAGCACTTCGACAAGCTCGGTGTAAAACCAATAAAAATCGCCCCTTTACCTTTCAGGTCGGGCGGTTTTTTGTTTACACTGAGTCCGCCGAAGTGATAAAGTGAATCAATGGAACCGTTAGCTTCAAAAATCAGGCCAAAGACCTTGAAAGAATTCGTGGGTCAGGATCATTTAGTTGGCGAAGGAAAACCTTTGAATGTTGCCATAAAGCAAAAGCATCTGTTTTCGTTTGTTTTTTGGGGTCCGCCGGGAACCGGAAAAACAACTCTGGCAAAAATATATGCCAAGAGTTTGGATGCCAAGCTTTACGAGTTATCTGCGGTTTCCGCCGGCAAAGCAGATATCAGGAAAATAATCGAGGAAGATACGAAAGACTATCCAAAGGTTTTATTCTTGGACGAAATTCACCGCTTCAATAAGGCCCAGCAGGATTTTCTGCTCCCTTACGTGGAAAGAGGGGATCTGACTTTAATCGGAGCCACTACGGAAAATCCAAGCTTTGAAATAATTGCGCCTTTGCTTTCCCGTTGCAGGATTTTTGTTTTGTACGAACTTTCAGATAAAGAGATGGAAACCATCATTAAGCGAACCAAATTCAAATTAGACAAGGAATCAATTGACTGGCTGATTAATATGGCAAACGGAGACGCAAGGCAGGCCATTACCATGCTTGAAAACACGAACGAACTTTATAAGAAGATCAACGTGGAGAATCTAAAGAACGCCTTGCAGTCAAAGTTCTTAAGATACGATAAAGTAGGGGAGGAGCATTATAATACAATCTCAGCTTTTATCAAAAGCATGAGAGCCAGCCAACCTGATGCCGCCTTGTATTATCTGGCCAGAATGATTGATTCCGGAGAGAATCCGAAATTCATCGCCAGAAGAATGGTTATTTTTGCTTCGGAAGACATAGGATTGGCTCAACCAACGGCTTTGGTTGTAGCTAACGACGTATTCAGAGCAGTGGAAATTATCGGATTGCCGGAGTGCGGTATTAACTTAGCTCACGGAGTTGTCTATCTTTGCCAATGCAAGAAAGACAGAAGCTCGTATGGCGCATATATGGCTGCAATGGAAGACGTAAAGAAGTATGGAAACTTGCCTATTCCTTTAAGATTGCGGAATGCGGAAACAAAGCTTATGGAGGATTTGAATTACGGAAAGGGATACGAGAAGTATTCTAAAGAAGATTATCTGCCCGATCAATTAAAGGGAAAGAAGTATTTAAGGCAATAGATTATATGATAAAAAAATCGCCCTATACGCTAATGTGTCGGGCGCCTGCCTGTCTTGTGTGCGGGCAGGCGGGCAAGAAAGGGTTTTTTGGTAAGATGATACATTATGAAAAATCCTGAAGAAATAAAAAAAATTGTTAAGGAGGGATATAAAAAAATAGCTATTGAAGGCTCCGGTTGCGGTTGTAGTTGTAATAATAGTAAAGACATTTCAAAAAGCATAGGGTATTCAGATGATGACATTGCAATCGGGGAGGGAGCGAATCTTGGTCTGGGCTGCGGAAATCCAATAGCTTTTAGTAAAATAAAACAAGGAGATATGGTTTTAGATTTGGGCTGTGGGGCTGGTTTTGATTGCTTTTTAGCCTCCAAGAAAGTCGGTAAAGACGGCAAGGTTATTGGCGTAGATATGACTGAAGAAATGATTAGAAAAGCGAAACTGAATGCAAAAAAAATGGGCGTTAAAAATGTGGAATTCGTTTTGGGGGAAATAGAAGATTTGCCGATAAAAGATAATTTAATAGATATTATAATAACTAACTGTGTAATAAATCTTACTCCAGACAAGACCAAAACATTTAAGGAGGCATATAGGGTTTTAAGAAAAGGCGGGAGAATGTATATTTCAGACATTGTTTTGCTAAAGGAGCTTTCAAGAGAACAGAAAAACAATAAAGATTCATTAACTGGCTGTGTGGCCGGCGCGTTATTGAAAGAGGATTATTTGGATAAAATAAAGAAAGCAGGTTTTGATGTTCATATTTTGTCTGAAAACAAAGAAATCAGCAAACAGCAGTATCACGGTATTGCCCTTGAGAGCTTGATGGTTGAGTTAACAAAATAGGTTCTGATCCTTCGATAGTTCGACCCATTCACGTGGTTCAGGGCAAGTAAGCTCACTACAAGTAGATTCGATAACTCCCCTCGATAAATTCGGGGCAAGCACAACAAGTAGATTCGACAAGCTCACTACAGGTAAACTGCTCAGGATTTCCGACGTATAAAGTTCCTCCTCCATAAAATTACGGACGGGCAGGCACGTAAAAAATTGCCTCGAGTTTTGTATGATTATTTTCGAAAACTGACTTTGAATCCTTGCTTTTAACGAAGACTTTATTAAGATAAGTTTAGTTCTTAACAAGGAGGTCGAAGGGTGAGAAAAGAAGCCAGAGAACTGTTAAATACTATTAACGGTCTGTATTCTAAAGGAGCATTATCAAAAGAAGAATTTGATTGTTTGGTCAGTACGGTATTAATGATAGAAATACAACGTTTGTTCAATCAAATGATAGATAGGTTTTCAGAAAAGCTGGAAAGATTTCTCGCTAAGGCCTGACTTCTATCAGGTTAAGAGCTCAACTATAACGGTCGGGCTCTTTTCTTTTATATTTTTCCAGATATGCCAAAATACAAATATGAACCCCTCGTTAAACACAAGCGCTCTTTCCTTCATAATAAGTGCCATCGTTACTTCCGTAGTACTTTTAAAGGGCTACCGGGCCTGGCAAAAACAAAAAGACAATCTTCTGACAGAATCCTTTGTAAAAAGTGTTTCGTTTTGGGTTTTGTATTCAATACTAAGAGGGATTCCAAGTATATTTTTTCTGAATAATGCGCCGGTGTTGATCGTCGCTTATATCCTTAGCCGTATTTGTGTTGGTTTTGGCACTGCCTATATTCTTAAAATAGCGCTATCCAGTATTTTAACTCCGGAAAAAGCACGGCGGGGATTTATCATTTCGCTTATCGCCTATAGCGGGGACATCGCTTTAAACATTGCCCTGCCAAATAAACCTTACTTTGATGCCCAGCTAAGAATCGTTAACTGGGGAACAAATAGTATTGTGGCAATTCCCCACGCCGTACTGCCGCTTTCAATATTTATTTCTTCTGCCGTTATTTTTATTTACAGGGCAATCGACTCTTGGGATAACAAGTTGATAAGGTACAGGTGTTTATTTTTTGTCAGCGGATTGATTCTGGCGGCAATTACGCTCGCGCCCCGCAATCTCATCAAATCTCCGCTTCTCCTGTTCTTCACAGATATAAGCATGGTAGTGGTGTTCGTCCTCATGTTTTTAGGCGTCACTTATGGGGAAAAAGAAAAGACCTGATCGGTTTTATACTGATAGGTCTTATTTTTTTACCTCAAATTTGGAATATGGATATAATTTTGTACTAACATAATGCAGGCCTAACGTCGTCCGTCCCTCGGAGCCACGACTTTGCCGCCTTATCAAATAGGCGCCTGCTTATCCTGCCGGCAGGCAGGCGGTAGACAGGGTTTTTTGGTAGAGTAAAAGAATATGAAACTTAATAGAAATCTAGCGCTAAAAATTCATTATATTTTGGACCAGCTTCTCCCGCCAGTTTTAAGAGATTCAAAATATTTTGTCCCGTTATTATTAAAAATTCCATTTGGCAAGAAAGCAGAATATTTCTTAAATTTCAAAGAGAAAGCCCCATTCATGAGCGAGAAACAATTCATGGAAGTGTATGTCAGCATTAAGGATGCGATAATAGAACGCGAAACGGATTTAAACAATGCCTGCGTTGATGAAATTTTCAGGAATATTGCGGGCGAATCGATATTGGAAGCAGGATGCGGAAAAGCGTTTCTAAGCGATAAATTAGAGAATGCAGGATATAAAGTAACGGCAATTGATATCTATATTAGAGACGAATTAAAAAAACTGTATCCGCGTATTGTATTTAACAATGGAAACGTGGAATGTCTTCCCTATGGAGATAAGAAATTTGATACAGTTATTTGTACCCATACACTTGAGCACGTCCAGAACTTAACTCAAGCAATTAGTGAATTAAGAAGAGTATGCAAGAGAAGACTTATTATTGTAGTGCCAAAACAAAGA
>Ga0315277_10000580_pt1 | contig 57798 bp, 38 predicted proteins | sample YL17G05_15_MG_FD_203695 | JGI IMG/M metagenome (GOLD analysis project Ga0315277, IMG submission 203695) | Sediment microbial communities from Yellowstone Lake, YNP, Wyoming, USA - YL17G05_15 | ecosystem: Environmental > Aquatic > Freshwater > Lake > Sediment | place: USA: Wyoming | collected... | reverse complement strand
AAAATCGCTCCCAAGGCCGCGTCACTCGACCTGGAACAGCGGTTTCCGACCGAGTATTTGAAACCGCTGGCCGAGATGGGCATGATGGGCATGGTGGTGCCGGAAAAATACGGCGGCTCGCCGGTGGATACGGTCTGCTACTCGATTGCGGTTGAGGAACTGTCGCGGGTGTGCGGATCGACCGGAATCACCATCGCCGCGCACAACAGCCTCGGTTGTTTTCCGATTCTCAAGTTCGGCTCCGAACAACAGCGCCAAAAGTACCTGCCGCGGGGCACTCGAGGTGGGGAGCTTTTGGCGTTCGGGCTGACCGAACCGGAGGCGGGCTCCGATGCCGGCGCGACTAAAACGACGGCCGTCAAGAAGACGGATCATTGGATCCTGAACGGCACCAAGTGCTTCATCACTTCGGCTTCACAGGCCTTTGCGTCGGTCATCACGGCGCGGACCACCGACGCCCCCGGCGTTAAAGGTATATCCTCGTTCCTCCTTGAGAAGACGTGGCCCGGATACGAGATCGGCAAGAAGGAAAACAAGATGGGTCTGCGCGGTTCGGACACGGCCTTTATGCATTTCACCGATGTCAAGGTGCCGCTGGAGAACATGCTCGGCAACGAGGGCGAGGGGTTCAAGCAGTTTATGATTACCCTCGACGGCGGACGTATCTCTATCGGCGCCATGGCGCTCGGCCTGGCCCAGGGCGCCTACGAGGTGGCGCTCAAGTACGCCGCTCATACCATGGATAACGGCAAACCGCTCGGCGAGTCGCAGGCGGTTCAATGGAAGCTGGCCGACATGGCGACCGAAATCGAAGCCGCCCGCTATTTGATCTACGGCGCGTCACAGATGAAAGACGCCGGCGTCAAGTTCAGCAAGGAATCGGCCATGGCCAAGCTGTACGCCTCCGAGGTCGGCCGCCGCGCATGCTACGAGGCTATTCAGATTCTGGGCGAGGTTGGACTCATCACGGGACGGTATGCGGCTGAACGGATGCTCCGCGACGTTAAATTGTGCGAAATCGGCGAGGGGACATCCGAAATCCAGCGCATCGTCATTGCCCGCGAGGTCCTGAAATCGGTGATGGACGGCTGAGTTGTCGCGGCGGGCCATCAACGGCGCCGGTGGCCCACACACCGAAGGCGTGTGGGCTCAGATGGCGAAGAAGCAGGTACGTGGATATGGCTGGATCATGGAAAAGTTCACCACATAGACCCACCCGCCAAGCCCGGGTGGGCCATCAATGCGTTACCGCTTGGGTGGCTTCTCACCCAGATATTGCTTAATCTCACTTCTACTTATGGACCGTACCTCAACAATCTCTTTCTCCAAACTGCTCAATTCATCGGATATTGCGTCTTCTGATATATCCGCTGGAATTGGCATCTTGAAGAAAGTGTTTTTGTCGTGAATCATATCTCCTTTAAGTGTGGCGCGCGTTCTAGCGAGCAGTTTCATTGTGCGATTATCAATAAGATCGTAAGCCTTTATTAGGATTTGTAAATTATCGCGAAATTCCTGCAAGCTTTGGAGGTATTGCTCCCGAAGAAGATTCTTTCTCAAGAACGCGTTTCGCATTTGCGCGTATGCCTGACGAATCATTCTCGTGTCATGATTAACCTTCCGCATTTGTTGGTCGTAGGAAAATAGCTCATTAATCATCTCAAGTCTAAGCAATGCCGTGAGGAATGACTGATTACGAGGTAAAGTCTGCGGTTTGGTCCAAATGATCACCACCGCATTATCAGAAGTCGAAGCAGAGTCCAACGCTGATCTCGCTGTCGACCTAATGTCAGCAACTATTCCTAATATCTCATTGAGCTGATACTCTAGTGCTACAAGTGCATTCCGATGTTTAAACCACCGTATGTGGTTTCTCTTGATCCTCTCATTGACCTGGCTTACGTAGAATACAAAAAATGCGCCGAGAAACGCGCCCGTGGCCGCAGCTACCAGAGGCATCCAAGCGTGAATATTCCACGTATTCTCATCCATAGCTCACCACCTTAGCTCGATCATGTGTATCCTTCCAACATTCGCGGTCGCCCGAAGACCGACGACGAAATCGACCCGAGGAATCCCCACCAATGATCAGGCACCAAGTGCCCCTCCTTACTGAGGGTTGGTCGCGCCGTGGTCATCTGGCTGGGCTACCGGGTTATGATGCATATGTATCTGACCTGGGCCGTGGCCTCAGCATGTCCACAACTGCCTGCACCTTTTCATTTATCATACCCTTCCGCTGCAGACCTTGGATAAGATATTGCAGTGGGCTTTCCGTAATGGCAAAATCAACTCCGGACTGGCTTAGCTCGTTCATACTATTGGCAAGTTCTTTGAGTGCCGAAGCATTATCTCCCCCCCTAAGCGCAAGAAGGAATGCCTCCAATGCATGGGCTTGGATTCTGACAAATGGCCCATATGTCATCGTCCAAGATGCCTGCAGCGTTTCATCGGCCTTTTGAAAATCTGCCAACAGTAATAGTGCCATGACCTCATCCTGCATGGCTAGGAATTGGATTAAACCCGAATTAGCCGCACCTTTGAAATTCGTCAACGCCGTTTGTCCATCACCTGCTGCCAAGGCCCTATTACCCCGAGCCACGAAATTCTTGAATTCGTATTGATCAGGTGCCATAACGAGCATATCTTTTCTGTCCTCGCGAATCTGTTCGCGCATGCGCTCAATCGTCGCATCACCCGGACATTTTTCTGCTGCGATGCGAAGATCATCTAATGCACCATCAGTGTCATCAGCCAGGAACCGTGCGCGCGCGCGCCCGATGTATAAGGTATGGCTGTCAGGCGACGATGCGATAATCGACGTATAAGAACGTATTGCTTCCTCGAAGGCGCCATTTGCGAGCAGCCGCCTCGCCTCACCTGTTTCAGGAACCGCAAAAGACGATTCCGTACTTATTCGCTCCTTCATTTTCTGCAATTGCGCTATCCTATCCTGAATCGTCGAAATGTCCGCTACTCCAAAGTATTGACTAAGATCTTGAGCAATCGTCCTCATGCCCTGCTCTGCCACGGTTATATCACTTAATTCCTTTATCCTATCCTGTTCCGCTGCAGTCATTAGTTCGCTTCCCTCCTGGTCTATCATTCTCCAGTTGTCAATTGTATCTCGCATCATCACTTCCAGCGTCCTAAGCTGGTCAATATGCCCTTCTACAAATGCCTCACAAAAATCGCATGCAACCTCGACAGACGCGAATTGCCGGGTTTTTAATCTTCTAATGTTATCCGCAATCTTCTGCTCTGTAGATTGAAGAACAGCATGAGTTCTTGACGCCTTCCTCAGGGCCGCAACGATATACTTGCGATTGGATAATCCCTGTGACCATCTTCCTGTATAAATCCCGAATAACGTCGTAAATGTTAATGTCAGCAAACTTAATAACAATGTTACGGTGCTATCGGCCTTATTATTGTATGCAAAGATGATATGGGCGACAACAATGATGAGCGCGACGGTCGCGGAGCCAAATATGAGAATACGTTGGATCGTATCGAGTGGCTCTCGCTTTTGTCTTGCCACCTTTCCCAACGGTTCGCGCGAACTAGGCATGTTCAAAATCTCCTTATACCGGGTTTAGCCACCATATGGCACCAGGGACCCCACCCACCGGGTAGGGTCGGTTAGTCATGCTGCGGCCTCGATTTCATGCGCACCGCTCGATTTTGGTTTCCATTCTGCATTTCTTCACCAAATTCGATGGTCTTTACGACCCCAGCCCATTTATTGGTGACAGCAATGTACATTCTAGGCAGGATAGAGAGCAAATGCAATTAAAAAATGTTAAAACGAACCCATTTTCACCTCGGGCGATCCATACCGAGGCCAATCACCGGCCAGATCGCATGCCTTTGTTTGCCATTAATACCGCGCAAAAAAACCGCAACTTTACCGGCAAAATGACAAAATTGGGAGCCCTAAAAAATGAGGAAACAAAGCCAACGGCAAATCCCGGAAACGCACGACCCTGCAATTGTTTGCGCCGCAAAATGACGAATAAAAATAAGGGCAATATTCATGCTATTTTTTGAATTCGGCTGCCCACGAGATGTGCCGGCGAAAGCGGGAACCCACCCGTCCCGCCTTTGGCGTGACGGATGGGCCACCAGTAGGCGGGAAGGATGGCCCACCAGTTTTGGCAGGCGGGCCGCCCGCCAGCACAAGGAAGGTGGCACGGCCATCCTGGCCGTGATTTCACGGGCCGGAAGCGCGTTTCTGCACATCGGCCTTTTTTCAGGTCGATCACGGGCTTGATGCCCGTGGCACATCGGAGCCCAGGCGCCCGCCTCCTGCCAGGCCTTTTTTATTTTCCAGCCATTGTTTCCGATATATATTCCGGCGCAGAGATGACACCTTTCGTGGAGGGCGTTGGTTGAAAACGGCTCTGGCTCTAGTCCTGATCGCGGTTTGGGGAGTTAACCCGGCTTGGGCGCAAACCCTTCCCGGCGTGAAAAAGCTGGATGACCATTGGGTCGAAGGCGAGAAGAAGACCTATCGTTTTCTGATGGATTCAACCGAAGTAGGTCGCCTTGAGGCCGTGCTCGACGACGTCCATCGCGGGGGGAACGAAAAGCAATTCGGTCTATCCGAGAAACTCGAACTGGATTTATCCCGGCTCGGGCAGGACTTCCACCTGCAGGTCAAAAGCCGACTGAGCGTCAGCGCGTCGGGACATTTTCGCGCCACCGACGTAACGGTCACTCTGGGCGAACAGAGCGAACGGATCGAAGCGGCTTATGATGCGAACGCCCGGACGATTGCCGTCACGCGCAGCGGCGATCCCTCGTCAACCAAGGCGTTGCCCGTTGATGGACCGGTTTTCGCTCTGGATGATTTCATGATCGACCAGCTGGAACTGGCGCTGGCCATGCAGGATATATCTCCGGAGAAAACCATCGTCATGCCCGTGGTGTCACCCCAGCGGATGTTTACCACCGAGTATGAGTTTCTCGTCGTCGGCAGAACCCAGGTCCGCTACGGGGTATTCACGGATTCCGTCTGGCAGATCGACATGGTACGGCCGGCCCAGCAAACAATCTACATCGACGATTATCACCATCTCGTCAAGCTGTTCGATCCCGGACGGAACGTGACGGTCGAGATGGTGCGCGATCCCTTCGCCGGGCGTGCCAAACCGGCCAAGAGTTTTGCCGAGCATATCAACGATCAGATGAGACGACTGCCGATCTATGGTTTCTATCTCCTCGTGACTTTGGTCTGGCTGGCTTTTCTCGGACGCGACGGCTTTCGGACAAGTTGGTCATACCTCCTGTTTCTCTTGGGGATGCTGGCGTACCCGATCGTCTTCATCACCCAGGCGCCCCTTCAACAACTTTATGGGATGAAAGTCATCGCCCCCGCCCTGTCCCAGGGGCGCTCCATATTTGTCTCCGCCATGATTCCGTCGCTTCTGGTCGGCATCATCCAGGAAACGTTAAAAATGGCCCTGCTGTTGCTTGCAACCCGGCTGGGCCGGTTCAAGCCGGCAGCGTTGATTTCCCTGGGAGCATTTGTGGGCGCCGGGTTTGGTTTGATCGAAGCCTGCCACATAACGGGACCGTTGTTTCAAAGCCGGGTGCTGACCAGCCCGGTCATGGCCGAGCGGATCTTCAGCATCCTTCTTCACGTGACGCTCGGCGCCGGTATGGCTTATGGATTGGTTCGGCGCAAGGCGTGGCAATTCTGGCTAGCGGCGGTCGGCCTGCATGCGCTGGCGGCATACCTGGTCATATTCGTGCAACTGAAAGTGCTGACGGTGAAGGCGTTTCAAATTATGGTCGCGGTTTATGATCTGGCGCTATTGGCGGGCATGGTTGTTCTTCAATGGCGATTTAAGCTGCGTCAGGTAAAGGGCAGGCGGGCATGAGCGGAAGGCTTTTCGCCGGAATCGATATCGGCGCGACCAATATCAAATTCGGGCTGGTCGATGGCGACGGCGCGGTGGTTTTTCGTGATCAGGTTCCCACGCCCAATGATTCCTCAGCCGATGAGATTTTCGACAGAGTGAGTTTTGCCGGAGAACGGCTCCTGGTCGAGGCCGACGACCGGGAGGGACTGGTCCAATACATTGGCGTCGGATCGCCGGGATCGGTAAATACGACCACCGGAGTGGTTCAGGGGACGTGCCCCAACCTCCCGCATTGGGTAGGCTTTCCCCTCCGTGACCGTTTGGCCGAAAAGCTGAATCTCTTCGTTATGGTCGACAATGACGCCAACTGCGCCGCCTTGGCGGAGCAACGGTTCGGGGTCGGCAAGGGATATCGGAATATTATTTGCCTGACGATCGGCACCGGCATCGGGGGGGCGCTTATCATCGATGGCCGACTGTACCGGGGCGCGGACTTTTCCGCCGGCGAGATCGGTCATTTGCCGGTCACGCCGCCGGGTGATGCACCGGGGGCGCTGGTGCCCCTGGAGAAGGTGGTTTCAGCCCCGGCCATATTGAATGCCGTCCGTGAGAGGCTGGCCGACAAGATTACACCCATATTTCGGTCGCTGATCGGGACGAACCTTGACCACCTGACCATCAAGAAGATATTCGTGGCGCTCGGCAAAGGCGATCCGATTGTCCCTGAAGTGTTGCGCGTAAAAGGGCGTCTTCTCGGAATTGGTCTGGCCGGTCTGGTCAACGTGATCAATCCGGAAATTGTCATCCTGGGCGGCGGCGTGGCTGAAGGAGGCAGGGCGTTTGTCGATATTGTGAAGGAGACGATTGTAGAGTTGGCGCTGCCGGCAGCCACGACGTCGCTGGCGGTGGCGGCGGCGAAGCTGGGGAATGCGGCCGGATTTATCGGCGCGGCGTTTTTGGGCGGTGACGGGGACGGGCAGCCGCAATAAGGCGTCGCAAGTTCAAATAATAGGGTTGACAAGAGGTTTGGTTTTTATAAATTGGGGTTCTCGAAAATAATGCCGCCCTAGCTCAGTTGGTAGAGCAACGGACTGAAAATCCGTGTGTCCGCAGTTCGATTCTGCGGGGCGGCATTGAAGATAGCGTCCAAGCCACCTTAGCTCAGCTGGTAGAGCAACTGATTCGTAATCAGTAGGTCTGCGGTTCGATCCCGCAAGGTGGCTTTTTTGATTCCAATGAAAGTGCCGGATTGAGATTCCCGCCGCGACCGATTACCTCACTTGATCAATACCATTTTCTTCTCGGCCGCCAGGTTTCCGGCGACCAGGCGATACAGATAGATGCCGCTGGCGGCGCTTGCGCCGTTCATATCGGTACCATCCCATTCAATTCTGTGGATGCCGGCGGATTGATCGCTGTCGACCAAAACCACCACCCGCTGGCCGAGGATGTTAAAGATTTCCAGCATTACGTGCTGAGGAGAAGGTATTTCATAGAATATCGTGGTGGCGGCATTGAACGGGTTGGGATGGTTTTGGTGTAAGGAGAACATGTGCGGGATGGAGGTCGCATCGAATGTGACCTTGATCTGATTGCCGAAATATTCCGCCAGCTCGGCATTGGTCAATTGGACTGATCCGCTGCCGCTGAGAGGAAGAACCAGAATATCTCCCGTGCCGGACGCAATCGCGGCCCCTTTCTGGAGGCTATAGATCAGGACTTTCAGGATGCCGTCCGTGTCGGAATAGATGAGAGACATAGGCGAGGCCTGACTGCCCAGACGCGGTGCACCGATGGTGAATCCTGAATGCTCCAGCACGAAGTATCCGGCGCCCATGTCAACCGGGGAATTGACGGACAGGATTGCGGTTGAAGCATCCAACCGCATTTGCACGACCGCCTCATATGCCCATGATACGGTCTTTGGATAAGGTTCGACCTCATTGGTTATCACGCGCACCAGGTAAGCCAGGTCGGCCAGGGACAGGGTCACACTATCGGCGTTGATATCCGATGCGGCAATGGAGCCGCCAATATGGTTTCCGAACACCTTTAGCCCGCCGACAAAGTAATTGGCAAACATCACCCCGTCGCCAACCTCATAGGCTACACCGTTGACGTTGATGTCGCCCCGGAGGTAAGTTTCAGCCAAAGACGCATCGATGGTTAACGACCTGGTGTTCATCCAGCCGCTATAGGCGATACTATCATATGCCCGGACCCGCCAGTAATAAGTCACGCCATTTTCCAGAGGCGGGTTAACCTGCCAAGGAACCAATCCGCCGCCTCCGGATATTGCCCCCGACAGAGCCACGAGAGACGAAAAGGTGGAAGACATGGACACCTGGAAGAAATAGACCACGGGGGTGCCGTTTGGATCAACGACCCCGTTCGCAGTGAGTGTCGGCCGCAGGACATCGACGACCGCCTGATTGGAGGGTGAATTGCCGCTGGGGGCGGGTGGCGGGATATTGGGCGTCGTGAAATCGAACCCCTGCGACCAGCCGGTTGCTGCGGTTCCATTGGTAGCCCGACATCGCCAATAGTATCGGCGACCCTCACTGAGGGCGGAGCCGGTAGTGTAACAGGTTGTGCCGACACCCTGGCTGATCCAGCCCGACTGGCGTACGATGGATGAAAAGCCGGAATTCTCCGCGATCACGAACTGGTAACTGACCGGATCAGGACAGATGCCATGACTGGAGTTTGTCGCGCATAGGGTTGGGATAGTGCTGACCGGGGTCCCAGGCGCCGGCGATAACGGGTTTGGCGTTGATGGCGGCATCCCGCAGGAATCTGTCGTGATCAGGATTTTCCCCATGCGAGGTTCGAGGTAGAAGATCGAGTCGGCCGCAACGGCAGTGTCGGCGTTGGCATCGATTTCGTGAAACAGATAATGCACATTCACGGCCACGGTGTTGTTTGCCAATTCGGCGGATGCGTGCGATGTGCCGGACAAAGCCTCGATTGAGCCCTCGTCATAGCTCCCTCGTATCGTCGCGATCTTGTCGTACCCGCTCCCAACCGAGCCGACGTCATACTGCTCGGTTGACCAGGCAACTGAAGCGCTCCCGGAACGATAAAGACCACTACCAGCGAATATGAATTCGTACGTAGTCCCAACTTGCGCCGAAAGAACTGAAGGGATCAGTAGGAGCAGAAGCAGCAGGCGCCTCATTTCGGGAGTTCTTTCCGGGGAAAAGGCATCCTTGGTCAATTTCCTTCCGTGATATGGAATGGATTTTTAAGCTCCGAATATCAGTGCTCATGAAGCCGCGATTTTCGCTTTCGGTAATACATTGAACGTCATCTCTGAGCACACGGCAGCGAGTACAAAGAAGACAGACGTAATATCTACTTTTTCGCGTCGGTCGTCAACACAATTCGGCCGGACGACGGCTCTTACTCCAAATATAACGCGCCGATAGGTACTTTTGATTGATTATCACCAAACCTCGAAATACGCCGCACCCGGATACGTGTCCTGACGATCGGAATTACCGGCCAAAGCGGCTCGGTGCTTTGTAGCCAAAAGACTCGGGTGGCGCACGGGGGGAAGGCTGTCACATAAGCGCTCGGCGGGGTGTTGACTCAGTGTGGCCGGATTGTTACCCCGACGGCTGGTGATCGTGGGCAATGAAGGGGTCATCTTGACCAAGCCGCGGAAGTAAGCGCTCTGCCCGTTTGTTGTCATTCCGCTCAGCGACACGCCGATCGGTGAGAATTCCAGCTTGCATCAAATCTTTTACGGCTTATATTGAGAGGGATAACGCGGCCGGTCCGACCGGAAGCACTCTATCATTGACAGGGAGGAATCATGCTTAACAAAGATGGAATATGCATTCTGCGCCGGGGGCTGATCATTCTGCTGACCCTTATCGCCACGTTCGGAGTTTCGAATGCGGAAAATGCCGGTGCCAGGGCGTCTAATTCTGAATCAGTATTTCTGATGGGGGATATAACCCATGTGTCGCTTCCTGGATCACGCGGCATTGAGCCGTCTCCCTGGATCGTCTGGCGAGACGTGTTAACCGGCATGCATCATACATCGATAATGACTTTGGACGCCATGACTGGTCAGCAAATGGGCAATCGCCTGGAGCGTGAACTGCCCTATGATCATACTCCGGCGGCGATCTCCTGGTGCCGGCATTTTTCTCTGACTGGGAAACGGGGCATCGAACCAGTCCCCTGGATTGTTTTCCGCGATTACCGCTTGGGTATCTACCCGGTGACGTACGCTGCCGACGGCACGCCTGCCGGCGGAGCGTACACTTTTATCGATTTACCGATCAGTCCGACGGCTTATGGCTATGCCACCAGCTTGGCGGAATTGCCGGGGACGGAATTTCCCGACGGTTTGCCCCGCTTGTTTGTCGGCACTGAGAATGGATTCGTTATCGCCCTGGAATATGGGGCTGCCGCGCCGATACACGTCGAGGGGATTGTCTCAGTGGCGGAAGACCGGATTGATGACCTGGAGCCGATTCCACAGTTAGGGTATATTTCTCTGGCGGCGCTCGCTGGCAACGTAATCTACGGAATGAATCCGGTTTTGTCCCCGAAATCGGGATCCACATATTCCCTGTTGTACTCATGGCATGATCCTTATTCCACGGCGGCGACCGATTTTGACGTCTTCGGCGCCAAGGATACCGCCCTGACCAACCCTGAGGCGCCGGTTCGCCTTATCCTTTGCCACGGAAATACGGAACTGGGACTGGCGCAGGTGTCGGCAGATGAGAGCGGGACGAATTCGCTATCGCCCGTTTATGACACCCAAGCCAACGCCGTGTCATCGGTGGCGACCGGATCGCTTTTGATGCTTTTGGCTGATGCGTCGGCGCTCTTGTTTGACCCCAAGTATTCGCCTGAGACCGGCTCCAGCGGCTGCGCCATTGACATCACCGATCCCGTCAACGACGGTTGCACAATCATCTGCGGCGATGCCAACGATGATGAGGCTATCAATCTCGCCGACGCGGTGTTTATCATCAACTACGTCTTCAAAGGCGGCACGCCGCCCGATCCGCTGTGCGTCGCCGATGCCAACGGAGACGGCGCCGTCAATCTCGCCGAGGCCGTGCATCTGATCAATTACATTTTCAAAGGCGGTCCGCCGCCGGTCGATCCCTGCTGTCCGTAATTGCTTCATGGAAGAGAAGAAGATAAAATGGGGCCGGCGATATGCCGGCCCCTTGTCGTTTGGAGTCTTTAACTATCGAAGGCGTCAGTCGAAAGCGGCCATCTACTGGGCGTTGGTGGCCGGCGCGGGGTAGGCATAAGGACAATCCCTTTGCCACATACCCAATAGCGGCAATTCCTTCTGGTCGAAGGGAAGCGAAAAATCGCCGAATTCCCCCCGGAAAAATCCGCCACCGCCGCTGTCGTTGGCGTACTTAAAGACGCCTCGAAATTGACCGTGACCCTCCCCGCACAGCGGACACATCCGATAATCGTCATACCACCACGTGCCGTCGAGCCACGCGATAATCTGATCGGTCACGACGCCGGTCAGCCAGCCGGAAAATCGCCCGACGCCATCCTCAGCCGTCCAGTAGGTGCCGATCATCAGGGCCATCGGCTCTCCCAGAGGATCGAACCAGATGCCGTCGAATCGTCCCTCCTGTCCCGAATTCTCGCTTTTGACCCATCTCCCTTTGATGGTTCCGCTGGGGCAGTCATTGGGCCAGATGCGGCGGGCCAGGACGGCCACACCATTGATATTATCAACCGGGTAGTAGGCCGCAAACCGGTCAAGCTGGTGTATCCTGAGACTCAAGGTCAACGGCGGTGTCTCGAATGTCAGCATCGGCGCCATGAAATAAAGGATATCCCGTTTGAGATAAATCAGAACGCTGATCCCGTCAAAATCGGCCGCCGTTTGAGAGACCCAGGCGACCATGGCCGGCATATTGACCGGAACAAGCGAATCCTTCCCCGTCTCGAAGTCGATGACCTGCCTAACGTCGATTGTTGCCTCGGCATTGACCCACAACCGCCCCGACCAATTTATTGAATCCCCGGCGGCCGGAGACGTGTTGAGGAGCGCTCCCCAGAGAATTGTCACCGCGTAGAGATCATAGTCGCCAGCCAGGTTGGCCGGGATATCCGCATTCGCGCCTATGGCGGATGGATCGGCGTCATTGCCGGTGGGAAGATACGATTCAAGGATTTTTTGCACGTCGTTTGGGACCGGCTGGGGGGAGGGCGCGCTGGCCAGCAGTAGATCAGGCGAGGTTGCCTTCTCCGTACAGCCAAGGCATAGGAGCAAGAAACATCCGACCATAATAGCGAAAAGGATCCGCATATCCACCTCCCGACGCATTGTTACGTGTCCCTGTTAAAGATCGTTAGGATAGATGCAAGAACCACAAAGGTGCGTTAATTTCGGCTTCTTCTAAAATTTACTTCACATTGTTGGTCAATACAAGTCTTTTTTGTTTGGACTGCGCTCGGCGCACGTCGGATCTTCCTGGAACGTAATGACTATCTACGACTTACAGCCAATCGGGTTCGTTTTAGCGTTTTTTTATTTTCCCGCGCTTTATGATTGTCTCACTGGCAGATAGGCATCCGGCAGAATGGGTTTGCTTTCTCATCTTCTTGGACTCCCTCTTATAAACGCTCCTCATCTCTTCAATCGATGCGTGTCCACTAATGCCGCGTCCCCGTGATTTGTATTGATTTAATGATGATTTTGTGACAAGAACCCTCTTAGTTCGCGCTCGGGGCTTGGCTCCGGGTGCGGTACCGGCTCGGGGCTAATGCCTTGGGGGACAACTCGGGGGCGGCCATTCACGGTGATTCTTTGTCTGCAGAAGTCTGCGGCTTCAGCTCTACGGACTCAAATGAAAATCCCCGACCGGTTTTTAACCGGTCGGGGATAAGGAATATGTTCCGAGGCCCAATGCCTCGGTTTGTGCGCTGACGACAAGGAATGGTCTATTTCATCAATATCATCTTCCTCTCGGCTGTAAACTTGTCGGCAGTAAGACGATACAGATAAACGCCGCTGGCGACGGTCGTGCCCGACCCGTCAGCGCCATTCCATTCGAGGCTGTGAATGCCGGCCGCTTCGTCCTTATCGAGCACCGTGGCCATCTTCTGACCCAGGACATTAAAAATCTCGATCCTTACATGAGATGTTGCCGGCAGTTCATAGATAATGGTCGTTGCCGTGTTGAACGGGTTGGGGTAGTTCTGATGCAGGGCAAAGGCCGTCGGAAGGATCGGTTGGGCTTCGGTCTTAATCGACATCAGGTTGCCGTAGTAATCGGAAAGCTGGACGTCGGTCAGCCTGATGGCGCCGTCACCCTGAATCGGGACGGCGAATATGTTTTCGATCCCGGCCGGTATTTTCACGCCTTTCTCCAGGCTGTAGACGAGCACCTTCAGAATGCCGTTTTCATCTGAATATTTCAGAGACATAACCGAGGCGCCGTTGATCAGTTGCGGCTCGCCGATCTCGTAACCGGAATGCTCCAGTACAAAGTACCCGGCCCCGATGTCAACTGGAGCGTTGGTTGATACCGCCGCCGCCGAGTGGTTCACTTGCAGGCCGACCGAGGCCTGATGGGCAAGGGGCGCCAGCTTGGGATAGGGCGGAGCGTCGCCGGTTATGACTCGAACCAGATAAACCAGATCGGCCACCGATACGGCGATTCCGTCGGCATTAACATCGGAGGCGGCAATGGACGCCTCCTGGTGATCGCCAAAGGCGCTCAGACCGCTGACGAAGTAGTTGGTGAACATAACGGCATCGGCGATTTCATTGACGACGCCGTTGACATTGATATCGCCGCGGAGGTCAATGGAATCGGAGCAGACGATATCGACACCACCGTTGACGAAATAAATGTAACGCGAGGCCGACGGTTTATCGGGATCGGGATTCAGACAGTAATCAGGCGCCCCGACAAATGGAATTCGGGCATCTTCCGGGAATTGGTCGTCGTCTTCCTCGTCCCATATCAAGTTGTATTCAAAATCATAGATGGCGAGATCGATATATAACCCCTGGCCGTCGACGCTTGATATGGCGTTATCGCTGCAATCACCCCAGAAGAAGTGGATCGGCACATACGAACAATTGTACGTCCTGTCATTGCTGACAAAGAATGTCATCCTTGCCAGTTCATGCGGATCTGTGTCAGGAGGACCAAAGCAGGACGGATGATTGGGTCCGTTGTTGGTTTCGGCGAGGGCAATTATCCGCAAAAGCCCCGACGGACAGGCATCGCCGCAATTACCATTGGCGCCGAAACGATAGGTGAAGTACTCCCAATCGCACGTATCGAGCAGGTCACCCGGCTGCGCTTCAGTAAACGTCAGGGCCGAAGCATCATAGGCAACCAGGAAATCAAATCCGCCCATTTCAAACTCAGTGTTTCCAACGGTGATCGAAACGTCCGCGAAATGCCCCTGAAGGGTGTTGTGAGTCTTCTGGATTTTGATCTCAAACGGTTCGTCGGCTAGCACGATACTATCCATGAAGTAGTCATAGGCTTCCCAAACGAGGGAGTCAACCGAGGCCGAATCCAATTCAAATACCGTTCCGCCGGAGGCTTCAGCCAATTCCCGCAGAGGGGTAACCTCGTCAGCGGAAAGGGCCATTGACGCGTAACTATCCGATTCATCTTGCGCGTCACCCGGTTTTGGGTTTTCAGAACCGTCCTTGGGAACATCGATAACCGTGAAACCGAAAAGCTTCCCCGATCCTTTCAATTTATACATTTCCGTCAGCGCCAAAAATCGGCTGCAGGCGGTATCGGCATGTTCACCCCAATCTGGCATCAGTGAATGAATAATAGGGTACTGTTCCTCGGTATCACTGTTATGGAAACGATCAGCCGGGTGCGTGAACATGAAGTACGCCCGCTGCCGCTTTGGCCACGGCCACCACCACTTTTTATATGACAGGGGGTTGCGCATAATATCCCCATCTGCATATACATAGCTACCATCTCCGTTCAAGTCAAGCCCGGTGCCCTTGATAGCTTGATAAATTGCGGTGTACTGACTTTCGTCGCCGTCACCCCCGTACCCGTACGGAATATTGTCAACAAAGGGTTCTAAATCGTCGGGAGTGTCGACAAAATCGGTATGCACCTCATAGGCAATATCTCCATACGATGCGCTACCCCAAGGGTACCATGGGAAGTCCATGAAATTCGTCACGGCATACCTTGACTTGGGGGCAAACGTTTCAAAAACAACTGCCAGACCTTTAATGGCTTTCTCGTATAGGGAACGAACGCCTTCGGCGCTACCAGTGGCATCCACGAGGAATACCACGTCGACTGGGGCTTTGGGTACTGTCGGCCCTGCCAGTTGACGAGTCCATGTATGATCGGGGATGGGTTTTGTCGGTCCGGGGGGGGTACTGTTCACTACCCAATCGTATAATGCGATGTAGGGACCGTGAGTATACCATGGATCCATTACGGAAACCTTGTCAGTAAGGTTATTGTATCCATGTAGTACGATGGCGTGTGCGCCTCCCTGCCACCAATCAAAGCGGGCCATAACCGGATTCAATAAACCAATCTGGGTCGCCAATTGCGCTCGTGTCAGGGCGGGTGCGCTACCGACATAAAAAACTCTCCAATTCGCCAGCACCGCCTGGCAATTCTTCCCTATGTTAGCAGTATACAGCCAGTTGCCTCGATTGCATGGCCATACCGGCGCATTAGCCGGATCACAGCAGCTGTTTGGCCCATAAAGCCCAAAAGCCCAGTTGGCTATATCGCACTGTTGTAGGGTAACTCCGGTTTTGTACTTAATGATAGCCTTGGAACAGGCGTCCCAACACCACATATTCTGTTCCTGGTATTCCTGAGGAACAGTCAAAAGATTCACTTGCGCATTTGCCGATGGTACTGCGAGCACAAACAAGGCCGCCACCATCAGACTAATCAAACGTCGTGATTTCTTTTGCATGGCGAACCTCCTTAATTCTGACTCTGTTTAATGTTCTCTTCTACAACCGGCGCCAGCTTATTCACTATCTCGGGAACGCTATAAAGCTCCTTGGCGCCGTCTTTGACGCTGCCCAGTTTCAGACATACTCTTGCCGATTCCATCGGTAGAACATCTACACGCTCGTTCTTGGTCAAGAGCAACACATCCGATGCTGCTTGGTATATCCGTACCAGAGTCGTCGTATAACCTTTCCCATCCGCCCACGTTCTTTCCAAGCTGTACAAGTCGCGGGCGAATTCCGCATGGCCTATGGCGACAGCCTGCCATTTGTCATCCAAAAAGCCGACGGTTAGAATTGCCCTCGGTTCGCCATTTTGCATAATTGGGAAAACCCACGACTGGGTTGGAAGCAGCCTGGTTCGGATATCTTCATTGACGTCGAAATTCATAAGTACCTGCGGATCAATGGTCATTACCCGATAAGGATTGCCCAGAGAAGTATTGCCAAATCCGTTTCCCGGTGGAAAACCGTACTGCTCCGACTGCTTGGGCGGAATGGCTTTCAAGAAAGGGGACAACCCCTCGCGAGCCGCTTGCCAAACCTTACTCGGAACCGTTTCATCAAAACCAAACTGGTTCAGTTTCTCAACTGAAGGGTTGGGGTCGTCCGCCTGGTTGTCAAATTGATCAGCCTGAGCCGGCGACGTTGTTAAGATGAATACGGCTCCGGCGAGTATAATACCGATCAACACCGCTCCAATTCGCCATGGTCCTCGGAGCATTAGCAAACGTTTCATTTGTGCCTCCTGTTTTTAGAGGTTGTGTTAAGAGTCAACCGTCATGCTTACATCCTCAACCGCATTATTCCGTTGGACTCATCCCTTCTCGGCGGAAGCTTATGACTTCCGCCCTGCGCGAAAGTCCGCCCTTATTCACCAAGTGTTCCTTTTTAGTCCTGAATCCTGAGATTTCGATGCCTGCGCTTCCCCGATGCCCCTCAGGATGCTCTGTAAGTAAATACTATGGCGGGTGGTGGCGATCTGTGAACGCGGCTTGCCGACACCTTCACCCGACAGCGAGTAAGGCAGAAGTCGAGGACTTCTTAGGCAGAGACTTCTGCCATCATGCGCATAACGTCTTTCGTATTATTCCCTTGGACTCCTTCCTCCTCGGCCGAACCCTGCGACTTTGGCCCTATGCGAAAGTCCGCAGTTCTTCCTAAGTGCTGCTCTTTGTTCTTGGATCCTGGGATTTCGATGCCTGCGCTTCCCCGATGCCCCTCAGGATGCTCTGTAAATTATAGTCTAATATAATGGTGACGGGGGCTATTTGTCAAGCACAAAATGATTGAATATACGCAAAACTCTTGATACTGCCAAAACCTCCGTCTACCACGGGCGGACGAAGCTATTTAATTTAGAACCGGCAGCGATCAACTCTCCCACACAATTGTCTATGCAATACCATCAATAACGAAAGGATTATTAAGTGGTTGCTGGGCGGCCTCTTCAAATAGTATTACATCCGGCTGCGCCGGACAAGACCGATCGCAACCGCTTCGATAGGTTTTTCAACAGGCCCTATTGCCACGGGCGGTTATCGTTTGTTGTCGAAGAAGGCTGGAACCGGCCGCAAGGGGCGGATTACGGGGACTGGGCGAAGGCCACGGGGCGGGGGATAGGCGGCCGAAAGCGAATAGCTCAAGTCGAAATTCCGCCCGGGGGACTCGGGCTGCCGTGCTCAATTTATCCCGGAAGGGGATTCTCTCTTAAGCATTTCGGGGGCCTGGTTCGTCCTTAAATGCCAGAAGGGCCCCTGTAAAGGGCAGTGGAGGAAAAGGGTTTGACAAACGGGGCAAATCTCCTTATTATTGCCGGATATGTCACTTCGGAATCTCGACAGTTAAGGAGGATTTGTCCGACATGGCTGTGACGACAGACAAGATACGGAATATCGGACTGGTTGGCCAGCGAGGCGCTGGAAAAACCATGTTCGCCGAGGCGATGGCGTACTCGACGGGAATCACCAACAGGCTCGGCCGCATCGAAGACGGGACGACCCTTTCCGATTACACCGACGAAGAAAAAGCGCGCCAGACGTCGCTGGTTTTATCGCTTTTACCCTGCCCGTGGAGAAATCACAAAATCAACGTCGTCGACCTCCCGGGACATATGGATTTTATCGGGGATGTACTATCCGGGCTGATCGTGGCCGACGTGGTAGCGGTGATCATCAACGCGTCCAGCGGGGTTGAGGTTGGCACGCTTCAGTACTTCAACCATCTGGAAAAGGCGGCGAAGCCGGCGATCTTCGTCGTCAATCGTCTCGATAAGGAAAATACCGACTTTGCCTCGAACGTGAAGGCCATTCAGGATGCGTTCGGCAAAAAGGCCGTCCCCATCCATTTGGCGATCGGCAAAGCCGAGGGGTTCAAGGGGATAGTAGACCTCGTGAAAATGAAGGCCGTCACCTACGACGCCAAGGGCGCACAGACATTCGGCGATATTCCCGCCGAGATGAAAGGCGCCGCCGAAGCGGGCCGCGAAATGCTCATGGAAGTGGTGGCCGAATCCAATGACCAGTTGCTGGAGAAGTTCTTTGATAAAGGGTCGTTGACCGATGAGGAATTCCGCACCGGGTTTCAGGCGGGAATTGCCGCCGCGGCTATTTTCCCCATCATGGCCGGATCGGCCGTCCAGAATATCGGCGCTTCGACCCTGCTCGATTTCGCCGTCGACTATCTGCCGTCACCGACCGACGTCCCGCCGCTCAAGGCCAAAAGGGCCGACAGCGACCAGGAAGTCGAAGTGCGCGTTTCGGCCGATGATCCCGCGGCGGTGTATGTTTTCAAAACCATTTCGGAACAGCACGTCGGCGATCTGAGCCTGGTTAAGGTGATCGGCGGCAAGCTGAGTTCGGGAATGGATCTGCTGAATGTCCAGCGCGGATCGGAACGGATCGGCCAGATTTATGAAGTGACCGGCAAGGACCGAAAAGAAGTGAACGCCGCTTTGGCCGGCGACATTGTGGCGCTGGTCAAGCTCAAAGACACGCATACCGGGAATTCACTTTGCGCCAAGGAACGGCAGCTCGAACTGCCGCAACCCGATTATCCCGAGCCGGTCATGGATATAGCCATCAGACCCAGAGCCAAGGGCGATGAAGAAAAGATGGGCATGGGGCTCAACAAGCTCCGCGACACCGACCCCACCTTTAAGGTCGTCCACGAGCCGGCGCTCAAGCAGACGCTATTGTTCGGACAGGGCGATACGCAGATCGACATCCTGGTAGAAAAGCTCAAGAACCGCTTCGGCGTCGACGTTGACCTGGATCGGCCCCGGATCGCCTATCGCGAGACAGTCAGGTCGAAGACAGAGGTTCAAGGGAAGCATAAAAAGCAGTCCGGGGGTCGCGGTCAGTACGGAGACTGTTGGCTGCGGATCGAACCCAGAGAACGGGGCGCCGGTTTTGAATTCGCCGACGAAGTCAAAGGCGGCGTGATTCCGGGCAAGTTCATCCCATCGGTGGAAAAGGGCGTGACGGAGGCCCTTCAGGAAGGTGGTCTTTGCGGCGCACCCGTGGTGGACATCAGAGTCACGGTCTATTTCGGTTCCTATCATGCCGTCGATTCCTCCGACATGGCCTTCAAGATTGCGGCGTCGGTCGGATTCAAAGAGGGGTATCTGAAGTGCAACCCGGTCGTTCTTGAGCCTATTTACAATATTGAGGTGCTGGTTCCGGATGACTACACCGGCGACGTCATGGGCGATATTTCGTCCCGGCGCGGCCGCATCATCGGCATGAGTCCGGTGGGGAAGATGCAGTTGATCAAGGCCACCGTCCCCTTGGCCGACCTGTACAAGTATTCCGTCGATTTGCGTTCGTTCACGCAGGGTCAGGGATACTACCGGAGGGAATTCTCCCACTACGAGGACGTGCCTCCCGAAATCTCATTAAAGTTGCAGGAGGCGTATCGGGCGTCCCGGGCGCACGAATCGTAAGCGACGCCCGGGCGGACCGTTGGAAATGTGGTTGACGCCAATTTCTATTGACAAAAGAACGGGAAAAGTCATTATTTGGGTACTTTGCGATGAGACCGGGGGTGACCCCGGGGGAAAAACAAAGAGAGGAAGATATAGGGCAATGGCTATGAAACGTGCTTTCCAATCGGTGATACTGGCGTCTTTGCTGATATGCGCTTCGATGGCGTCCGCTCAGTACGAGGCAGAACCGTTCGTTGAGGGTTTTGTAGGCCCCAACTTCACCCTGCCGATGGGATACGTCAAGAACGACCTGACCCCCGACAGCCTAAAAGCCACCAGCGGCATTGGTCTCGATATCGGAGCGGGGTATTATTTCAAACCCACGCTGGTCGGCGGTCTCTATTTCAACGTCCGCAATATGGGTACCGAGGAATTGGAACTAAAGCACCGGGTCTTCGAATTCGGGGCATACGGGAAATACCTGTTCAACGACCTTATGGAGGCTTCCTGGTCGCCTTACCTCAGATTGACGGCGGGACTGAATTTCAGCAAAATGGTGACGAAGGTCGAGGGTGAGATAGGGCCGATCTTCCGTGAGCTGTCGCATAAACCAACTCTCGGGACCGGGATCAGCGCCGGGCTGCAAAAGAAAACCAATGAACTCGGCGCGGTCTATTTCGAGGCGACCTTCAATTTCGATATGATGGACGGCGTCGCGGGACAATACAAAGGCGTGGATTACAAGTGGGGGGGAAACAACCAGTATCTCGTGTTTAAGGCCGGTGTGGTAATCAATATCGGCTCCGGCAAATGATGGGGAATTAAGCGTCAAAAAAAACCTTTCCTCGAACACGGGGAAAGGTTTTTTTGTGTGAGTGCCTGAAACAGGTTCGGGAGTATGTCCAAGGTATTAGTTGTTGATGACGAGGCCGGCCAGCGGGAAATGTTGGCCGGGTTCCTCAGGAAAAAGGGATTTGAAGTCGCCACCGCCGGCGCCGGTACCGAGGCCGTGGCGCTTTATCCGGTTTTTTTTGCGCCGTTGGTCATCACCGATATGAAAATGCCCGAGATGGGCGGGCTGGAGTTGTTGACGAGACTGAGGGATATCAACCCCTTCGTCCAGATCATCGTCCTGACGGCGTTCGGCACCGTCGAGACGGCAGTGGCGGCCATGCGCAACGGGGCGTTCGGCTATCTGACCAAACCGGTCAATCTCGAAGAACTGCTTATAAATCTGAAAAAAGCGCAGGAGCGGAATCGGCTGATTGCCGAGAACGACCTCCTCCGGCGCACCATGGCCGATTTGGCGGACATGCCGGAAATGATCGGCAAGTCGGAACGGATGACGCGGATCAGATCGCTCATTTCCCGCGTGGCGCCCGCCGATTCGTCGGTGTTGATAACCGGCCCATCCGGTTCCGGGAAGGGCTTGGTGGCCCAGATCATACACACCCTGTCACCGCGCCGGGACGGCGCCTTTGTGCAATTGAATTGCGCCTCTTTGCCGGAGACGCTTCTGGAATCGGAACTTTTCGGGCACGAAAAGGGCGCCTTTACGGGCGCCGATAGAAAGCGGATCGGCAGATTTGAACTGGCCGACGGCGGCACGATTTTCCTCGACGAGATCGGGGATATGTCGGCCCCCATGCAGGCCAAGCTATTGCGAGTCCTGGAAGACGGCAGTTTTGAGCCTCTGGGTTCGGAACACTCCAAGAAGGTCGACGTCCGGGTGATTTCCGCCACTAATCGCCGCCTCGATGCTCTGATGGAAGAAGGCCGATTCCGGCAGGACCTCTATTTCCGCATCAATACGGTCCGAATTGAATTGCCGCCTCTGGCGGACCGGGGAGGGGATATCCTCGAGTTGGCCGAGCATTATCTCATGCGTTTTGCCCGGAAAATGAATAAGGCTATCCGCGGGTTTTCCGATGAGGCTGCGGCCCGATTGGTGGCATACCGATGGCCCGGAAATATCCGGGAGCTGCAAAACGTCGTCGAACGCGCTGTCGTATTGTGCGCGGACGACGTCATTCGCAGCGAAGATATCCCGGGAATCGCTGAGGATGCCGCCTCAAGACCACCGATCCGCCGGATCCGTCTGGCCGACGTGGAAAAAGAGCATATCCTGGCCATTTTGACCGCCGAGGAATGGAATATGCAGAAGACGGCTGACGTCCTCGGTATCCATCGCAATACCCTTCGACAGAAGATCAAAGATTACGGCTTAGAACCCGATAAATAGAGACATCGCCGTCAGGGATCACGCAGCGCGGCCCCGAAAAAGCTGTTGCGGCGACGGGTGGATTTCGTAATACTCGTAGTATAAAGTTCCCGAGGTTTTTTGGCGATCTGATAGATATGGAGGAAACGGCTGCGAAGTGCGTACTATGGATGAGATAAAATTGTCGTTGTCACAGGCCGGCCCCGCGGGTGAGCTTTCGATTATCCGGGTCGATGGCGTCGTCGATACCATCACCGCCTCAGAGCTGGAGGGAGTCATTGAGGGTCTCCTGGAGCAGCGGCGGTACAAAATCCTCGTCGACCTCGGCGGGGTTGAATATATTTCATCGGCCGGATGGGGTATCTTCGTCTCCAAAATCCAGGAGATTCGCGACAACGCCGGCGACATCAAGCTCGTCAACATGATTCCCAACGTGTACGAGATTTACGAGCTGCTGGAGTTCGAGCATATCATCCAGGCCTTCGACACGCTGGAACAGGGCAAAAAGGCCTTCCATCTTCCTTACGGCGGCGACACGGCCGGGGAGAGGGTCTGGAAAGCCGATGATGCCGCCCTGACCGATTCCGGGGTGGCCCTGCAAACGGCTTTGTCTCCCGGACTCAAGGCCAAGAAAGAACCATTCCGGGACAAACCTACCGTACCCGACGATTCGCTCGGATCCGCCGAGGAAATCATCCTTCAGTTGGTCGTCGAAGACCCGTTCAGCAGCATTTCCGAATTGGCCCAGCAGGCATCTGAAAGCGCGCCCAGCCTCCGGTTGGGTTGGTGGCGGGTTTTCGATATTCTGAGGCGCCACCACCTTCTCCGTCATCGTTCCCGTTTCCGGCTGGCGCGGAGGCATAGCCGCCGTTAGGCCATTTCGCATCCACGATTTTAGGCCTACCCGCCAACCGCCAGGTCGAAAGTCGGCCCGCGAATTAGATATCCGATATATATCCGACCAAATTGCTGATGCCGTCGAAACTGTTGGACGGCGGGGCCGGCCTTCTCGTCTACTTAATAGCATATGATGGAGCGGCGCCGGGACGCGGCGGGGATGAAAACCTGCCTTGACTTATGTTCATTTCGTATTACCTTTAGCGTGACGAAGTGCCACCGCAGCTGGAGAAGACTTGGTTATGCCGTATCTAAGATTCATACGACTGACTGTCATTGTCTGGCTTCTTATGCTGGTCGTCTCCGGCCGCGCGGCGACGCGGGCGGGTGATCCCCAGCCGGTATACCGGGCCGGACATTTCCTCATCATGACCAAGCCGGGGTATGCACCGACGCTTCGCACCCTTTTCCCGAACGTCCCCTTTTCAGATTTCAAAGCATATACGAGTTGGCAGATTACGGCGCTACGGGACTGCGTCCCGGTTCCGTCCTCGGCCGCAAAAGCCGGGGCCGACAGTCCGCTGGAGGATATCTACCTGGTTTCATTCCCTGACACCATTGACGTCCGGGAGGCAATGTCCCGTCTTGCCGGCCATCAGGACTTACGATACGTGGAACCGGATTATAGAATTGAGTTTTTCGCCTGGCCGGCCGATTCGCTTTTTAACCAACAATGGTATCTGCACAATTCCGGCCAGGGATTTTACGCCATTGAACGCAATCTTGGTGACACCAACGACGTGCTTTATATCAGGTACGGCAAACCGGGCGAGGACGTCAATTTAGCGCCCATCTTTGACAATCCCCCGGGCGACAGCGTCGTTGTCATCGTCGGCATCATCGACACGGGCATAGACTATCTGCATCCTGACCTGGCCGACAACATTTTCGTCAATACCGGGGAGACTCCGGGCAACGGGGTAGACGATGATCACAATGGCCTGGTCGATGACTACCATGGATGGGATTTTTCCGGCGACACGACCACATTTACTTTTATCGGCGACAACAATGCCACCGATTCCGTGGGACACGGGACGCACGTAGCCGGGTTGGTGGCGGCGGTGCAGAATCAGATCGGGATATCGGGGTATCCCGGGCGGATCAAAGTGTTGCCGATAAAGATCTTTCCCAACGCGTGGCAGTCGGTGTCGATGGCGGCGATTTTCTATGCGCTGGAAATGGGGGCGCGCGTCATCAACATAAGTTGGGGGTCGACGTTTGACTCCAATATCCTGCGCCAAGTCATTCACTATGCCCTTGATCGTGGCTGCATCCCTGTTGCCGCGGCCGGGAATTTCGGCACCAGCGACCCCACCTACCCGGCCTCGTTTCCGGAATGCTTTACCGTCGGCGGGACCGAACCGGACGGTTTCATGACGTTTTTCTCCACCTATGGGCCATTTCTCGATATCGTTGCTCCCGGTCGCGATATCCTGTCGCTGCGCGCCGCCGGAACCGACCTCTACGCTCCGGGTGAGGCGGGCGTCCGGATCATCGCCGACCATTATATTTTGGCCGATGGGACGTCGATGTCGGCGCCGATAGTGTCGGGAGCAGCGGCGATGCTTTTGTCCTTCCACCCCGGTCTGACGACGGATCGTTTATTGGATGCCTTGCGACAATCGGCTGATGACCTCGTCGATCCCTGGGGTGACGGTTTGTATCTCCCGGGGTATGACACGATCTCCGGCTGGGGGCGCCTCAACGTCGGACGCGCCTTCACTATGGTCCAGGCGCCGTCCGTATATATCACGTCTCCGGGCCCCAATGAAGTTGTCTCCGGCGACGTGGCCGTGCGCGTTGCCGTTGCCGGCGGCTATGATGGTCCCGTTGACCTGTATGTCGGTCGGGGTTTGCTGCCGCAGGCTTGGGAGCTGGTTTGTCACCGCGACGCGATTGGGGATAATGATACCTTGTGCGTATGGGAAAACGGCACTGACGCCGGCTACTTCGGTATCCGTGTCGAATATGCCAATGGACGGCACGAGGTCAACATACGCGTCGTCAACGGCAGCAAAGCCCAAATCGTCAGCCCGGGTGACAACGATGAAGTCAAGTACCTGGTTTCCATCACCGGCTCCGCCTATGCGCCGGATTATGATTCCTTGATGATATCGTACCGCCCTGAATCGGAGACCGCCTTCCAGTCGCTGATGACCGGGACTGATCTCTATTTCGACGAACTCATCTATGAATGGCCGATTTTCGATCTGAAACAAGGGTATTATTTTATCAAGCTGGTTCTGTTCTCCGGATCGGGTCAATTCGCCGATTCGGTCCGTGCCTTCGTCCGTGCGACCATGCGGCCGGGATTCCCGATTCAGCTGCCGGGGAATGCGACCATTTCTCCGGGCGTCGGCGACATCGACGGCGACGGCTTCAAGGAGATCGTGGCCGGATGCCAGAAGGGTTTGTTTGCCTATCGGCACGACGGGACCGTGCTTGACGGGTTCCCCGTACTCAGCGACAAGGATATGCGCTCCATGCCGGCTTTTGACGACGTTGACGGCGACGGGCTCGTCGACATTATCGCCATCGGCCAGGACGTTATCGGCTGCTATAATTATCGCGGCCAGGCCCTGCCGGGCTGGCCCCGGTGGGTCCCTGCCGCCCAGATGTTTTCGTCGTTTCCTATCCCGACTCTGGCGGAGCTGTATGACCGCGCGGACTCGGTCATTCTCTTCATGAACCGGTTCGGCGAGGTTTACGCGTTCAAATATAACGGGAATCCGTACTTTTATTCGCTGGGCGGGCTGTTCACTGCGCTTGATCCGAATATTTTCGACACGGCGCTATTCGGCGGCCTGCCGCTGCCGTACGTGACCGCCGCCGATTTGGACGGCAACGGAGCGACCGAGGTGATCGCCGCCTATACGACGTCAAAGCCGATGTCGGGGATTTACATCTGGAACGGCCGCAACGGTCTGCCGGCCTTCGGCTGGGAAACGCCGTTCGCCCGGCAGGTCCGGCAGGTGCACGGCGCCACATTGGCCGACATCGATCAGGACGGGACGCTGGAGATTGTCGCCTCGGTCCTGGATACCACGGGCAGCTTTGCGATCCTGGTCACCAAGTACGGCCGCGAAGACCTGCCCGGTTGGCCGGTGCGGCTGGAGGGCATTTCCCAATGGGTCGGGTCCTCACCGGTTTGTGCCGATATCAACAACGACGGTGCCATGGAAATTGTGGTGTCGTACTACGATTACGATATTTCCCGCGTCTACGCCTTCAACGATGACGGCACGCCCGTGGTCGAGAACCCGGCGGTGCCCTACGGTTTGCTTCTGACCACCTCGACCACGCTCAGCAATATGATCGTCGCCGACATCGACGGCAACGGCATTCCCAACCTCATCAGCCGGAGCGGATACGTGCTGTCGACCACGGGATACGAGCGGATTTTTGCTTGGGAGCCGGACGGCACGCTGACGCCGGGTTTCCCGATTGCGACGTCGTCGCATTTTATCACTTCCCTGCCGTTCACGCCTCTCGTCGATGACCTTGACGCCGACGGCACCACCGAATTGATCATGACCGGCAACGACGGCGGTCTATTCGTCTGGAATCTTGAAACCACGTACGATACGTCGCTGATGATCTGGCCGAAGTACCTACGGGATGGGAAAAACACCGGGATCAACCCTCATCGCGGGACTCCCACCGTGGTCGACGACGAGCCGCAGATGGCGCCGCTCGACTTCGGCATCATCGGCAACCATCCCAACCCGTTCAATCCCGTGACGACGATTGAGTTCAGCCTTGATCGCGCCGGTGACGTCCGTCTTGAGATATTCAACATCCTGGGCCAGCGGGTGACGACGCTGGCGTCGGGAACCTACCCGGCCGGAATCCATCGCTGCGTGTGGGACGGCGCCGACGCCTCAGGTCGTTCAGTGGCCTCGGGCGTTTATCTCAGCCGGCTCAGCGGCGGGGGAAAAGGGTCAACTCGAAAAATGATGTTGATTCGATGAGACGCGCGGCGCTGGTGGGCATAATCATTGGTGTGACGCTGGCGGCGTCGGCGACGGCGGATGATTTCATTTATCACGGGTCGTTTCTCTGGAATGATATTCGAGCCGTCGTCAGCCGAGGCAATTTCCTCTTTTGCGCCTTTCACGACGGCGTGGGAGCCATTAATCTCGACCTCGATTTCAGCAAGAAGAAACCCTATGCGACCATCGAAGTACCCGGCTTGCCCACCCGACTGCACCTATGCGATAATCTCCTGATCGTCGAAACCGAGGACGGAGAAGTGTTTTTGATCGACGTTTCCAACCCGGCCGAAATGATCAGCCTGGGATCGTTTACGTCGCAATGGGAGGTGCTGGACCTCGCGGTGTTGGGGTCGTATCTTTACGCGGCCGTCGAATACGATGGGATCGTGCGGTATGATATTTCCGACCCCGCCGGCGTCCATTTCGACGACAGCAGCATGGCCGGGATTTGCGTCGTCCGGCTGGAGGTATATGATTCGCGCCTCTATGCGCTCGATACTTACAACGGTATCGTCATCTATGAACCGGATAATCAGGGCTTCGGCGCCCCGGTGTCATGGCTGTACCTGCCCGATCAGGCGATCTCGTTTGCCGTCTTCAACGATACCGTCTACGCCGGGACGAGACCCAGCGGCTACATGGTCGGCTCCGTTGCCGACGTGTACCATCCGGAGTACGTCGGCGTTCGCACCTCGTTCATCAGGGGCGACTATATCATGTCGACTGACCAGGGGTTGGTGTTTGCCAATAGCATCAACGGGTTTGAACTGATTTATGACGGCGATACGCTGGTCGATCAGCTATTCCCGGTACCGGGCATCCTGGGGTACCCGGAGGCGTTCTCGTATGAGGGCCGCCAGTATATCATCTATCCGCATCGCACGCGCGGGTTTGTCGCCTTTGACATCGGCGATCCCGTGCAGATTGATCCTGATCGCCCGGAATTCGTTTACGCATATCCGGGACCGATTACACAGCTCGAGTTTGTGAATTCCCGGCTGCACGTCATCGGGACCTACAATTGGTACGAGATGTACGACGTGTCCGATCCGGCCGCGCCGGTTCGCACCGGCAAAATGATCAACCCGCCGTGGCAGCCGGCGGGGATATGTACCAAGGGGGACACGCTGTTCGTCGCCGACGAGGAGACCAACACCTTTTTCCCGGCTGTTGACAAGGGCGTCGGTGATCCCTTATGGTTTTTTCCGTATTTCTCCGTGGCCGACCCGATCGCCCGGCCGCATCTCGTCCCCGGGTATTTCGGCGACATGGATTTGATCTATTTTTTCAAAGACAATACTCTTAATGGAAGCGCACGAAACGACACCCTGATCTTGACCAACAGGTTTCGTTGGTCATTTCCCACGGGGGTATCGGCGGCGCTCATCGACGGCCATCGGCTGTACCACGTCAGCGACAAAAGCATTCTGCATATTTATGGCATTGACAGAAACTTTCGCTTGGTCGAGGCGGCTAGGTATGATCTCCCGGGGCGGGCCAATGACATGCTTAAGCGGGATACGCTCCTGTATCTGCTGAGCCCGGGGCTGCGGACATACAGCATCGCCGATCCGATCGCGCCGGTGCTGGTGAATGCCGTTACCGATTTCAACACCGGCTACGAGATGACGGTTTTCGACTCGTGGCTTATCTGTGCGACTCAAGCCGGCGTGCGCGTGTTCGATCTCACACACGGGATCCCCGAACCGGTTTTCTCCGGCGGCGCCGTGGCCGTGGTCACGGCCTATGACGGCCATATTCTGGCCGCCAGCGATGGTCACTCGGTGAGGCTGTACGCCGTTCCCGGCGTGGACGTCGATGACGTCCTGCCGGAGGTCTACGAGGTCGCCGGCCCCCGAATATACGGCTATCCGAATCCGTTTAATCCCGTCATCACGCTGGTGCTCGAGAATTTCGCCTCGCGGGCCGACGGGTTGACGGTCGACGTGTTCGACATTATCGGCCGGCGCGTGCGGCGTCTGACGACCCGGTCAGGCGGCACGGGGCGCGATGAGATCAAGTGGGATGGGCATGACGACGGGGGCCGTCAACTTCCCAGCGGCGTCTACTTTTTCCGGGCCGACGGGGGCGGCGAGCGGGCCGTCTTCAAGGCAATCATGGTAAAATAAGGTCAATCTTCCGCGCTCCTCCGGTGTATCATTTGAGGATGAGATGAAAGAAGAATTAAGAGCTTGACATTGAGCTGCGATTTGTCATTATTGTGGTTGATCTGCAGGAGGTGCGTTGTGAAGAGATTTGTCTATGTTGCCGTGACCGTGTGTTTCGTCGTCACGCTTTGGGCCGTTCCGGGTTTCACTAAACAGGCCGGCGAAATCAAGGACGGCGTTTACACCGATACGGATTATCAGTTTTCTTTGAAGGTTCCGGTCGGTTGGTCGGCCAAGGTGAAAGAAGCCAAGAGCGCCTTGCGGCTGGCGATGGATCAGACGTCGGCCGATCCACCGAAACAATTTACCGGCGACCTTCGGGATTATATGCAAATCCCGACCGTGGTTGTCATTGTCGACACGACGTCGCTTACCGTCGGTCAATTCATCGACAACCTCTTGTCACCCAAGTTCGAATCCAAACAGAAAAGCGGGATGCTGCGGTTGCTCAAGCTGATCTCGAAGCCGCATGAGATCCTGAAGCGTAGCGAGGTCACGTTCGAGGACGCCTCGGCGACAATGATTGAAGCCCGGCAGCCCTATGAAATGGAGGTCTCGGCGCGGGGTTCGGACAGGGCCATCGTTGTCAACGACCACAAGTACGGATCGATGTTCTTTACCGTCCGCGACGGCCGCGTTTACGTGATTCATCTGATCTGTGAGTATCAGACCAGCAGTCCGATCGTGGAAGTCTACAACGCGATGATCGGCAGTCTGAAATTCGCGCCGGTGGCGGAGGTGAAAGACACCAAAGAATAGGGCGGCCCAGCGGCAGCAACACGGATTGGCAGTGTAACCCGCCGACGGCGTTCCGCCGGCGGGTTATTTTATATTGACTGGGTTGGCGCTTTCTGTTATATAGACATCTCGATTTGCGTCGCCCTTTCAAGGAGGAAATATGTGGGTTGTCAGGGCCCTCCTGGTCGTGGCATTGGTGGCCGTCATACTTGGGTTTTCGGTATATAATGCCGAAGAGCGCGTGGCCGTCAGTCTCCTCAACACACGGTATATCAACGTCCCTCTGATCTTTGTCGCCTACTGGGCCTTCATCTTCGGCATGGCAGTTTCATTTCTGCTTTTCGTGACGGTCTATTTCAAGCAGATGAGCGAACTCCGTCGGCAGAAACGGATCAATGAGTCGCTTGACGGTGAGGTTGCCGCTCTGCGGAACCGGACCATCGAAGAGTCAGGCAATCTGTTTCTTCGCTCGGAAAAGGAAGACTCCAAATGACCGCCACCATCTTTCTGCTGCTTCTTCTCTTGGCCGTTGTCATCTGGGCGGCCTATTCCTTCTATAAGCGGTCTCAGAGTCGGCCGGAGCGGGATGATCCGCAGGCATATATTGACGGTCTGCGGGCGCTTCTGCGGGGTCAGGACGAGCTGGCGTTTACCAAGCTCAAAGAAACCATCAGCCTGGATACCAACAACGTCGACGCCTATGTGCAGTTGGGCAATATCTTCCGCCGAAAAAGAAAAACGGACCTGGCCCTGCAGGTGCACCGCGACCTAACCTTCCGCGGCACCCTCACCCTTGAGCAAAAAAAGGAAATACTAACCGCGCTGTACCAGGATTTCAGCGAGGCCGGTGACGAGACATCGGCCATGAAGGCGATCAATGAGATTCTGGAGTTGTCACCCGGCGACCGATTTGGCCTCAACGCCACCTTGCGGGCGCACGAAAAGTCGGGCGAGTGGAAGGAAGCCGCTGTGGTCCGCAAAAAACTGGATAAGCTTGACGGCAGCGATTCCAGCCGCATGCTGGCCTTTTACAAAGTCTTCGATGGGTACGGGTTGGTCAAGCAGGGCGATCGTCATCGCGCCCGGCTGTTTTTTAAAGAGGCGATCCACCTTGATAAGGCTTGCCTGGCCGCCTATGTTGCCATCGGCGACAGTTACTACGACGAAAAGCGCCTGGAGGATGCCCTGGGATACTGGAGCAAGGTAATCACGCTCAAGCCATCCGAGGGACAGTTGGTTTTTGACCGCCTGAAGAAGGGATTCTTCGAGATCGGCCGGTATGGCGACTATGCCGACACCCTGACGAGTCTGCTGCAACCCTGCCCGGAACACCTTATTGCCCGTCTTGAGTTGGCTTATTTCATGGAAAAGAAGGGTGAGTTGGAGGCTGCCCGCGAGCACTATACAACGGCGCTTGACAATCACCCCGATTCGCTGTTGGCCAAGCTGGGTTTGTTCCGTCTCAACCGCGCCTCGGGTAGGCGAGAGGCCGCTGACGCCGTTTTGAAACAGGTGATCAAGATGGCGGCCAAGCGGGAAGCCGGCAGCTTTCATTGCGCGGCCTGTGGTCTTCGCGCCGACGCCAAAGCATGGTTCTGTCCTCGATGCAAAGCAATTGATTCCTTTGAACCCGATAAAGTATGAGGCGTTTACTCCTGATTATCCTGGCCGCCGGTTCCGCCTGCGCCGCCTGGGGCGAGGAACGGGTCGATCAGGTGTACGAGTTGTATCGGACCGGTGATGTTTCCCAGGCGCGGCAGGAATTCCAGAAATTACCCCAGGCGTCTACACGCGACGGCAATCGACTGTTTGTGACCGCCTTGCTGGAACCTTCCGGGCAGCGCGCCCGTGAGCTCATGGAGACGGCTCTACGCTCAAATCTCGACGGCAAGTACCAGGCGGAAGCCCGTTTCCGTCTGATACAATTGGCCGAGGCCGCCGGCGACACGGCGGCGGCTCTGTCCGACGGCGCGACCTTCCTTGATAAGTGGGGAAAGGGCCCTCATCGCGCGCAGACACTGGCGATCTTGGCTGCGCACGCCGCCGACGGCAGCGCCTCGCAAAACCAGCGCCTGGAACAACTCGGCGGGGAATTCGGGGATTCATACTACGGGCAATTCGCGGTGCTGACTCAGGCTGGCAAGGAAGCCAAGGCCGGCAAATACAAGACGGCGGTGAAGCTGTGCCGTCAAATACACAACTCCGCCGACGAGAACCTGACTCCGGCCGGATTTATTCTCCTCGCCGAGATGGCTCTCGCCCAGGGGAATTCTGAAGAGGCCCTGCTTAACTACAACATCGTGCGCGAGCAGTACCCGCATGCGATCGGCCAGGATAAGCTGTTGAATGACCTTAAGAATGTGTCGGACCGCCGTTCCAGCGAGGAATCGACGGAGAAATTCGAAGATGTCAAGTATGCCGTCCAGGTGGGTGTGTTTGCCGACAAGGACAACGCCGAGCGGATGGCCGACCAGATCGGCGGTTACGGCTTTAAAACGCGGATTACCAGGAGATCGATTTCCGGCAACACGTATCACGTCGTGCTGGCGGGCCGGTTTGCCACGCTGCAGGAGGCCCAGACGGCAAAGCAGAAGCTGGAGATGCGTGAAAACGAGGTTTTCAAGGTAGTGGTCGACGATGAGAAGTGACGGCCTGACGCCGATGATGCGGCAGTACCTGAAGTTCAAAGCCCAATATCCCGACAAGATTGTCTTTTTTCGCATGGGCGATTTCTATGAGATGTTCGGCGATGACGCCGTGGCCGCCGCGCCGATCCTGGGCATCGCCCTCACCTCCCGTTCCGGCGACAAGGACAAGGCCGTACCCCTGTGCGGGATACCTCATCATGCCTTGGAAAAATACCTGCCGCGCTTGATTGAGGTCGGCAAGAAAGTGGTCATTTGCGAGCAGGTCGAAGATCCCAAGACGGCCAAAGGGCTCGTCCGGCGCGACGTTGTCGAGATCATCACCCCCGGAACGTCGATCATGGAATCGGCCCTTTCGCCTTCGCATGCTTCATACCTGGCGGCCGTCTGCGGCACCCGCACGCGCATGGCTCTGGCGCGGCTGGAACTATCGACGGGTGATTTTACGATCTCTGAAGACGGCCCCGACGTCATTCTTGATCAGCTTCTCTTGATGCAACCCAAGGAGCTTTTGTTTCCCGCCGATGAAAAAAAGACTCTCCTTCCGGATTCTATCGCCGAAAACGGCGCTGTCGGAAATCTGACACCGGTGGAGTCGATCTATTTCGATTACCGCCTGGCCAAAGAATCTCTATGCCGGTTTTTTTCCGTGGCGATGTTGGACGGCTTCGGCGTCGGCGACATGAAACTGGGCGTTGCCGCGGCCGGAGCGATTTTTCGCTATCTTCAGGACAACAAGCAGGAAAGGCTGGGGCACATCACCGAAATTCGGGTCGGCCAGGCCGAAAAAAGGATGATGCTCGACCACGCCACTATCCGTAACCTGGAATTATTCACCAATCTCGCCGGCGGGGAGGAAAAACACTCGTTTTTCTGGGCGGTCAATCGGACCGGGTCGCCCGCCGCCGCCAGGCGCCTGCGCCAGTCCATCGCGGCGCCGTTTGTCGAACGGGATAAGATCAACTTGCGCCTCGATGCCGTCGAAGAGCTTCTGGAACAGGTCGATCTGTCTTCGAAACTGCATGACCTATTCACGAGGATGCCCGATCTCGAACGCCTCGGCGGACGGCTCGGCATGGGCAAGGCCAATCCCAGGACGTTGCAGGCCATACGCGAGGCGGTCCGCATCACGGGGCAGGTCAAAGCCCTGATTGCCGATGCCTCGTCTCCCATGCTACACCAGGTTTTTCACTCATTGCCCGATCTGTCATCGGTGGCCGATGAAATCGACCGGGCCATTCGCGATGAGGCTCCCTACGCTATCACCGGCGGCGGCATATTCAAACCCGGGTTTTCGGACGAGCTTGATGGTCTCAATCATTCCATCCACGACGCGCGGGCATACATCGCTGGTCTGGCCGCGCAGGAACGGGAGCGGACGGGGATTTCCTCACTGAAGGTCGGCTTCAATAAGGTTTTCGGCTACTACATCGAAGTCACCAAGACGCATACGGACAAAGTCCCAAATGACTACATTCGCAAGCAAACCCTGGTCAACGCCGAGCGGTACATCACTGAGGAAATGAAGATCAGGGAGAATCTGATCCTCGACGCCGAGGAAAAAATCAACAGCCTGGAGGAACGGCTCTTTCATCAACTGACCGACCGGATCGCCGCGGACCTGCCCAAACTCATGTCCGCCGCGGATCTTTTGGCCGAGGTAGATCTGGTCACTTCATTCGCCATTGTCGCCCGCCAGGAACGATATACACGGCCGACTATTACCGACGATCGCAACCTGGTCATCACGCAAGGCCGTCATCCGGTGTTGAGTCAGATCCTGGGCGGCGGCAATTTCGTGGCCAATGACGTCAACCTCAATGACACCGACACTTCGATCATTATTCTGACCGGGCCGAACATGTCGGGCAAGTCGACTTGGCTGAGACAAACCGGGTTGATCGTCATCCTGGCCCAGATCGGCTCGTTCGTCCCGGCCGAGTCGGCCCAGATCGGTATTGTTGACCGGGTGTTTACCCGCGTGGGGGCGACCGACAGCCTGACCAGGGGCCAGTCAACTTTTCTGGTGGAGATGATCGAAACCGCCAATATTTTGCACAACAAGACCGACCGGTCGCTGATCCTGCTGGATGAAATTGGGCGGGGAACGTCCACGTTCGACGGCTTGTCGGTGGCCTGGGCGGTGGCGGAGTCGATTTATCAGCATCCGGCCGGCACACCCCGGACGTTGTTTGCCACCCATTATCACGAGATGACCGGTTTGGCGGGGATTTACCCGCGGATCAAGAATTTTCAGGTGACCGTCAGGAAGTGGGGAAAAGAAGTCATATTCTTGCACCAGGTCCTGCCGGGAGGCTGCGACGATTCCTATGGTATCGAGGTGGCCCGTCTGGCCGGTCTGCCTCGGGAGACGATTTCGCGGGCGCGCCATATCCTACGTCTTTTGGAGTCGGGCGATTTCGCCAAATCGGAGCTGGCCGTAGGCGTCCACGTTCGTCTCAACCAGACGTCGCTTTTTGATTCCCTTGCCGGCAAATCACTCTCGGCCGTGGAGGAGAAACTCCGCAATGTGGATATCAACAGTCTGACGCCGTTGGAGGCGTTGAGAATTCTCAGCGAGCTTAAACACGATGTCGAACCGAATTGAATTTCAGGACGATCGCTTCTCGCACCCGATCCTGCAACTGGACCGGGTCCTGATCAATAAGATCGCGGCCGGTGAAGTCATCGAACGCCCGGCCTCGGTTGTCAAAGAACTGATGGAGAACGCGTTTGACGCCGGGGCGACCAAAGTCGCCGTCGTGGCCGGAAAGGCCGGAACGACGCTCATCTCCGTCGCCGACGATGGGTGCGGCATTCACTCCCGCCAGGTTAAACTGGCGTTCAGCCGCCATGCCACTTCGAAAATCACCACTGTGGATGATCTGTTCGCGGTCTGGTCGTATGGATTTCGCGGGGAGGCGTTGCCGTCCATTGCCTCGGTTTCGCATTTGGTCATGACGACCCGGCATTTTTCGGAGGCCGAGGGGTCGCGAATCGTGATCGAAGGCGGCAAACAGATCGAATTACGTCCGGCCTCGGCTCCCGTCGGAACCACCGTCGAAGTTTCGCACCTGTTTTACAATACGCCCGCCAGACGGAAGTTTCTAAAGTCGGAGGTGACCGAGTCACGCCAGATTATTCGGGTCGCCGAGCGAATGGCGCTGGGCAAACCGGCCGTGGCGGTAAACCTGATGCTCAATGACCGGCAGGTATTCGACCTTCCGGGCAACCAGCCGCTGGGGGATAGGATGGCGGCGTTGTTCGGGATCGACGCCGGCGCGATTGTCGAGTATGATCTGGAGTTGGGGGGCGTTGCCTTCATGGTCTATCTGGCGCACCCCGATCAGGCCCGCAATGATCGCACCCGCATTTGCCTCTTTGTCAACGGCCGGTCGGTGACCTCGTCGACGTTGATCCATGCCGTCACGGCCGGCTATGGCGAATTCCTGCCGCCGGGACGGTTCCCCTTGGCGGCAATCTATATTACCGTCGATCCCAAACAGCTTGACGTCAACGTCCATCCGACTAAGGCCGAAGTCCGGCTGTCGGAGGAATACGCCATCCATGACAATCTGTACCGCATTGTCATGAAGGCGCTTCGGGATTGGCGGATGATTCCTTCCCAGACGCGGGCCGCATCCACTTCGACCGGACCATCTGCATACAATCAAGTTGCCGGTCCCTCATCTTCTGAGCCGACGCCGAGTGGCGGCCGGCACGACCGTTGGCCGGGTTACAGTCAGGTTCCCATACAAATAAGCCGGCCGGTCTCGCCCAAGGCTTTGGCGGATATCTATACCACGCCGGTGTCTGACACGAAGCCTGAATACCAGGGAGTTCCGGCTCCTGCCGGGGAAGAAGCGGAGGCATTTGATGAACGCGAAATCACCTACTTGGGTAAAACCGGGCGCCAGTATCTGCTGTTTTCCATTCGGGGGGAATTGTATATCGTCGATCAACATGCCGCCCACGAGCGCATTCTTTACGAGGACGCCCTGAAACAGGTAGAAAACCGCAGCGCGGTGACCCAGAGGCTCTTGTTCCCGGAAACGGTGGAATTGTCGGGCGAGGAATACTTGACCTATGAGGCGGGGCAGGAGGCGCTGGCGAAACTCGGCTTTGACCTCGGCGCTTTCGGCCACCACGCCGTGATCATCAACGGTATGCCGCCGGTGTTCCGAGACAAAAATCCGGGGCGGGTCCTGCGCGAACTCCTTGATGACATCGCCCAGCTCAACAAGGCCGGAGGCGATTTGATCAAGTCGACGGCGCAGTCGCTGGCCTGTCGGGCGGCCGTGATGGCCGGCGACCACTTGTCGGCCGAAGAGGTCCGCGGCCTGCTGATCAAACTCTTCTTGACCAACAACCCCTACTGCTGTCCCCATGGACGCCCGACCTTTATCAAAATAAGCCAGGAAGAGCTCGATGGGCGATTCGGGCGAACATAACCGCGCGTCTGCCGCAGACCGGATCCCGGTGCTGGTCATAAGCGGTCCGACCTGCTGCGGCAAATCCTCCCTGGCGATTGAATTGGCCCGGCACTACGGCGCCGAAATCATCTCCGCCGACTCCCGGCAGATTTTCCGCCAGATCAAGATTGGAACCGACCGATTGGATCCGGACCAGTGGCATGGGGTGCCTCATCACTTGATGGGGACGGTTGATCTGGGGCAGCGCTTTACAGTGTTCGACTTTGTTCGTGAAGCGCAAGCGACCGTTCACGCGATTCAGTCGAAGGGGAAACGGGCGATCGTCTGCGGAGGCACCGGTTTATATATTCGCGCCTTGATCGACGGCATATTCGAGATTGCCGATGACGACATGCCTTATCGGAATGAGTTGCTCGATTTGGCCGCAACTAAAGGACCGGGGTATCTTCACGGCTTGCTGGCTCAAATCGATCCCGAAAGCGCCCGGGAGATTCATGCGCACAATATGGTTCGGGTTATGCGCGCGCTTGAGATTTTCCATCTCACCGGCCGACGCAAGAGCGAACTGGGCGAGCTTCCCAGCACCCAGGATGAACGATTTCGATACCGACACGTCATACTAATGCCCCCTCGCGAACGCCTTTATCGGCGGATAGAAAAACGGGTGGAGCGGATGATAGTCGAAGGTCTTTTCGAGGAAGCAGAAGCGATTTATCGCTCGCCTTACGGCGCGGCTCTAAAGAATAGTAGGATCGTCGGGTACGCGGAAATATGCCGTTTTCTGGAAGGCGGGTTGATACGCGACGAAGCCATCCGCCTGATCATGCAGAACACCCGCCGGTTTGCCAAACGGCAATACACGTGGTTTCGGGCGGTCGCGTCGGCTCAGACAATTGAGGAATTTGGATTAGAGTCACTCCCTGAAGCCAAGAAGACGGCCGACTCGTTCTGGCCCGCGCAGGCTTGAGGCAAACAAAAAAACTTGACACGATTTTCATGAATGTATATGTTCCAAAGGCTTAGGTGGATTTTCGTATAAAGGTACAGGGAGGTCGTACCGATATAGTAGTTAGGAGTGTATAACCTTTATACAGCCGTAGGGGATGATGTTGAAAAGGATAGCCATAGTAGCGGTTATTAGCTTCGTTTTAAGCCCGCCGATCATTGCCAGTAATCCGTACGAAGATGTACCGCGAGATACGCCGAAGGAGCTGCTTCTGGAGGAGCAGAAACTCATCGACACCGTCGAAGCCGATTATTTGGATGCCGAATTGTCCACCGATTCGGCCTATGCCGTCGATGACGAACTCTGGCGGCAGTTGCGGCGGGCGCGGGAGTACTTTGCCCAGGGCGTGGCGGCCAATCAGGTGGCGTCATGGGAGGAGGCCCAGTACTACCTCGAACGGGCCTTGGACGTCATGGCCGAGCTTGATATCGACACCGTCGAAATCACCCCCGAGGCCAAGGAGTACAACGCCTTACTGAGCGAAGTCGTGGCCGATTACCGGCTGACCCTGTTGTCGTTGGGAAGTCTGCCGGAGGATGCCTCGCCGTCGGCTTTCCTGGAAAGATTCTCCAGCATGGCCGGTGTCGGGGAAATAGAGGTCGAGGGCGAAACAAAAGATGTTACCTATGACGTCCCGATCCTATTCAATGACAAAGTCAAGAAATCGATAATCTACTTTCAAACGGTTGCGCGAGAAGCGTTCGAACGATATCTGCGGCGATCGGGCAAGTACATTCCGTTGATGCTGGATATCCTGGAGCAGTACGATCTCCCGCGGGACATCGTCTATCTGCCCATAATCGAATCGGGGTTCAACTGCAAGGCGTATTCGTGGGCGCGGGCCTCCGGCCCGTGGCAGTTTATCGCCTCAACCGGCCGGATGTATGGGCTGGATCGGAATTGGTGGTATGACGAACGCCGGGATTTTGTCAAGTCAACGCATGCTGCCGCCCGCTTCCTAAAGAGCCTACATAAGCAATTCGGCAGCTGGGAACTGGCCTTGGCGGCCTATAACGGCGGGCCGGGTCGGGTTTCGCGGGCTATTGAACACCAACGGACCGACAACTTCTGGGATTTGAATCTGCGCAAACAGACCGAAGACTACGTGCCTTTCTACATGGCGGCGACGATCATCGCCAAGAATCCCGAGCTCTACGGTTTTCATGTTGACTATGATGATCCCCTCGCTTTTGAGGAAGTGACGGTCAGTCGGGCCCTGGATCTCAAAACAGTCGCCCGAACCACCGGCGCCAGCGTCGACCAGATCCGGGAACTCAATCCGGAGCTTCTGCGCGACGTGACTCCGCCCGGTGTGAAAAACTACCCCCTGCGTGTTCCGGCTGGAATGGGGCAGAAGCTCTTGGCGGCGTTGCCGGACATGAAAGCGTCCAAGGAATCTGATTGGGTGCGGCACAAGATCAAAAAGGGCGAGACGGTGTCTTCGATCGCGAATAAGTATGGCGTCTCGCTGTACGCCTTGCTGGAGGCCAATAACCTTACTCGGCACACCCAGATATATGCCGGCAAGCATCTGCTGGTCCCGGTTCCCTCGGATGCCGAATATGTTTCCTCGGAACATAAAGATCGGTATGTCACCGGTGAGAACACCTATGTCGTCCAAAATGGCGATAATTTGTGGGAGATTTCGAGGTCTTTCAGTACCACGCCTGAGAAGCTGAGGAAAATGAACTACCTGGGTAGTTCCAGCCGAATCTATGTCGGGCAAACCTTGAGATTGCCGGGATCGACTCCTTCGGCAAAGAAGTTCGCGCCCAAGGAAAAGGTAAAAGAGCCGGTCAGACAGGACCAGTACGTCAAGGCTCAACCCCCGGCCGCGGCAGATAAAACCTATGTCGTGAAAAAAGGCGACACGTTATGGGATATCGCCCGGCGGTTCGGCACGACTACGGGCACGCTCCGGCAACTGAACGGCTTAAGTCGCGCGGCGCGGATTTTTATCGGACAAAAACTTCTCTTGGCAGGCGCCCAGGGGCTGTCGAGCGTTAACGACGACTATATGGTATACATTGTGCGCCGTGGGGATACGCTGGCGGACATTGCCCGGGCGTTTCGGACCACGGTGCAGACGATTATGCAGATCAATGACATCAATGACGCCTCGAAGCTGGCGGTCGGGACCCGACTGCGGATATCCAAAGAGTAGGTGAGGGAAGTGCAGAATCGATCAGTTGTAATTCTTATAGTGGTCCTGTCCTGTATCCTGGTTTTTGGCTTTTTTGGAGTCGCCTTGATCGTCTCCTTTGGTGGAGGCGGGGGATTCGACTTTCGCGGTTTCGGCCCCCGCGTGGCAGTCGTCGAGTTGTACGGTGAGATTGCCGATTCCCGTGATTTTGTTGAGCAGATAAAGAAATGGACTGAGGACGACGGCGTGCCGGCGATCGTCATCGACATTGATTCCCCCGGCGGAGCGGTGGCGCCCTCCCAGGAAATGTATGATCAGGTCATGAAGGCCCGCCAGTCGGGGAAGATCGTGATTGCCTCAACGCGGTCAGTCTGCGCGTCGGGGGCCTATATGGTGGCCTGCGCCGCCGACAAAATCGTGGCTAATCCCGGCACGCTGACCGGATCGATCGGCGTCATCCTCAAATTCCCGACGGCTCAAAAGCTTTTTGACAAACTCGGGATTCGCTGGGAGACGGTCAAGTCGGGCGAACTCAAGGACGTCGGCGACTGGGCGCGTCCCATGACCCCGGAAGAGGAACGGATGCTCAAGGCGGTTATCGACGATACCTATGAGCAATTCGTCGAGACGGTGGCGGAAGGCCGCGACCGGCCCAAAGAGGAAATTTACCCTCTTGCCGACGGTTCGGTTTTTACCGGGCGCCAGGCATATAATATGGGACTGATTGACACGCTGGGGACCTTTGAGGACGCGGTCAACATCGCCGGGGAACTGGCCGGGATCGGACCGAACCCGGATATTGTCAAGGAAAAGAGAAAAAAACCGGGAGTTTGGGATCTTCTCTACGGAGGTCTTGAGCTGGTGCAGCGTCTCAACCAATTCGAGCGCTCGCAGCCGGCCTTGATGTACCTTTATCAGTAAATTTTGAGGCTCGGCCGACGGCGGATAGCCTCGGGTTGCCCCAGGTGTCATTTTGACGTTAATCGCGCAGGGGAAAAATAAAAACCGGACATTTTGTGCATAAAACAGTTGCGCAACGGGGAAATTGATATTATGTTCGGTAACTCAATAGAGGATAATTGCTTTTGGAGGAGGACAAGATGACCAAGGCCGATCTGGTCGAGAAAGTGGCTGAAAAGACCGGGCTTACTCGGACTGACGTCGCCGTCGTGGTCGATAATTTCCTGTCAACCGTCAAAAAGTCATTGGAGGCGGGGCACAATATCGAAATCCGAGGGTTTGGGACGTTCAAGATTAAGGTGCGTAAAGCTCGGAAGGCACGGAATCCGCGCACCGGAGACGTGGTCCCGGTTCCTGACCGAAAAGTGCCGGTCTTCAAACCGTCGAATGAATTTAAGATCCTGATCACCAAATTGCCCCTATAACCGACCTGATTGGAGTCCATAGGAGGACGAATGCCCAGCGGAAAGAAGCGAAAACGTCAGAAGATCAAGACTCACAAACGGAAAAAACGCAGACGCGCCAATCGTCACAAAAAGAAAAAAGTCTAAGTAACGCGCACGATAAATTGCTCAGTCGGGGAGGGAACTGTCCCTCCCCGAGTTTGAGTATTTTTCCGCTGTAATCCGGATGATATTTCCGGTTTTTTTGTTTATCTCGGATTGTTGCTTTCACCACCGAGTTTCTAACTTCCGGAAATTGAACCAGTTATGTCCGCGCCGCACATCGGTCGCATCCGGCAGAGGGTTTGCTCTCGTGTGAGGTGCTATGAGGCTGTCCATAATTGCGCTGATTTGTTTCCTGGGCGGCTATGCCTGCTGTCAGGGAGAATCTTTGACTGGAGGCGACTTTCCCGTTTCACAGGATTTCTCGCTTTCCGAACAAAACACGCCTGCCATTGCCGTCGGGCCGGACGGCATATTTGCGGTCGTCTGGGTTGATTATCGGAACGGTAATACCGACATATATGGCCGGCTGTACGATTCAGCGGGCATACCTGTCGGGGATGATTTTCGGCTCAACGACGACCTATCCGGTGGGTGGCAGTTTGAGCCGGATATATCTTCGGATTGGCTGGGAGGCTATTACGCCGTCTGGAAGGATTATCGTAACCAGGGTTATCCCTCCAATCCGGATGTGTATTATCAGCGCCTCGACAGCCTCGGTTTTGCGGGCGTCAACCGCAACATTACCACCGAATCGCCCGATTCCAGCCGGCAATCTCCCGCGATCGGTTCCATGGGATGGGGCAAGTCGGTTATTGCCTGGACGGACCTGCGGAACCGCAACTGGGATGTATTTGCCCAGTCAGTGGATGATCAAGGGAATCCGCTCGGCTCGAATCGGCGGGTAAATGACGATAATTCCACGACACCTCAGCATGAGCCCGACATTGCCGTTTCCTCGGCGGGATGGTTTGTCGTGGCATGGTATGACGGGCGGAGGGGCAATGAGGACATATATATTCAGAAGTTTGACTCTTCCGGAACACCGGTCGGTGCCAATCTCAGAGTTAATGATGATGCCGGCGTGAGCAAGCAGAAATTCCCCGCCGTGGCGATCGGCGGAAACGGCGTTATTTACGTGGTTTGGACCGACTGGCGCAACGGTGCTTACCCCGACAATTCCGACATCTATTGCCAACGATTCGATTCCGTCCTGTTTCGGCTGGGGGGGAATATTCTGATTAATACCGATGGCCGGGGGACATCACAGCGGGATCCGAAAGTCGGCGCCGACCTTTTGGGTAACGCCTGTGTCGTCTGGTCCGACTCAACCAGTCTGGACTGGAACGTCCTGGGGCAGATGATTGATTACACCGGACGGTTGCGCGGGCTGAACTTTTCCGCAAATCTTGACACCTGGGGCAAACAACTCTTTCCCGACGTCGCCCTTGACGATTATTTCTTATACATGACCTGGGCTGATTATCGCAACGGCAATTATGATATTTATGCCCGGATTATGCAGTACAACAAGCCGATGCTGGTCGCCAATCCCGGCCGCATTGAACTTGCCCTGGATAAAGAGGACCCGAACCCTCAACCGATAATGATCGGGATATCAAACTCCGGTTATGGGGAATTGGACTATGCGGTCGCCGTCGATCAAAGCTGGATGACATTTTCCAAGTCAACCGGTCGTACACCCGACAGTTTCTCGGTCTCCATCGACGCCGAATCCATGGAGTGCGGTATGCGCCAGGGGAAAATACGTCTGATCGAAGTTGCTCATGGGGACTCGTCCGTGATCATACCCGTCGTGGTTACCATCACCGGCCCAATCATCAAGCTGATGCCCGACACGCTGAGTTTCCGTGCGCTCAAAGAGGTCGGGGCACCCGAGCCGCAGACCGTCGCGGTGACCAACGAGGGGACGGGAAGCCTCGCGTGGCATTTGTCAACGCTGACGCCGTGGGTGACCTTTAACCGGGATTCTGGGTCGGCCGGCGAGGTTGTAGAAATAGGATGCGACGTCGCTTCGCTTTTGGCAGGAAGCTACGAGGGGATCGTGAGTATAGCCGACACCGGGGCGCTCAACAGTCCGGAAACGCTTCACGTCTCTTTGGAGGTGGAAACGCGTCTGCCATTTCTGGCGGCAGAACCCGATGTGATTGTGCGCGAAACCCTTGAGGGGGAATCCTTGATCGATTCTTTACAAATCGTCAACCGAGGCGCCGGGGTATCCGTCTGGCATGCGTGCACCAACGCCGTCTGGTTTTCGACGCTAACCGATTCCGGAAGCGATGACGATTTTATCGTTTATATGGTGACCGGGGAAGTCCCGGCCGGCCAATACAATGACAGCCTTTTGGTCGAGGACGCCGGCGCCTTCAACAATCCCCTGGTGGTTCCGTTTCAGTTGACCGTATGCGTTTCCGATACTATCCTGACTCTGCCGGTCACGGTCGAACCCGGCCGAGCCTTCAACCAACCGTTGTTCCTATACAGCCATAATCTTATAGATTCCGGCTGGGTGCGGTTTACCGCCGATACCACGATGCTGTCAATCGATTCATTTCGACCGGCTTCTGATATCGATACGGCGATAGCCCTGACCGCCCTGATCGACTCGACCGGAGACGGATTTCGGGTGACCCTTGGTCCGGCGTCGGGTCGGACAGTCATCGCTCCCGGCCGCTATTATCTCGGCGATATTTGCGCTACGGCTGATGATTCGGTCTCCGGAGTGACGACGTTCAGCATGATTTCAGACGGTAGCTATCTGGCCGTGCCCGACTTGGGCGGAAGGACCCCGGCGTGGATCGGCGGCGACATCGAAATCTCAAGTCCCACCTTCGCCGATGACCATGGTGAGAATGCCCTTCCCGCCGTCTTTTCCCTCTGTCAGAATCATCCCAACCCCTTCAATAATGCCACGACCATATCATTCAGTTTGGAAAAGGCGGGTCCGGCCTACCTGGTTATCTATAATATTCTGGGCCAGCGGCTGGCGGTGTTAGTGGACGACTATTTCCCGGCCGGGTGGCATTCCGCGGCTTGGGACGGCCGGGACTCGGGCGGTCGACAGATGGCCGGCGGGATTTATTTCTATAAGCTGGTCTCGCCCGGGTTCAGCGCGGTGAGGAAGATGATCTACCTCAAGTAAATTTTCCAGCCCCTTCCGGGCAGGAAATTATCGTCAGTCAACAGGTTTGGGCTGCAACCCTCCCGGTGGCTTGGCCGTCTAATAGACAGAGGACCTGGTAAACAAGTGAGGTAGCTATGTCGGCAAGAGCAGGTTGGATATGCATCATCGCTGTAGCGCTCGTGTTTACCGCGGCCATAGCGTCGGCGGAACGCGGGAGAATCTACGGAAAGATTTATACCACATCGGGAGACGTTCTGGAGGGGCCGATCCGTTGGGACAAGAACGAGGCTTCCTGGGACGATTTAATCGACGGCTATAAGGAGCCGATCGAAAAAGACAAGAAGGCAGAGCGCCGAAAATACGGTGAAAATGGGACGAAATTCAAGATCTTTGGGATGACCGTGTTCGAGGACGGGAGTGGCTGGGGTGCTACGCGACAGGCGGGTATCGCCTTCGGTCATATCGAGAAGCTCACCCCGGCGTCCGATGATGCCGCAGAGCTGTTGCTGAAAAACGGCGAGGAAATCGAGTTTACGACAAGCTCGACCGACCTGGGATCAGGTATCCGGGAAATCATCATCGAGACCAAGGACGAAGGGGAACTCGAGCTGGCATGGGATGATATCGATTATATAGAATTCATGGACGGCGGCGACGTTACGTCCAGCTTTGGTAACCGGCTATACGGGACCGTGACCACGAGCCGGGGAGGCGAATATACGGGCTGGATTGCGTGGGACGTCGACGAGATGTTCTCGGGTGATATCATCGACGGTCGTGACCGGGATCGGAAGCGTAAAATTAAATTTGATCAGATCGCGCGGATTGAAAAGATTTCTTCGCAGGCGTCGCGGATAATTCTCAAAAACGGCGATGAAATTCGGTTGGATGACTCCAACGACGTCGACAGCGGTAACCGAGGGATCGCCATCTCCGACCGGAAATTGGGGCGGGTCGTCGTTCAGTGGGACGAATTCGAGAGTCTGGCGCTCAAGGAACCGCCCGCCGCCGACTATGTCAGTTACGGCGATTTTGACGGCGGTCGCCGGTTGTACGGGACGGTGTATGACGAGGACGGCAATGAGACCGCCGGATACATTCGCTGGGATAATGACGAGGAATACACGTGGGAGATCCTGGACGGCGATTACCATGGGATCGAATTCGACATCGTCCTCGAGAACGTCCAGATGATCGAAAAGCTATCCAGTCGCAGCAGCCGGGTGACGCTGTTGGATGGGCGGCAGTTCAAGCTGCGGGATTCGAATGACATCGACTCCGATATCAACGGGATTTTTATCATGAAAACCCCGGGCGACAGAGATGAGACCGAATTGGAGTGGGATGAATTTGAACGGGTCGAGTTTAAGGCAAAATGAGCGCCTGATCGACAGGCAAGCAAAAGCCCCGCATGACCTGTGGGGCTTTTGCTTTTTGGGAATTCATCTCGGGCCGTGAAGCCAGAGTCATAGTCAAAAGCCGGCGTCGGCTTACTGCCCGGTGGCGGCTTTGGCGTCTTTGAGGTCTTTGATCAGCTTTTCCGCCTCGGGGACGTGCTCCTTGGCGCGGGCGTCGGTGTTGTTATTGGCCACATCCAGGAAACGCTGGTAAGCGGCGATCGCGGCGTCGTAGTTTTCCGCATTGCTGGACTGAACGGCAATAGCCAGTTGCCAAGCCGACCGGTAATCCTTCGGTTTGAGCGTCAGAGCCATCTCATAATATTCGATGGCCTGGGCATATTTTTCCTGGGAGGCGTATAGGCCGGCCAGGTTATACACCGACTCAAAGTTGTTCGGGTCGATCTGGATGGCTTTGGAGAAATTCGCAATGGCTTTAGCCGGACTGCCTTTCTTGTAAGCCATGCCCATCATATAATATGAATAGGCATCGGTCGAATCGGTCCGGACGTACCGTTCCACGTATTTGATGCATTCTTCGTAGAAGGTCTTCTTATCGGCGGCGGCGCTGGCCTTGGTGGCCTTCTGGAAATAAACCTTCCCCAACCCCTTGATCGCTTCCGTGAATTCCGGATTGACCGCCAGCGCTCCTTCAAAGGCCTTGGCGGCATCATCGAATTGCTTCTGCGCGTAGAGAACCTTGGCGTAGCTGACGAAACCTTCGGCGTTCTGGGGATTAAGCTCGGTCACCTTTTTGAAGTTGGTGGCGGCTGCCGCAAGATTGCTCTGGGCAAAGTAGATGGAACCCAGGTTGAAATAGGCAAGCTCATAATTGGCGTCGGCCGTTAGGGCGGCATTGTAGTAAATGATGGCGTTGGCCGTGTCATTTTCCTGCAGGGCTTTGATGCCCAGATTATAGCTTTCCTCAGCCGTGCCCACGGTCTGAGCGAACGCCCACCCGGCGGTAAGCAGAGTTAGACTCAAAGCGAGCGATAGCAAAATCGGGATTTGTCTCACGCTTGAACTCCTCATCATCGCTTAATGTTTATAACACGCTAAATTCCAACTGTTTATATGCATCAGAAGACGAAAATGTCCTGCAAATGTCAAAGAGAATCACGGTACTTTCGATGGTTCAGGGCAATCTCGGGGTCGGACAGCCCCAAAATTCGGGCGGCCAGAACGGCGCTGTTCTTGGCTCCGGCAACGCCGACTGCGACCGTTGCCACGGGAATGCCCGCCGGCATCTGCACCATCGACAGCACCGAATCGACGCCGCTCAATGACGCCGGCAAAGGCACGCCGATGACCGGAAGGTTGGTTTGGGCCGCGACCACCCCGGGCAGGTGCGCCGCCATTCCGGCCATGCAGATGATCACCTGGTACCCCTTACCGGCGGCCTCTCGCGCCAGCGAGGCGGTCTGGTCGGGATGCCGGTGCGCCGAGGAGACGATCAGATTATAGTCGATGCCCAGAGTGTGCAGCATCTCTCCGGCCGCGTCGGCGTACTGGCGGTCGGAATCGGAACCGATTATCATCAACACGAGCTTTTTCATGACGATTCGACCTGTTACAATGCTTGATACGCAATATCCCGACGGAAATGCGCCCCTTCAAACTGGATTTTTTCGACGGTCATGTAGGCGGCTTTCACGGCCGACCTGATATCGGCGTTGACGGCCGTCACGCCGAGTACCCGGCCGCCGTCGGTATACCAAGTGTTGTTTTCGCGCCTTGTCCCCGAATGGAAAAGGTAGGCGTGGTTTTCCCGATAGGTCCGAATTCCCGAAATAACCTTGCCGACCTCCGGTTTTCCCGGATATCCCTTGGACGACATTATCACACAGACGGCGGCGCCGGTTTTCCATACCGGCTCGACAATACTCAGGTTGCCGTCGACGATGGCGATAAAAATGTCGGCCAAATCGGATTTCAGAAGCGGCAGAACGGCCTGGGTTTCGGGGTCGCCGAAACGGCAGTTGAATTCGATCACCTTGGGGCCGACCGGAGTAATCATTAGACCGGCGTACAAGATGCCCTTGTACCTGCGACCTTCCTTCTCCAGTCCATAGACGGCCGGTTCCAGAATCTGTTCCCGAATCGTAAGCGTCATCTGCTCATCAACGATTCTGGTCGGGCAGTATGCTCCCATGCCCCCGGTGTTGGGGCCCCGATCGCCGTCATTAACCTGCTTGTGATCCTGCGACGACAGCATGGGGATAATCGTTTTCCCGTCGGTAAAGGCCATGACGGTGACCTCCGTGCCGCTTAAGCACTCCTCAACGACGATCCGATTGCCAGCGGCGCCGAAAATTCTCTCGCCCATGATCTGATGAACGATGGCGGTTCCTTCCTCGGGATTGGTCGCCTTGACGGCGCCCTTACCGGAAGCCAGTCCTGAAGCCTTGATGAAAACGGGATATGCCGCTGTCTTGGCGAAGGCCTCCGCCTCATCCTTGTCGTCGAAAATCCGAAAACTCGCCGTCGGGATATGGTACTTGCGCATGAATTCCTTGGCAAAAGCCTTCGATCCTTCAATCTCCGCCGCGGCCTTGGAAGGTCCGAAAATACGCAGCCCTTTTTCCTCAAAAAGATCGACGATGCCCAAGGTCAGCGGCACCTCGGGGCCGACGACGGTCAAATCGATGCTGTTTTCACCGGCAAACTTGGCCAGGCCGTTGAGATCATCGACCTTGATATTGACAATGTCCGCCATCAGCGCAATCCCGGCGTTTCCGGGAGCGACGTAGATTTTCTTTATCAGCGGCGACGCCTTGAGTTTCCATACCAAGGCGTGCTCCCGGCCGCCGGAACCTATCACCAGAATCTTCATGCTGATTCCCTATCCTGAAAAAACTATTATAAACCATCATGCTCTGCTAAATCAAGGGGTTTTTGCCCTCCCCGAGGGCTTTGGCCACATTGCGGATTGGTCCTCCGTGGTGATTTCGGATCGAAACCGGTGCACGGTTAAGTCCGGCCGCACAAAAAATGTGCGTTAAGCCTAATCGCAGCAGTTTACGAAGGAGAACATAAATCTTTTAAGTTGATATATGACAATAGGTTGGTAGTGTCTAATGAGAGTTGGCACCCCCTTTGCCATGTCTATTTGTGGACAGTGATGGAGGTCAATATGAAAACGATACTTTTGACAATAACAGCGATTCTGGCAACCCTCGTCGTGATGGGCTGCGATCAAGAGGCCGATTACGTTGTGGTCGATCGTTATGTCTATGAAGAAGACAATCCGCCGCCGGTACCGCAGGGGGTTTATTCGGTGACTCGTGATTTTGCGGTTCTGCTGTACTGGCTGCCCATTGACGACGTGAACGGCGATTTCGCCACTTACATCGTGTATCGCTCCGATCATGACCCCGATACCGGGTATCATGAGATCGGGCGCACGACGGCCGAGGAGTTTGTCGACCACAGCGTGATCAATGGCCACAAGTACTACTATGCCGTTTCCTCGATGGATGACGATGGTAATCTGTCCGATCTTTCATATGAGTACGTGTTCGACACGCCTCGGCCGCAGGGAACCAATCAAGCCTTGTTCGACGTCTACGTTTCCCCTGAATTTGCCGGCTGGGATTTCGCCAACGCCCGGGCGGTGCATTACCTGAGCGTGGACTGTGACCTGTTCTTGGAATATTATGCCGGTGATAGTGTCTACTACTTCGACGTGGCCAACTCCGCCACCTGGATCCAGGATATGGGATATACCGTCGACCTGGATGAAATCGACTACGCGCCCGAGTATGGCTGGTCGAAAAACGGCTGGTGCGAGGTTATTCTCGGGCATACCTACGTCATCTGGACGGACGACAATCATTTCGCCAAGGTGCGCGTGACGGGGATCAACGGCGAAAAGGTCATATTCGACTGGGCCTACCAGGTGGCTACCGGCAACCCGGAGTTGAAACCGCTGGTGAATCCGAATCCCGATTATCTGCGGCACCCGCAGGCGGGAATGTAGGTGAGGACAATGTCTCAAACTTGGGATGAGAGAAAAGCTTTATCCGAAAGGCAGGAACACAAAATGAAGACGATCCACATGATACTTCTGGCCGCCTTGATAGCGCTGCCGCTGTCGGCGGGGTGGGCCCAGGATCGGTCCGACGTGACGGCCCAGGGGAGACTTGATGTCGATGTTTGGACCGACAATAACGACGGGGTCTATTACGAAGGGGACAATATCAAAGTCCTTTTCCAGACCTCGCAGGATTGCTTTGTTGCCATCTACAGCGTGGATACACGCGGCAACGTCAACATGCTGTTTCCGGCCGATCCCCGGGATGACGGATTTGTCCGGGCCGGCGACGTCTATGCCATTCCGAGCCGCTATGACGATTACGACCTGTACCTGACCGGCCCCGAGGGGATCGAATACATTCAGGCGATTGCCTCGGAGTCGCGGATGGATGTTCCCGATTGGTACGGCGGGGCCGCATTCCGCTGCGACTACTACAATGGCCCGGAGGAATGCCTGGACTACATCAATGACCGGTTTTTCAACAACCGCTGGAACAACCGCTTCAGAGCGTTCGACCGCATGGCGGTATATGTCAAGTCCCCCGGCTACTACTACCGGCCGGTTTATGTTCCGCATGGTTGGTATGCTTATCCGAACTACGCCATGGTCTATATCGATTATCCCTTCGGCGCCGAGGTGTACTTCGATGGTATCTTTTTCGGAATCGCGCCGCTGTGGGTTCCGCGCGTGATCATCGGCTGGCACTGGATCACCATCTACGACCGATATGGATATTGCTGGGAAGATCATATCGACTTCCAGCACAACCACACCATCCATCTGGACCACACGCGGATCAAAACCAGCCGGACGGTGCTCAGCCGGTTCAAAGACGTCCGCGTCCAGGCCAAGAAGTACAGCAAGACCGACCTGGTGCTCTCCGAGGAGCGCGTCAAGAGCACGCGGATGACGGTCTCGAAGGAAACGTCCAAGCGGAATCCCCTCGGTGACTATCGGACCAAGCGGGGGGATATCAATTCGCCCGACATCCGTTCCAAGCGGGACGCGGGAAGCACCGCGGGAAGTACTCCCGACCGCACGCGCGGTTCGGATGGGATCGGGGACAGACGGGCGAATGATGCGCAGGAACGTCGCGGCGACTACAAGGGTACGGAAAGTCCCCGGAAGGCGCCCGCCAAAATCGAAGGAACCGACAAGTCGAAACGCTCTCCTGAAAGTACCGTGGACAAGCAATCGCAGCCGTCCAAGCGCAGTGGCGATTCGATAGAAAAACCTTCCAAACGCCAAGAGGCGTCACCTGAAGGCAAGTCATCGTCCAGCCGGAGCGGCGGCTATTCATCCAAGCCCTCGGGGAGTCGCGGGTCATCGTCGGTCGGCCGGAGCACTACCGGCCGATCGGGCTCGGGCGCGTCATCGTCAGGGACATCGAGTTCGTCCAAAGGCAGTCGCAAACGATAGGATATGGTCGACGGTGAGTTGACAAGTAATAGACGGTTCAATATTTATAGGTGAAGCCATGAAAATATTCATCAATATATTGCTGACACTCTGCATGGCGCTATTCTGCGTGGGGACGACGGCGGCCATCGAAAAGTCGAAGAAAGATCAACCGGCGCCGAAAAAGGATTCACAGGTCGTGCGGCAGAAAACTCCGGACCGATCCCAAAACCCGGTTGATTCCAAGGCAGCCCCGGCGCCCCCGCCGGAGCGGAAAAACTACGACGACTTCATCGACCGGAACAACAATGGTATCGATGACCGCGCGGAAAAAGGGGCCACGGTCAAGAAACCGCCGACGCCGGAAACCAGGACGAAGACGCAGAAGAAAGAGCCGCGTCCGTAGCCTGACCGATGTCTCTGCCGGGACGGCCGGGAACCGGGTTCTTCCCTATTTGTTAAAATATAGTTGACAGACGGCGGATTTTGCCGTTTTTTTATCACTCGCCGGCTGAGAGTGCCAGCGCGGGCGTCTATCTTGTTGAATTATTGGATATTAAGATGGCCTTCGAGAATCTGACAGAGCGCGAAAAGAAAGTCCTCTCCTGCCTGATCACCTACTACGTCAAGTCGGCCGATCCGGTAGGGTCGCGGGCCATTGCCACCAAGTTCAGGCTTGGGATATCTCCCGCCACCATCCGCAATACCATGCAGGATCTGGAGGAGCTGGGCCTTGTGCATCAGCCGCATACCTCGGCGGGACGAGTGCCGACCGACGCCGGGTACCGCCTGTTCGTTGATACCCTGTTGCGCCCCGAACCGTTGACCTCGGCTGAAATGAAAGCCGTCAAGGACAGCATCCAAGCAGGTCCCGGCGGGGTGGATACCATTTTGGAACAGACGACCCGGGTGCTGGCCGACCTCTCGGCTCAATTGGGGGTCGGCGTGGCGCCGCATCTTGATGATTCGGTGTTGTCGCGGATAGAGTTGGTTCAGATGTCGGCCGAGAAGGTGCTGGTCGTTCTGGTTTTTCGATCCGGTTTGGCGCGGACCATCCTGGTCGAGGTGGATGCGCCGATCACCTTTCTTGAGCTCGATGAACTCTCCCGGGTGCTGAACGAGAAACTGGCCGGGTTGACCCTGGGACACATTCGGACGACCATTCAGGAGCGTTTGGCGAGTTCGGGCGGAGATCCCAAGTTGATTCGATTTTTCATCGATGACAATTCCGATATCTGGAAGAATCTGGCGGTCCGTCAAATGCACATCGGCGGGACGGAGCATATCATCTTTCAACCCGAATTTGCCGATCGGGAGAAACTCCATGATCTGATGAAGATTGTCCACGAGCGCACCGGGCTGGTGGATCTGCTCCTCACCAACCGGGATAAAGACAGCGGCATCGTTATCACTATTGGAGCGGAAAACCGGGCCAGGGAAATCCAATCGTGTTCGGTGGTATCGGCTACCTACAACGCCGGACCAACCACCGGGACGATCGGTATTATCGGGCCGACGCGGATGCCGTACGGCAAACTGGTGTCGCTCGTGAGATACGCCGCCAGGCAGTTGAGCAAAGCCCTGAAAGGGGAATAGGCATGACCAAAAACGACAGGAATAGATCTGAATCGACCGGCCACGGTCAGCCAAACGAGAATCGACCGGATCCGGACGCGATGACGGGCGACGAAGATTTATTGCCGGCGGTTGAGTCGCAGGACGAGACAGACGAAACGGTCCGTGAAGAAGAAGCCGAATTGTCGACCGAAGCGGCCGACGAGCAGCCGGTGACGGCGGAGAGAGATGAGGAAACAAAGGTCAGGGAAGAGATCGACCTGGATCGGTTCCTTCGTCTGGCAGCCGAATTCGACAACTATAAGAAACGGACGACGCGGGAATTCGGGGACGTGATCACGCGGGCCAACTTCCGAATCCTCCGCGAGCTGGTGGAGATTATCGATAATTTCGAGCGGGCATTGCAGGTCGATCCCGCCGACAGCGACGGGGCGGCCTATCGCAAAGGGGTCGAATTGATATACGGTCAGGTTTGCGATCTTTTGGTCAAGGAAGGCGTGACGCCGATCGAATCGGTCGGCAGACCTTTTGATCCCAATTTTCAGGAGGCGCTGGTGCAGATGGAGTCGGACGAGTATGACGAGGGTATTGTCTGCCAGGAGGCGCAGAAGGGGTACAGGATCGGAGATAAAGTGCTTCGCCATGCCCGCGTCATTGTCAGCAGCGGCCGAAAGAGGCGGACGGAGACGAATGACGCTACGGGTGAGAAGACCGGAAAATAACACGCTTTTGCAAAGCGAGGAGTGATAGAATGGGCAAAGTTATCGGAATCGATTTGGGCACGACCAATTCCTGCGTCGCCGTGCTGGAAGGCGGCGACCCGGTCGTCATACCGAATGCGGAAGGCGGCCGCACGACGCCGTCGGTGGTGGCATATACCAAGAACGGCGAATGGATGGTAGGCGCTCCGGCCAAACGCCAGGCGATAACCAACTCCGAGAACACCGTCTTTTCCATCAAGCGGTTCATGGGCCGCAAGCATCATGAGGTGGAAGCCGAAGAGAAACTCGTCCCGTACAAAGTCGTCAGCGACGATAAGGACGACGTCAGGGTGACGGTGAGCGACAAATTATTCGCTCCGCCCGAAATATCGGCGATGATTCTCCGCGCCCTGAAAAAGACCGCCGAGGAATATCTGGGCGGTCCGGTGTCGCAGGCGGTGATCACGGTTCCCGCCTATTTCAACGACAGCCAGCGTCAGGCGACCAAAGACGCCGGTAAGATCGCCGGCCTGGAGGTCTTGCGGATCATCAACGAACCGACCGCGGCGGCGCTGGCCTACGGACTTGACAAGAGACAAAACCAGAAGATCGCGGTGTTCGATCTGGGCGGCGGCACTTTCGACATTTCGATTCTTGAGCTCGGTGAGGGTGTTTTTGAGGTTCGCTCCACTTCGGGCGACACGCATCTCGGCGGGGACGACTTTGACCAAAGGATCATCGACTGGATGGCCGATGAATTCAGGAAAGCCAACGGTATCGACCTTCGTCAGGATCGGATGGCGTTGCAGCGCCTCAAGGAAGCCGCCGAGAAGGCCAAGATCGAGCTGTCGACCACCATGCAGACCAACGTCAACCTGCCGTTTATCACGGCGGATCAATCCGGCCCGCGGCATTTGGACTTGACCTTGACCCGCGCCAAACTGGAAGCGTTGTGCGATGATCTGTTCCAGCGGACGTTGGCTCCCTGCCGGCAGGCGGTAAGTGACGCCAAGCTGGCGCCGTCGGATATCGACGAGGTGGTCCTGGTCGGCGGCATGACGAGGGTGCCGAAAGTGCAGGAAATCGTCCGGACGCTTTTCGGCCGGGAACCAAACCGAAGTGTCAACCCCGATGAGGTCGTAGCCGTCGGTGCCGCCATCCAGGGCGGAATCATGGCCGGCGATCTCAATAAGGACATTGTCCTGGTTGACGTGACGCCGCTGTCGCTGGGGATCGAAACCCTGGGCGGAGTTATGACCAAGCTGATAGAACGCAACACGACGATTCCGACGCAAAAATCACAGATTTTCTCCACCGCGGGCGACAATCAACCGGCGGTGTCGATCCATGTTCTCCAGGGCGAACGGGAGATGGCCATCGACAACCGTACGCTGGGGCGATTTGACCTGGTCGGGATACCGCCCGCGCCCCGGGGCATACCCCAGATCAAAGTGACCTTTGATATTGATGCCAACGGTATTGTTCATGTCTCCGCCAAAGACCTGGGGACCGGCAAGGAGCAGAACATCAGGATCGAATCCTCATCCGGCCTTACCAAGGAGGAAGTCGACCGCATGGTCACCGACGCCAAATCGCACGAGGTTGACGATGTCGCCAAGCGCAAATTGATTGAGGCGCGAAACAAGGCGGACCAGGTCCTATACGCGACCGAAAAGACGCTCAAGGAGCATGGCAGTAAGGTCGGCGAGGCTGAGCGAAAGGCCATTGAGGTTGCCATCGAAAAAGTCAAGTCCGTCATGAGCGGCAGCGACGTCACGGCCATCGAAGGCGCCGTGGAGGAGTTGTTGCAGGCATCCCATAAGCTGGCGGCGGAGATGTACCGGCAGTCGGCCGGCCAGCAGTCAACGGCTGGACCGCAGGAGGCCGGTCCCTCGCCTGGGGAGGATACCTCCGGCGGCGGAGGAAAAGACGGGGCGGTTGACGCCGATTTTGAGGTGGTCGACGACGAGGATAAGAAGTAGGTGCGGACAGCCGGTTGATGGAAAAGCGTGATTACTACGAAATCTTGGGCGTTGACCGCTCCGCGGACGTCGAAGAGGTAAAGCGGGCCTATCGAAAGTTGGCGCTCAAGTTCCACCCCGACCGCAATCCCGGAAACGCCGAGGCGGAATCGAAATTCAAGGAGGCGACCGAGGCCTACGAGATTCTCAAGGACCCCGATAAACGCCGTCGATACGACCAATATGGTCACGCCGCCTTCGCCCAGGGGGCGGGTTTCCCCGGCGGGGGATTCGGCTTCGAAGGGTTTGATCTTACCGATGCCTTGCGGGCGTTCATGCGCGATTTCGGCAGTTTCGGCTTTGACGATTTCTTCGGCGGGCGGGCGTCGACGCAGGCGAGCAATCGCGGCCGTGATTTGCAGGTGCGGATCAGCCTCACTCTGGAGGAGATTGCCGCGGGCGTCTCCAAGAAACTGCGGATTCAGCGGCTGGATACCTGCCCCGAGTGCTCCGGTAACGGGACCGCCCCGGGCACGCAAAGGAAAACTTGCCCACAATGCGGTGGCAGCGGCCAAATCCGACGCGTCGTGCGCTCCCTCTTCGGCCAGATGGTTAATGTCAGCACCTGCGGCGCTTGCCGGGGGATGGGTCAGGTGATCGGGACGCCGTGCCCGACCTGCCGGGGTGAAGGTCGGGTTCGTTCCCAGACGACTCACACGGTGAACATTCCATCAGGAGTGACTGAAGGCAATTATATTCCCGTCGAGGGCAAAGGCGACGCCGGACCACAGGGCGGCCCGGCGGGTGACCTGATCGTCATTATCGAAGAAGCGGAACACGACGTCTTTACCCGTCGGGACAACGATATCATCTGCATCGTTCCGATATCATTCGTCACCGCCGCGATAGGAGGCAACGTCGAGATTCCGGTTCTGGGAGGCACGGATACGCTCGCCATTCCGGCGGGGACGCAGACGGGGAGGCTTTTCCGCCTGCGAGGGAAAGGACTGCCGTATTTACGCCGGAGCGGACACGGCGATCAACTGGTCCAGGTGCACGTCTGGACGCCGGATGATCTGTCGGAATCGGACAGGAAACTCCTGCGTCAGCTGGGCGAGTCACCGTCGTTCAAAGCTCCCAAGTCGTCCAAATCCTTTCTGGCCCGTCTGCGCGAAACCCTTGGTGTGTGAGGCGGCACGGAATCGCACAGGGTCGAGTTGACCCACATGGGGCGATGGTCATGATTCAGACATTTATCTACAACCCCGCCAATCTTGGCGAGGATGAAATCATTGTCAGCGGATCCGAGGCGCGCCATATCGTCAAAGAAATCCGTCCGGCAAAAGGGGATATGGTCCGGCTCATTGACGGGCGGGGAACGGCTCATGTGTGCGAGGTAGTCGCAAATCGTGCCGGAAAAGTCGTCTGCCGGATCATCAAGACCGTCAAGTACGGCGGCGAATCGCGGTTGATGTTGACGCTGGCGATCGGGCTGTCATCGGCGGCCAAGATCGACACGATCATTGAGAAGGGAACCGAGGTCGGAGTCAACCGCTTTGTGCCCCTCCTGACCGAGAAGGGAACTGTGAAGCCGGGCGACAAATCCTCTGTCGTCCGAGGAATGAACCGCTGGCGGCGACTTTGCGAAGCCGCGGCCAAGCAGGCGGGGCGGTCGGTGATACCGGTGATTGCCGACCCGCTCCGGTTTGACGATTTCATCATTTCCTGTGAACCCGAGGAGACCATCCTTTTACATGCCGCCGGCCGGGTCGATGACCTGTGCGGCCGTTTTGCTTCTCCGCAGATCCAAAAAGCAATAGTCATCATCGGCCCCGAATCGGGGTTTTCACCCGGTGAGATCGACCTGGCGCAGCGAAAAGGGATTTGTCTGTTCAGCCTGGGCGAAAGGGTGTTGTGTACCGAAACCGCCGCCATGGTCGTCGCCGCGATCGTGATTTATCTTGTGGAAGGGGTCAAAGCCTGACGCTCTTTTTCCGATACCCTGGATATGCAGTTTGACGTCACCGTCTATTTGTTTGCAGCTTTGCTCGGCCTGGCGGTCGGGTCCTTTCTCAACGTTTTAATCTACCGCTTACCGCGGGGTAAAAAGACCGCGCTCCAAAGGTCGGCCTGTCCGCACTGCGGGCATACCATCG
>Ga0315277_10000578_pt1 | contig 57966 bp, 47 predicted proteins | sample YL17G05_15_MG_FD_203695 | JGI IMG/M metagenome (GOLD analysis project Ga0315277, IMG submission 203695) | Sediment microbial communities from Yellowstone Lake, YNP, Wyoming, USA - YL17G05_15 | ecosystem: Environmental > Aquatic > Freshwater > Lake > Sediment | place: USA: Wyoming | collected... | reverse complement strand
CTGCCGCGCCAGGGCCAGGTCTACCCGGCGGGCTTCCCGCACCAGGCGGCGGTGTGGCTCCGTGCGCACCCGCTCGAAGGCGGCTGGCACACGGCTATGTGCCATCAACCGGCGCAGGACCAGGTAGGTCAAATAAAGCGAGCCTCGCCCCGGCGCTTCCACCGCTGTGGGCAGGGTAGTGGGTGTACAGACACTGAAGGCCAGTGCGGCCAACCAATCAGCCAGTTCGTCCAGCAGGTGGCGGTAGTCCTGCTCATAGTCAAGTTTGCGGCTGTACACTTCCACAGGAAGGTCCAGCACCACCTGGCGGTCCACCTCGACCTGCAGGTGGGAAAAGCCAACATAGTCGCCCCAGGCAAAGGACCAGAGAAATTCACCTTCTTTCAGCCTGAGTAACTCGTCGGGCGATGCCGCCTTACCAGTCCCGAGCGTGGCTCTGACCTCTCCCGTGCACTCAATCCGTATCTTACCCTGGGATCGCTCGGAGAACCGCCGGCGCTCGCCTCCGTCTGGCTCCTCGCACCATAGCCATATCCCTATCCCAGGGGAGCTACCCCGGGCGAGCGGAAGTTTCTCCCATCTCATTGCTTCTATGGTTCACGTTCAACAATCGCGTGCGGGCCAATGTTCCGGAATATGCACACGTCGTCCTCATAGTGAAAGGTGAACCGGTAGTTCACATCAATGCGCCCTTCCCACACCCCGGGCAAGCCCTGGACGCGCTTTACACCCAACGAGGGGTGACGTGGGTTCTCCTTGAACAGCATAAACGCTTTAGCCGCTTTGGCCTGAATCTCGCGCGGCAACTTGGCTGCTGCCTTTTTGAACTGCCCTGTGCGTACGTACCTCATCGTGGCCATCCCAGGTCGTCAATCATCTCTTCCATCGTGTCGAAAGTCTCGTAGCGGCCAGCGGCCAGGTCTGCTTCCGCCTCGCGCTCGCCGGTCTGCCACTCCTCTGTCCAGAACCACGCCTGGTCTTCAGCAAACGCCAGCGCTTCACACAAGTAATCGGCGAGCAAACTGGCCATGTCGGGCGTGACCTCCAGCGTCTCGCGGGCAGCACTGGCCAGTCGAGCCCGGCGCACAAAAGACTGCACCTGATTGAGTATGGGACGTTCCGTTACTACACTCATTATTCATCACCCTTCCATTACGAGTTCCTGTTCCAAAGCATCCAGAGAGATCATCTTCGATGGCTTCTTTCTCCCGTCTTCTCGTTTGTCTCTCCGGGCCACCGGCTTACTCCCATTATAGACTACTGGCGGCACTCGCACAAATGTGCAACGACGCTGCTATGCCAGTCCCGCCGCCTGGTTCTCCACCTCCGCCACCCGGATGCCCTCCTTCTCGTCCACCCGCTCCAGCAGAATTATGCCGCCGATGAAAAAGATGATCAGCGCGATGATACCCAGCCGGCTGGAGCCGGTCAACTGCCCCACCAACGCAAACAGCGCCGGCCCGGCGATCCCGGCAAACTTGCTGGAAATGTCGTAGAAGCCAAAGAACTCGGCGCTGCGTGCCTTGGGCGCCATCCGCCCGAACAGGCTGCGGCTGAGCGCCTGCGTCCCCCCCTGCACCATCCCCACCGCAAAGGCCAGCGCCCAAAAGTGCCAGGCCTGGCTCATGAAATACCCGGCGATGGTGATCAGCGCGTACCACGCCAGCCCCACCATGATTGAGCGCTTGGTGCCGAGCCGCCCGCTGAACTTGCCGAACAGCAACGAGAACGGGATGCCCACGAACTGCGTCAGCAACAGCGCCCCGATCAGGTCAATCATGCCGATGCCGATCTCTGAGCCGTAGATGGTGGCCATCTTGATGATCGTGCCGATGCCGTCGTTGTACAGCCAGAAGGCCAGCAGGAAGAAGAAGAGCTGGCGGTACTTGCGGACATCGCGGAAGGTCTGGCCGATGCGGCGGAAGCCGGCTGTCACCGGGCTGACCCCCTCGCCGATGCCGGCAGTGTTGGCGGCGGGTTCCGGCACCCGGCGCAGCAGCGGGATGGTGAAAATGGCCCACCAGATGGCCACAGTCACGAACGACAGGCGTGGCCCCAGCGTTGAGCCCGCCCAGATGACCTGGATCATGGCGATGTTGACCGCCAGCAGGATGCCGCCGCCCAGGTAGCCCAGCGCGTAGCCCTTGGAGGAAACGTAATCAATGTCCTTGGAACGGGCCACGTGCGGCAGGAGTGCGTCGTAAAAGACGTACGAAGCGCCCAGGCCGATCGAGCCGAACGTGAACAGCACCAGCGCCAGCAGCCAGGCCCCGGTGTTAATGAGGACCATCAGCGCCGTCGCCACGATGCCGATGGCGGCGAAGATGGTCAGGAAGCGCTTCTTGCCCCCCGTATAATCGGCGATGCTGCCCAGAATGGGCGCCAGCAGCGCCGCCAGGAGCAGCGCCACGGCGTTGGTGTAGCCCCAGTAGACCGTGGCGGTGTTGCCGGGTAGGCTGGCCGCGACGACCTGCTCGAAATAGACGGGCAGCACGGCCGCCTCGATCGTGGTGGAGAAGGCGGAACTGCCCCAGTCGTACAAGCACCAGGCATTCACAATCCGACGATAGGTACGGTTCGCAGCTGACTCTGACCGCATGGGTATCCCCCCTTAGCGAAGATTCGGCAACGATTGTACACTATCCCGGCTGCGCACGCAAACGGCCAGTTTCGTGTTTTTCGTGAGATTCCGTGCCTTTCGTGATCCAAACCACCCCGCTGGCCACTTTCGCGTTTTTCGCGAGTTTTCGTGCCTCTCGTGATCCAAACGTGCTCCAGCCTGCTCCAGGTGTTCTTGACACAGCGTCCAGAATGTGATATGCTGCAACCCGTCTATGACGTCAACGGTGTCTGCCGTCAAGATAGTGCATCCAGAGTTGGCAGAGACGTGCGAATATGGGCCGGCGGTATTGTGGATCGCATGCTGGCCCTTTTCGCTCATCAGGGGGCTTACCTATGTCGTTAGTTCAAACCGAAAACCTCACCAAGGTATATGGCACCGGGGAGACCGCCGTGGTCGCCCTGGACCACGTCAACCTCAACGTAGACGCCGGCGAATTGGTGGCCGTCATGGGGCCTAGCGGCTGTGGCAAGTCTACCCTCTTGCACCTGGTCGGTGGGCTGGATCGCCCGACTGAAGGGCGCGTGATCGTCGGCGGTCGGGCCCTGGCTGACCTGCCAGACGCCGCACTCACCGAACTGCGCCGTCGCAAGATCGGCTTCGTCTTCCAGTTCTACAACCTCATCCCGGTGCTCAACGCGACCGAGAACGTCGCCCTGCCGCTCATCCTCGACGGCGCAAACGGCGCGGCGGCCAAGAGCAGGTCGCGTGATTGGCTGGTTAAAGTGGGGCTGGGCGACCGGCTGGCCAGCCGGCCCGATCAACTCTCCGGGGGCCAGCAACAGCGCGTGGCCATCGCCCGTGCCCTCGTGGCCGAGCCGGCCCTCATCCTGGCCGACGAACCGACCGGCAACCTGGATTCGCACGCCTCGGACGAGATTGCCGCGCTGCTGCGCCAGGCCGTGGACGAATGGGGGCGCGCGGTCGTGATGGTCACCCACGACCGGCACATCGCTGCCTATGCCGACCGCATCTTGTTGCTCAAGGACGGCCGCATCGTGGACGAGACCCGCTCGCAGCCGCAACGCATCGCTGGTGCAACCCGCCTGGCAGACCCGCTCCCGGCGCCGGCTTGACGTTTTGTGTATGGAGGGACTGGAGTGAACCTTCAACTGACATTGGCCGCCCGCTACCTGTGGGGGCGCAAACTCAGAACGTCTCTCACCACGCTCGCCATCGTGATCGGCGCCTTGGTGATTTTCGGCATGAACACGATGCTGCCGACCATGGTGCAGGCCTTCCAGACCAACATGCTGGCCGCCTCCGGCCAGGTGGACCTCACCATCACCCACGAGACCGGCGAAGCCTTCTCGCGCACCGTCCTGAACAGGATCAGGCTGATGGAGGGCGTGCGCGCCGCCTCCGGTTCGCTCAGGCGCACGCTCAACGTGCCCGATGGCTTCTTCGGCCGCGGGGTCCAGGTCACGGCCGTAGCGCTGGTCGGCATCGAGCCCAGGTTGGCCCAGACCATTCGCAACTATCCCGTAAAAGAGGGCCGCTTCCTGCGTTCCTCCGATACCGCGGACGCCATCATCACGACCAGCCTGGCCGATAGCCTGGGCCTGAAACTGGGGGACAGGCTGCCCCTGCCCACCTCCGAGGGCGTCGTGCCCTTCACCATCGTAGGGCTCCTCCCGGCGCGCACGCTGCCCGGCAACGAAGAGATACTCGTGCCGCTGTCCGAAGTGCAAAAACTGCTCGACCTGCCCAAGCGCATCAACACCATCGAAGCCAACCTGGACACGCTCGACCCCGCCCGGCGCGCGGCCATCCTGGCCGCCATCGAGGCCCAGTTGGGCGAGGATTACAACCTGGGCGCGCTGACGAGCGGGACAGAACTGTTCGCCAGCCTCCGCATGGGCCAGCAGATGTTCAGCCTGTTCGGTTTTCTCGCCCTGTGCATGGGCGGCTTTATCATCTTCAACACCTTCCGCACCGTCGTGGCAGAGCGCCGCCACGACATCGGCATGTTGAGGGCCGTGGGAGCCAGCCGCCGCACCATCATCGGACTGATCCTCGCCGAAGGGTTGCTGCAGGGCGTGGTCGGCACGGCTGTCGGCATGGCCCTGGGCTACCTGATGGGCGTGGGCGTCACGGCCCTGATGGCGCCCCTGATGGGGCAGTTCTTGCACGTCCAACTTGGTGCACCGGTGGTCAGCCCGGCCCTGGTGGTGACGACGATCGTACTGGGCATAGGCGTCACCCTCCTGGCTGGCTTGCTGCCGGCCCTCAGCGCCAGCCGGGTCACCCCCCTCGAAGCCCTGCGTCCTACCGTTGCCCAGGTCCTTCGGCGCGCCATGAGTGTCGGCGCCATCGTCGGCATCGTCCTCATCGTGCTGGCCATCGCCGGGCTGCTGTCAGGGAGCCTGGAGGCTACGGCTCTGGGAGGGCTGCTGTTCCTGGTCGGCTTGGTGCTCGTCGCACCTGTGCTGGTCAAGCCCATCGCTTCCGTGTTCGGTGGCCTGATCGTCCTGGCCTTTGCTCGCGATGGAACTGGCACCCTGGCGCAGGGCAACCTGACGCGCCAGCCCTCGCGCGCCGCCATCACCGCCAGCGCGACCATGATCGGCTTGGCCATCATCGTCGCCATTGGCGGCATAGCGACCAGCCTCACCGGTACTTTCCTCACCATTCTGCAAAGGAGCCTGGGCAGCGACTATATGCTGATGCCCCCTTCGGTGGGTGTATGGGCCAGCGACGTCGGGGCCAGGCCCGAACTGGCCGACCGGCTGCGCGCCGTGCCGGGCGTCGGCCCCGTCAGCACCATGCGCTTTGCGGCTGCCACGGCAGATGGGAAACCCGTCTCGCTGTTAGGGATTGACCCGGCCGTCTTCCCGCAGGTGGCCGCCCTGAACTTCACGGCTGGCGACGCCCGCACTGCCTACGCCACACTGGCCGAGGGGCGCACGTTGATTGCCAACGGCCCTTTCGCCGCCCAGGCTGGACTGGAGGTAGGGGACACCGTGCGGCTGTCCACCCCTCGCGGCAGGCAGGTCTATCGCATTGCGGCCGTCGCGGGCGACTATCTCAATGCCAAGATCATGACCGCCTACATCTCGCAGGCCAACCTCCGCGCCGACTTTGACAAAACCGAGGACGTCTTTATCCAACTGAACCTGGCGCCGGGCGCCGACCCGCAACAGGTCGAGTCCAGACTCAAGGCCATCGCGGCCGACTACCCGCAGTTCAAACTCGTCTCGGGCAAAGCCTATTACGAGCAGAACAAGCAACTCTTTGACAGCGTTTTCGTCTTCTTCTACCTCTTCGTCGGCGTGTTGGCCTTCCCTTCCTTGATTGCACTGCTCAACACCCTGGCCATTGGCGTGATCGAGCGTACGCGCGAAATCGGCATGCTGCGTGCCGTCGGCGCGACGCAGAAGCAGGTCCGCCGGACCGTGCTGTCCGAGGCGCTGCTGCTCGCGGCAATCGGGACCGCCTTTGGCTTGCTGGCGGGGCTCTACCTGGGCTACGTGATGGTGTTGGGGATGGGCATGGCTGGATTCCCGGTCTCCTATTCCTTCCCCCTGGCCGGGCTTCTGGCGGCCATTGCCATCGGCCTGCTCTTCGGTGTGCTGGCGGCGCTGCTCCCGGCGCGGCAGGCCGCCCGGCTGGAAATCGTGCGCGCCCTGCGGTACGAGTGAACGTGAGGTGGAGAAACCTGGTTTCTTGACAATACGCGATACAGGAAGCCCCGGTCTATACAGACCGGGGCTTCTCCTTTGTGCAGGCAGAACGCGGGCGTAGCCACGTAGCCACCAATCGCTTGACAGGCGTCAAATCATCAGTATAATGTAGAAAGGTTATAACGTTGGTACGTCATTAGGTCTTCTGGTCTTCGCTTGCGCACCCCGCGCAAGCCCGCGAAAAGGAGGATCATATGGGCAAAGAGATCAATGTCGGAATTATCGGCACCAAGTTCATGGGGCGGGCGCACTCCAATGCGTTCATGGACGTGCCTCACTTCTTCGACCTGCCCGCGACCCCCGTCCTGCGGGCAGCCTGCGGCCGGAACAGACCCGAGTTGGAGGCCTTTGCCAGGCGGTTCGGCTGGCAGACCACCGAGACCTCGTGGGAGCGGATGGTCGCCCGTGACGACATAGACCTGGTGGACATCTGCACCTCCAACGTGACCCACATGCCGATCGCCGTCGCGGCGGCCAAGGCGGGCAAGCACGTCTTGTGCGAAAAGCCCATCGCCATGAACGCCGGGGAGGCCCGCCGCATGCTCGACGCGGCACGCGAGGCAGACGTGCGTCACATGGTCGCCTTCAACTACCGCCGTGTGCCGGCCATCGTCCTGGCCAGGCACATGATTGAGGCAGGCAAGATCGGGACCATCCGGCACTTTAACGCCGTCTACTACCAGGACTGGCTGGTGGATCCGAACTTTCACATGGTCTGGCGGCATGACGCCAAGGAAGGGGGCTCCGGCGCGCACGGCGACATGAACGCCCACACCGTGGACCTGGCCCGCTACCTGGTGGGGGAGGTCGAGGCGGTGACCGGTGCCCAGGAGATCTTTGTCAAGGAGCGCCCGCTAGCCGACGGCTCAGGCCGGGGTACCGTGACGGCCGACGATGCCCTCTACTTCATCGCGCGCTTCCGCAATGGTGCCTTGGGCTCTTTTATGGCGACCCGTTTCGCCACCGGGCGCAAGAACTACCTGCGCCTGGAGATCTTTGGCAGCGAGGGGGCGCTCATCTTCAACCTGGAGCGGTTGAACGAGCTAGAGTTCTACTCCAGGGCAGACGAGCGGGACGAACAGGGCTTTCGCACCATCATGGTTACAGAGTCGAGCCATCCCTACCTCAGCGCGTGGTGGCCACCCGGACACATCATCGGCTGGGAGCACACCTTCATCCACGAGGTGCGCGACCTCCTGCTGGCGATTGACAAGGGCGAAAACGTCTGCCCCGATTTCTACGATGGCCTGCGCTGCCAGCAGGTGCTCGACGCCGCCGTCCGGTCCGCCGCCAAGGGCCGCTGGGAACAAGTTCCCGCCGAATAGGTGCATGCGGCAGGGCGCGAGGTCTCCCCTCTCCCGATTTGGGGAGAGGGGGCGGGGGTGAGGGCGACTGTCCTGGGTGAGGTTCAGCTCATGATGCGGCTAATCAATCGTCATAGTAAATTGCCTCTCTACCACCAGTTGTACGAGATTTTGCGTGAACAGATTGTGCGCGGGGAGTGGCGACCCGGCGACGTGCTCCCGCCGGAGCCTGAACTGATCGAGCGCTACCAGGTCAGCCGGACCACAGTGCGCCAGGTGCTCGACATGCTGGTCAACGAGGGCCTGATCTACCGGCAACAGGGCCGTGGCACCTTCGTGGCCCAGCCCACCCTCGAACAGGGGCTGGTCCGCATCATCAGTTTCACCGAGGACATGCGCCAGCGCGGGATCCATCCGGGCACCCAGGTTCTGTCCTCCGGGCTCATGCCAGCCCCTTCGGACATCGCCGAGCGGCTCGAGATCGGGTCAGGCGAGGAACTCGCCCATCTGAAGCGTCTACGCCTGGCGGACGGCGAGCCGATGAGCGTCGAAGAGTCCTACCTGGTGCATCGCTACTGCTCCGGCGTGCTCCAGGGCGACTATGCGGCCAATCCGCTGCGCGAGGCGCTGGAAAGGGATTACGGCATCCGCCTCGTGCGTGCCAGCCAGGTCATCCGGGCGATCCTGGCGCCGCGTGACCTGGCCGGCCTGCTGTCCATACAGCCCAAATCGGCCCTGCTGTACGTCGAACGGGTCTCCTATTCCCAGCAGAACAGCCCGCTCGAGTTCCTGCGCATCTACTACCGGGGGGATCGCTACACGCTGCATAACGAACTGCGCGACTGATCCATTCCGCATTCCGCATTCCGCATTCCGCATTCCTATGGACATCGTCTGCTTAGGCGAACTCCTGATTGACATGTTCCCCGCCGAGGTCGGGCGGAGCCTGGTCGAGGTTTCGGCCTTTCGCCCCAAGCCGGGCGGGGCGCCGGCCAACGTCGCCGTGGCGGCGGTGCGGCTGGGGATGCAGAGCGCCTTCATCGGCAAGGTCGGCGACGACGCTTTCGGCCATCACCTGGCCGGCATCCTGCGGCAGGAGGGAGTGGACGTCCGTGGCATGCGCTACGATCAGGAAGCCCGCACCGGGATGGCCTTCATCGCTATGCCGGACGTGAACTCGTACGAGATCCTCTTCTACCGCAATCCCGGGGCCGACATGCGCTTGCGGGCCGACGAGTTGGACCGCGAGTTGCTGCAACAGACGCGCGTCCTGCACTTTGGGTCCCTCAGCCTGATCCAGGAGCCCAGCCGCAGCGCCACACTAGAGGCGGTCAAGGTTGCCCGCCAGGGTGGGGCGCTCATCTCCTTCGACGTCAACTACCGGCCAGACCTGTGGAGCCGCGCCCAAGCCCGCGAGCGGGTGCTGGCCACGCTCCCCTACGTGGACCTGCTCAAGGTCAACGAGGTGGAGATCGCGCTGCTGGGTGGAAACGGGCTGGCTCGGCCTGAAGAACGGCTTCAGCCGGCGGACCTGGACGTGGCCGCCCAGGCGCTCCTGCAGCACGGCCCGGTCCTCTGCGTGGTGACGTTGGGGCCCGCGGGCAGCCTCTTCCGGGTCGCCGAAGGGGGTGAGCACGTCCCGGCCTTCCAGGTGGAGACGGTGGATGCCACAGGCTGTGGCGATGCGTTCATTGCCGGTTTGCTCTGCCAGCTCGTTTGTTCCCCCCTCCCTGACAGGAAGGGGCAGGGGGAGGGTGGACCTGGCCCTCACCCCGGCCCTCTCTCCGGGAGGCAGAGCGAGCACTGGCGCAGCCAGCTCACGCCGGCACGGATGCGCCAGGCCCTGCGCTACGCCAACGGTGTGGGGGCGCTGACCGCGTTGACGCTGGGGGGCATACCCGCGCTGCCCACCGCCGCCCAGGTGGAAGTGTTTCTGGCCCAGTACGAGCAATGAGGGGTTGGAAATTAGAAGTTGGAATAAGGAGATTTCATGGCTGACGTCTCGAACCAGGAACTGGATGTACAGCGCCTCAAGGAAAAGGCGCGGAACCTGCGGCTCGACGTCCTGGATATGACCACGCACGCCCGCTCGGGGCATCCTTCGAGCTCCTTCTCGGCGGTGGAGATCGTGACGGCGCTATACTTCGGTGGTCCCGGCATGACCGGGATCCTGCGCTACCGGAGCGATGATGCGTACTGGCCCGAGCGCGATCGTTTCGTCATGAGCAAGGGTCACGCGGCACCGCTGCTCTACGCCGCGTTGGCCCGCGCCGGCTACTTTGGACGTGAGCAACTGGAGCGCCTGCGCCAGGTAGATAGCCCGGTCGAAGGCCACCCGATCCAGCACAGATTGCCCGGCATCGAGACCACCAGCGGGTCGCTGGGCAAAGGACTATCGGTCGGCCTGGGCCATGTGCTGGGCGGTCGCCTGAATGGGCTGGACTATCGCGTCTACGTGTTGCTGGGCGACGGTGAGTGTGAGGAAGGCCAGATCTGGGAGGCGGCCATCGCGGCGGCGCATTTGAGGGCCGGCAACCTGATTGCCATCGTGGACTATAACAAGTACCAGGAGACCGGGCCGATCAGCCGCGAGATGGCGCTGGAGCCCTTTGTCCAAAAGTGGCAGGCCTTTGGCTGGTACGTGGAAGAGGTGGACGGGCACGACATCGGCGCGCTCATCGAGGCGCTCCGCTCGGTCTCTGCGGCGCTCACCCTTCCCGCGTCAGACGCCCAGGCGGCGCGCGTCGTTCATCACGTGTCCCGGCTGAAACACGGCGTCAGAGCCCTGGGGCAGCCTTCCGTCATCATCGCCCACACCATCAAGGGCAAGGGTGTGTCGTTTGTGGAAGCGGATTACAGGTTCCACGGTCGTGCGCTGACGCCGGAAGAGGCTGTGAAAGCGCGGGAGGAGATTCTATGCAGCTAGGTGAGAGAGCGGGCCTCAAGCCATCCAAGCCCATGCGCGACGTGTTCGGCGAGGCTTTGCTGGAACTCTGTCGCCAGAATCCCAGAGTCGTGGTGCTGGACGGAGACCTGTGCAACACGACCAAGACCCTGGCGGTGCGCCAGGAGTTCCCGGAGCGGTTCTTCAACATCGGCCTGGCCGAGAGTAACATGGTCAGCATCGCCGCCGGCCTGGCCGACTGCGGGTTTGTCCCCTTCTGCACTAGCCTCGCTTCGTTCCTGCTGTGCAATGCCTACGATCAACTACGGCTGTGCGTGGCTATCGCGGGCGTCAACGTCAAGGTCGTGGGCAGCCATGGGGGCATCACGCTGGGCAAAGACGGGCCGACGGCGATGGCAATCGAGGACCTGGCCATCGTGGGAGGATTGCCCACGTTTGCCATCGTGGTGCCATGCGACCCGGCTTCGATGTACGCGGCAGTGCGTGCCACAGCCGAGCACGTTGGGCCGGTATACCTGCGCTCCAGCCGGATGGCCATGCCACACGTTTACCCGGAGGGCGCATGCCCCTTCGAGATCGGCAAGGCCAATGTCGTGCGCCAGGGGTGCGATCTGACAATCGTCGGCTGCGGCATCATGGTGGCCGCGGCACTGGACGCAGCCGCTATGCTGGCGGCGGAAGGCATCGAGGCGCGGGTGTTGGACATGCACACCATCCGGCCTATGGACAGGGACGCGATTGCCGCTGCGGCGCGCGAGACCGGCGGTATCGTGACGGCGGAGGAGCACCTGCTTCACGGTGGTATGGGCTCCAACGTCGCGCGGGTGGTGGCAGAGCATTGCCCCGTGCCCATGCGCTTCGTCGGCCTGGCCGATACCTATACGGATTCGGGGGACCCGGACGACCTGCTGAAGAAGTACGGCTTGACCGCCGAGGACATTGTAAGGGCGGGGCGGGAAGTGGTCAAAGTCAAACGTGAAACGTGAAACGTAACCGTAATGCGTGTTGCGTATTGCGTGGCACTGACGGAATACGGAACACGAAACACGGACCACGAAACACGAAACACGGAACACGCTGGAGATGTGGAAGATGCTACATCAAGCGCTATCAGAGCTAGAAGCCAAGGGGACACCCATTCGCGTCGGCGTCAGCGGGGCCGGTTGGATCGGCAGTGGGTTCGTTGCCCAGGTGGCGCACGTGCCGGGGATGGAAGTAGTGCTGCTGGCCGACGCCGACACGCAGGCAGCGTGGGAAGCATTCCTCGCCACTGGCGTGGATCGGGGGAGAATCGTGGAAGCGAACGCGCCGGGGCCAGCGATGGATGCCCTGCGCGCGGGCAAGCGGGTGGTCACCGCGTCCTACGCATTGGCGGCACAGTTGGAGGGGGTGGACATCGTCGCCGACGTCACGCCGTCGCCGGCCACCGGCGCCGAAACGGCCTATGCTTGCATCCAGCATGGCAAGAACGTGGTGATGGTCAACATCGAGGCCGACGTGACGGTGGGGCGCATCCTGAAGAAACTGGCACACGAGGCGGGTGTGCTCTACACCGTCTCCTCCGGCGACGAGCCCGGGTGTCTCGCGGAACTGTACGATTACGTGACCGCGCTGGGGATGGAGCCTATCGTCATCGGCAAGGGCAAGAACAACCCGCTCGACCACACGGCGACGCCCGACGTGGTGGCCGAGTCGGCCCGCAAGGCCAACAAAGACCCGTTCCAGGTGGCCTCTTATGTGGATGGCACCAAGACCATGTTCGAGATGACCTGCGCGGCCAACGCCACTGGCTGCCGGCCGATGCAGCGCGGGATGGTCGGCCCGCAGGCGACGCTGGAGACGGTCTCCGACATCTTTGCGCTCAAGGAAGACGGCGGCATCACTCCATTTCCCGGCGCAGTGGATTTTGTGCAGGGGGCGGCGATGTCGGGCGGGGTGTTTGTCACTGTGTGCATCCAGGATGGGCGCATCAGTGACGACTTGCACTACCTCAAAGTGGCTGGCGACACGAAGCGCGGCGGCAAGTACTTTACCTTCTTCCGGCCCTATCACCTATGGTTCCTGGAAGCGCCGATCTCGGTGGCGCGCGCCGCGCTCTACAAAGAGGTGTGGCTGGCGCCGCAGGATCGCCCCGTGGCCGAGGTGATGACGGTCGCCAAGCGGGCGCTCAAGCCGGGCGACCGGCTGGACGATTTTGGCGGCTACACCTTCTACGGCGTGATGGAGCGCGCCGAGGAGGCGCGGGCGTTGAACGCGCTGCCCGTCGGGTTGGCCCCAGGGGCAGAGGTGGTGAGACGTGTGTCTTTGGGCAGCGTCATCACGTGGGATGACGTGAAACTGGACGAAGACAGTCTGGTGGTCCGGTTGCGGCGCCAGCAGGACGTGCTGTGAATGCCTGAACACGAATGCGCGGGCGGAATCCATTTCACTAAGAAGACAGTGGCCGTGGTTGAGAACGACTACGGCGGTTACCCGATGAACACGTTTCACGTGGTCGGCGACGTGAGCGGCGATGGCCTGCCCGACGTCGTGGTCTCCGGCAGGCAGGGGTGCATGGTCTGGCTGGAGAACCGGGGCCCGGATCAGCCCTGGGTGGAACACCTGATTGACGGCGACGTGAGCGACATCGAGTGCGGCGGTTCGCTGGTGGACCTCACTGGCAACGGCTATCTTGATGTGATTGTGGGGAGCGGCGGCGGGGGGGATGAGATATGGTGGTGGGAAAATCCTGGCCCCAGAGGTGGCGCGTGGGTCAAGCGTACCATCCTCGAGACCGGAAACACGCAGTTTCACGACACGCTCATCGGCGATGCGTTGAGCGATGGCTGCCCGGCGTTGCTCTTTACCAACCAGCATGCGCCGGACAAGTCCGGCACGGTCGTCTATTACATCCCGCTGCCTCAAGACCCCCGCGTGACACCGTGGCCGGGCGCGCAGGTCATCGCCACGGGTCTGCAAGAGGAATTGGCCGGGCCGGACGGCCGCGTGCTCAAGATGCAGCCGGAGGAAGGCATCGCCATCGGTGACGTGGACGGCGACGGCAAGAACGAGGTGGTCTGCGGCACGCATTGGTTCAAGCACGACGGCGTCTCCTGGAAGGGCCACAAGTTCGCCCGGGGCTACGTCACGGCCAAGATCGCCATCGCCGACCTTGATGGCGACAGGCGGAACGAGATCCTGCTGGCCGAAGGCGACCCCTGCATCTATGGCAAGACGCAGGGCGGCAAGGTCGCCTGGTTCAAGCCGGGCGAGGACATCGCGGCGCTGTGGGAAGAGCACGTCCTGGAGGATTTTCTCCTGGACGCGCACACCCTGGCCGTGGGCGACCTGACGGGCAACGGCGTGCCCGACGTCGTCGTAGGCGAGATTGGCGTCGCCAGCCCCGAGCGGGGCTATGCGCTGCGCCCGCCGCGCATCCTGGTATTCGAGAATGGGGGGCAGGCCAACTTTACGCGCCACGTGATGGATGACGGCACGGGCATCCACGATGGCGTATTGGCCGACGTGCGCGGCATAGGGCGGCTCGACATGGTGGGCAAGCCACTCCATGGGCCTGAGCGGTGGCACGTGCACGTGTTCTACAACGATTGCGAATGGAAACAGTGAAACAGGAGGGATCATGAACAAGACGACGTTGGCCATGATCGTGGGCACGCGCGATTTCTTCCCCGCCGAACCGGTGCTATTGGCGCGCCGGAAGGTGCTGGCATTGCTGGCCGATATGGGCGTAGACGTGGTGCTCCTCGACGAGCACGCCACCAACATGGGCGCGGTCGAAACGTGGGCTGACTCGAACAAGTGCGCCGCCCTGTTCCGCCAGAACCGCGAACGCATTGACGGCATCCTGGTGGTCTTGCCCGTCTTCGGCCCGGAGCGTGGCATCGCCGACGCCATCCGGCTGGCGGAGCTCCGGGTGCCGGTGCTCGTGCAGGCCTACCCCGACGAGCCGGACCAACTGGACTTGAGGCGACGCGGAGACGCCTTCTGCGGCAAGATTTCGGTGTGCAACAACCTGTACCAGTACGGTATCCCCTTCTCGGTGACGGACGAACACACCGTCTACCCCGATAGTGACAGTTTCCAGGCCGACCTGCGGAAATTCGTGGGCGTGTGCCGCGTGGTGCGCGGGCTGAAAAAGGCGCGCCTGGGGGCGGTTGGCGCGCGCCCGGCCATCTTTAACACCGTGCGCTACAGCGAGAAACTGCTAGAGGCCGCCGGCATTGCCGTCACGACCGTTGACCTGTCTGAAATCTTTGGCGCAGCCGGGAAACTGGCTGACCCAGATCAGCGGGTGCAGGAGCGCGTGGAGGCCATCCGCGCCTACGTCAACACCGCCAACGTCCCCCTGCAGGCGCTGGTCAAGATGGCGAAATTGGGCGTCGTGCTCGACGATTGGGTGGCGGCCAACGAAGTGGACGCGGTCGCGTTCCAGTGCTGGACTTCGATCCAGCAGTATTATGGGGTGAACGGCTGCACGCTGATGAGCATGATGAGCGAGCGGTTGATGCCCAGCGCGTGTGAGGTAGACGTGATGGGCGTACTGGCGATGGTTGCGCTGCAACTGGCCTCCGGTAAGCCGAGCGCGCTAGTGGATTGGAACAACAACTATGCCTTCGACTCGGACAAGTGCGTCCTTTTCCACTGAGGGAACTGGGCCAGGAGTTTCCTGGCACAGGCCGAGATGGCCAATGCGGAGATTCTGGCGACTGTGCTCGGCACCGAGAACACGTATGGTACCATCGCCGGGCAGGCCGCGCCCGGGCCGGTCACCTTCGCGCGCATCACCACCGACGACCGGCGCGGCGCGATCCGCACCTACGTGGGCGAAGGGCGCATCACCGGCGACCCGCTGGATACCTTCGGCTGCCGGGCAGTGCTGGAGGTGCCGCGGCTGAAGGAACTGCTGCGCCACATCTGCAAGAACGGCTTCGAGCACCACGCGGCGATGAACGGTTCCCAGACGGCTGGCGTCCTGGCGGAGGCATTCGAGACGTACCTGGGCTGGGAAGTCTACCATCACCACTAGAAACAGAAGATTCTTCGTCGCTTCGCTCCTCAGAATGACATTAAGGAGGTCTGTCATGCGTATCGGGGTATTCACAGTGCTGTTCCAGAACCTGCCGTTCGAGCAGGCATTGGACAAAATCGCAGGTATGGGCATCCAGGCCGTCGAGATCGGCACAGGTGGCTACCCGGGCAGCCACCACTGCCCGGTGGATGAGTTGCTCGCCAGCCAGGAGAAACGCCAGGCGTACCTGAAGGCCATCACCTCACGTGGTCTGATCCTCAGTGCCTTCAGTTGCCACTACGAACCGTTGCACCCCGACCGGAAACTGGCGCAGGATTCGGACGAGGTTTTTCGCAAGTCGGTTCGCCTGGCCCAGTTGCTGCAAGTGCCGGTGGTCAACGTCCTCTCCAGCACTCCCGGCGGTGCGCCCGGGGACAAGATGCCCAACTGGGTCACCTGTCCCTGGCCCCCGCACTTCCTGGAGATCCTGGACTACCAATGGAACCAGGTCGCCATCCCCTACTGGAAAGGGGCGGCCGAGTTTGCCCAGGAGCACGGGGTCAAGATCGGGGTGGAGATGCATCCCGGGCAGTTGGTTTACAACGTCGAGACCATGCTGCGGCTGCGCGAGGCGTGCGGGCCCGCCCTGGGCTGCAACTTCGATCCCAGCCACCTGTTCTGGAACGGCGTGGACCCCGTGGCGGCCATCCGCAAGTTGGGAGATGCGATCGTGCACGTGCACGGTAAGGACGTCTACGTGGATCACCTGAACGTCTCCGTCAACGGCTGCAATGACCACAAGCCCTACGACCGCTTCGCCGGGCGCTCGTGGACCTTCCGTTCCATCGGCTACGGCCACGACGCCAAGACCTGGAAGGATATCATGAGCGCCTTCCGGCTGATCGGCTACGACTACGTCGTGTCCATCGAGCACGAGGACGCGCTGATGTCCACCGACGAGGGGTTGGCCAAGGCTGTCGCATTGTTGAAGGAAGCGGTCATCGTGGAGAAGCCAGGCGAGATGTTCTGGGCGTGAGGTTTGGAGCGACGAAAGGAGGTGATGCGTTGGGCAGAGTATAGGAGTGGTGAATGACCGGCTGTGTTATGTCCACCAGTTTCAGAACCATCTAGGAACGAAAAAAGAAGGAGATCAAGCTATGTTAGGTAAAAAACGCCTAGTGTGGGCAGCCATCGCTGTCCTGATGATTGCGGTCTTGGTCCTGGCAGCCTGCAAGCCCAGAGGGACTGGCGCGAAGCCGGAACTCTCGATCACGTGGTTTGCATGGCCGCCGTGCGACGCCCTGGCTAAGCTGGTCGCCGAGTACCCCGACGCCACCGTCAAGGTCAACTGCGTCCCCTATGAACAGTGGCACGACTCGATCTTTACCGATTTCGCTTCCAAGGGCGGGGTGGACCTGCCCATCGTGGATAGCCAGTGGACGGGCGAGGCAGTAACCGGTGGGCACCTGTTGGAACTGACCAACTTCCTCAAGCAAGACACCAACTTCAATGACTGGGTGCCCTCGGCCCTGCAGGCTTACGGCGAGTACCCCATCGGCAGCGGGCATTACTACGGGGCGCCCATCATGGCGGACGTCCAGGTGCTGATTTACAACAAGAACATCCTGAGCGAGTACAACATTGCCCCCGCCAGCCTCACCACCTGGGATGCGCTGCTGCAGGCGGCTCAGACCATCAAGGCCGGCGACAAGTACGACGGCTTCGTCTGGTTCTGGATCGGCAGCGGCGATCAGATCCAGTCCGCCTGGAACGAACTGGCGTGGTCGTGGGGTGGTGAGCTGTGGGATCCCCAGACCTACAAGTTCGAAGGCGTCGTCAACAGCCCGCAGAACGTCGCGGCGCTAGAGTTTGCACGCAACCTGTACCTGGCCGGTCCCGAGGGCGCGGGCAACTTTTCCTACGGCGAAGTCACCACGGCGATGTGCGACGGCACGACCGCCATGACGGCCATCTGGGTCGGCGTGGCTGCCGGCTGGACCGACCCGGCGAGCTGCAAAGAGTTCCCCAATATGGGCTTCATGGTGCCGCCGGCCGGCCCAGTGCAGCACATCCTGCAACTGGGCGGCATGGGCATGAACGTCAGCGCCTACACCAAGAACAAGGATGCGGCGCTGGCCTTCCTCAAGTGGCTCATGTCCGAAGAGACCCAACTGAAGTGGGTGCAGGCGGGCGGCTACAGCGCCCTCCAGTCGGTGCTGGCTTCCGACACGTTCAAGAACGCCGCACCCTTCAACGTTGCCTTCGCCGGGGCCTACCCGCTGGTCAGGGATTTCTACAACCTGCCTGAATACTACGGCCTGATGACCAAGGAGGGCGAGTACCTGAACCTGGCCGTCACCGGGCAGATGAGTGCCCAGGAAGCCTTGGACAAAATGGCCACCGACCAGCAGGCGATCATTGATCAGGCATATCCCAACGGGCCGCCGCAGTAGTGACCTGTGACACGTAGCACGTAGAGGCAAGATGTCGAGGGGGGCGGATGGCGCACGACTCCCTCCGCCCCCGGACCTGTCTTGACAGGAGGTCGTGGTGTCTGTACAACCGGTCGAATCCGTCATCCCAGAGAGGGCCGAGGTGCGTCCCCGGTTCGCTTGGTTAAGCGAGCGGGCGTTGATGCACCTGTTCCTGTGGCCTACGCTTTTATTGCTCTTGTTTATCACCGTCTTCCCACTGATCTGGTCGCTCTGCCTGAGCTTCACAGAGTATTCCGTGGTCCACGATTCCAGTTGGACTGCTGCCCGCTGGGTGGGCCTCGGCAACTATAGCCGCTTGCTCGCCGATGCCGAGTTCTGGACGCGCTTCCAGATCTCCGCTTCCTTCGTTGTCCCTACCGTGCTGGTCGAATTCCTGCTGGGGTTCGGCATCGCGCTGCTGCTGCACCGGCTGACGTATGGACGGGGGTTTCTTTCCACGATCATCCTCATCCCCATGATGCTGGCGCCGGTGGTAGTGGCCCTGTTCTGGCGTTTCATGCTCCAGGGCGATATCGGCATCGTCAATTACTTCATCCGGGATGTGCTGGGGTTCGCGGCCGTCCCGTGGCTGACCGAGCGCAATTGGGCCATCGTCTCGATGATCCTGGTGGACACCTGGCAGTGGACGCCGTTCATGATGCTGATCTCGCTGGCGGGCTTGAGCGCGGTGCCCAAATACCTGTACGAGGCGGCGGATGTGGACCGGGCGTCGGGCTGGTTCAAATTCCGCCACATCACCCTGCCGCTGGTGACGCCGCTGTTGCTGATCGGGATGCTCTTCCGCCTGATGGATACTTATAAATTGTTCGAACTGGCTTTCGTGCTGACGGGCGGCGGGCCCGGCGACTATACCAAAGTGCTGCCGCTCTATCTCTACCGCATGGCCTTCGGCGACTTTAACACGGGCCGCGCCTCCGCAGTCGGCTATATCATGCTGATCGTCATCATCGCCCTGGCGAATCTCCTGATCCGGCTGCTGAACCAGATGAAGGCGGAGGAGCGATGAACAATCCATCACAGTTCAAGGCAAGTTCTGTTGCGGGCCGAATCGTCTTCTGGCTGTTGATCGCCCTGACACTGTTCTTCTTCCTGTTCCCCCTCTACTGGATGTTCCTCTCGTCCATCAAGCAGCCAGGCGACGTGACCTCGTTGCCGCCGCGCTTCATTCCCTTTGTCCAGTTCAAGCCGACGCTGGCTAACTATGCCGCGGTGCTTTCGACGAGCGCGATGGGCTCCCGTCAGAACACCTTCCCGTGGGCGCTGCTCAACAGCGTCCTGGTTGGCGGCACGGCGACGGTCGTGGCGGTGATACTGGGTACCTTGACGGCGTATGCCTTCTCCCGCTTCCGCGTCAAGGGCGAAAGCGACCTGCTGTTCTTCATCCTCAGCACCCGCATGTTGCCCCCGGTGGTGGTGTTGGTCCCCATCTTCCTGATGTTCACCAACCTGGGGCTTCCCAACACCTTCGCCGGCATCACCCTGCTCTACATCATCTCCGGCCTGCCGTTCGTGGTGTGGATGATGAAAGGCTTCTTCGACGAGATCCCGCGCGAGTACGAGGACGCCGCGATGGTGGACGGCTACTCACGCCTGGAGGCCGTGTGGAAAATCGTCTTCCCCGAAGCGTTCCCGGCCATGCTGGCGACGGCGGTGTTCGTGCTGATCACGGCCTGGAACGAGTTTGTCTTCGTGACGCTGCTCAACAAGCAGTCGTGGGGCACGGTGCCGCCCTTCCTGTACCAGATCATCGGCTACGGGCGGACGGAATGGTCGCGCATGGCGGCGGCGGCCATCATCTACATCACGCCCATCGTGGTGTTCACCTTCGTGGTGCGCAATCACCTGCTGCGCGGGGTGACGTTCGGTGCAGTGAGGCGCTAATGGCAGAGATCCGCATCCAAAACCTGGTCAAGGTGTTTCCCGGCGGCACGCGCGCGGTGGACGGCGTGAGCATCCACGTCGCCGACGGCGAGTTCCTGGTGCTGCTCGGCCCTTCCGGCTGCGGCAAGACGACGACGCTGCGCTGCGTGGCCGGGCTGGAGCGCCAGACGCGCGGCGACATTCACATCGGCGACCGGCTGGTCAATGCCCTGCCGCCCGCCGACCGCGACATCGCCTTCGTCTTCCAATTCTACGCCCTTTACCCTCACCTCTCTGCCTACGATAACATCGCCTTCCCGCTGAAAGCGGCGCAACTGCCCAAATCCGAAGTGGATCAGCGCGTGCATCACGTCGCAGAGATGCTCAAGATCAACCATCTGTTGAACCGCAGGCCCAAGCGCCTCTCCTCCGGCGAGCAGCAGCGGGTGGCGCTGGGACGCGCCATCGTCCGCCGCCCGCAGGTTTTCTTGCTGGACGAGCCGCTCACCAACATGGACTCGTCGCTGCGGGCCGACATGCGCGTGGAACTCAAGCACCTGCAGCAAGAACTGGGCACCACCACGCTCTACGTGACCCACGACCAGACCGAGGCGATGGCGCTGGGGCACAAGATCGCGGTGATGGACGCCGGCAAGTTGCAGCAGGTGGGCGCGCCGCTGGAAGTCTACAACCATCCCGCCACGCTCTTCGTCGCCGGGTTCATTGGCTCGCCGCCGATGAACTTGCTCGACGTTACCCTGGCCGCAGGCCCCGCCCTGGTCGATCCCGACGGCGCGTTCCGCCTGCCGGTGGACGCCGCGCTTGCCGAAAAGTGGCCGACGTTGGTGCCGCTCAAGTTGGGAGTGCGCTCCGAAGACCTGCACATCGCCGCCGACCCAAGTGCGGGTGACATGCCCGCCGAGGTCTACGTGGTCGAACCCCTGGGTGACGAGACGATCTACAGCCTGCGCTTCGCCGGCAGCCACGTGATGCTGGCGAAGGCGCCTCCCGCCCTCGACCTGAAAGTTGGCGACAAGGTGGGGGTGAGTTTCGACCGGTCACGCCTGCACGTCTTTGACGTGCAGACCGGCAAGGCGCTGAGGTGACCATGGCCCAATTGGAAATCGAGAACCTGACGAAGCGGTTCGGCTCCGTTATAGCGGTCAACGATCTGACGTTGGACGTTGCCGACGGGGAGTTCGTGGTGCTGCTCGGTCCGAACGGGGCCGGCAAGACGACGACGTTGCGCTGCGTCGCCGGGCTCGAAAAGCCCGACGCAGGGCACGTCAAGATGGAAGGCCAGTGGGTGGATAGAGCGTCTCCGGCAGAGCGCAACGTGGCCTTTGTGTTCCAGAACTATGCGCTCTACCCGCGCAAGACCGTCTTCCAGAACATCGCCTTTCCGTTGGAGGCGCGCGGGTGCTCCAAGGACGAGATCCGCCGGCGTGTCCACCAGGTGACCGACTTGTTGCACATCACGCGCTTGCTCGAACGGCGGCCCTCGCAGCTCTCCGGCGGCGAGCAGCAGCGCGTGGCCTTGGGGCGGGCGCTGGTGCGCCAAGCCCGCATCTACTTGATGGACGAGCCGCTGACCAACCTGGATTTCAAGCTGCGGGTCGAGATGCGTGGCGAGTTCAAGCGGTTGCACGACGAGTTCCGAACCACGCTCCTGTACGTGACCAATGACCAGACCGAGGCGATGGCGCTGGCCGACCGGATCGCCGTGCTGAACCGCGGCTGCTTGCAGCAGGTCGGCTCGCCGCGCGAGGTGTACGACCATCCGGTCAACCTCTTCGTCGCCGGGTTCATCGGCTTTCCGCGCATGAATTTCCTCGACTGCGCGCTATCCACCGACGGCGCGGCGCGACTTGGTGCGCCGGATGGCACCTGGGCCATCCCGGCACCCGACCGCGTGCGCGACGCGGTGCGCCGGGGCGAGTGCGAACGGGTGATTCTCGGCATCCGCCCGGAGGACCTGGTGCTGGCATTGCAGGAGAAACCGGGCAGCCTGGCAGGCAGAGTCTTTGTCACCGAGCCGCTGGGCGACCGGACGATCGTGGACGTGCAGGTGGGCGACAGGATCGTCAAAGTGAAAGCGTCCGCCGACACCGAGCTCGGCGCGGGGCAGGCCGTGTGGCTCGTCCCCGACCTGAACCGGCTGCACGTGTTCGACCCGCAGACGGAGCAGGCGCTCTGACGAGGAGGGATGGGGGAAATGAGCGAGCGTCTTTATTCGATCCTGACCCGGTGCATCATTGCGGGAATGTTTATCGGGATTCTGGGGATGATCCAGCCGCTGACCGTCCTCCTGTTCAAGGCCGGATTCCTGATTCTCTTCTACTCGACGCTGGCATACATCGTGCTTTCGCACGTGACGCCACGCCGTCAAGAATCTCCTACCGATGTTGAGCGGTCGGAGGCATAGCTCGCGCTCGAGCGTGCCGTCTCCCAACGAACGAGGTGAGATTTCCTGGATGCAAATCATTGGAGGATGTGTCATGCTCACGGTTCACAGCGCAGACTCACTTTACAACTCGCCGTTGATCGGCAACGGCAAGATCGTCACGATGGTTGGCCCCATGGGCTATCACAGCGGCTTTTGCTCGGAAGAGGAGGCCGTCAACCGCACATTCTTCTGGACTGGGAACAGACGCTGGGCTACGACCACGGCGCGGTGGTTTCGACCCTTAACCACGGCTCTATCCGCGAGCAGACACGCATGTGGCTTTGGCGCGCCAGCTATACGCCAGGGGGGGAACGCGCAAATCGAATAGGGTAGCCTAGCACCCTCGGACTGCCAGGCCGGCGCATGGCGCCGAATCCATCTGTGAAAGGAGTAAGAATGTCTCGTAACCATGCCCCAGGGGGGGAACGTGCAAATCGAATAGGGTAGCCTAGCACCCTCGGACTGCGAGGCCGGCGCATCGCGCCGAATCCATCTGTGAAAGGAGTAAGAATGTCTCGTAACCATGCCCCAGGGGGGGAACGTGCAAATCGAATAGGGTAGCCTAGCACCCTCGGACTGCGAGGCCGGCGCATCGCGCCGAATCTATCTATGAAAGGAGTAGAAATGTCTCGCAAACTTGGGCCTATAGCACTTGTGTTTGTGTTGGGTTGCCTGGTCGCGTCGTTGTCAATCGGGCTGCTCGGACAGGGTACTTCAGTCTCCGCAGCGGCCATTACATGGGAACACCTGTCAACCCAGACGGGAGATCTACCTGCGTCGGGTATCGGCAGCCAGGTGGGGACCCTGATTCTGGATATCGACCAAGATGGCTACAATGACTTTGTGATTTCGGCGTACGGGGCCATGGTGTGGTATCGCTTCAATCCGGCTACCCGGAGTTGGACCAAGTACGCCCTCGAAAACAGCATAAACAAGATCGAAGCCGGCGGCGATTTCTACGACATTGACGGCGACGGCGACCTGGACATTGCTCAGGGCTCCCAGGGCGGCGGCTATATCTGGTGGTGGGAGAATCCCTACCCAAATTATGATGTCAGCACGCCCTGGGCCCGTTACACGGCGCTCTCGGTTGGCACGACACACCACGACCAGATCTTTGGCGACTTTGACAGCGACGGCAAGGCGGAACTGGCTTTCTATTCGGAGGGCATGATCCTGGCCGAGATACCCGCCAATCCGAAAGGGACCTGGTCCTACACCAACATTGGCGCATCCGGCACGGAAGGCCTGGCCAAAGGCGACATTGACCGCGACGGCAAGGTGGACCTGGTCGGCGGCGGGCGCTGGTACAAGCACACCGGCGGCAGCAGCTACACGGTTAATAACATTGACACCTCGTACGGTAACTCGCGCTCGGCGGTGGGAGATCTGATCGAGGGCGGCTGGCTAGAGGTCGTTATCGGCTCCGGCGACACGATAGGCCCGCTGAATCTTTACCAATGGAACGGGTCAACGTGGGTCAAGACAACCCTGATCGCGTCGGTCAACCACGGGCACTCCTTGCAGGTGGGCGATATCAACGGCGATGGCCACCAGGACATTTTCACGGCCGAGATGTACAACCCGGGGGCAGGGAGCAACTGCAAGTCTTACATCCTCTATGGGGATGGAAACGGCAACTTTACGACCGAGGTTCTCAGCACGGGCATCGGCAACCACGAGTCGAAAATCGGCGACCTGGACGGTGACGGCGACATTGACATCCTGGGCAAGGACTTTCAGCAGGAAAAGCGGATTGACCTGTGGTTAAACAACGGCACCGGCCCGAGGACAATACCGTTGGATCATTGGACCTACAAGCAAGTCACCAACAGCCACCAGCGGGTGTTTGGACTGGCGCTGGGGGACGTGACCGGCGACGGACTGGGAGACATCGTTTCCGGGCGGTATCTGTACCGGAATCCCGGCGGTGATATGACGGGAGCCTGGACGCAGATCGATCTCGGCACGCCGGATGCCCAGTTTGTCGTGAACGTGGACGGTGATAGTCTGCCGGACATTATCGCCGTTACGAACAACAACCTGCTGTGGTTGGAGGCAACGACCTCTACAGGGACTTCGTGGACTTCAAGGGTCGTCGGCAGCAATGCCGGGAACAACCATTCCATCAGCGTGCAAGCCAAGCGGTTGGGGCAGGTTATTCCTGGGGGCAACCCGGAGATCGTCCTCGGCGACTCGGAGAGTTACGGCATAAAATACTTCCAGATACCGTCATCCAATCCTGAAGCAGGGAACTGGCCTCAGACCTTGGTCTCAAACTCTACAGCCGGTGATGGGCTGGGAGTCGGGGACATTGATCAAGACGGGCAGGTTGATGTGGTAGCATCGAATTCGAGTGGTGTCGTGTGGTACAAGAATCCCGGGAATGGTGCCGCGAATTGGCAGGGATATACGATTGGCGCTGCAATGCCGAATGGCGCCCCCGATACCATAGATGTGGCCGATGTAACAGGCGACGGTCGCCTGGATATCATCGTCGCCGATGAGGGCGGCGGCGGCCAGCTTTATTGGTTCGAACAGCCGTCGAATCCTCAAAGCACAAACTGGACAAGGAGGCTCATCTACAACCCAGGCATCTATATCACCTGTTTCAGCGTCGCCGACATGGATAATGACGGCGACCTGGACATCGTTTCTGGCGCACATAAAGGCTCACCGTTGGAAACGATTGTGTGGGAGAACGACGGGCATGGCAATTTCACCAAGCATCTGATTGATACGGGGAAAGAGAGCCACCTGGGCGCCAAGTTGGGGGACCTCGACGGTGATGGAGACCTGGATCTCGTGAGTATTGCCTGGGATGCTTACCAGTACATTCACCTGTGGCGCAACGACAACGGCGGCGGGTCTCCTCTGCCCACCAGCACGCCCGCGCCGCCGACAAACACGCCTGGCCCCACGCCGACGCCGGGGCCTTTCCCGACGAACGGGCTGAAGTTGTGGTTGCGGTCCGATACCGGCGTGACGCTGAACGGTTCGACGGTGTCTCAATGGGCCGACCAGTCGGGGAGCGGGACGAACGCCAGCCAGGCCACTTCTGGCAACCAGCCGGTGTTGGTGGCCAACGCCCTCAACGGCAAGCCAGCGCTGCGCTTCGACGGGTCGAACGACTATATGACCTTCAATCTGCCGATCAATGGGTTGACGGGGATGACGGTCTTCCTGGTGAGCGCGAACCGGGCCAGCCAGACGGCGGGTTCCTCCCAGGCGGAGTATGCCGCCATCTTCTGGAACGAGACGACCTCCTGGGGCACGGTGTATCTCAGTCCCTTCCAGAGCCAGGTGGCCTGGCGGTTTGGCACGACGCAGACGAACAACCGGCAGATTTACACTCGGCCTTCGTCGGTGGGGTCTAACTACACCCTGACGGCGATGAAGCACGATGGTCCGGCCGGGACGGACAGGTTGTACGTCAACGGGGTACAGGTCCAGTCGGCAACGGGCAAGTTATCCGCCCTGGCGGGGCACCAGGACACGGGCAACCTGGGGCGGGGCTACAACAACAACACCTACTTTGACGGCGACATCGTGGAGGTGTTGGTCTACAACCGGGCGCTGTCCGATGCCGAACGACAGAGCGTCGAGCAGTACCTGAACGACAGTTACTTTGGCACTCCTGCGCCGACCAACACACCGGCGCCGCCGACCAACACGCCGGTACCGCCAACCAACACGCCTGTACCACCAACCAATACGCCGGTACCGCCAACCAACACGCCTGTACCGCCGACACCGACGCCGGGGCCTTTCCCAACGAACGGGCTGAAGTTGTGGTTGCGGTCCGATACCGGCGTGACGCTGAACGGTTCGACGGTGTCTCAATGGGCCGACCAGTCGGGGAGCGGGACGAACGCCAGCCAGGCCACTTCTGGCAACCAGCCGGTGTTGGTGGCCAACGCGCTCAACGGCAAGCCGGCGCTGCGCTTCGACGGGTCGAACGACTATATGACCTTCAATCTGCCGATCAATGGGTTGACGGGGATGACGGTCTTCCTGGTGAGCGCGAACCGGGCCAGCCAGACGGCGGGTTCCTCCCAGGCGGAGTATGCCGCCATCTTCTGGAACGAGACGACCTCCTGGGGGACGGTGTACCTGAGTCCTTTCCAGAGCCAGGTGGCCTGGCGGTTTGGCACCACGCAGGTGAACAACCGGCAGATCTACACGCGGCCTTCGTCGGTGGGTTCCGGCTACACGCGGACGACGATGAGGCACGATGGCCCGGCAGGGACAGACACGCTGTATGTGAATGGGGTGCAAGTTCAGTCAGCGACGGGCAAGTTATCCAGCCTGACGGGGCACCAGGACACGGGCAACCTGGGGCGGGGCTACAACAACAACACCTACTTTAACGGCGACGTCGTGGAGGTGTTGGTCTACAACCGGGCGCTGTCCGACTCCGAACGACAGAGCGTCGAGCAGTACCTGGACGGCAAGTACAACCTGCCATAAGGATTACTACACCAGGCCGTAGGGTTTTCGGGCAAACGGGACGTCCGCGCGGGGTTTCTCTGTGCGGGCGTCCCAAGGCGACTTTCGGGTCGGAGATGTTAACTGGAGTTTGGAGAAGTACGCAGCAAAAAACGACTGGGAACTCTTGATACTGGATGCTGATCCCGGTACGTCAGCGCTGGGTTGCCTGACCGTGGGCGACCTGGACGGCGACGGAAACGTCGAGATCATCACCGGCGGAGACAAGGGCGCCATCCTGTGGTACCGCCCGGCGGCCCCTTCTCCGGCCCCTGGGTGCAGCAGCCCCTGGCTCCCGGCTTCCGCGAGATGTGCCGCGCGGCCCTGCTCGACGTCACCGGCAACTGCCGCCTCGACGTGGTGCTGGCGGAATCGGAGTACCCCGATGGGCCGATGGCCTGGTTCGAGTCCACGCCCTCGGGCTGGGTCGAGCATCCGCTGGAGTGCTCGTTGGACTATGCGCACTCGCTGTGCGCCTGGCGCGATATGGCGATCGGTGAGGCGCGCGTCCTCGCCGGCGAGATGGCGCAGGGCGGCTGGGGCCCCGCGATGAACTGGAACGCGCGCCTGCTCCTATTTACGTCCGCCGACGGAGCGGGCGCTGATATGAGCCAGGTATAGAAGTGATGACCATGAATGAACGGCTCCATTCGTTGCTAACCCAGGGCGTCATCGCAGGCATGTTTATCGGCATCTTGGGGATGATCCAGCCGTGGTCTCTTTCTCTTTTCAAACCCGGTTTTCTCCTGTTGCTGTATTCCACCCTGGGCTACATAGTCGTTTCGCATATCACGCCACGGCGAGAGGGAAGGGTGGGCGCGCAGGTTCGCTGAGGTAGATGCCTGGTGGCGCCGGCGAACACAAGGGAGGTGATGGTTATGGTTTCGAGTGAGCTATTGCCCAGAGAGCGACAGGTGGATGCTGTACAACAGGACCTGGGCTTTCGCGAGAACTTGGCCGACTTGCAGGAGGCATCACTTGGCATCATCGCCCTGTTTGCCGGGGCGATTGCGTATCTGTGGTTCATGTGGGTGGTGTGGCCGCTGGTCAGCAGGCTGCGTCCCTCCAGTGCCTGGATTGGCGTGGGGCTGCTTGTCCTGAGCGCATGCCTCAGCCACGCGCTGAGAAAGCGGCATCTACGTCTCGCCGCGCACCTGCTCGTGTGGTCCATCCTGGGGGCTGTCGTCTGCGCGATGCTCACCTTTCCGTCTCCGGCAGCCGTCTACCTGTTCATCTTGCCCGTCGTCTTCGCCGGCGTGCTCCTCAGCGCGTCCCATTTCTTCCTGGTGGCGGTTGGGGCTATTGTGCTGGCACTGAGCGTGGGTTCCTGGCGGCTGGGAGTACCCGTCTTCTCTGTAGACGTGGCACTTCCCGCTTGTGTGATCGCGCTGGTCACGGTCGCCTCGTGGCTCTCCGCCCGCAATCTGCACGTCGCGCTGGAGTGGGTCTGGAGCGGGTACGAGCGCGCTCGCCGCAACGAGGAGATCGCCCGTGAGCGGGCAGGGGAGTTGCAGCGGGCGCTGAAAGCGCTGGACGAGGCCACCCACAGGTTGGAGCGCATCAACTACATGCTGGCCCTGGCCCGTGACCAGGCGGAGGAAGCCCGCCGGCTCAAGCAGCAGTTCGCCCAGACCATCAGCCACGAGTTGCGCACCCCCCTCAACCTGATTGTGGGCTTCACCGAATTGATGACTCAATCCCCCGAGCACTATGAGGAACGCCTCCCCCCTCTTTATCTGCGCGACCTGAGCATCGTCCACCGCAATGCCCGCCACCTGCAAACGTTGGTCAACGACGTGCTGGACCTGGCGCGCATCGAGGCCGTGGAGATGAGCTTGCTTCCCGAAGAAACCGATCCGGCGACGCTGGTGCAGGAGGCGGTCGAGACCGCGCGCAGCCTGGTCGAAGCCCGAGGCCTGGCGCTGCGTCTCAGTGTCGAGCCTGGCCTGCCTCCCCTATGGGTAGATCCCATCCGCATCCGGCAGGTGCTGTTCAACCTGCTCAACAACGCGGCTTGCTTCACCGAGGAGGGCAGCATCACCGTGAGCGTCTGTGGTCAGGAAGGGGCAGGCGTCACCACCGAAAAGCTCCCAGCCCCCGTCCCGGGGGCGTCAGAGGTGATTTTCACCGTGGCGGACACGGGCGCGGGGATCGCGCCTGAGAACATGCTCCGTATCTTTGAGGAATTCCACCAGGCCGACGGAAGCACGCGGCGGCGTCAAGGCGGAGTTGGGCTGGGACTGGCGATCAGCAAGCGATTTGTGGAGCTGCACGGTGGCCGTATCTGGGTGGAAAGCCAGTTGGGCCAGGGGAGCACCTTCCATTTCAGCGTGCCTGTGGGCCGCACCCACGTGGCCCCTGGGCAGCAGCGGCCGGCGGCGCAAGTGGCACGTGCGGCCTCTGCCAGAGGTAGCGAGGAGCCTGTTCTGCTGGCCGTCACGTCCAGCCCGTTGGCAGCAGGGCTGCTGACACGTTACGTGCACGGGTGCCGTACGGCGGTCGTTCCGGATCTCGAGCAGGCGCAGGAGATGGCACGGCGCTTGATGCCGCAGGTAGTGGTGATAGATAGAAGTTGTGAAGAGTTGGAAGCGGTGGAACCAGGAGAGGTTGCCCGGGCGTGGATGCTACCCGATACGCCTTTCCTGGCCTGCCCACTGCCCGGTGAAAGGACGCTACGCCGGCAGTTGGCTGGCGCAAATGTAAACGCCTTCCTGGTCAAACCCGTGTCGCGTCAGAGCCTGTGGGACGTGCTGCGCCGGTTCGGAGAGGGTATAGAGCGGGTGCTGGTCGTTGACGACGATCCTGATTTCGTGCGCTTGCTGACCCGCATGCTCGAGAGTGCGGTCAGGCGCTATCAGGTGATTGGCGCGTACAGTGGGCAGGAGGGGCTGGCGATGGTGCGCCGCCGCCAGCCCGACCTGCTGTTGCTGGACCTGGTCTTGCCCGACATGCACGGATCTCAGGTCGTCGCCCAACTCCGGAGTAAGCAAGCGTGGCGCGATATGCCCATCGTGATTGTTTCGGGGCAGGACGAGGCGGGATTCTCCCGTATGGACGGCCAGGAGGCGCTGGCAGGGAGCGTGGCGATGGCCAGGGCGAAAGGACTGACGGGAGCGGAGGTGGTGCGCTGGGTACAGCACGTGGTAGACGCGACCCTCACGCCTCTTCCAGTGCCTGCAGTGCCGAGAGCAGTTGGAGTTCCGTGACGGGTTTCTTCAGAAAAGCAGTGGCCCCCAGCGAGAGTGCTAGTTCCTTTTGCTTGAGCACGCTGCAGACGATGATGGGGATATGCCGGGTGTCAGGCCGGTTGAGCAGGGCTTGCAGCAGGTCCCACCCGTCCTGCTCGGGCATCATCAGATCCAGGGTGATGGTGTCCGGCTGTAGCCGGATCGCCAGGTCAAGCCCTTCCTGCATGGCCTTCGCCGTGACCACGCGATACTGATGGGGAGCCAGGTAGCGCTGGAAGAGTTCGAGCACGTCTTCGTTGTCATCCACGACCAGCACGGTGCGCTGAGAGTCGGTGGGCAGGTGCATCTCGAAACCGACGATGGACTGCCCAGAGCGGACCAGCAGGATATGGGTGCCGCTCAACGTCGCCATCTCCTCGAATGCCGAGAGCCGTTCCTGGACCTCGGCCTGTTCTGTGGGCAGAACGGCTTCCGGCGGCTCGACGACCAACGACAGGCATACGGTCGCCCCGCTGTGGCCCGTCGTCGCTGCGCCTGCAGGCCGAGCCACCGCGTTCAGACGGATGGTGGCCCCGGCCTCGCGGGTCGCCCGTTCGACCAGGTACCCCAGCATCCCGGCGAGCATCTGCCGTAGCATTTCTTTCTCGACGGAGACGCCGGGCAGCGACTTGGGGAGTGCCAGATGTACCTTGAGCCTGTGTTGATGGAGTCTCTCCTCCAGGAGAGAAAGCACCCCTCGGACGACCTCGCCCGTGGGGGTGTAGCGGTTGGCGTGAGCCAGCCGCGCCGCCTCCAGCCGGAGCAGCTCCAGGTCGCTCAGGGCTGGTTGCTCTTCAGTGGGTGGAGCGGGGGACCCCGGCGCTGGCGGATGGACAGCGTAGCGGTCCCAGAGGACGTCTGCGATGGCCTCCAGGGCCGCGTCGTGTTCGCGGTAGTACTGCCGCCGGCTGACGGCGATCTCGCGGGCCACCATCTGGGGATCCATCCCGTCCACGTAGCGCAGCACCAGAAGACGGTGCCGGCGCCACTCACGCGAGAAAGCGGGCGCCTGGGGGCCTGGGTCGAGTTCCTTGATGGCCTCCAGCAGGAGTTCGTGCAGTTGCCAGGCCTTTTCCTTGCGGCGGATGGAAGTGTCCGGGACCAGGATTTCCGTCAGGACGTGGGTGCGCAGGTAGACCAGGTCATATAGTTGTTGATAGAGATCGGCCACATGACGACCGAACTCGGCTCTGGACAACGCTGATGGCGCTTGTTGCATCGTGCTCTCCATTTTGGCACAAACTGGCACGCTGCGGCACTACAGGGGTAGTTTTCTGCCGCTGGCTCTCTTATAATATCACACATGCTCGTGTGCGCCAAGCGAGGACGAGTCCACGTTGCCTCGGGAAGCAGCTCGGAAGGGAGGTGAGGCTGATACGATGATGACGGGCAAATCAGGTGAAGATTAGTGGAAATGTGGAAAGCGTAGCCTACCTGCTACACAAGATCATATTAGGAGGGAAGCGAGATGAAGGAACGAAGACTGAGTCGTCGTGACTTTCTGCTGCTGTCGGGAGGAGCTGCCGCGGGGACGTTGCTGGCGGCCTGCCAACCGCAAGTGATCGAGAGGACCGTAGAGGTGACCCGCGAGGTCGAGGTCGAGAAGCCGGTGGAGGTGGAAAAGATTGTCGAGGTAACGGCTGTACCGCCGCCTCAGGAGCCTGTCACGATCCGCTTCATCGCCACTGCGCCCGAGCAGTACTATAACATTGATGCCTTCAGCGAGCAGAGTGCGCTGATTGACTGTGAGTTCGAGGACATCGGTGACCGGAGCTTCGAGGCCGTGGTCCTCACCAGCGTAGCTGGTGGAGATCCGCCTGAGTTGGCGTGGGCCTCCGGCAGCAGGCTGTGGCGGTTTGCACAAGCCGGCGCCATCATGGATATCTCGTCACTGATCGAAGCGTCACCACACGCCGAGATGGACCAGATTGCTCCCACGGCCATCGCCCAGTACAACAGCCCAGACTACTTCCCCAAGGGGCAAGTCATGCTGGCGCCCGGCCAATACGGATGGCCCGTGTATGCCACGGCCTTTGTGATGATTTACAATAAGGGCCTCTTCGACGCCGCAGGCGTGGACTATCCCGAGAGAGGCTGGACGTGGGATGACTTCCGGGCGACGCTACAAGCGGTGAACGACCCTGGCAACAACGTGTGGGGCTTTGTGATGCCGTCTGGCATGGACACGGGAACCTTTGTGCATAGCTTGCTGTGGACGGATGGCGGTGACGTGTATGATGCCGATGGGAAGTGCGCGCTGGCCTCCCCGAAGGCGGTCGAGACCCTGCAGTTCTTGCAGGACCTGGTCCTGAAGGACAAGACCGTCATGCTGAGCGGGGCGACGGAAGGGGTGGACTTCCTCGGCGGTAACGTCGCCCTCCAATACTGGGGCATGTGGATTATCGGCTGGTACGACTCCGCGATGGAGAGCCCCTACGGCATCGTCACAGCGCCGAAGAAGACGCAAGACGTCGTCTGGGGTGGTGTTGACGGGTTCGCGTTCCTCACTGGCTCTGCCAACCCATGGGCAGGCTGGGAGCTGGCGAAATGGATGACCAGCTACGAGTATGAGGGCAGCCCTGCTGGACAGAAGGTGCTCAACGACGAGGACCAGGTGGAGGTGATCTCCGTCAACGCCAAGGCGCGGGCGGGAGCGTACGTCAACGCCAATTTCGGTGTGCCGGCGGGAGCGGAGGACTGGTTCCCCGGCTGGCTCTTCGACAACGTTCGCTATGATCCGTGGATCCCCATGGGGCCAGGCTTCGACTACTGGACCGCCTACGATGGAATCTGGGCAGGCGATTCCGTAGAAGATACGTTGGCTCAGATCGCGCAGGGCATAGACAGTCTCAATGAAACTGCCCTAAAGTACGGCTAGGACGCCGTTGGTGCACACGCCCATAGCCGGCGGCACTGCCGCCGGCTACCTTCCTACCCTCCCGCAGGTTGTCATCGCAGATCCTTGAAAGCGGCCAAACCTGCGGGAGGGTGAGCGGCTACCGATGTGCAAAGGAGATAGCGATGATTGTCGCGCAGCAAGCCCGCAAGCCCTGGAGATTGACCTGGCACACCAAGCGCGCCCTGGAGGGCTATCTTTTCGCTCTTCCCTGGATCGTTGGTATCTTTGCGTTCTTTCTCTACCCGATGGGCTATGCGGTCTACATATCGTTCACCGACTGGAGGGTGACTGGGATCTCGCCGTGGGTGGGGTTGGGAAACTACACGCGGCTGTTCCGCGATCCGCTGTTCTTCCATTCGCTGAAACTGACCACCGTCTACACGCTCATCTCCGTGCCGCTGCAATTGGTGGTAGGCTTCCTCATGGCCTATCTCCTGAATCAGAAGATCGCGGGCCTGGGCGTCTTCAGGACGATCTACTACATGCCGTCCCTTCTCTCCGGCCCGGCCATCGCTACCGTCTGGGGATGGCTGTTCAACACCGAGTTCGGCGTGGTGAATTATATTCTCGATCTGTTGGGAGTGCCCAATCACAGCATTCCATGGCTCACGTCCAGAGAATGGATCCTGTACTTTTATATTATCATGGGTTTGTGGACGGTGGGGAATACGGTCGTCCTCTACCTGGCGGGATTGCAGGGTATCCCCAGCGAGTATTACGAGGCGGCCGACGTAGACGGGGCGAATCGCTTCCACAAGCTGGTATACGTGACGCTGCCCCAGATGTCCCCGGTGATCTTTTTCACCTTATTGACGACGATCGTCAGCTCGTTTCAGGTCTTTACCGTGGCCTACGTGGTGAGCAAGGGGACCGGTTCGCCGGCTAACGGCAGCCTTTTCTACTACCTGTATCTGTACCGGATCGGTTTCGGCGGCGGCTACCTGGGATACGCCGCTGCGCTGGCCTGGGTGCTCTTTATCATCCTGGTGATCATCTCGGCTGTGCTGTTCAGGGCGTCGGGGGTTCTGGTCTACTACGAAGCCCGGCGGGAGGAAGGAGGCGCCTAGTGGTATCTCGGTCAAGTTCTGCTCAAGCAGCAGTCAGCAGGCCGGCCTGGTGGCAGCGCAAGAGTGTTCGCGATGGGATTTGGCTGGCTTTCGTGCACCTGTTCCTCATCTTTGTCGCCATGGTGCTGCTCCTGCCTTTCTACTGGCTCGTGACCAGCGCGCTGAAACCGGAACACGACCTGTTCCTATACCCGCCCAAGTGGCTCCCAAACCCGTTAACGCTGGACAACTTTTACAAGGCATTCACGGGCGAGTTGTACGAGGAACACGGCACGGCCGCAGTGATGTTCAGTCCTCCGCTTTACCTGCGCAACACACTCATCATCATCGTAGGGAACGTCATCTTCGGAGTCACGACCTCGGCGCTGGTGGCCTATGCGCTCGCGCGCCTGCGTTTCCCGGGCCGTGACTTGCTGTTCTACACCGTGGTGGGTGCCTTATTCATGCCCGGGGTGGTGCTCATCATCCCGCGCTTTGTGATCTTCAGCAGGCTGCATCTGATCAAGACCTTCTTGCCGCTGATCATACCGGGCTTCTTCGGCTACGCTAACCAGATCTTTTTCCTGCGCCAGTTCTTCCTGACCATCCCACGTGACCTGGAGGATTCGGCGTACGTGGATGGTTGCAGCACGTTTCGCTTCTGGTGGCAGATCATGTTGCCGTTGTGCAAAGCAGCGGTGGCCGTGCAGTTGATCATCACGTTCATGTACCACTGGAACGACTTCCTGGATCCGATGATCTACCTGGGGGTGGGAAGCAAGCTCACCACGCTGCAACTGGCCATAGTTCAAGTCATGGATCCGCGTGCGCTCCAATATGGGGTGTTGATGGCATACTCGGCCATGCTCATCGCACCGTGTCTGTTGGTGTTTTTCCTGTTCCAGCGCCTCCTCATTCAGGGTGTGGTCTTCACCGGGGTTAAGGGATAAGGCCAGGGAGCAGAGGAGGGAGGGAAGGGAGGGGAGGGATGGAAGGGACACGCGGCGGGCCGGCCTGGTGGCAGCGCGGGAGCGTCCGTGAAGGGGTGTGGCTGGGGAGCGTGCACCTGATTCTCATCTTGGTTGCCCTGGTGTTGATGCTGCCCCTATACTGGCTGGTGAAGAGCGCGCTGACGCCTGAGTCGGAAATATTTGTCTATCCGCCCAAGTGGCTCCCCAATCCGGGAACACTGGAGAACTTTCGCCGGGCGTTGACAGGCCGCATGTTTGATGAAGGAATCGGCGGAGGGGTGTTGTTCAACCTCCCGCTGTATCTACGCAACACACTCATCATCATCGTGGCGAACATCGTCTTCGGGGTCACGCTGTCGGCGTTGGTGGCCTATAGCCTGGCGCGGTTGCACTTCCCGGGACGGGACTTGATCTTTTATACTGTCATCGGTGCGTTGTTTCTGCCCAGCGTTGTGCTCATCGTGCCGCGCTTTGTGATCTTTAGCAAGCTGGGCCTGACGAAAACCTTCTTGCCGCTGATCATACCCGGCTTCTTCGGTTACGCCAACCAGATCTTTTTCCTGCGCCAGTTCTTCCTGACGATACCAAGCGAGCTGGAGGACTCGGCCTATGTGGATGGCTGCAGCACGTTCCGCTTCTGGTGGCGCATCATGCTGCCGCTCTGCAGGCCGGCGGTCGTCGTCCAGCTTGTCATCACCTTTATGTACCACTGGAACGACTTCCTGGATCCGCTGATCTACCTGGGGATGGTGGACAAGGTCGCCACGCTGCAGCTTGCCATCGTCAAAGTCATGGATCCACGCGCCCTCCTGCATGGAGCCATGATGGCCTATTCCACCATCCTCATCGTCCCCTGTCTGCTGGTGTTCTTGCTGTTCCAGCGCATCCTCATCCAGGGCGTCGTCTTCACCGGCGTGAAGGGATAAGAGCGCTCAGGGATCAGGGACCAGTGAGCGGGAAGTTCCAGCCAAGCCCCCCACGTCGTGGGGGGTTCCGTGACAGCCTGCCCACGCCGTGGGAAGTTTCAGGCAGGCCCCCCACGCCGTGGGGGTTCCGTGACAGCCTGCCCACGCCGTGGGGAGTCTCAGGCAGGCCCCCCACGACGTGGGGGGTTCCGTGACAGCCTGCCCACGCGCTAGGCCGGCCTCGTGGCAGCACCACAGCGTTCGCGTGGGGACGCCTGCGCGAACGCTCCGCTATTCCGGGCAATGCCCAGGGCAATGCCTCTAGAGGTGATTCGTCTGTGGAGAGCACTCGCTGGAGAGTACACCGGTGCGTATGCCGAACGTCGAAGAATCATCATCAGAACAGGAGGCTATACGATGAATGCCATATCCGATCGAACGCTGATTGACGCCCACACGCACGTGGTCCCAGGCCAGGTCGAATACCTGGCGCACATCATGGACGCCAATAACCTGGCCTGCGTGGTCAACCTGGGCGTCCTCGAGTCAGCAGGCATCGCTTTCGCGGAGGGGATGCGCGTGTTCCGCCAGGTGCTGGGTGAGCGGATGGTCTACTTTCCCGCGCCCGACTTTAGCGACGTCGCGCCCGGCTTTGGCGAGCGCATGGCCGACGAACTGGAGCGCAAGGTGCAGGCGGGCGCCGGCGGGCTGAAGATTTTCAAGAGCCTGGGACTGCACGATCATGACGCCGAGGGCAGGCTGATCCCGGTGGACGACCCCCGGCTGGATCCCCTGTGGGCCAGGGCAGGTGAGCTCGGCATCCCCGTGCTCATCCACTCCTCCGATGTGCTGGCCCACTTCCAGCCGCTGGACGAGCACAACGAGCAGCGGGAGGCCTTGACGCGCTTCCCCGATTGGCACGTCTATGGCGACCAGTTCCCCGGCCACGACGAGTTGCTGGAACAGCGCAACCGCGTCATCGCGCGGCACCCTCATACCACTTTCATCGGCGCGCACGTGGGAATGTACTATGAGAGACTGGATATCGTGGATGCCTGGCTGGATCGTTTCCCTAACTTGTACGTGGACACGGCCGCCAGCATCGTCCAACTGGGCCGCCACCCGGTGGATCAGGTGCGCGCCTTCTTTGTGAAGCACCAGGACCGCATCCTCTTTGGGACCGATCTGGTGTTGGGAGGCTTTGCTGACGAGGACGAGGGGCGACCGTGGGCGTTTAAGCGTGTCGGCTACGACTATGGCCTGCCACGGCGGTTCTACGAGACGTTCGACCGGCAGCTCGAGCACCCCGGCTATCCCGTGTTCGGCAATTGGCTGGTGAACGGCATTGGCCTGCCACAAGAGGTGCTGGAGAAGCTATACGTCGGGAACGCCCGGCGGCTGATCCCGCGGCTGCGGATGTGAGTCCAGTGGACCGCAGATAGGGGGCAAGTATGTTCACTGTTCACAGCACGGATTCTGCCTACAATTCCCCGTTGATCGGTAACGGAGAGATCGTCACTGCGCTCGGCCCCACGGGCTACCACAACGGCTTGTGCCCCCTGGAGGAGACACCTAATCGGACCATCTTCTGGGCCGGGCGCCGGCTCAAAGACGCCAGGAACGCCAATACCCGCTTCCCCAGGGTCCCTCCTGAAGAACTGATCGGGCCGACGCGCCCGCTGGTGCGCTTTGGCCGCTTGACCCGCACGCTCACCATTGACGGCGTGGAGACCACCGATGAGCACTGGGAACAGACCCTGGATTGCGACCACGGCGCGGTGGTCTCGACCCTGCACCACGGCGCGATCCGCGAGCAGACCCGCAGCCTGGTGTGCCTAACGGCCAACGTGCTCGTCTTTCATACTCGCCTATCAAGCCCTCCACGCCTCTGTTCTCCCCTCCCTCCCAGGGAGGGGCAGGGGGAGGGTGGGGGGGCAACCGGTGTACTCACCGGCGATAGCCCGCCCACTCCCCGGGTACGCCTGACCTTCGTCCTGCAATACGAGTTTGGTGACGCAGAAGGGTACCGCACGCCCGACACCCGCCTGCACATTCGCCGCCCGCACCCGGACGACCTGCCCTTCGGCAACGTGGCGGGCCAACGGTCCGCAGACGCCGAGGTAGCGTCGCGCCCGCCCCACCTGCGCGAAAGCCTGAGCGTCCAGTACGAGATCAACGACCAACTGGGTGAAGTACACCTGGGGCGCTACCCCCTGGGGGAGGTCCGCGAGACCGAGGCTGGCGGGCGCTTCACGCACGAGATCGAACTGGATGCGGGCGAGACCGCCGATCTGTGGTTCTGGGTCGCGCTGGGCGACCGGTACAAGTATACGCACTTTCCCGATTTCGAGCGGATGCAGGCGCTCGTGGTTGCTCACGAGCGCGGCTGGGCAGACTTTTGGAACAGCAGCAGCGTGGAGTGGGGCGATCCAGGCCTGGAAGCGCTGTTCAGATCCAGCCTCTACGCCATCCGCTGTAACGTCTCGCCCTGGTCCATTCCCTGTGGCTACCTGAGCACGCTGTGGGAGGGGCGCACGCTGCACGACGAGTTCTACCCGTGCATCGCGCTGCTGTCGGGCAATTACCCGGAGTTGGCGGAGCGCGTGCCCAACTACCGTCTGCATACGCTACCGGTGGCCCTATGGCGCGGCGCCGGGCGGGGCGCATACTATGCCTGGGAGGCGACGGAGGACGGCGAGGAGAGCGCCCCCTACGGCCATTGGACCGACGAGCAGTTCCGGCACGGCAAGTTCTCCGAGGCTGCCTGGCGTTACTACCTGTACACCGGTGACCTGGCTGCGCTGGCCCGCTACTACCCGGTGCTGCGTGGCTGCGCCGAGTGGTTGATCCACGATGTGCTCGTGCGGGACGAGGCCGGCCGCCTGAAGACGCGCCCCATCACCGACGTGGATGAGGTGGTCTACCCGGTCAGCAACAGCATCTTTGTGCACTGCGCCACCATCCGTGCCCTGGAGAACGCCGCGCGCGGGGCCGAACTGCTGGATGTGGATGCTGCTCACCGGGAACGGTGGCAAGCGCTGGCGGCGGAATTGCGCCAGACGCTGCCGGTGGACGAGGCGGGCAAACGGTACCGCTATGCCGACAACGCTACGGTTCGGCCATGTGCCCAGCACGTGCCCATGGTTTTTCCCTTCTCGTTCGGCGTCTATGACGAGCGCGCCCGCGAGACGTTGACCTACATCTACGAAACCGATCCCTCGCGGTGGCTGGAGTCAACCTGGATATGGCCGATCAGCCAGTTGGCGACGGCCTTCTTCTACCAGGGACGCGGCGACGAAGGGTACGAGGTGCTGCGCCGGACGCTCGCCCTGGCCGGGCCGTTTATGGCCCCTAACGAGCATTACCGCGAGGGGGAGGGGGCCTATTTGCCCTGGCTCACCACCGCCGCCGGCGCGTTCGTGCACGCCATTCACGCCATGTTTGTTCAGGTCGTTGACGAGACTGGCCCCGTTCTTCTCCATGCGCTACCGTCGCAGGTGCAGAACGCCCGCTTCGAACGGCTGCTGGCTTCCCAGGGGGTAGCCGTCTCTGGCGAGGTCAGGAATGGTGCGCTGGTCAGCTTGACCGCGCAGGCCCATCGCCCGATGGCGTGGAGTTTCCGCATTCCACAACGTGTCGCATCCGCCGCCCACTTTGTCTCCGGTGCGACGATGTCCGAACCCGATGCACTGGGGCTGGTCACGGTACAGTGCACCCTGACGGAAGGCGTCACACGGTTGGTATAGCTGCAAAAAGCTGAACGGGAAACTATATGAACAGCAACGCTGATCGAAACCTAAGAATCCCAATCCGTCACTATCAGATCGCGCGCGTGTATGGTCCAGGAATGAAGCCTTCTTGCGAGGAGGGACTGAAAGGGAAGCTGCTGGAGAAACCCGTGGGCCAGATCGGCCTGGTTCTGGTGCATTGCTGGAACGTCGGTGAAGCCACGGGGCCGTATCCCATCGGCCCGGACGCGCATTGTCCGGGCCAGGTGGCCGACTGGGTCCCCACGGCCCACGAGATCATCGTGGAAAAGATCAAGCCAGTCCTGGACGCAGCCAGGAAGGCGAAGGTGGCGGTCTTTCACCTGGCCCAGCCCACCTATGCCTCCAAATATCCGCAGTACCTCAGGATCGCGGCAGATCCCCAGCTGCGTCCGCCCAAACCTCCGCAGCCCGTCGCCGGCTGCGTGCGGCCACGGTCTTTTGAGGAGCATTGGCTGGACCAGTACGGGGCCGGCTACCCCGGCCCCGTCTGGGAGACGCACCCAGACGAGTTCGATATCGCCGAGGCCGTTCGACCGCTGCCCGCGGAGGCCGTCGTCGTGGACGGCTGGCAGCTCAACGGCCTGTGCCGGCGCATGGACATAGACACGCTGTTCTATGCCGGTTTCATGGCTGACCTATGCTTGATGAACATACCAGGGGCGATCCGCGAGATGTTCACCAGGTTCGGATATACCTGTATCGCCCTGGGTGATTGCACCACCGCCTACGAGTTTGCCGACACGTACGAAGGACGGTGGATGACGCGCGCGGCCATCCGGCTTCTTGAGACGGACCTGGGATACACGGCCTTGTCGCAGGACTTTATCGCTGCTGCTGAGCGCGCGAGTGTCACTTGAGGAGAGGATTTGGAACAGTTCCGAATCGCTGCCGTGCAGATGAATGCGCTGCGCGGGGACCTTGATCACAATCTCGATGTTCACCGCCGTATTGCTCACGAAGCCGCCCGCGACGGCTGCAAGCTGGTGGTGTTCCCAGAGCTCTCGGTGACTGCTCACTACGGTGGCGAGGACGTCACCGCACTGGCCGAGGAAGCTGCCGCGGGTGCAGTCTGTGAGGCGATGCATACCCTGACCGAAGAGTTGGACGTTGTCATCGGGTACGGCTTCTGCGAGAAGGCACACGGGACGTTTTACAACGCGTATGCCCTGATGGGACCCGAGGGCCTGATTGGCGTCCAGCGCAAGGTGCACGCTTCCCAGGATGAGTATTTCAGCTTCCGCATGGGGCGGTCGCTGGAGGTCTTCGATCTGGGCTTCTGCCTTGTGGGGGTCGCGATCTGTTTCGACGCCAGTTTCTTCGAAGTCTGGCGCGTGCTGGCCTTGAAAGGTGTGGAAGTGCTGTTGCTGCCGCATGCCAGCCGGACAGGATGGGGAGAGGAGGTTCCCCAGCGAAAGCAGCGAGGGGACCTGCAGCAAATGCTGGACGGCCTGCCAGGCCGGTATGGGGTTTACGCTGAAGACAACATCGTGTTCGCCGCGTATGGGAATCAGGTGCAGTACAACGGGCACACCACCCATTTGGGTGGTGCCTACATCCTGGGGCCGGATGGCAAGCTGCTGATCAAGTCGGAGCCGGTGCTGGACGATCTGTGGGTCAGCACCGAGCTTGATCCTCAAGTGCTGGATCGGGCGCGAAACTCACGATATTCGCTCCTGAGGACTCGGCGGCCAGAGATGTATGGCGAGCTGGCCCGCATGATTTGACGGGCGGACTTGGAGGTACCAGGTGACAGGTCAAGAGGTTGTCGTCATCCACAACGGCACTGTATTGACGCCCTTCGACGAGATCAGAGACGGCGTGGTCGTCGTGCAGGGTGCCAAGATCCTGAGCGTGGGGCGGCGCGGCGAGCTTCAAGAGCCCCCTGGCGCTATGGTCATTGATGCTGGCGGTGACTACATCGTGCCGGGGCTGATTGACATCCACGTCCACGGCAGCAAGGGGGCGGACGTTATGGACGCGACCCCCGAGGCGCTAGAGACGATGAGCAGTTTCTTCGCCACCCATGGCGTGACGGCCTTCGCCGCGACGATGATTACAGCCCCGATGGAGGACCTGCTGGCAGGGCTGGAAAACGCGCGCAGTGTGAACCAGGGTGGTGGCCTGCCCGGCGCCGAGGTTCTCGGTGTGCACCAGGAGGGACCGTTCCTCAATCCGGCCGAGAAGGGATGCCATCCGGCGGAATTGCTGGTTGCACCGACTCCAGAACGGTACGCGCCATTTCTGGAATATGCCGACGTGCTGGTCTCAATGACGTTGGCGCCCGAACTCGACGGCGCAGTGGGTCTCGTTCGCGCGCTGTGTGATGCTGGCGTCGTTGCGGCGGCCGGGCATACCAGCGGCGTCTATCACGAGATCGTCCCCGCCATTGACGCGGGCCTGAGCCACGTGGTGCATTTCTTCTGCAATATGAGCACGCTGCGCCGCGCGGGCGCAGGGCGCGATCAACCCCTGAAGCGTGTCGCGGGTGCAGTCGAGACCTTCCTGTACGACGACCGTGTCACCACCGAGTTGATCGGCGATGGGTGGCACGTCGGCGACACGCTGATGAGGCTGGCCGTCAAGGTCAAGGGCGTGGAACGTGTCTGCTGGGTCACCGACGCCATGACCGCCGCCGGCATGCCAGCGGGGCGATACTTTGTCGGCGGCGTCGAGGCCATCGTCGAGCACGGCATCGCCCGCCTGCCAGACAACACGGCCTATGCCAGCAGCGTGACGACGCTCGACGTGTGCGTGCGCAATGGCGTCGAACGCGTCGGCTTGAGCCTGCGCGATGCGGTGCGCATGGCGAGCCTGACCCCTGCTACCGTCGTGGGCGTGGACGACCGCAAGGGCAGCCTCGAAAAGAGCAAAGACGCCGACGTGGTTATTATGGATGCCGACGCCAACGTGAAACTGACGATGGCGCGGGGGCGTGTAGTGTACCGGGCGGAGGGTTAGACCGTGTCCACGACACCCGGCCAGCGGAGAGAACCATGACTGGCTCGATGCACCTCAGCTATGGGGAAACCCTGCTACCTACGGGTTTGGACGAGGGGCAGTTGCTCTTCGACCTTCAACCGGCAGATACTCCGTCTGTGCCCGATGTGGGCCAGGAGCTGCGGCGAGCACTATGCGAGCCGGTGGGGTCGCGCAGCTTGCGCGAGCTTGTGGGCTCTGGGAAGCGCGTGGTCATCATCGGCGACGACGTCACGCGCCTGACGCCCACCGACCAGATCATCCCGCTCCTGCTTGACGAACTCAACGCTGGTGGAGTGCCCGATGGCGACATCACCCTCGTCATCGCCACGGGTACGCACCGGGCGATGACGCCGCAGGAGATCGCGACCAAGTATGGCCCCCAGGTGATTGAGCGCGTGCCGGTGGTGAACCACGACTGTCTGGATGAGGAGAACCTCGTCTCATGCGGCACCACCCGCCGCGGGACCGACATCTGGGTCAACCGCATCGTTCTGGAAGCCGACGTGCGCATCGGTGTGGGCAACATCGTGCCGCATCATCCCACGGGGTGGAGCGCCGGGGCCAAGATTCTGCTGCCGGGCGTGGCAGGCGAGCGCACGACGGCGCAGATGCATCTGCTGGGGGCCACGGAGCAGCAATTGGGTAAGGTGGATACGCCCTGTCGCGGGGAGATGGAGGATTTTGCCAGGGCCACCGGGCTAGATTTTATCGTCAATACCGTGCTCAACCGCCACGGTCACCTTGTGCGCGCCGTCGCTGGGCACTTTATCGGCGCGCATCGGGAGGGGGTCGGGTGGGCGGAGAAGGTGTACGGTGCCCCCTTCGAGCAGAAGGCGGACATCACGCTTTCCAGTACGTATCCTGTTGACTTCGACCTGTTCCAGGCCGACAAGGGCCTGTTCTCGGCGGCCGTATGCACCAAAGTGGGCGGTGAGATCGTGCTCGTCTCCCCCTGCTACGAGGGAGTCAGCCCCACTCACCCGGAGGCAGTGGAACTGGGGAGGCTTGCCGACGAGGAGCTTTGGGAACTCGCACGGTCCGAGTGCGGCCAGGACCCGCTGAGCATCGCCGAGGTGCTGTACTTAAACCCCGTGAAACGGCTCTTCCGGGTGACGCTGGCGACGGAGGGCGTCTCGCGCGAAACGGCGGGGAAAATGGGCTTCAATCACCTTGGACCCAGCCAACTATCCGGCTACCTGGCACGTCGTCTGGCGGCTGAGCCGAACTTGACGGTGGGTGTTGTCCGTAACAGCGCGGAGACATTGCCCTTGTATCGTCCATAGGAGGTTGTGTCAATGCCGTGGTATGAACATGCGACCATTTTCTACGATTGGGTCAACTATGGGCAGGACCTGACACCTGAGTACGCGCGTTGGGTGGTGCAGAAAACCCTGGACGTCCACGCCGACACCCTCGCCTTCTGCGCCGTGGTGGGCGGATACGCGTTGTGGGATAGCCAGGTGACGCCCAAGTACGATCGCCTCGGCGATATGGACCTGATCGGTGAGTTCGCCCGCCTATGCCGCGAGCACGATCTGCATTTTGTGCCCTGGTGGCTGGCCACGGCGACCGGCGGCGTGCGGCGTGTGTTGGAAGAGCACCCCAGTTGGCAACTCGTCGGTCCACCGGTAGATGGCCAGCCGGGCGAGCGCTACAACTACGTCTGCTACAACTCCCCCTATCGCGAGCTAATCTGCGAAGAGGTGCGCGAGGTACTGACCCACTATGAGATGGACGGCATCTACTTCGACCAGTTGCCGGGCAGTTGCTACTGTCCCTGGTGCCAGGCCAAGTTCGAGCGGCGCTACAACCAGCCGCTGCCCGTGGTCGCCGGCGAGTTCCTGGTGTACGACTTCCCCGCGGGCCTGCCTCCTCTGCTGAGGGAATTCCGTGACGAAAGCGTGCGCAGTTTCTGCGCCGGCATCCGGCAGATCATTGACGAGGTGAGGCCCGGCGTCTGCTACGCTCAGAACTGGGTGCGCAACTACCAGGCCCGTCTGGCTCGGGGGCATGCGAATCGGCCATTGGCCGACGTCATCCTGCCCGAGTTCTATCAACAACAGGACCTGGTCCCTTTGGGCCTGAAGCACCGTGTGACAAAGGCTTACTTTGACCACGGCGTGATCTGGGGCAACGTGCGCCACTCCGTCCGGCACGATGCCCGGCACCACCCTGTGCGCGGCACGCAGATGCTCCTGGTGGACTGCGTCGCCAACCTGGCCGCGCCGCTGATGCTCGACCTGTGCGCCATGGACTTTGACGCCGCCGGTACAGAGGAATTGGCGGGGACCTTTGATCATATCCGCCGGATGCAAGAGTTTCAGGCCGATGCGGAGCCCGTGCGCTATGCTGCCCTCCTACACTCTTTCCCCTCGTACTTGCAGGTTGCGGACCGCTTTGAGGAGGCCTTCGAGGGGCTGTATCGCCTGATGCTAGAGTCCCACATCCCCTTCGAGGTCGTGAACGAGGCAGGCATCCAGCGAGGTGAACTGGGAGATTACAAGGTCCTGGTCATGCCGGATGCGGTGGCGCTGGCCGATGAGACCGTGGCCGCGATTCGAGACGCCGTGGGGGACGGGCTGGGGCTGGTGGGGACGTATATGACCGGCATGTTCACAGGCTGCGGCCAGAGACGGCCGCAGCCTGCGCTGGCGGACGTTTTCGGCTTTGAGCTCCAAGATGTCACCGCCTACGATACGCCACGTGCCATCGCGTACGATCCAGTCCTGGCCCTGCCTGACGTGGATGGCGAGATCTTCCACTATGGCAGCGCCAGAGTGGGTCACCCCCTGGCACGGGGGCTGCCGGAGAATGGGTTGTTCAGCTTCCGAGGGGGCTTTGCCGTGTGCACGCCGGCCCAGGACACTCAGGTCATCGCCGACATTCACACACTCGATCAGGTGCGCTTGAACGCGCGTCCGTACAACCGGCGCGGCCACTATCCGGGGCCGGCCCGCTGGCCACTGGCGCTGGTGCGGGAGTACGGGAAGGCGCGCGTGGGCTACTTCGCCCCCCAGGCGGAGGCCGAGTGGCGGCGGGCGCACGCGCCTGAGTTGGACACCCTCCTGGCGCGGGCAATTCTGTGGGCTGGTGGGCCTCCTCCGCTGGAAGCTCCCGATTGTCCGCGCTCTGTGGAGGTGCGCCTGTTTCACAGTGAGAAGCGACGGGCCTTTCACATTATGCTTGTCAACCTGACGACGAGCCCGCTCACCTTTATCGAAAAGTACGGCCCTGCTGTCGTTCGTTATGTCACACCACACAAGGGGCTCAGACTGGTATTACGTCTGGACGCGAAGGTGAAAATGGTGCGTAGCCTGATCGGGACTGAGGTGAACTATACGCAAGGAGACGGTGGGGTTGTGCTAGAGTTGCCGCTTCTGGACCTCTATGACAGCATTGTCGTCGAGTACGACTAGACCGCGAGTTGAGGAGGTATCTATCAAATGATCAAAATCGGTTGTGCAGCGCTTTATCCCATCACGCGCTACGGCTTCCCATATAGCTTCGACAACTATATGAAAGCCCTGGACGAGATGAGGGAGGCAGGCTTTGACGCCGTCGAGCTCGAGATCAACGTGGACGTGGATCTCGACGAATACCGCCAGCGCATCCGTCAAGTACAGCGCATGCTTGGTTCCCTGGAACTTGCGCTATCTGCCGTGATCATCGTCATCCAGCAGGGATTCTCTACGGACGAGGCCGCTGCTGACGAGCACGTGCGGCGTTTCGACCTGGCGAGCCAGTTCATCGCCGACGTCGGCTGCGGCGTGGCCTGCATCTGTGCCTATATGCCCAAGGAGATCGAGATGGTCGCGGGTACCGAGGTCTACGCCGGCAGCCCGCCCACGCAGATCCGCGTTCCCCCCGGCTTCAGTTGGCAGGTGTTCTGGGACAATGCAGTCGCTCGCTTCCGGCAGATGGCGCAGATCGCGGCGCGGCAAGGCCTGCGCCTGATCATCGAGAACCGGGTCGGTGATTTCGTGAACACGAGTGACGGCGCGCTCAAGCTGGTCGAGGATGCCGGCGAGTCCAATGGTGGCCTTCTCCTCGACGTCGCCCACATGCACGCCACCAAAGAGTACTTTGAACTGGTGGTGCCCAAGATGGGCCAGCGGCTGATGTACGTCCACCTGGCCGACAACGACGGCAGTTACTCGTACCACCTTCCGGCAGGGCAGGGCAACGTAGACTTTCTGGCCCTGTTCCGGACGCTCAAAGCAGCCGGCTATTCCGGCTACACCAACGTGGATTTCGGCGGCGTTCCCCCCGCTAGGATCTGGGACGAGGTCAAACGCGGCCGGGAGTACTTTCAGGGACTGATCGCCCATGTGTAGAAAGGAGGGAAGGGCAGGCCAGGAAACGGTTCGCATCCGGCAGGCGGTGGAGGGGGACCAGGAGGCCATAGCCGCAATCAACCGCCGGGCCTGGTCCGGTGGTATCACGACGGGCGAACTGATCGAGCAGCGCCACGGGCCGATTGATGGCCGTTCGTGGATTGAGCACACCGTGGATGCTGTGGCAGCCCACATGAGGCAGCCGGACGTCACGACCTTTGTAGCCGAAGTGGAGGGCCGCATCGTGGGCTACGCCGCTGCCCAGGTGACGCCTCCTGCGAGCAGGGGAGAGACGGCAGCGCCCGATATGGGAATCGTCAGCTACAACGCCGTAGACCCGGACTACCAGGGGCAGGGCATCGGCACCGCTCTGATCCAGCGCGTTCTGAGCTACCTCCAGGAGCAAGGTGCACGGGTGCTGGCTGTGTGGACGCTCGAGGCCGACGAGCCCGCCCGCCGTATCTACGAGCGCCTGGGGTTCGAGGAGCTCACGCGCTTCGTCTACTACACCAGGCCGCGCACGTCAAACTGTCCATGATGAAACCCAGAGAACGCTTCATGACCGCCCTGGGGCGCGGCAAACCGGACCGGGTCCCGGTCAGTCTCTCCATCGGGCCGACGAACGCCAGGAAGTGGATTGGCCGCTCTGATGCGCGCGCAGTCTGTCAGGCGCACCAGTTGGTGGGCTCCATCCCTACCTATGGGTACGGGGGCAACCCGATCCTGAAGCCACGCTTTACGAGATCATCGTGACGGTTTTTGCGCGGAAGTGTAGATGCAGTTTTCCATGAAAGGAGAGGGTATGATCGGCAAACCTAAACTAACCGTTCTGAGCGAGGAGGGCATCCAGCGCATCCACGACATGTCCATGCAGATCCTGGGCACGGTGGGCGTGCGGGTCCCGCATCCGGAAATGCGCCGGCTGTTCGGCGAGGCCGGTGCCCAGGTAGACGACGCGGCCGAGATCGTCAAAATCCCCGAGCGACTGGTCATGCAGTGCCTGGAGACAGTGGGCAAGTCGTTCACCCTCTACGGCCGCGATCGCTCCAAGCAGGCTCGCTTCGGATTCGGGGAGCGGAACTATGTCTCCACCGCCGGCCAGGCCCTGTGGGTGGACGATACCTGCACCCAGCGCCGCTACGCCACGCTGGACGATGTCGTCACGGGTGCCCGCCTGGGCGACGGTTTGCCCCTGCTCAACCTGGTCGGAGCCATGGCCGACCCGCACGAGTTGCCGGTCCAGTCCCGCTGCGTGGTGGTGGCGGCGACCGCGATCAAGAACTCGACCAAGCCGCTGCAGTTGTGGTTCTACGACCGGGCTTCGGCCCGCTTCTTGATGGAACTCTTCGTCGCGGTGGCCGGCAGCGAGGAAGAGGCCGCTCGCTATCCGATCACTTTTCCGTTCCTGGAGCCGATCAGCCCGCTGCGGTTCGCGCGCGAGGGCATTGACCTGATCTTTGAGACCGCTCGCCTGTCGCTGCCGGTGCCGGTAGGCCCCATGGCCCAGGTGGGGGCCAGTGCGCCGGGGACGCTGGCCGGCACCATGGCCCAGGAGAACGCCGAGATCCTGGCCGGCTTGTGCGTGGTCCAGCTGATCCAACCGGGCCTGGCTGCCTTTTACAGCGGTATCCCACACGCCTTCGACATGCGCACGACGCAGTTGATCTTCTCCGGCCCCGAGCAGGCCCTCATGTCCATCGCCATGACCCAGATGGGCAACCACTACGGGTTGCCCGTGGGCCTCAACGTGGGAACGGTGGATAGCAAGTTCCCCGACGCCCAGGCCGGCATGGAGGCCGGCATCAACCTGGCCTGTGGCTTCATGGCGGGTGCTGATCTCTCGGGAGCCCTGGGCATCTGCGGTGTGGACCAGGGGGCCTCGCCGGTCATCCTCGTCATGCAGCACGAGGCGATGGCTTACGTGGAGCGTATTATGCGGGGATTCGAACTGAGCGACGAGACGTTCGCCTTGGACGTGATCCGCTCGGTAGGTCCCGGCGGGACCTTTCTGGCCGAGCCGCACACAGTCCGGCACTTCCGCCAGGAACTGTGGTTCCCCCAGTTGCTGGATCGGGAGTACTGGTCGAACTGGATGGAGCAAGGGGCAACCAAGATGCACGACCGTTGCATCGCCATGAAGGACCAGATCCTGCGGGAGCATACGCCGGAGCCGCTCGACGAAGACACGGCCAGGGAAGTGGACAAGATCGTGGACGCGGCCAGGCGGCACCTGGTGGGGGAGTGAAAGGAGGATAGCATGGCAGTCAAGCCGTTGTTATTACCTGATCCTTTCGTGTTTCCGGCGTACCCACCCGCGCTCCCCGAGCGCGGGGTGGACGACACTGGCGGCCCCGAGTACGTGGTCAAGGCGGCGGTGCAGGAGGAGCACGAACGCGGCCTGGCCCTGGTGGGCACCACCCAGACCGGCCAGCCTGTCCGCATTGCGGTGACCGTGGTCGCGCCAGGGATCGTGCGCGTGCTGTTGGAAGGGAACGAAGGGCAGGAAGGGAGGGAAGGGAGAGAGCGGTTCAGGTTAGCGCGAGACCTTTCACATCAGGCGGTGGTTGTCTCGCTGGTCAAGTCCGACGGGCAGGTGACGCTAATGTCCGAACAGGTCAGCGTGCAGATTGGCCTCGATCCTTTCCATATCACCTTCTACGGGCCGGACGGCCGGATGATGCTCGACCAGAACTATAGCCACCGGGACGCCACCGGCCGCATCACCATGCTGCCCTTCGGCTTCAGCCGGGTGGAGGGAGAACGCGTGGCCTTTCACGATACCTTCACCGCCGAGCCGGACGAGCACTTTTACGGTTTCGGTGAAAAATTCACCGACCTGGACAAGCGCGGCCAGCGGCTGGAGATATGGGCACACAACACCTATGGCGTCCACACCGAGCGGGCCTACAAGAACACCCCCTTCTTCATCAGCACGCGGGGGTACGGGATCTTTGTGGACACCATCACCTGTTCCCGCTTCGACATGGCGGCCAGCAACAATGCGGTCTTTACCATGGTCATCCCTGACACAGCGCTCGACTACTATGTGGTCGTGGGGCCGCATCCCAAGGAGATCATCACCCGCTATGCCAGCCTGGTCAGTTTCCCAACCTTGCCGCCCAAGTGGGCGTTTGGGTTGTGGCTGTCCTCCAGTTTCCACCAGGACAGCGCCGAGGACGTCCTGGAGCGGGCCCGCCTGGTCGGCCAGCAGGGCATCCCCTGCGATGTGCTGCACCTGGACTGCTACTGGCAGCGGCACGGCACGTGGTCCGGCATGGAATGGGATCGCGAGACGTTCCCCGATCCCGAAGGAATGGTCCGCCGGCTGCGAGAGATGGGTTACCGGGTCTGCCTGTGGGAGAACCCGTACCTGGGGGTCGAGAGCGAGCACTTCCCAGAGGCGAGTGAGCAAGGCTACCTGCTCAAGAACCCCCAGGGGGAGACCTATGTGCTCAACCTGTGGGACGGCTACCATCCGCCGGTCGGCATCGTGGACTTTACCAACCCGCAGGCGGTGGCCTGGTTCCAGGGACTGCACCGCCCGCTCCTGCGCATGGGCGTGGACGTGTTCAAGACCGACTTTGGCGAGAGCGTGCCCGCCGATGCAGTGGCCCACAACGGGATGACCGGTGAGCGGCTGCACAATCTCTACCCCTTGCTGTATAATGATGCCGTCTCCCAGGTCACGGCCGAGCAGACTGGCCACACCGGCGTCGTGTGGGCGCGCTCCAGTTACGCGGGCGGGCAACGCCACGCCGTCCAGTGGAGCGCCGACTGCGAGAGTACCTACCAGGGCATGACGTCGTCCTTGCGCGGGGGCCTGTCCATCGGCATGTCCGGCCACCCCTTCTGGGGCCACGACATCGGCGGCTTTTACGTGCAGCCCACGCCCGAGGTGTACGTGCGTTGGGCGCAACTGGGGCTTCTCTCACCGCTCTCAAGGCCCCACGGCGTGACGAGCCGGCTACCCTGGGACTATGGAGATGAGGCGCTACGCATCTTCCGCGACTATGTGCGGCTGCGCTACCGCTTGCTCCCCTACATCTACACCTACGCGTGCGTGGCAGCGGAGACCAGCGTGCCGATGCTGCGGGCGATGGTGGTCGAGTTCCCGGACGATCCGAATACGTACACCATGGACTTGCAGTACATGCTGGGGGCGGAACTGCTGGCGGCGCCGATCTATAATAGCGAAGGCAAGCGGCCGGTCTACTTCCCTGCCGGGCGCTGGGTGGATTACTGGACGCACGAGGTGATCGAGGGGCCCCGCACTCGTTGGCTAGAGGACGTGCCACTGGAGACGATGCCCCTGTACGTGCGGGCCAACGCCCTCATCCCCACCATGGAGGTGCCGGAGCATGTGGCCGAGGGGCCCTTTGACCTGGTCACGTTCGACGCCTACCTGCTGGACAAGGGCACTTTCGACCTGCGCGATACCGACGGGGTCACGCACGTCTCGGCCTCGTACCGCAACTCTGGCGAGATCCCGTACGGGGGAGCGCAGCTGAGTATTCGGGTCGAGGGCGCGAAAGATAGGCTGGGGTTGCGGCTCATCCCGCTGCCAGGTGCACCACCGGTGGAGGCAGTGCGCGTAAACGGTGTGGCATTGAAGCGGTTGGAGGCCTTGGACGTGCATCCCGGCGCGACGCCCGGCTGGACGCGCGACCCGGATGGAACTGTGCAGGTCTTAATGCGCCAATAGAGGCCCTCACCTCGCAATCCTCCAACCTCCAACTTCCAACTTCCAACCTCCAACCTCCAACCTCCAACTTCCAACTTCCAACCTCCAACTTCCAACTTCCAACCAAGGGATATAGCATGGAGCGACCGTTGCGCATCGCGATCATTGGATGTGGATGGGCGGGAACACGCCACGCCCATGCTTGCCAGGCGTGTGGAATTGAGGTAGGATGGACGGTTGATCTCGACCTGCGGCGAGCGGCGTCGGTGCGGGCGTCGCTGGCGACAGCCCAGGGAGAAGTTCATGCCGGCGTGGACTACCGCCAGGCACTGGACGACGTCAGCGTGGATGCGGTGGACATCTGCCTGCCCCACAACCTGCACGCGGTAGTGGCTGTGGAAGCCGCACAGGCCGGCAAGCACGTCCTGTGCGAGAAACCCATCGCCGCCACTCTGGAGCAAGCAGACCAGATGATAGAGGCCGCCGGGCGGGCGGGTGTAGTGTTGATGATCGCCGAAAACGTGCGCTTCAGCCCGCTTCTGCGCAAGGTGCGCGACCTGCTGCAACGCGGCGTGATTGGCCAGCCCGCCCTGATCCAGGTGACGCGCCAGTGTTACCTGAGGCGCTCATTTCTGGAGCAGCGGCCCTGGTTCCTGAGTGCCCAGGCGGCTGCCGGGGGCATCATGATGTCGGGTGGCGTCCACGACTTTGAGACGATGCGCATGCTCGTGGGGGAGGTCGAGAGCGTCTATGCCCTGCGCGCCCGCCAACGCTTCCCGGAGATGGAAGGAGATGACACGAGCACGGCACTCGTACGCTTTCGCGATGGGGCGGTCGGCCTGCTGGTGGAAAGTTTCATCATGAAGAGCCTGGTGACCGCCGCCGGGCCGGAGATCCACACGCTGCGCATTGACGGCGACCTGGGGAGCCTGTCGGTGGAGGATGGCCGGACCATCCGCCTGTTCAGCGAGCGGGATGACGTCGCTTCGCTTAATGACGTCGCTTCGCTCAGTGGCGAAGGACTCGTACAGCACGAGATCTATGTGCCGGAGCAGGACACGTTCGTCCTGGAGATTGGTCACTTTGTGCGGGCGGTCCGCACCGGCGAGGAGCCGATCACCAGTGGACGCTCGCAGCGCAAGCCCCTGGAGATCGTGCTGGCTGCCTACCGCTCTATGGAGTCGGGGCAGCCGGTGAGGGTCCTGTAAGTCGAGGCAGTCTGGGAGGAAGGCGATGGCAGATCCAGAACGTTTGTGGTGGCAAACCGGGGTGTTCTATATTGTCTATACGCGCAGTTTCAAGGATAGCGACGGCGACGGTGTGGGCGACCTGCCAGGCCTGGTCGAAAAACTGGATTACTTGAGTGAGACGCTGGGTATTGATGCGTTGTGGGTAGCAGCGGTGTACCCCTCGCCGATGGCCGACTTTGGCTACGACGTGTCCAATTACACGGACATTCTCCCGCTCTTTGGTAACCTGTCCGACTTTGACGTGCTGATCGCCCAGGCCCATCGGCGCGGCCTCAAGGTCATCGTGGACTACGTCCCCAACCATTCCTCCGACCAGCACCCCTGGTTCCTGGAATCCCGCTCCGCGCGCACAGACGCCAAACGCGACTGGTACATGTGGGCCGACCCCAAGCCCGACGGCTCACCTCCCAACAACTGGGTAAGCGTCTTTGGCGGCCCGGCCTGGGAGTGGGACGAGGCCACCGGCCAATACTACATGCATACCTTCCTCAAGGAACAACCCGACCTCAACTGGCGTAACCCGGCGCTCAAACAGGCCATGTTCGATGTGGCACGCTTCTGGCTGGAGCGAGGGGTGGACGGCTTTCGCATTGACTGCGCCCATCACGTCATGAAAGACCCTCTCTTGCGCGACAACCCGCCCAACCCGACCCCGGCCGATACCGCCTACAAGCCACTGGGCGAGTACGACTCCCAACTCCATCTGTATGACCGGGAGCATCCAGACGTGCACCAGGTCTGGCGTGAGTTTCGCCAATTGCTGGATTCATACAGTGCCACGCAGCCCCGGGCCGCCTTCGGCGAGATCCACGTCTTCGATTGGCCCACGTGGGCGGCCTACTACGGCCAGCGCCTCGACGAATTGCACATGCCGTTCAACCTGGGGCTGATTGGTGCGAAATGGCAAGTACCAGCATTCCGCAGGCTCGTGGATGGCATTGAGGCGGCCTTGCCGCCGGACGCCTGGCCCAACTACATGGTGGACAATTTCGACGAGTCGCGCAGCGCCACCCGCTACGGGCAGGCACAGGCTCGCGTGGCCGCCATATGTCTGCTCACCCTGCGCGGCACACCCACGCTCTGCTATGGCGAAGAGATCGGGATGGCCAACGTGCCCATCCCGCCCGAACTGCAGCAAGATCCCTTCGGCTTGCGCGTGCCCGGCCTGGGACGCGACCCCTACCGTACGCCGATGCAATGGACCCCCGGGCCGAACGCCGGTTTCGCGCCGCCGGCGACACCTCAACTGTGGCTGCCGGTCGCGGCCGACTATCAGCAGGTCAGTGTAGAGCGTCAACTGGCCGACCCGGCCTCAATGCTGAACCTCTACCGGCGGCTGTTGGCCTACCGCAGGGCCACGCCGGCCTTGCAGTGGGGCGCATACCAGCCGCTGGACGACGTGCCCCAGGACTGCTACGTCTATCTGCGCCGGGCAGGCGCGCAGCGTGTCCTGGTAGCCCTCAACTTCTCCGCAGAAGAACGGCGCTTGGGCCTGCCAGCGCCGGGCGGGGACGGGTACGTCGGGGACGAGTACGTCCCTACTAAGGGCAGGATCGTCATTTCCACCTACCTGGATCGCCAAGAGGTGGTCAGCCTGGCTCGCCTGATCTTGCGTGGCCACGAGGGCTTGATTGTGGAACTGGCCGAAGCGGTTCCACGGCTAAACAAAAAAAAACTCGACGAGGTGAATCAATGGATGCAGAGAGAAGATATTGGGAACTGATGATTCTCGACGCCGATCCGCCGGTCACCGAGATGGGCTGCCTGGTGGCGGGCGACCTGGACGGGGATGGCAACGTCGAGATCGTCACTGGCGGAGACGGTGCCCTGTTGTGGTACCGCCCTGCTACGTTCGAGCGCGGGATAATCGCCAGGATAGACCTCCACGTGGGGATCGTGCTGGAGGACGTAGACGGCGACGGGATCCGGGAGGTCGTGGCCGGGTATTGCCTCCAGCGCAAGCCGGTGGAAAAGTGGGCCATCGGTTGGTTCGACCCGGGAGGGGACCTGCACCAGCCCTGGACCCAGCACGTGATAGACCCCCTGACGACCGGTGGCCCGCACGATGTGTTGTTCGTAGATGTGGATGGTGACGGGGAGATGGAACTGATCGCCAACGCCATGTATTGTGAGGTACCAGGGCTGTTCATCTACAAGCGGGAGGCGGACGTCGCCCGGCCCTGGAAAAAGTACACGGTGCAGGAGGGGTTCAGCGGTGAAGGTACGGCCGTCGCGGACCTGGATGGCGATGGAAGGGTCGAGATCATCTCTGGACCCTACCTCTATACCTGTCCGCCCGAGGGGCCACTGGCCGGTCTCTGGAAGCAGAGCCAGGTAGCCCCAGGTTTCCGCGAGATGTGCCGGGTGGCACTGGTGGACGTCACCGGCAATGGCCGGCTGGACGTAATTATGGTGGAATCGGAGTATCCGGATGGGCGAATGTCGTGGTTCGAGAACCGCACCTTGGAGGACCCGGCGCGCCTCTGGATTGAGCACCCGCTGGAACGGCCGCTGAACTTTGCCCACTCGCTTTCTGCTTGGCACGACCCGGACAGTGGCGAGACGCGCGTGTTTGTGGCAGAAATGGCACAGGGGGGCTGGAACCCGCCCTACAACTGGGACGCGCGGCTGCTCCAGCTTGCAACCGGTGACGGTGGGAAGACCTGGCGGCGAGAACTGGTCTACCATGGAGCCGGCACGCACGAGGCGATGGCGTGCGACGTGGATGGCGACGGCATGATGGAATTCGTGGGCAAGGAGTATCTGCGGCCCAGGGTGCAGATCTGGAAGCGGCGTGAGCCGCCCTCGCCTCTGACCCGCTTCCGCCATCGTTTTCTGGACCGCGAGAAGCCCTGGACGGGCACCGACATCCTCGCGACGGACGTGGACGGCGATGGGCTGCTCGACGTGCTCTGTGCTGCCTGGTGGTACAAGAACCCCACCTGGGAGCGATACGCGATTCCCGGCGTCTACCAGGTTCACACCGCCTACGACTTGGACGGAGATGGTAGGGGTGAGTTGATTGCTACCAAAAAGGCCCCCCTCGCCACGGACTGGTACGAAGGGCTGACCAGCGAGTTGTGCTGGTTGAAGCCGGTGGACCCGCTCAATGGCCAGTGGGAGGAGTATACGATCGGCAAGGGCAATGGGGACTGGCCGCACGGAACGCTGGTGGCCCCGGTCCTGCCTGGCGGACGGTTGGCCCTCATCACCGGCTATCACGACGCGGACCAGGGCCGCCGGCCCGAGATTTTCGAGGTACCGGACGACCCCAAAAAGTCCCCCTGGCCCCAGCGCGTCCTGGCCGACATCCCCTATGGAGAAGAGTTCGTCCCCTACGACCTCGACGGCGACGGCAGGCTGGACGTCGTGGCCGGGCGCTACTGGCTGGAAAACCTGGGCGATGGCACCTTCCGGCCTCACCAGGTGGTGGCCGAAGGATTCGAAAACGTGGCGCGCGTGCGCGTGGCCGACGTGAATGGTAACGGTCGCCCGGACATCGTCGTTGTGGAAGAGGGCGTGGACTGGAACATACGGGAATCCTTTTTCGTGCGTGTCGCCTGGTTCGAGAATCCCGGCGACCCACGCGCCTGCCCCTGGCCGGTGCACGTCGTAGATACGGTGCGCTGCCCCCATTCCCTGGACGTGGCCGACCTGGACGGCGACGGGGAACTCGAGCTCGTCGTCGGCGAACACGATCCGTTCAAACCCTACCGCCACCGCTGCCGGCTGTACGTCTATAAGAAAGCGGAGCCGCAGGGACGGGCGTGGTACCGCTATCCGGTGGACGATCGTTTCGAGCACCACGACGGGACCAAGGTCTTTGAAGTCGCACCTGGGCGTCTGGCCATCATGAGCCACGGGTGGATGGACAGTCTCTATGTGCACCTGTGGGAGTTGTAGGAGATAGGGAACAGGTGAAACTGAACAAGCGTGATCTGCTCCGCCAGATGGTCACCATTCGGGCTTTCGAGGAGCAGGCGGAGCAGTTGTATATGATGGGAAAGGTGCACGGCACCATGCACCTCTCCATCGGTATGGAAGCCTCGGCCGTGGGCTCCATTGCCGCGCTGCGCCCTGACGACCTGATCCTGAGCACCCACCGTGGCCACGGCCACTGCATCGCCAAGGGGGCGGATCTGAACTTGATGATGGCTGAGTTCATGGGCAAGGAGAACGGCTATTGCCGGGGCCGGGGCGGCTCCATGCACATCGCCGACGTCAAAGGGGGCAACCTGGGGGCCAACGGCGTCGTCGGTGGGGGCATCGCCACGGCCATGGGCGTGGGGCTGGGACTCAAGATGCAGAGACGTGGAGACCTGGCAGGTTCAGACCTGGCAGGTTTTCCGCAACCTGCCAGGTCTGCTGATCGCATCATCCTCTGTTTCTTCGGCGACGGCGCGGCCAACCTGGGTTCCTTTCACGAATCGCTGAACATGGCCGCCATCTGGAAACTCCCCGTCGTATACGTGTGCGAGAACAACCAATATGCCATGTCCTTCCCGGTCACGAAAGCCTTCGCCATCGAGCGCATCTCCGACCGCGCCGCCGCCTACGGCATTCCAGGTGTGACGGTGGACGGCAACGACCTGCTGGCGGTGTACGAAGCCGTGAGCCGGGCGGTGAGCCGGGCACGGGCGGGCGAGGGGCCGTCGCTGGTCGAGAACGTGACCTACCGCTGGCGCGGCCACTCCAAGAGCGACGCCAACCGCTACCGCACCAGGGAAGAGATCGAAGCCTGGAAAGAGAAATGCCCAATTCGGTGCTTTCAGGCGCGGCTGATCGAGGAGGGAGCACTGACCGCAGAGGAGGCCGAGCAGATCGAGAAGGAGGCCCACGCTGCCATTGAGGCAGCCGTGCAGTTTGCCGAGGCCAGCCCTGAGCCCGCCCTCGAGACCATCGAAGAAGGCGTCTATGCCTGAAACAGTCCGTGAAATCACTTACCTGGAAGCCATCCGCGAGGCGCTTTGGCAGGAGATGGAGCGCGACGAGCGCGTCTTTATCATCGGCGAAGACGTGGGTGTCTATGGCGGCGCGTTTGGTGTGACGTTGGGGATGGTCGAGCACTTTGGCGAGGAGCGGGTGATAGACACTC
>Ga0315277_10000577_pt1 | contig 58012 bp, 43 predicted proteins | sample YL17G05_15_MG_FD_203695 | JGI IMG/M metagenome (GOLD analysis project Ga0315277, IMG submission 203695) | Sediment microbial communities from Yellowstone Lake, YNP, Wyoming, USA - YL17G05_15 | ecosystem: Environmental > Aquatic > Freshwater > Lake > Sediment | place: USA: Wyoming | collected... | reverse complement strand
GCGCCCCGCATCAGGCCACAGAAAAAGGGGCCGCCTCCTGCGAGGCGGCCCCCTCTTGCCGGCGTCATGCTATTCGTAGAAAGCCCGGTGCGCGAAAACGCAGGCCTGATCTCTGGTGATCACAAGATCGGGTCGGAACGTGCCGTCGTCGAACCCGCGGACAACGTTCTTGAGCCTGCAATACTCCACGTACTTGTACGCGTACCCGTAGTCCGGATCGGTCGGAAGCATATCCGAGAAGCCGGGACCGCCCACTGGATCGGGCACTCCCGCGTCGCCGCCGCACATGGCGCGCGCTATGAACACGCACATTTCCGCCCGGTCCACCTCCCCGTCGGGGTCGAAAGTGCCATCCTCATAGCCGCGGATGATATCGTGTTCATACACATACTCGATGTAGTCATAGGCCCAGTGATCGTACGGCACATCCGTGAAGTGCCCCGGCGGTGGGTAGAAAGGCACATTCGCATCGCCCCCGCAGAGAATACGGGCGATCACCACCGCCATCGCCGCTCTGGTGGTCGGCTCCAGCGGCCGGAAGACCAGGCCAAGGTCGGGGTCGTCGTAGCCTTGGACTATGTCCCACCAGTAGAAGTCGTCGATCGGGTCGTACGCCCAGTAGAAGGTGGGGACATCGGCGAAGGTGCGGCCATCCCACCGCGTGTAGACATTCGCGCCCGCCGCCTCCGAGATGTTCTCCGCAAGGGTGGTGAAGGTCACATAGTTGCCCAGCCGGTTGATGCGGGGACCCCAGGAGTTGCCGTCAGGGATCACCGGGGCCCCGTTGTCATCGTATGCCCGCAGCAGGGCCCGCGTTGTCCCCGCAACGCGGTTCCGGATGAAGAGCGTGAAGACGCCACCCGAGGACCAGGTCGGGTCCAGATCGAAGGCGTTGGACTCGAACAGCACCAGAGTGCCTGTGTAGTCAAGATTCGGATCGAAGCAGTCGCCGTAGCTCTCCCCGCCCATATCCGTGGCGCTCGCCCGCTCCGTGGTGGCCACCCCGCGGTCGTAGACGTAGATATCATAGTACCAGTCGTGGTCGCCGGCGACCAGATTGCTGGCGAGAGAGGAGTAGGCGATGATCCGCCCGTCCCCGCTGATACACGGCGTCATAGACCCGTCGTCGGCTTGCTCTCCCCAGTTGCTGAAGGTGATCCGGGTGGTCGCCCCCGCCACCCGGTCCCGGACAAAGATGTCAGCGACGTTGTTGGTGTCACCCGGCCCCAGGTTGGTGGCCTCCGACGCGAACACTACATACCGCCCGTCATCGCTGATGCCCGGGGAGAAAGAGGCCCCATTGCCGATGACCCGGGCGGTATTCACACTTATCAGTTCCGTGACTCCCTGCACCCGGTCTCGGACAAAGATGTCAGAAGCTCCGTTGTTGTCGCCAACGACGAGGTTGGTGGCGTCTGAGGTATACACGATGTAACGGCCCTCCGGGGTCATCTCCGGGTCATAGCAGTCCCCGAGAGCCACCGCGCCGGAGTTGTTCACGCTGACGCGGCTGACATACGTTGCCGGCACCGGGGCCACGAATATGTTGGTGAACCCATGTCCCGGGGGCCAGGGACCATAGCCCGAGGAGACGAAGGCGACCAAGTCCCCGGCCGCACTGATCACGGGGTCGGTGTGGTAGCCGTCCGCGGTGATGTACCCGAACTCAACGCCATCATTGCTGATCAGGTAGGAACGCCCAGTCCCCCGGTCGCGTACCCAGACGTCGTAGATGTCGATGCCCTCAGCGGTCAGTTGATAGCGCGCGAAGGCAATGAAGCGACCGATCCAGTCTGGGCAGGGGCTGTAGGTCCGCGTGTCAAGCGGGCTGTTCCCGTCGTCCAGCCCCGCCACATCAACCGCAACTGGCAAGAGGATGTCGTCGGTCAGCGTGGCGCCCGCGATCGCCGCCCCCAGGCAGACCAGGACTCCCAGCCACAGCCATACATGCCATCGCGCCATCTTGCGAACCTCCCCGGCAGTCTCTCTTCCCGACCGCCCCCGCTCGCGTTCCCCGGCCAGGCCAACACGGCCAGCCCCATCTGCCCCACCGGGCCTGGCCCACATTCTACCATAATTGACGCGGCCCGGGGGCAGGAAGTTCCGGCCCCCGCCCCCTTCTTGCTCCGCCCCATCTCCGGCCCCGCCAGCCACTGGCTGCCCCTGCCGTTGGCTGCCCCCCTACCTACCCCTTTAACCACCTGTCAAACCACCCAAACGCATCCTCCTGCATCTTCAAGTCCAACTTGTGGGGGCCGGGGTAGAAGTGGCACGAGTAGCGTTCAGCCGCCCCCGCCTTCTCGTACACCTCCCGCAGCATCTCGTCCGCCCGGCGCATCTCCGGCAGGCTGAACAGCGGGTCCTGCAGGTTGTTCAGCACCATGGTGGGCTTGGGCGCCCGCAGCCCCATGATCTCCGGGTAGTCCAGAAACTTGGCGAGATGCGGAGTCCACATCATCCAGGTGTGGGTCCACGCCTTCCACAGGCTGCAATCCCGCCATGTGGTCATCATCCCCGCGCAGATGCCCACCCCGATCCGCTCATCCAGACCGGCGAGATACACGCTCCTCACCCCGCCCCCTGACAGCCCGCAGCAGCCGACGCGCGTAGCGTCCACCTCCGGCCGCGCGCACAGCACATCCAGCGCCCTCATATCCTCCGCCACATACATCCCCGGCCAGGTCAGGCCCGCGCTGCACAGGCTCTTCGCCCAGATACCCTCGTGCTTTCCCGCCCAGGTGTTGTAGGCAATGATGTCCGCCCGCTCCTCCGCCTCCGTCACATCGCAGGCGTCCTCCCAGCGAATGCTCTCCGGCACGTCGCTCACCAGCACCCGCCGCGAGCCGAACGGCCACGTGTCGTGACACAACACCGCGTAGCCCCGCTTCGCCACCTCGTTCGCCCACGCCTTGCCCCCGTAGTCCTCATCCCGATGCCGCCGCAATATGGGGTGGACTGGGTTGCCGGCATCCGCGATCTTCCGCCACCCGAAGTACTTCAGCCCCCCGTGGTCGTGCAGCGCCAGAATCCCCGGCAGCGGCCCCTTCGCCCCCGCCGGCTTCAGGAACACAGCCTCGCTGGGTGGCCCATAGGGGAGTTGCCAGCGCAGCCGATCTGCCTCCACTCCGTCCACCGTGGCGCGGCTTACCACCTCCGCTCTGGGCACGCCGCCGCAGTCCGACAGGCACACCAGCTCCAGCGCCTTCGTCCGCGCCTGCTCTCGCCACTGCTCCAGGTCCTGGAACTCCGGCCTGCGATAGGAGAGCAGCGGCGGATCGTTCCCGGCGATCACCTGATCCAGAAACTCGCCGTACCCGCCCACCATGTTCAGCTCCATATGCACCTCCACGATCAGCGAGTTCTGCGCCCGCTTGCGCTCTCCTGGTCTTGCGCGGCAGGACTGGCCCCCTCCCTGCGGAACAGAACCGCCCACGGAAAGGCTCTCTGCCCTATGATCGGACTCCTCCAAGCCGCCGCCCTCGGCATCATCCAGGGGCTCACCGAGTTCCTGCCCGTCAGCAGCTCGGGGCACCTCATCCTGGTTCGCCGGCTCTTCGGCTGGCAGATGCTCGCCGACACCCACCTGAACAAGGTGTTCGACGTCGCCCTCCACGCCGGCACCTTCTTCGCGCTGGTGGTCTACTTCAGAGCTGAGATCGTATGGCTGCTCCGCGGCCTGCTCATCACCTCGCGGCAGAACTTGCGGAGTCAGCCGAACTGCCGCCTCGCCTGGCTGATCGCCATCGGCACCATCCCGGGCGCGGTCGCGGGGGTGCTCTTCGAGCACACCATCGAGGACCTGCTCGGCACGCCCATGCTGGTGGCCGCGCAGCTCATCGTGTTTGCCTTCGTGCTCTACGCCGCCGACCGGTGGAGCCGGAGGACCCGCGCCATCAACCAGGCCGGTTGGTGGGACGGCATCCTCATCGGGATCGCCCAGGCCCTCGCCCTCGCACCCGGGGTCTCCCGGTCCGGCATCACCATCACCACCGGCCTCGCCCTGGGGATGAAGCGGGAAGCCGCCGCCCGCTTCTCCTTCTTGCTCTCCATCCCCATCGTCGGCGGCACCGCCGCCTACAGCCTCCTCCGCCTCCTCAAGGACCACGTCACCATGCCGCCCGGCAGCACGGGCATGTTCCTCGTGGGCATGCTCGCCGCCGCCGTCTCCGGCTACCTCTGCATCAAGTACTTCCTCGGCTACCTCCAGCGGGGATCGCTGACCCCGTTCGTGATCTACCGGATATGCTTCGGGGCGGTGCTGATCGGGTACTTCGGGCTGGGCCGCTAGGTCTCGTCCGCGCACAACCTGTCACTTGCGGCGATCTCGTATCCCAGCGCGAGGAGAACCGGAGAGAGACTCTTGACAGGCTATCAAAAGTGGGATATGATAGCTGATGATAGGTAATAATAACCTTGCCAATGCTGCCCTCCAAACGGAAGGAGATACCCTTCTGTTGGCAGTAAAGGAAGCGGAGTCGGCCGCTGTCGGGCGAGAAGGGCCGGCCACTTCATTCACTCTGCGCATGGGGGTCACCATTCCTATGTCAACCAGTACACGCGCTCTGGCCTTGGTGTTGCTGCTCTCCGCGGTCTGCTGAACGCTCATCACTGTCCCAGTCTGCGCGGAGATCATCTCACCTGACATCACCCTCCGCCGGCTGACCACGGATGGCAGGTCGTCCAGTCCCCTGGACTTGGGCTGGTCTCCTGGGGGCGGGTACTTCGCGCACTACCGATGGGAGGCCGGCGGCATCCGACTGGTTGTCCGCACCGAGGACGGCAAGGCGGAGTTCCCGGTCACTCGGGTTGGCTGGCTCTACGGCGCCGCTTGGTCTCCGGACGGCAAGTACCTCGCCTATATGCATGCCGAGAACGACAGCCCGGACAGTGACTGCCGGGTCTACGTCTGGTCATCAGCGACCAAGGAGTCTGTGGAAGTCGCCCGCGGGTACAAGGGCCACCAGTTCGGCTACGGCACCGGCTACGGGATCCCGCTCTGGGCGCCGGACAGCAAGCGCTTCGTCTGCAAGGTCCGGCGCGTGCTGGATCCCGAGGCCTACCGCCTCGCCCCCACCGTGTTCTCGGTAGACGCCAGCACCCCGATCCAGCTCCTCCCCAACCACTGGGACAGCGGGGGGTGGCTTCCTGGCACTTGGTCCCCCGACTCCCAGTGGATCACCACCCGATCGGAGACCTCCGAGAGCGCGCCATGGAGCGTCTGGGTCTGCCGCGCCGACGGGTCCGAGACGAAGGAACTTGTTCGCGCCCAGAGCGATGTCTCTCTCAGCGAGCCAGTGTGGAGCCCGGATGGCAAGTGGATCGCCTACCCCTCCAGTCAAGATCGCTCCAACGATCAGCGCGGCATGAGGGACATCTGGCTCATCACACCCGAAGGGTCCGAGGCCCATGCCATCACCAAGGGCCAGCGCGACAGCACCGAGGGCCAGATGACCTTCGATCTCCTTCACTGGTCTCCGGATTCACGCTATGTCTCCGCGGTAGGCTACCGGCTGGATGCTCTCGGGGTCTCTCATCATGGCATCTACCTCGTCAACGCCGAGACCAAGGACATGATCACCGTCTTTGCCAACTCCCGCGAGAACAGCGAAGTGGTCTACGACTTCATGCACGTGATAGCCTGGAGCCACGCGGCCGACCGCTTGGTCTACACCGGCAAGAAGCACGACCGCCACGGCGAGCCAGGCGACAACCAGCAGCTCACCAACATGCGCGATATCCTGATGATGTACGACTTGAGGGCGCGCAAGCTGACCACGCTGCTGGAGGTCAGTCCGCAGGAGGACGCGCTACGGCTCTCCCTCGGCTGGTTCCCGGATTGGGTGCCAACCTGGTCTCCGGATGACAAGCACGTCCTCTTCACCCACGCCAAGGTCATCAGCCTCGGCGACGGCAACTACGAGCCGGATGTTTGGGTCGCCGATCTGGCCGAGCCGCAGGCTCCCACCCCTTCGCCGCAGCCCAGCGCGCCCACCGCAGCCCCAACCGCGGGCGTCGCCACCATCATCATCCCCCGGCATCGCCGCGCCGCCGAAATCGCCGCTGCCCTCCCCGACTCCTACCGCGGGGCCTACCAGCTCGATGCCGGCCTCAACGCGCTCGTGCTCTCTACCGCCGACGAGAAGCAACTTGCCGCGCTCCAGCAGGACATCGCCCTCCTTGACCGCCCCGTCCCTCAGATCATGGTGGACGTGCTGGTGACCGAGCTGAGTCGCGATGCCAGCCGCCAGCTCGGCCTGGATTGGGAATATGCGAAGAAGCGCTGGAGCGCCATCCTGCCGCTGGTTGACACCGGAGACGCGGGACAGGTGATCTACCAGGGGGTCGGCGAGCTGGACAAGACCTTCTTCTCCACCCTCTCCGCCCTGGAGGAGAAGGGGGAGGCCAACGTTCGCGCCAACCCGCGGGTGCTTGCCCGCTGCGGCAGCCTAGCCTCGATCAACATCCGCCGCACCGATAACTTCTTCTACGATGCGGGTACCGACTACCAGGGCAAGCCGGTGCGGGCGCGCAGCGATATCTCGGCGGACATCATCCTCAAGATCACCCCGCAGCTCCTGGGCTCAGATCGCATCGCCATGTCTGTGGACGCCACCGTGGACAGCTTCATCTTCGGGGGCAAGAACGACCTGCCCGACACCACCCGGCGTCAGGCGATCACGGACGTGGTGTGCGGCAACGGCGAGACCATTGTCATCGGCGGCCTCACGCAGCAAGAGCAAACCGTGAAGACCCAGAAGACCCCTCTCCTCGGTGATCTTCCCCTGCTCGGCCAGCTCTTCCGCCACACCTCCCGGGCCGCCAAGGACAGCACCCTCGTCATCTTCATCACGCCGCGGGTGGCCGGAGAGGGAGAGGGCACCGGGTCATAGCATCGTAGATCTGGCTTCGGGAGAAAGGCATCCATGTGGACTCCCGCACGCCTCCTGATCCTAACTGTGCTGCCTTGCGCGGCCTGCTGGGTAGTGGCCGGCGTCCCGGCCTCCGCGGGCATGGCTGTCCCTTCTCGCGCTGCCGCGGACGGCACAGGGCAAACCCTCGTTGGCCCCAACAACGTCGGCAATCGCCTACCGCCAGTTGTCGGTGGTCCGTGGAACTACCGGCTCAGTCCTGCCCTGGGCCGGTTCTGGGACTGCGTGGACGCAGGTCAACTGGCGAGGGCCGCAGACCTCTTTCCCAGTCTCGCAACCTTTGACGAGCGCTACCGAGCGGCCGCTCACGTTGTCTACCGTGGCAGAGCCAGTGATAACGATGGCTTGGCTTCCCGCGGGTTCTTGCTAGAGCTGGCCATCAGTCTCGCCGACACGATGCTGAAGCAGGAGAGCAACGCTCACCATCGCGCTGCCGTCTACCGGGTTCTCGCCGAGGCGCACGCGCTGTTGCGCCACCCAGACGAGACCATACAGAACGCTGGCCATGCCGTCCGCTTGAATCCCCGAAGTCCGTGGGGCTGGTACTGGCTGGCGGAAGGTTACCACCTCGGTGGGTTCTACGCGTCAGAGGCAACTGCGAGAAAGCACGAATTGCTGCTGTTCCCCGGCGACAGCGAGGACGACCGGCGATCCCGCAGGCAGATATGGCGCAGGCTCGGGCTCCTGTATAGGAGGAGCTTCCATGATCCAGAGAAAGCCATCTGGTACTTTCGAGCAGCGGGGGACTACCTGAACCTCATCTTCGCGCTCGTCCAGGACCTCCACGATCTGGAGGCGGCCCAGGCGGTACTCGAAGAGATAAAGCGCGTGGACCCGGTGTTGCTGAGTTACGCAATTGTCCGGGAGGACCTCCGGGGGTTGGGCCTGGACCCGGGGAGCGACCCGTGAGCGTGCGAGGGCCGACCTGAAGGGTGTGAACGTCACTCGGCCGCGCGCTCGACCCCCGGCCCCGCTATCTTCTCCAACTCCACCTCCCCCCATGCACCCAGGTGTTCGCCCATGATCACCGCCCCGCCGAGCACGCCGGGGATCATCTCCAGCAGCTCCAGCGCCCGCTCGATGTCGCCCGGCTCCTGCACCCGGTTGCCGAGGGCGGTGGCTGCCGCGTCCGCCAACGCCGCGGAGTTGGCGAGCACGATCGCCGCGTCCGCCTTCCCGAAGCTCAGTGATGGCCCCACCGTCCCCGAAGAGGTACAGAGACCAAGCGGCTGGCTGAGCCGCTTGATGCGGATGCCCAGCTTGCCGGAGAACGGGGACTCGCCCGCAAAGATCGCCGCCACCCGCGGCAGCATGGTGTAGATGAAGATGTCCCCCCCGTTCTCCACCAGCACCTGCCCTGTCTCCGCCAGCAGCTCCCGCCCCACTCGCTCCGCCACCGCCCCCGCCACCGCCGCCATCGGCCCCACATCACAGATGCGCGCCGCGTCGGTCATGTCCAGTACGATCTCAGGCGCGCCCGGCATGGCCATGCGCGGGCGGAGCGAACGCGCGAACTCCGGGTCGCGCTCCAGGTACTCCTCCACATCGGCCCGCACAGAAAGGAGCGCCCGCTCCGCAGACTCCGGCAACGGGCGCTCCGCGCTGATCCACAGGTCAGACTCTCCGACCCGCACCTGGAAGGTGTGCAGCTCGCTCTCCGGCCACCTCCGATAGGTGCGGTCCACGTATGACATCGTCGCCTCAGAACGTCAGCTTCATTGCCCGCACCGGGCAGGCGGTGACACATTCCGCGCAGGCGACACAGCTATCCGGATCGAGCACCACCTTCATCTCCGGCCGCTCGAACTTCAGCGCCTCCGATGGACACACCCCCACGCAGGCGCCGCAGTCCACACACGACTCATCGTCCTTCCTGATGTCCTGATACAGCGGTTGCAGGCGGACTCCCCGCTTCGCCAGAAAGTCGGTCGCCTTACGGTAGTCCGCCTCCTCTCCGCTCAGCTCCATCACCATCAGCCCCTGGTCCTCCAGACCGATGGAGGCCTTCAGTATGTTGAAGATCAGGTTGTAGTCCCGCACCAGGTGGTACACGATCGGCTTGCCGCTCACCGCCGGCGGGAAGTGAAGCACGACTCTATGGGTTACCTGCATGGTTATCTCCTCTCGCGCCCGATCACTCTGCCGCGGTTCCCGAAGGTGGATGGTCTGGCATCGGTCTCACCGCCACACCGGAATCCGCTCCCGGGATCGGCGCCACCGGCGCGGTCAGCTCGAGCGTCCCGCTTCCGATCCATTCCTTCACCAGCTCCGCGATCTCCCTGGCGCGGGGATAACTCGACAGCGGAGTGGTCGGCACCGTCTTGCCCTCCACCTCGATGGAGCCGGACTTGAGCTGCGCGTAGCTCACATGTCCCATCACCTCCGGCTCCCGGCTCGGATAGGCTTCGCTGTAGTCTACGATGGGGGCGAGGATCTCCGCGTCGGAGACCCCGGTCTGGGCCGCCACCTCCTCGTCCAGCACCGGTATGGGGATCCCCAGCCCCACCATCAGGCTGGTGCCATAGCCGCGCAGGCTCGCCCCGCGCAGGTGGCGTACGGACATCTGCTTCAGGTCCCCAATCACCGCCAGCGTGCCCGCTCCCCCCATAGGCAAGCCTTTGTCTGTACGCTTCGCGCCGGGGCTGTGCTGTGTTCCCTGCCAGGCGACATAGCCTATCCCGCCGCCCAGGAAGATCCGCGTGCCGATGCCGGTGGCGCGGTAGAACGGATCGTTGAACAACGGCGAGAGCTGCCCCGCGCTGCAGTAGTTGGCCGAGCCCAGGTTCGCCTGCAGCGTGCCCATGTACGTATAGATGGTCCGGTCGGAGCGGTTCACCGCTATGTTGTAGTTCTGGTAGCCGTTCCTCGGGTTGAAGAGATAGACCTCGTTGAGTTCTTCCAGGGTGATCCAGGTGGCGAGCTGCCGCCTCGGGTAGCAGTCGGTCCCATAGGTAGCGGCCTCCAGCAGCACCTGCCGCCCGGCCACCAGATCCTCGATCACATGCCCGCCCCCGTAGCGAAACTCGCCGGGGTACACGGCATTGCGCGGGTCCTCATCGGGAATGGCGGTGGCGCCCAGATAGATGTCCGCCGCCGCCAGGCCCGCGTAGGCGGGGACGCCGTTCAGCGTCACCCGTCCGCCGCCGAGCTTGATGCGAGGCCGGGAGTGTCCCAGGTTCATCATCACGCCGGAGGAGCACATCGCGCCAAACGTCCCGGTGGTCACCACATCCACCCGCTGGGCCGCCTTCGCCGCGCCCTGCTCGCGGACCACTTCCACCATCTCTTCGGCGGTGACCACCACCACTTTCCCGCGTCTGATCTTCTCGTTGATCTCCTCCAGCGTCTTCGTCATTTCATTCCTCCTTGACCTGCTCGTCCGGGCTGCCAGTGCACACAGAATCAGTGCCATTCGGCGCTAATTGTCAGCCGTGATAGCGGAACCACCCCTCCTGTGCGAGGTCCCGACAACCCCGGGCAGGCCCGGACACACAGTATACCTCGCCCACGCGGAGACGTGAAGGGCTGCGGTAGGCCGGGCGCGCGGGGTAGGGGCGCACTGCTTGCCCGCCTCTGGAGGGCGTGCGCCTTCGTGCCGCCAGGCCGAAGGCGTCTCACCTCAAACAGGAGCGGGCCTCCTGCGCGGGGAATCCTCTGCACTTGTCTGCACCAAGTCACCGCGACAGGAGTATCCGTGGACGGACCCAGGCCGCCCAGACCGGACGAAACAGATGACCTCGAAGACCTGGCCGCCCTCTGCTTCGGGTTCCCGCGCCCCGCCTCCAGGTCTCGCCGCCGGAGCGCACCGCGCAGATCCCTCGGCGGGCGCGTGATCGTGGCCGATGGCCGGCCCATCGCCCACGTACACATCGTCTATAATCGCCTCTCCATCTACGGCGCGCTGGTCAAGATCGCCAGCTTCGGAGGGGTGTGCACCCATCCCGATTACCGCGGCCGCGGCCTCGCCAGCCAACTCCTCGCTCACTGCCTCCGCGAGGTGCGCGACGCGGGCGCGGCCCTGGTCCTCATCTCCGGGACGCGCGGTCTCTACCGGCGCACCGGGGCGGTCCCCGCCGGCCCCGTTTGGCACGCCAATGTCCAGGCGGAGGCGCTCCGCCGCCCCCGCCGCTCGGTCTCGGTGCGCCGCGCCGAGCATTGCGATTGGCCCGCCATCGCCTCCCTCCACCACGCCGAACCGGTGCGCTTCCTCAGGACCGGGGAGTTCTTCTCCCGTCTGCTCCCACCGGACTCCCACCGGAACATCTGGCTGGCGGAGATGGACGGCAAACCATTGGCCTATCTCTGCCTCTCGCACATGTGGGGAATCCCAAATCGAGACCGGGTGCGCGCGCTCGGCGAGTACGCCGGGGCGCGGGCGACGGTCCTCGCGGCCTTGCCCCTCCTGCTGCGCGCCGCGGAGCTGGGTGGGATCCGCCTCTCCGTTCCGCAATTCGACCAGGAGCTAACCTACCTGCTGCGTGCTCAAGGCCACCAGCTTCGCGCCGGCACCATGCCGGACCACACCATCCGCCTCGTGAACCTGCCGGGCTTGATGAAGGCGCTTCGGCCCTACCTCCGCGCCCACCTCTCCGCCTCCGAGCTCCGCCGACTCGACTGCGAACAGGCCGACGACACCTTCCGCTTCGCGCTGAGCGACCACCGCGCCGAGATGGGAGTGTCCGAGGCGGGACGGCTCTTGTTCGACGGCAAGCGGATCCCCCGGATCAGCGGCGACCTCCACCGCGCCCTCTCGCTCCTCACCCCCATTCCCATCCCTCTGCCCGGCCTCAACTACGTCTGAGCGGCAGCCTCCCGGCGGACCTCGGCCCCGGTCCCACGCACCGCGGCCCGACCCCCCATCTGCCCGATCGCCGCGCGATCCTGGTCGTGGCCCCGCCCCACCACCCGGTCTATTCCTCCTCACGTCCATGCGCTGTACATGGAATAACTACATGGTTGGTATCATTCGGCGGCCCACCCGAGCACCCGGGTAGATGGAGGGTGCTGCGAAAACCGTAGCCGTCAATCAGTTCGCGCACGGAAGGGTATGGGCGCGCAGGGCTTGACTTCGGGAGCACCTGCCCGTCGCCAAGTTCGTCGGAGGTGCGGACCCTCTCGAACCGGCTTTTGTGGTTGCAGGGAATTGCCAGCTACAGGTCGGCCGAGGGTGTCGGGAGGGACGCCTCGGGCTTGCCTGGTGGGAGGGTGCTATGCACTCGTGCGTGAAGTCGTCTGCGCCGTGCGCGAAGCGGGGGCAGCAGGGGTCGATCTTCATCTTCGCCATCACCGCGCTGGCGGTGCTGCTGCTGGTCTCCGCGGTCAGCGTCGAACTCGCCTTGCAGAGCCTGGACCGCGCCGCCAAGCAGAGAAACTCCCAGATTGCCTTCGAGCTCGCGGAAGCGGGTATTGACGCTGGTGAGGCTTGGCTGCGAGATCAGGGGATTCCCCCCACCGGGGTGGCGATATTCGACCCCTTCGGCGGGCCGCAGACCCTGACCACCGGGTCCTACACGGTTCTGATCATCCCCCATCCCGACAACCCCGGGGCCTGGCGCAAGCGCTACGCCATCCAGTCCACAGGCGCCGCCGTTCTCTCGGGCGCCACCAGCCAGGTCGTCGCCCAGCTACAGGAGCAGAGCTTCGCCCTCTACTCCTACTTCACCGATCAGGAGAAATCGTCCGTCTCCGGCGGCACCATCTGGTTCTACGCCCGGGACCGCATCTACGGTCCGGCGCACTCCAACGACCAGTTCCACGTCTCCTGGAGCCAGACCGCCGCCGAGCCCATCTTCTACGGAACCGTCTCCAGCGCCGCCGCCACTGTCGCCTGGAGCCCCTCCGCCCCCACCACTCCGCAGCAATGGCAGCGCGTCCTGCAGGGCGGCCAGGACGCTCTCACCTTGGGCGTTGACCGCATTGACCTGCCTGAGATGAGCAGCCTACAACGAAACGCGGCCTGGGGCTCCGACACCGGCTTCCCCTCCACCGACGGCGTCTACGTGCCCCTTGTAGGCAGCACCATGGATGCCGGCATCTACGTGCGCGGCAACTGCCAGGTCACCTTCTCCTTGGAGGCGGGCACAGGCAACCAGGTCGTCACCATCACCCAGAGCAGCGCCACCACCACCATCACCGTTGACCCCGCCGCCAACGAGACCACCGTCACTGATGGTACACCCACCGGCACCAACACCTATGTCGGTTGCCCCAACGGCGTCATCTACTGCACCGGCAACATCACCAGCCTCAAGGGCACACTCGCCGACAACTACCAGAACGGCATGTCCATCATCACCCGCAACGCCTGGACCATCGCCACCGACCTCGCCGCCGGCAAGGACATCACCCTCACCAACAGCCTCGCCTATCACACGTTGCCCGATCCCGAACAGTCTGAGACCGATCCCTCCAATCTCCGAGCGGCCACCCTCGGCCTGCTCGCGGACGACATCGTGGTCGCCTCCAACTGCCCGAACGAGATGACCATAGACGGAGTGATCCTCGCCAACGGCAGCTTCTACTATGCCGCCTGGAACACCATCAAGCGCGCCAACCTCCACATCCTCGGTGGCGTGATCCAGCGCCGCCGCGGGCCCGTTGGCACCTTCAGCGGCACCACCCTCGTCACCGGCTACAGCAAGGACTACCAATACGATATCCGCATGCCCGACAGCCCACCCCCGTACTTCCCCACCACCGGGCAGTACGACCTCCTCTCCTGGCAGTTCAAGTGAGGCCCAACATGCCCAGAATCCGACCCACTCAGCGTGGATTGACCCTGATCGAGTGCCTCGTCTGTCTCGGCATTCTCAGCCTCGGTCTCGTGGCGGTTGCCGGAGCCCTCACCGCCGCCCTTATCTCCAACGAGAAGGCCAGCCAGATGCAGCTCGCCACCGCCGTGGCGCAGGACCTGATCGAGGAAATGCGCAGTCGCGGCTTCGGAGCCGTCACCTACGATGAGTTCCCTGCCACCGCCTCCGTCACCGGGCTGCATGGTGGCACCCGCACTGTGCTGATCGAAGACGGCTACACCGGGAGCCCACGGCTCAAACACGTCACCATCAACGTCACCTGGCGCGCGCCTAACAGGTCAGACGCGCACATCAAGATGGACACCGTCATCGGCAACCGCGGAGGCCATGTCAAGGGCTAGCCTACCTCACCCGCCTCGCCGGCGCAAGGAGACTGGAGCTATCTATGGAACACCGCATCGCTACTGGACAGACCGCCCCCCTTCCCTCCAACCCACCCAGCAGGGCCCCCTGGGCGGGCGCCACGGCCCGGCGCGGCACCACCCTCCCCGAACTACTGATCGCCATGGCCATCATGCTCCTCATCGCCGGTGTCGTCTCCGCCGTCTACTTCGCCTCCCTGCGCACCTGGCGCCGCTGCAGCAGCCAGTCCCAGGCCGATCCTCCCGCACACATGACCATCTCCCGCCTGACCAGAGAGCTCAAGAACGCCTACCAGGTCACCAGCATGGGCGCCTCCTCCATCACCTTCCTGCTCCCACAAGTAGATGGAAACGGCGTCAACATCGTGCCCCTCACCCCTGCCCGCGAGGTATCCTACTACCTCTCTGATGCCACTGGACAACCGGGCCAGCCCGGAACCGACCTCTGGCGCCGAGACGTCTCCCTAACCAGCGGCACCGTCAAGCGGCAGCGTATCGCCCAGAATGTCGAACGGCTCGCCTTCGACTACGAGGCCACCAGCGGCAACCGCGTGCTCGCCATCTACGCACTCTCCATCACTGTTGTGGGCACCGAGGGCCATCAGTCCTACACCAGCCGCTTCGATACTCACATCGCCTTTCGCAACGGAGGAGCCTGACGGAGACGATCTTCCGCAGGCTGGATTCGGGAGGCAAACGCGAGCTCTCTGCCCTCTGCCCGGGCTCAACTACGTCTGAGGCGCCGTCCCACCTATCCTCATATGCCGGCCGCGGCTGCTGGCGTTGTCGGTCTGTATCTCTGCACAGGATCTCCTTCGTTCTTGAGGCTAGCCTGGAGTCAGCGTAGAATAGTGACATGGATCAGCAAGCAGCGCAGCCAGGATCAGGCGCCGTTACGGCAGAGCAGGGACCGCGCCCGAGAGCTACCGTCAGGATCACCATCGGGGCACTGCTGACGGCGTACTACCTGCACGCTCTGGTTGGAGTCGTGCACGGCCTCCCGGCTAACCTTCATGTGCGCGCAAAGATGGACTATCTTGCCCCATGGTGGCCCCGGATGCCGCACTGGCTACCCTCCGCACCCACCGCGGGCGTGCTGACTGGAGTGAGTTGGCTGGCGATGCTCGGGCTGGCGGTTGGTGGCGTGGCGATGATCGTGAACCACAGACGTGGGATGCAGATCGGGCTGGTCGCGTTGGCCGTGTCCTTTGTCAAGGACCTGCTGTTTGGCCTCCCGACCTGCTTGGCGCTGGCAATGGGGTGGATGAGGATCAGCTTCACCTACCCTCCTCAGCTCGCGCAGGCAAGTGCCCGCCTTGCGAACCTGCCGCCCAGCGCGATGCGCATGGGAGGCGAGGTGGTTCTCGGGATGACAGTGCTGGGAATGGCAGCCCAGGCGGGGGTGTTTGTCTGGCTCCGTCGCTACCTGGCGAGGACGCGCCCTACATCGCCAACTTGAACGCCCTCTGTACGTACACCGCCATCTGATCCCGCGTCACCACCACGTCCGGCCGGTACGTTCCGTCATCATAGCCCTGGCTCACCGCCACGCTGGCCTGGGCGATGTATTCGATGTACTTGTAGGCCCAGTGGTCGGTCGCTACATCGGAGAACGTCGCCGTCTCCGGCGGGGTGTAGCTGGGGAGGTCGGGCCGGCCGGTGGGGGTGACGACGGCGCGGGCGATGAACACGGCCATTTGGTCCCGGGTCACCTGGACGGCGGGGCGATAGGTGTCATCATCATATCCACCAACGATGGTCTGGTCTGCCGCGTACTCCACGTACTTGTACGCCCAGTGGTCGGTGGGCACATCCGAGAAGGTGGCGGTGGCGGGAGCAGTGGGCACATATTCATCCCCACCTGCCAGCGCCCGCGAGATGTACACCGCCATGGAGGCGCGGTCCACCGGCAGCGAGGGCCGATAAGTGCCGTCGTCGAAGCCGGCGACGATGCCCGCCGCCGCGCAGGCCTCGACTTGCTCGAATGCCCAATGGTCAGACAGCACGTCGGAGAAGGTGGCCAGGCGTTCGTCGGCCCGGCCTCGCAGTACGCTTGCGCCGAAGGTGGTGACATAGATGGTGTCCGGGTCGGCCCGGTCGAACTCCACCCGCTGGGGGTTGGTGAAGGGGAAGCTCTCCATGGGCCGCCAGGTGTCGCCGTTGTCCTGGCTGAGCCAGAGGGAATGGCCGGGCGCGCCCTCGGTGAGGGTCATATACAGCCACCCGGGACGGGCGGGGTGGAAGTAGGCGCCGAAGTGCTGCGGCCCCTCCCGGGCTACCCGCTGCCAGGTCACCCCGCCGTCGGTGGTGCGGTAGAGGCCGGACTGGCCGCCCGGGTTCGGCCAGCCCCATCCGTCGGCCGCCCCGAGGAAGATCACGTCACTCGAGTCGGGAGAGACCGCGAAGTCCTTGGGCCAGATGAGATCCAGGTCGGCGGTGATACTCTCCCAGGTTTCAGCGCCGTCGCGGGAGCGGTAGAGTCCGGCCCCGCCGTGGAGGTAGTCGCCGCCGACCCGCTTGGCAGTGACCAGCGCGAAGAGCGTGCCGTCCGGGTGGAGGATCACTCGATAGACCCGCATGTTGTCTGGCGCGCCCAGGCCGTTGTTCTTGGCGGTCCAGGTCTGGCCGTCATCGGTGGACTTGTAGACGCCGTGCTCGAAGACGCCGAGGTAGAGGGTGCGGTTGCCGGCGGGGGTGTTGGGGTCCACCACGATGGAGGTGGCCGGGGCGTCGGGAAGACCGGTCGCCACCACCTGCCAGGTCTCCGCGAAATCGGTGGAGAGGGCGACCCCGCCGGGGCCGTAGGAGTTGTGGCGCTCAGAGATGATGTTGTCGTTGGGGATGTCGTGGATGGTGGAGAAGGCACCCCACATCTTGCCGGGGATCTCGGGGTCGAAGGCCAGCTCATAGCAGGTGTTCTGCCAGGGCGGCCTCTTGTCACCCTCCCACCAGATCCAGCTCTCGCCGGCATCGAGGGAACGGGCGAAGCCGATGTCGGTGTAAGCGATGTAGTGCCGATCAGACTCGAAGGGGTCAATGTAGTAGTGCCACGTGGTGGTGACCACGAGGCCGTTGCAGTCCCAGGCGCTGCCGGGCCCCGGCGTCTCTCCCGCGGCCGGGAGCGTGAAGGCGCTGAACCAGGTGTCGCCGCCGTCGTGGGTGACGTAGGCGCGCATGCTGTCTACAGTTATGATGCGGTCCGGGTCAGAGTCGCAGATCGCTGCTCCGTCGGGCGCGCCGGGCCAGTTCTGGCCCAGAGTGGCGGTCAGCCAGTTGGGAGTCACATTGTAGGGGTCCCCGCGGGGATCCGGGAAGAAGGTGTCCCACCAGTTGTCTCCGGCATCATCGCTGCGGTAGACGGTGGCATGGTGGGGGGGCCAGAAACCTGTACTGGTGTTGGTGGCGTAGACGGTGTCGGGCTGGGCGTTAGTGGTGAGCACCTGCTGGTACTGGGCGATAGCGCCATCGGCCCATTCGTCGTAGGCCTGGGTCTCCTTGTTGATGCCCGCGCCCATCGCCGACTCCCAGGTCTCACCCCGGTCTCGGGAGCGGTACACGCCGCCGGCAAACGCGCCGCCCTCCTCCCAGCTGGGGATAGCACAGTAAAGCACCATCTCCGGCCCAGCGCCTCCGGCCGAGAAATAGCGAATCTCGGTGGAGGGGAGCCCGGAAACCTTGAGCGCCCAGGTGTCCCCGCCGTCATCGGAGCGCCAGATGCCTTGCGTGGTGGCGACCACCATCGCGCCCGCCGCGGCCGGCTCCAGGAACACCCCGATCGCCTCCCCCGAAGGGCCGGAGCAGGTGTGCCAGGTGAGGCCTTCGTCCAGGGACAAGGAGGCGCCGGTCTCCGTTCCCACCAGCATCAGAGAGGGATCGTAGGAGGAGATGCCGATCTCGCCGACCAGCGCCTCCGGGGCGCCTGGCACGGCCTCCCAGGTGTCTCCCGCATCGCGGCTGACGCGCATCCCTCCCCACCAGCCGTGCGCGGCATAGATGGTGTTGGAATCGCTGGGGTGGAAGCCCGGCCGGCAGCGAGTGCTGCTGGCGAGCTGCAGATGGGGGATCAGCTGCCAGGTGACTCCCCCGTCTCGAGAGAGGTAAGCCCCGGACATATCGCAGTTGAGCATCATCAGGTTGGGGTCGGCCGGGCTGATGGCCGGGGCGTACATGCTGCCGCCGCCGGAGATGCCCACCGGTTCCCAGCCGTTGATGGGGGCGGCGGCATCCGCCGCGCCCAAGCCGGCCCCCAACACTATCCCCCACCCAAGGCCGACCACCACCGCGGCCCCCGATGCCAGCCGTTTCAGCCAGCGGGCGCCGCCTCTGCCGGCGGGTGTGCAGATCCTCATGGCAGGCCTCCTTGGCGCCACGCTCGGGGCCACCCTCGTTGCTCCGCGCAGGCCGCGGGCGCGCAGAGCACAATGCACAGGGCGAGGCACAGTCCCCACTCGGGCACGGCTGCGCTCCTCGCCTCCTGTCCTAGCCTATTCTACCACGGCCTGCGTTGGCCTCTCTCACGCATCAGCGACCCGCAGGCGGCGGCGAGGGCGAGGGGCATAAGGTGGATGAGCAGCCGGTCCAGCGACGACGCCAGCGTCCAGTAGATGTAGTGAACGCTCAGCAGATAGACGGTCACATAGGCCCCGGACTGCCACAGCGCCAGCGCCCACAGCACCGACGTGGCGGCCTGGCGAGGACGACAGGCTAGGTGGGCGGCCAGTCCCAGCGCGATGAACCCCCAGCACACCTCCCAGGTGGGCCACACGCCAACCTGCGCGGAGAGAGAGCCCCACACCGCCACCAGCCTCGGCACCATCTCCTCCCATCCCTTCACCGCCATCTGCGGCCCCTGCACCGTCGCCATCCCCCACTGCCAGCGCAGCGCCAGCCAGGGGAGCCACGGCAGAGCGAGGCAGAGCAAGGGCAGTGCGAGCTGGGTCCACCTGCGCTCTCCCCCGCGCCACCATCCCATACAGAACACCACTCCAGCCCCCAGGCACATCGTCATCGCCTCGGGCTTGATCGTCCCCGCGCTTCCCAGCAGCAGCGCGGCCATCACCCCGTCCTCCCGCCGGCCGCGCTCGAACCAATCCCCCAGCACCAGCCCGGCCGCCAGAAAGCAGAAGGCCAGCGGCACATCCGCCGCGCCGCTGCCCGCGTGGTAGACCATCTGCGGCGCCTGCGCCACCAGCAGGCTGACGGCGAGCGCAATCGGCCAGCACGTCCTCCGCCAAAGGTAGACCGCCAGCGCCGCCGCAATCCCCAGCCAGTAAGCGATTCCTATCAGCTTGCCATAGCGTTCGTCTACTCGGCCCAGGTTCTGGTACACCCAGGCCTCCAGTGCCGGAAGGCCGATGGGGTGATGGGGCGCCATGTAGAGATAGCGCGCCGCGCTGGTGAACGTCTGCTTGTTCACCTTCCCATCCAGGTACATCGCCTTGGCCTTGAAGCCCCAGATGTAGCGCCCGTCCCAGAAAGCCCGGGTGCGAAAGGAGAGATCCCCCGCGCCGATAGTCGCAACCGCAAGCAGCACCAGCAGCGCCACGGTCAGCGCCAGGTGACTGCGGGGCATGGGAGGCGCTTGCTCGGCCGGGCGGCCGCGCCCTCGGCGTCTCCATCCCGTGACGGCCGCGCTCGCGGCCAGCGCCCCCGCCACCGCGTACACCACCCAGCGAGACACGCCCGCACCCACCAGCGCCGCCACCACCCAGATGGTCGCGAGTAGGAAGCCCCCGATGGCGAAGTCCACCGCCGGCTGTATGTAGGCCAACGGCCAACACCGCCGCCTGAGTCCGAGCAGGGAGAGCAGGGAGGCGCCAGCCAGCCACACCACCGCCAGCGCGAGCAGGAAGAGAGCCAGGTCGCTCACCTCTCCGACCTCTGGGCGATCTTCCGGTAGAGCCTGGCGTCCCGGTTGGCGTAGACCATCCGGTAACCCTCCGGCCGCGGCCACCCCGCGGGGTCCGCCCACAGCACCCAGTCGTGCTCCCACAGCGCAGGGACAGTGGGGATCTTCTCCGGAGACGAGACCTGCCAGAACGCGGCGTGCCCGCCCGCCTTCGCCGGGAAGTAGAGGTCAGGCGTGGTTGGGTAGAGACGGTAGCCGGTCTCGAAGGCGTAGGTCCCGGAGTGACCCACGCCCGGCCGCTCCGCGCGCCCCAACACCACCGCCACCGTGCTCCCTCGGGTAGGACCCGCCTTCCTCAGCGCCTCCACCGCGTCATAGTACGGTCCGTGCCACTGGTCCCGGGCGTCGGGCCACCCTCTGATCCGCTTGTGGGGGCGCACCACGTTCGACGCGTTGCACGCCGCCCAGCGCACGCCGCCACACACGGCGGAGGCGACGAACCACCCCAGGAAGACGAGCAAGGCGAGAGTGCGCAGGGGCTCGCATGTTCCCCAGGGCGCTCTGGCGGGGGTGGCCGGCCCGATATCGGAGGAAGCCTTCATTGCGTAGCATGACCCTCGCCTGCTGATTGTACGGTGCCGGGCTCAAGAGAGCAACTGGTGCCCGCGCGCGCTAGCTGCTCGGGGCCGGTCCGCGCACCGGCTTCAGGTAATCGGTCCTGCACCCCGCATTCGTATCCGTGTATGTTTTCGGCGGCGGGGCGGGGGTCACGATGATGGGGATGCCCGTCGGGTCCCGATCCAGCCGGCGCTTCATAGGGAACTCCGTGGCGAACCAGTGGGGATTCACCGGCTCGTCTGGCGGCGCCTCCCCGATCCCGTACACCCACCCATCCTGCGAGCCGATCACGATCAGGCCGTCGGCCACCAGAGGCGTGGCGTCAATGTCGAACCCGTCGTCCAGCGCCCAGATGGGATCGCCTGTCTCCTCATCCAGACACCAGAACCGCCCATCCCTCGCCCCCACCAGCACGCACCCATCCGTCACCGCCGCCGACCCCCAGATGCGGTTGCCGAGCTTCTTCTTCCACACCAACCCACCGTCTGCCATGCGCAGCGCATAGAAAACCCCGTTGTTGCATCCCACGTAGAGGCGCCCCTTCTCCGGATTCAGCGCCACCGTCGCCCAGATGCCTCGCTGCGTCGGCACGTGCCAGATCACCTTCGGCTTCCCGCTCGCCACATCAATGCGCCACAGGTGGCCCCGCTCCCCGGTGTCCCCGGTGGCGCAGCCCACGAAGATGCGGCCGCCATAGTGAACCGGCGTGGAGTCCGTGTCCCCCAGGGTATCGAAGGTCCACATCACCTTCCCCGTCTCCGCGTCACCGCAGTACAGCTTCCCATGCCCGCTGCCGGCGAACACGCGATTGCCAGCAATGCAAGGAGACGACTCCACGCTCCCCGCGGTGGGTGTGGCCCAGACGATCTCCCCGCTCTCGGGGTCGAAGCAGTAGATGTGGTCATCCTCCCCGCCGATGTACCCGCGCCCGCCCACCACCACCGGGTTGGAGTCCATATCGTTGCCCGTGCGCGTCTCCCAGATCATCTGTCCGTTGAGGTCGTAGCAGTGGACCTTGTTGTCCCGCCCCCCGTGGTAGATGCGGTCGCCGAAGATGGAGATGGTGCCTTTGATCACGTGGTGATTCGGGTAGTACCAGACCACCTGTCCAGTCTGGCGATCCAGGCAGTAGACATACGAGTCGCTGCACCCGAAGTAGACGCGGTCACCCAGCAGCAGCGGCTGTCCCGTCCAACCCAGCCCTTGCCAGAGAGTGCCTGAGGTGACCGTGGCCGAGCCGCGCTGCTCGTACTTCCCCTCCAGCTTCCCATGGGTCTGGAACCGCCACAGCAGCTTCGGCCGGCGCGGCACCTTGCCGACCGCCGACAGACTCCGCTCCGGGTTGCCCCGGAACATGGTGAATGACGGCGGCGGAGGGGGCTTCACGAGCCGCCCGGCCACCCGTTCCGGCGGCCTGCTGAACTCGCGCCACCCCCGCCAGGCACCGACGGCAAGCCCGGCGAGCAAAGCGGCGGCAACCAGCAACCACCGGAGCGCGTTCACACCCCACTGATTCTTCCTCCCCTCTTCCGCTCCTCGCCCCCCTTCCCGCTGAGTCCGCCGAAGCCACCCGACAGGATGCGCGAGGGCATCCTGTCGGGCGCGACGAACTCTTGGATCAGTTGCACAGGAGCAGCTCCCATGCTGTCATCATTGCTCAGAGCAGCCAACCTCACCGCGCCCCTCACCGACGGCGAAGCCCACCAGCTCGGAGCGGACCTTGGCGCCTCCGGCTGGACCCCCTACCCGCGCTCCCTCGTCGCCACCGGCAGCGTCCTCTTCTTCCTCGGCCGCAGCGGGATGGAGAAGAGGCTGTGCCTGGTGTGGGCGGCGGGGGCGGCGCCCCCCGCGCTCGCCGACTTTTGCGGCGAGCGCGCCACCTTGCAGGTCGCCGAGGCCAAGCTCTCCTTCCATGCCGGCTATCTCGACCACACCAACGCCCTCGGCCTTCGCAAGCACCTGCCCTTCACCGCGCCGCGCCTGATCGGCGTCCGCGCCTCCATCGGATGCGGCGATCGCCTTGGTCTGGCCACGCCGGCCCACGTGCGCGCGGTCCGCGGGACCGGGCTGAACCCCTTCTTCGCCCAGCAGTCCATCCGCGAGATGACCCGCACCGGCCGTACCCCCGATGACGTCATGGACACCGCCACCTTCGGGGTGTTCGAGGAAGGCTACCGCGACGGCTTCGGCGCCGACGCCGACCACCTGAAGACCATCGAGGACGCGGACCGCACCATCGCCGCCGGATTCACCATGTTCACCATTGACCCCGGCGACCACGTGGACAATGACGCGCAGACCGCCGATGCCGCTGCGCTCCGCACCAGGTTCGACGCTCTCCCCTGGGCCGAGCTGGAGGCCACTGCCCAGGAGCTATCCGCTCGCTACCTGGACAATCCCATCCGCCTCCCCGATGACACCGTGGTCGCGCTCGACGCAGAGAGCTTGCACCGGGCCGCGGCCAAGTATGGCCGAGCCCTCGCTCACACCGCGATGATGTACCGTCACCTGCAGGACAAGCTCGGCGACCGCGCTTTCGAGCTGGAGATGTCCGTGGACGAGACCGCCACCCCCACCTCTATCGCCGAGCACGTGTTCGTCGCCGGCGAGCTCCAGCGCCTCGGCGTGCACTGGGTCAGCCTCGCGCCCCGCTTCATCGGGGAGTTCGAGAAGGGCGTTGACTACATCGGCGACCTCGGCGAGTTCGCGCTCACGTTCGCGCAGCACGTCGCCGTCGCGCAGCACTTCGGCCCCTACAAGATCAGCATCCATTCGGGAAGCGACAAGCTCTCCATCTACCCAATCGCCGCTCGCCTGGCCGGCGACCTGGTGCACCTGAAGACCGCGGGGACCAGCTACCTGGAGGCCCTGCGAGCGGTAGCTCGCATTGACCCCGCCCTCTTCCGCGAGATCATGGCCTTCGCCATCGCCCGCTACCCCACTGACCGCGCCTCCTATCACGTCTCCGCCGACGTCGCCAAGGTGCCCGCGCCGGAGAGTCTCCGTGACGACGACTTGCCCGGCATCCTCGACCACTTCGACACCCGCGAGGCCCTCCACGTCACCTTCGGCTCCGTCCTCACCGCGGAGAAAGACGGCCAGCCGCGCTTCAAGGACCGTCTCATGGGCGCCCTCGCCGACCACGAGGAGATCCATTACGAGACCGTGCGCGCCCACCTCGCCCGCCACCTCGCGCCGTTTGTGGAGGCATTGTAGGGCGGGGGTGCCCACGCCCGCCGCACGCGTATGGCCGCGATGAAACCAAGCAAGGAGATCACTCAATGGCAACCGACCTCCAGGCCCCACTGAAGGAGTTCCAGCCCAGACACGACTTCTTCGTCGGCATTGACTCCGACGGCTGCGCCTTCGACACCATGGAGATCAAGCACAAGGAGTGCTTCATCCCCAACATCATCAAACACTGGGACCTCCAGCCGGTCTCGAAGTACGCGCGGGAGGCCGGCGAGTTCGTGAACCTCTACTCCAAATGGAGAGGCATCAATCGCTGGCCCGCCCTGCTGATGGTCTTCGACCTGCTCGCGGAACGGGCGGAGGTGCAGCGGCGCGGCGTGAGTCTCCCCGATGTCCCCAGTCTAAGGAAGTGGGCGGAGACCGAGAAGGCGCTCGCCAACCCGGCGTTGAAGGCCGCCATCGAGAAGGCCGGCGACCCGGTCCTCAAGCGGGCGCTCGCCTGGAGTGAGGGGGTGAACGCGAGCATCGCCGACATGGTCCACGGCGTCCCGCCCTTCCCGTTCGTGCGCGAGTCGCTGCAGGCGCTGGCGGACAATGCCGACATCATCGTCGTCTCCGCCACCCCTGGCGAGGCCCTCCGCCGCGAATGGGCCGAGCACGACATCGCCAGGTACGCCGCCGTGATCGCCGGCCAGGAGATGGGCAGCAAGGCCGAGCATCTCAAGCTCGCCGCCGCCGGCAAGTATCCCGCGGACCACGTGCTGATGGTCGGCGACGCCCCTGGCGATCTGAAGGCTGCCCGCGCCAACGGCTTCCTCTTCTTCCCCGTCAGCCCCGGCGCCGAGGACGCCTCCTGGCAGCTCTTCTACGAAGAGGCCATGGGCAGGTTCCTCTCCGGCGCCTACGCCGGCGCCTACGAAGCCAAGCTCATCGCCGACTTCGAGGCACTGCTGCCGGATACGCCGCCGTGGAAGCGGTAGTCGGACAGACTGGGGAAGCCTGCACTAACCACGCGTGCCCTTGCTTCCGAGGGCGTTTCGTGAAACAATGAGTTCGCCTGGAGGGTCCTCACATGATCGGTAAGCAGATTCGCATCGAACGCATCATGAACCGCGACACCGGCCGCACGGTGATCGTGCCCATGGATCACGGCACCACGGTGGGGCCGATCCGCGGGCTGGAGAACATGCGGGAGACGGTGGCGAAGATGGTCAGCGGCGGTGCCAACGCCATCCTTATGCACAAGGGCATGGTGGTCGCCGGCCACCGCGGGGGTGGGCAAGATATAGGTCTGATTGTGCACGTCTCGGCGGGAACCAGCCTCAGCCCCGACCCCATCGCCAAGGTGCTCGTGTGCACCGTCGAGGAGGCGATCAAGCTGGGAGCAGATGCGGTCTCCATCCACGTCAACCTCGGCGCTCCCACCGACTCCGACATGCTGCGCGACTTCGGCGCCGTCTCCGAGCGCTGCATGTTGTGGGGAATTCCCCTGCTGGCGATGGTCTACACCCGGGGAGAGAAGATCAAGAGCGAGTATGATGTCAACCTGGTGAAGCACGCCGCCCGCCTCGGCGCTGAACTCGGCGCCGACATCGTGAAGGTCAACTACACCGGTTCGCCCGATACCTTCCGCGAGGTGGTGGAGGGCTGCCCCGTGCCGGTGGTGATCGCCGGCGGCGAGAAGGTGGAGACGGACGAGGAACTGCTCGAAATGGTCGCCGGCGCGCTCAAGGCCGGTGCCTCCGGTGCCTCCATCGGCCGCAACGCCTTCCAGCACGTTGACCCCGAGGGCATGGTCAAGGCCATCGCCATGATGGTGCATGAGGGGGCCTCGGTGAAAGACAGCAAGCGCTTCCTGGAGTCGCGGCAGTGAAGCGTGTCTGGGTCCGCCTCCAGCCCTGGGATAAGCAGCTCGCTATCGCCGCTCTGGAAAGCGGCGCCGACGCGGTAGTGCTCTCCGAGGGCGACAGCGCCAAAATGAAGGAGCTCGGCGCCCTCCCCACCGTCGCCCCAGACGGTGACATCAAACCCGACCAGGATGTGGTGTGGACGGAGATCCGGGACAAGGCGGATGAGGAAGCAGCAGCCACCTCCCACCTCGACAAAACCGTAGTCCTCAGGACAACCGACTGGACGGTTATCCCCTTGGAGAACCTGGTGGCCCGCCGCTCCGGATTGATGGCCGAGGTGACCGGCGCAGAGCAGGCCAAGCTGGTCACCGAGGTGCTGGAGCGAGGAGTGGACGGCGTGGTGCTGGACACCCGCTCCGCCGAGGAGATCCGCACCACCGTCGCCCTCGTCCACGCCGTGTCGCCGAAGCTCGACCTCACCCCGGCCGTGGTCACCGCTCTCCGCCCGCTGGGCATGGGAGATCGCTCCTGCATTGACACCTGCACCACCATGTCACCAGGCGAGGGAATGCTCATCGGAAACAGCGGGCAGGCCTTCTTCCTCATCCACTCCGAGAGCCTGGAGACACCGTATGTGGCGGCGCGGCCGTTCCGCGTCAACGCCGGCGCGGTGCACGCCTACCTCTTGCTGCCTGCGGAGAAGACCAAGTACCTGTCCGAACTGAAGGCCGGCGACGAGGTGCTGCTGGTGCGCCACGACGGCGCCACCTCGGTGGGGTACGTGGGGCGGAACAAGATCGAGCGCCGGCCCCTCCTCCTGGTGGAGGCGGAGGCGCAGGGCAAGACCATCTCCGTCATCCTTCAGAACGCGGAAACCATCCGCCTGACCAGCCCGGAAGGAAACGCCTTATCGGTCGCCAGCCTGAAGCCGGGCGACACCGTGCTCGCCTACCTGGAGTCCGGCGGACGGCACTTCGGGATGGCCGTAGCGGAAACCATCGAGGAGAGGTGAGCCGCACCGCCGCGTCACAGAACCGTGGCGCACGCTGCCGGCGTGCGTCCGCACACGAGCAAGAAGGCCCGCCCCGATTGAGGCGGGCCTTTCGTGATAGGCGCTTCCGGGATCCGCTAAGGGGTGATGGTCAAGGTCGGCCGCCGGGTGATCTCGTGCATCGCCCCGGTCTCGTCCTCCACCGAAACCACCAGGGTGTACTCACCCGCGGTCAGTCCCGCCGGTATGTCCCAGGAGATGGCGAGGTAGGGCACTCCACTCCCCATCGCCTCGCCCTTCGCGGTGGAGATGTCGCTGTCCGAGAGTTGCACCGTCTCGCTGGGCGTCTCCGGGCCGCGCAGTTCGAAGTACACGTCGAAGAAGCTATCCCCGTCGCACAGGTTGGAGTCCAGCCGCACCGCATCCAGGACTACATAGGCGTAACCAGGGTCCGAAGACGGCATGCTGGACCGGCTCGACCAGCCCCAGTAGCCCGCGGTCTCGGGGTCCACCGCGGTAATCGCCGGCCCTCCCAAAACCACCGCCGTGCCGGTGGGCTGGATGAAGCCCCGGTAGACATAGACGGCCATCTGGCCGCGGTCTACCGGGTAGATCGGACGGTAGGTGCCGTCATCATAGCCGCGCACCACGCCATGGGCCACCGCATACTCGATGGCATCATAGGCCCAGTAGGTGGGCGCCACATCCGAGAAGGTCGGCTCCTCCGGGCCGGTGGGCACATCTATGCCTCCGTGGATACCCCGCGCCACATACACCGCCATGGCGTCCCGGTTCACGGTCAGCCCCGGCTGGTAGTACCCGCTACCGTAGCCTTGCACCAGGCCTGCTCTCGCCAAGGCCTCGATCCAGGCCCAGGCCCAGTGGGACTCCGGCACGTCCGCCGGGAAACTCCCTTCGTAGGGCGCGGTGGGGAGCTTCAGGGAGCGGGTCATGTACACTGCCATCGCCCCCCGATCCACCGTGTTCGCCGGCCGATAGGTGTAGCTGCCATCCGCCTCCTGATAGCCAGCTACGATCAGCGGAACGCGGCCCGCGCACTCCTCCACATAGAAGCGCGCCCACTCGCCGACGGTCCAGGGCTGCACATCCGGGAACCGGCTGACCACTACCTCCTCCGAGCTGGCGCCGCCCCACAGCGGGAAGTAGCCCTTGCACAACTCCCAGCCGCAGGATAGCCCATCCGAGGTGCCGGGCGCGGTGGGCGTCACCGGGAGTTCATACCGCAGCGTGCTCAGCGGCGGCCCGATCACCTGGAAGAAGAACCAGGCGAGCTCTCCCGATGGTACCGAGTCTGTCAGAGGGACCGTGATCACTCCCCAGCGATCCATCTCCCCTTCCGCCACCAACTGGTACCCGGCTGACGGCTCCCAGGCGAAGTCGTCCAGGTTCAAGTAGAGCCCAAGCGCCTCCTCCTCTTCATCCCATTCCGCCCACGGCCACCACGGTCCCGCCCCCCCCAAACAGTAGCCTGCCCACTGAGGAACCCGGATCTCGTAGTCCCGGCTGTAGCCGCCGTCCGCCGTGACGGTCAACGTCAGCACCAACTGACGCTCCGCCGGCCACTCGGCGGAAACATCAAACTGGAACCGGTCCGACCCATTGTCGGCGCTCCGCCACCCAGACAGCGTGCCGAAGGAAGTGGACCCATCTACGATAGTGACGTATGAGTCATTACTGGTCAGCGTGGCCGCCACATTCGTGGAGGTGGCGGTGAAGTGCTTTAGCACGACTTCCAGCCTGATGCGCTCGCCCGGTTCGATCTGGCCATCGTCGTCGCCAAGCTGGTCATCGGCTGCGTACTCTAGCAGGATGATCCGTTGCCCGCTGGGGGTGCCGGTGAGGCTCTCGGCGAGGTCTATGCGCCCCAGGCCGAGCAGCCCGGCATAGTCCGGGTTCAGCCCGTCTATGTCCTCAGCTGTCCCGTCAAGCTGCCCGACCAGTTGCGCGATGGTCCACGCCGGATGCTCGGCAATCAGCAGCCCCAGCGCCCCGCTCACATGCGGCGCCGCCATACTGGTGCCGCTCATGTAAGTGTAGCTGGACCCGCCGGCCGCCAGGGAGAGGATGCTCTCCCCTGGCGCAGACACATCCACCCGCTCTCCGTAGTTGGAGAAGCTGGCTCGCAGGTCGCCGCTTCCGGTGGCCCCTACGCACACCACATCCCTCTGCCCGGCGGGGGCGAACCACTGCGCGTCCACGGCATCATTGCCGGCCGCCGCCACCACGATGCATCCCGCGGCCATGGCGTAGTCTATTGCGTCCTGCTCCAGCTGGGACACTCCGATTCCGCCCCAACTGTTGTTCATTACGTCCGCGCCGTTGTCCACCGCGTATCTCATGGCGTCCGTCAGATCGCTGTCCGTGCCAGAGCCGGCGTCGGAAAGACCTTTCACCGCCATCATCTTCCCCTGCCAGGTGACTCCGGCGATGCCCACGTAGTTGTTCGTGCTGGCCCCGATGGTCCCGGACACGTGTGTGCCATGACCATGCCCGTCCATGGGATCGTTGTCATCGTAGGCGAAGTCCCACCCCCGCTCGTCGTCCACGAATCCATTGTCGTCATCATCTATCAAGGGAACGCCGCCAACCTCCTCGGCGTTCTCCCATATCCGATCCACAATGTCCGGATGGTCGTAGTCAATCCCGGTGTCCACCACCGCGATGATCACCGAGTCACTGCCGGTGGTGACATCCCACGCCTCTTCAGCGCGGATCTTGAGCAGATTCCACATGGACTCGTAGTTCGGGTCGCTCGGTATCAGGCACACAGACGCAAGGTAGTCCGGCTCTGCGTACACCACGCTGCGGTCTCGGCCCAGTCGAGCCACTGCACTCTCCACGCTCTGCCCGGCCTCCAGAGTCACCAGGAAGACGTTCTCCAGGTCGGGCGCAGCCGCCATCGGGTCCGCTCGCGCCGCGCGCTGCGGGAACTTCGCCCTCACCCTCTTCAGCTTGTCTGCCGCTCTGATCGGGCCGGCCTGGCCGGACGGCCACAGGTCCGCGAAAAGCGGGCGCACGCCCTGCGCCCCAACCGCCTGGAGCGCCCTCGCCAGTCCGGGGGACGTCGCCCCTCCCCGTCCCATCACTGCTAGCGCCGCCTCCGGGGTCAGCTTCACCACCACCCGGTCTGGCGCATACCGCGCGGCCGCTACCGGCGCAGCCTCCCCAGGGGCCTGCACTGCTGTCCATCGGGCGGCCAGGTTTGCCTCCGCGGCGAGCAGGGTGAGCGCCAGAGAGGCCGCCACCACCCACCCGCGGCTGAACCCGCGACTGCAACCCTTCACAGCCATCCCTCTCCTCCTCTACCTTCCCGAACGCCGAAAACACCACGGCGTCGGGGAACCTTGGGCTGGTGGCGGGTGCAAGCAGTCCGGTGCCGGCCGGACACCTCCCTCCGGGCCGCCGAGGCTGACGGCGGAAACTCCACCCAGGCCGCGGCCGCTATTCCGCGGCGAAGCCCAGCCTACCTGCTGCCCGCAAGGCGTGCCCCTGGACATATTTCTGGGGGAACGCTCGGGGTGGGGGCCCCCGGCCTCTCCCGGCCCCCGCCCGCTCCCCGGCAATAGGCAGGTGAGTGCTCCCCATCGTCAGAAAAGGTCATCACCGCTTACCGACGCGCAGACCACCTTGGGGGTATGACCTTCATGACTTCCCGCGACCGCCTCCTCGCCGCCCTCCACGGTGAACTCCCCGACCGCCTTCCCTGGGCCCCGGAGTTCAACATCGTCTTCTGCGACCGCATCCTCACGGAGATCCCCGGCCCCACCCCCGCGCCCGAGAGTGTCTACATCGAAGCCTGCCGGCGCATGAAGGCCGAGTGCTTCCTGCGCGTCGACGCGGTCGAGATCACCTACCCCAACGTCCACATCACCGAGACCCGCGACGGCGACGAGATCACCCGCACCTACCAGACTCCTGCCGGCGGCATGACCGCCCGCTCCCGCATGATCGCCGACATCGGCGGGGATATGGAGCACCAGCACATGGTGCGCACCGTCGAGGACATCCGCGCCTACCAGGCGATGTACCTCGACGCGGTGTACACCCCACGGCTCGACGTCGTGAGGGAGCGCATCGCCGCCATGGGCGACCACGGCCTCATCTCGATCTTCGGCCCGCCCACCCCCCTGCTCGATCTCATCATGTTCCAGATCCGCCTGCCCAACATCTACTTCCTGATGGAGGATCATCCACAGGAGATGAGCGCTCTCCTGGAGGCCATGCACCGCCGCAACTGCGAGTACTACGAACTCGCCGCCTCCGCGCCCGGCGAAGTCGTCCGCTCCTTCGAGGACACCTCCACCACCCTCATCTCCCCCGAGCTCTACCGCCGCTGGTGCCTGCGCCAGTTGCAGGACTACCGCGATATCTGTCACGCGCGCGGCAAGCTCTTCGTGCCCCACATGTGCGGCCTTCTCAAGGGCGTCCTCCCCGAGCTCGCCGAGACCGACGTGGACGGCATCGAGGCGATCACCCCTCCACCCCTGGGCGACTGCCCCATCGGGCTCGCCCGCCAGCAGCTCGGCCCCGACATCACCCTCATCGGCGGCCTCGACCCCACCCGGTTCGTCGGCGCCACCCCAGACAAGACCCGCGCCATCATCCTCGACCTGCTCTCCCAGATCTGCGGCGGCCGCCACACCGTCCTCGGACACGAGGAGATTCACATCAAAGCCGACTTCGAAAGCGTGCGCGTCATCCCCGACCTGCTCGACGAGCACGCCAGGTTCTGAGGAGGCTCACCACGAAGCCCAACTCCTGACCTATCTCAAGCTGACCGGCCTGCGCCTTGGGTTGCTGATCAACCTCGACGTTCCGAAGATCCGGCGTGGCATCCGGAGAATAGGTGTTGTAGTCCGTTCCCTTTGTGCCTTTGTGCTCTTTGTGTCCTTAGTGGTGAATCCAGGAGGTATCGCTGACATGCATTGCTTCAATGATCTGATGAAAGCCAAGCGCCTGATCGCCGCTGTCATCCCCCACACCCACTGGGACCGCGCCTGGTACCACCCCTTCGAACACTTCCGCCTCAGCCTCTGCCGGGTGGTCAAGCGCCTGCTCGAGATCATGGAAGGCGATCCCCGGTACTCCTGCTTCACTTTCGACGGCCAGACCGTGGTGCTGGAGGACTACCTCGAAGTCTACCCCGAGGACCGGCCCCGCCTGGAGCGCCTGATCCAGGCCGGCCGCCTCGCCGTCGGTCCCTTCTACGTGCTGCCGGACCAGTACCTCATCACCGCCGAGTCGCTGGTCCGAAATGGCCTCATCGGCCGCCGGCTCGCCGACTCCTTCGGCGGGTGCAGCAGGCAGGGCTATGTCGCCGACCCCTTCGGGCTGGTGTCCCAGTTGCCGCAGATCTGGGCCAAGCTGGGCCTCGAGTCTGTCTTCTTCGCTCGCGGCCTTTCCAATCACCAGCTAGCCAATGTGGGCAGCACTTTCTGGTGGCTGGCCCCCGATGGCGAAACCCGAGTGCTCGCCGTCTTCCAGATCGGCGGATACACCAATATCAAGAACTGGGGTGTGCCCCTGCGCGAGTACCCGAGGGGCGACCCGGACACCCACGACGTTGACTTCCCCTTCTCCGAGCAGCAGGTCCAGGAGGTGCTCGGCGACTACCAGCGCGCCGGCTGCGGCTCCCGGGTACTCTACTTCGGCAACGGCAACGATCACCACGGCCCCTCCCATCGCCTGCCTGATCTCATCGCTCACAACGCCCGCCGCTTCTCCGACATCGCCATCGCGCAGATGACCACCGATGATCTCGTCCGCCTCATCAAGGAGGAGAACCCCAAGCTCGGAGCCCTTACCGGCGAAATGCACAGCCCGGACATCTGGGATGTGCTCACGGGCACGCTGGACTCTCGTCCGTACCTCAAGCAGCAGTACGATGAAGCTTCCGCTTGGCTGGAGCGGCGGGCCGAGCCGCTCACCGCCGTCGTCTCCGCGCTGGGGCTCACCCGGCGCGCGGTGCGGGAGCAGCACCACGTCGGCCACGCCTTCAATGTCGGCAACGACTCCGCCTTGCCCATAGAGCAAGCGCCTGCCGCTATGTGGCAGGCATGGAAGACATTGCTCCGCTGCTCGCCGCATGATGACATCTGCGGTTGCTCCGTGGACGCCACCCACGAGGACGCGGAGAACCGCACGAAGCGGGTGATCGAGATCGCCTCCCTGCTTACCTCCGACGCCGCCCTTCGCCTGGCCCAGTCGGTGAGGCCACCCAGAGGGCTGGCGGGCGTGCACGCCGCTCGCCTGCTCGTCTGGAACGGCCTCGCCTTCCCACGCACCTCCGCTCTCCGCGCGAAGGTGCTTGTCCCCGCCGCCTCCACGCGGCTGCGTCTGGTGGACGAGCGCGGCCGGGAAGTGCCGGCCACCATCCGCGCCCGGGTCGTCGGGCCGCACTACCGCCGCTGGAACTCCGACTACTTCGAGGACCTCCCCGGCAAGGCGGTAGAGGCCGACATCGCCTTCACCGCGGACCTCCCCGCCATGGGCTACCGCACCTTCTTCGTAGTTGTAGGGAGGGCGCGCCATCGCCCGCCGAGCGCCGTCCGCCGCCTCCCCCGCGGCATGGAGAACGACTCCGTCAAGGTCACCATCCACACCGACGGCACCCTCGATCTACTGGATAAGCGGAACCGCGCTCGCTACCGCGGCCTCAATCTGCTCCGCGACCGGGCCGATGCCGGCGACCTGTACGTCACCCGCATGCTGGAAGACGGCGCGGTCACCGCCTCCAGGAAGCACGGCCGCTTGCGATGCGTGGAAGCGCTTGCTGATAGAGTTACCTTCGAGGTGCAGCTCACCCTGCCCCGCGTTCCAGTCACCATCCGCGAAGACCGGAAGGCGAGATCGAAGCACACCGCGCCCCTCCGCCTCCGCTTCCTCTACACCCTTCTCGCCCACAGCCCGGCGGTGCATGTCCGCGCCGAGTGGACCAACCAGCACCACGAGCACCGCCTCACCGTGGACTTCCCCACCGGCTTCGCCACCGCGCGCACCGAGGCGCAGTCCGCCTTCGATGTCGTCCCCCACGACGCGCCCTTCGTCCAGGAGCCGTGTCGCGACTTCGTCACCGCCGCGCACGACGGCCGCCGCTTCACCATCCTCTCCCGCGGCATGCACTCTCACGACGCGCGGTCGGAGCGGGGGCGGCTAGTACTCACCAAGTGCTTGCTCAAGGCGAACGGCCACATCCACGGCCCCCTCCGCCCTTACTGGGCCGCCCCTGGCGGCAACTGCCTGCGCCCGCTGGCGATGGAGTACGCGGTCCTGCCCGGGGCCGAGTCGGATTCCTGGGCGGAGCTGGCGCGGGCCGCTGACGACTTCCGCGCCAAGCCGTTCGCGGACTACTACTGCTTTGCCCCCTCCGGGGACCTCCCCGCCGCCCACTCCTTCCTCGCCGTCTCCGGCCCCTTCCAGCTCACCGCCCTCAAGCGCAGCGAACGCGGCGACTCCCTCATCCTGCGCCTCGTGAACCTCTCCCCGCGGGCCGCGAAGGCGACGATTAAACTATCGCCATTACTACAAGTTACCGCCGTCTATCTAACCGACCTGCTGGAGCAGCGACAGAAGAAGCTGTCGGTCCGGAACCACCGCGTCGAGCTGAAGGCAAAGACCCGCGACATCGTCACCATCGAGCTGTGTGCATGACGTAGGGGCAACTTGTCGAGTCGCCCCTGTGCTCCTGTGCCTTTGTGGTCAGAACGCCGTTAGCGAGCCCCCGACCTCTCCACCACCTCCCGCCACCTCCCCTCATGGCTCTCATGCGTCATTCTCGGCCGGAACCCCAGGCCCAGGTAGGTGCTGATCGCGGCCATCCGCCAATCATCCGTCTTCAGCACCGCCGACCGATACCCTAGCTCCCGGAAACGATGCAGCACCGCCACCACTAGCCCCCGCCCCAGGCGATGCCCCCGGTGTTCCGGCAGTACAGCGAGCATGTGCACATAGCCCACCTCGGCGCCCAGATCGGGCCGGCGCAGCGCGCACGCCGTACCCACCGCCTCCCCGTCTTCCTCCACGAAGAACAGGTCGGCCGGGTCGAACCACGGCTGCCCCGTCAGCTCCCTCCGACACTCCTCCTCCGTGTACTCTCCACCAATGCACTCATTCACCAGCCGACACCAGGCCGACTCATCGCCCGGTTGATAGGTGCGCAAGCGATAGCCCGGCGCCACCTCCGCCACCGGGAGATCGGCGAAGGAGGGGAGTTCCATCTCCAGTTGCGGACGTCGGTCGGCCACCCTACTGCCGCTTCTTCCCCTGCTTCTCCAGATACTCCCTCGTCTTCAGGATCAGCACGCACGAGGCCGCGTGGGTGATCTGGCCGCGCAGCACGGCGAACAGGGCATCTTCGTAGGACATCCGCACCACTGATACTCGCTCGCCCGGCCGGGGCTCACTACCCTGGTCGCCTGCACCCGGCCCCCGACCCACCTTCGACAGCTTCCGCGCCAGGAACATGTGGTTCGGCGATGCGATGATGGTGGTGAACGGGTTCACCACTCCCATGTCCACCCACTCCGCGGCGATCAGCCCACACTCCTCACTCAACTCCCGCAGCCCCGTGTGCTCCGGCTTCTCCCCCGACTCCATCGCCCCGCTGATCACCTCCAGGGACTCCTCCCCGATCGCATACTTGAACTCCCTCATCAGGTAGACGCTTCCATCCTCCTCCATGGGCAGCACCGACACCCCCGGCCTCATCGCCACCACTCCGAATACCTGCTCCGGCCCCCCCCGCCAGCTCACCCGGTCCTCCCGCAACTTGATCCACGCATTCTCGTAGATCGGCTTCGAATGCAGAATATCATACGGTCCCACCCGCCGGCCGCTCGAGGACGCGCTCATTGGTTGTGCTCCCAATCTGTGATGTCCGCCTCTTCGCCGCCCCGCCCCGCCCAACCTACGCTCCACCGAGCAAGGACCCTATGCCTGCACAGTGGCACAGGCCTGCCCGCCTCAGGAGGGCGTTCGTGGCGCACGCTGCCAGCGTGCGAGGAGTCGGGTCGAGGGCCACCCTGCGGCCGTTTCCTGTCCAGTTCTCGCCACTCTCCCCCAAACTCCAGCAGGAACTCCGGCCGCTGCCCCAAACCTTCCAGAAAGCCCTCAGGGGGCTCTCAGCGGAAGCTGAGGCGACATGGGCCTGCTGACCACGGTCGCGGCGATCCGCGGCGCTCGTCCGGCCCGCCCTTGAGGTGGCCCCAATGGCGACAAGGGAACCCAGAATCGCCCAGAGCGGGCGCTCAGCGTTTCCTGCGTTGCGCCATGGGCGCGATGTAGGAAAGGGAAGATGGAGGCGGTGCTGGGCCTGGGCGGGCCGGTTTGCCATAGGCCCGAAACCGCCAGATTTTGTGTAGACGCTCTTAGAAGGTTCTAGAGGCGTATGGTAGCATTCTCTTAGAAACCGGGGGCACCAACCCCAGGCCAAAGGAGGCGTGATCAATGGACGTGGTCTTTGTCACCAAGAGTGGGATGGTAAAGCGGACATCTGTGGAGGAGTTCCGCGCCCAGGGGCGCGGCGGTGGAGGTGTCACCGCCATGGGCGTCGCCGCAGGCGACGCCATCGTTGACGCGGTGGCGCTTGGAAACGCCAAGGGCGTGATGGTGGTCACCGCTGGCGGCGCCACCATCCACTTCTCCGCCGAGGACCTCCGCACCATGGGCCGCGGCGCCCAGGGCGTCCGCGGCATCCGGCTCAAGGAAGGCGACAGCGTAGCCGCTGTAGTGGCTGTCTAAGGCGTCTCTTGTATCAGCGTAAGAGCGGTGAGATAAGAGGCGGCGCGCAGGGGCACCGCAGAGCGCCTCTGTGGGCAACTGCCCGTTCCCGGGCCCCGAGGGGATCCTTCAGGGTCCGAGGGGCGCCGTTACCATGAATCAAGAGATGTCGGTAGAAGCGCCTGCCCTACTTCGCCCGCCTGCTCGTCCTACCAGGCCCTCGGGCTCCGAAGTCTGCCGCAGGCCGACCGAGGAGGCTCGTGGGGGGTAGGAAGGCGGATTCCGTAGGGTAGGGCGGCGGCTCCCTCCGCCGCCAGGGACTGGCGTTGGGCAGGAGCGACAGCTCCTGCCCTCTCCCTTTCGCGGCACGGCAAGCCGGCCGTGAGCCTCCGAAAGGTTCGCGACCCGCCCCACGTCGAACACGCTCCTCATGCTCCCCTTCCCCTCCTGGCACCGTGGGGGCCCGCCCCCGTTCTCCGAAGGCACGGACTGGGGGTTGATCCTCAAGCTAGTGCTTGTCGCCGCCGTCGCCCTGCCCACGGCCTTTGTCCCGGAGCTTGCCCCACGAAGGCCCGGCGGAGTGGGGTGCTTTCGTGGTTCGACTGTCCCCCTAGTCCCCATTCCTCACCCTCCCCATCTCCTCCAACCGCTTCCTCGCCACATGCGGATTCAGCCGAGAGGCCGCCTCGATAAACCAAGCCGTTGCCGCCTTCCGGTTCCCCAGCGCGATCTCACACAGCCCGCGGTAGTACGCGGGGGCGAAGTCGCGGCTGTAGCGTTCCGAGGCAATGGTGAGGTAGGGACGGGCTTCCTCGTATCGTCCGGCTTCGAACAGCGCCCCGCCCACCACCAGCGCCAGCTCCGGCCGCCGCCGATCTTCTTCCGGCAACCGGGCGAACTGTTCCGCTGCCGCCTGGGCATTGCCAGCTTCGTAGTACGCCTGCCCCAGCGACAACGCGATCTCCCCCGGATCGGCCCCCGCCTTCTCCGCCGCCCGCAAGTGGCCGATCGCTTCCTGTGAGTCGCGGATGGAGAACGCCTCCTCCGCCATCAGCAGCTCCGCCGCCCGCCGCCCCCGCACCCGCGCCAGCGGCCACAGCACCACCCTCCTCACCAGCGAGAACACCCGCAGCCAGAACCCCGCCCGGCTGTCCTCAACCCCACCCTCCTCCGCCGTGAGTTGCTTCTCCAGAGGAAGAGCGCCTTCTTGCCCCCACAGACGCTCCTCTGCCAGCGCTATCAGCCGCCCCTCCACCCCCTCATACCCGTAGTCGAGATGAGCCCCCAGCAGCTCCGGCGCCTCCTTCGCATCCCCCACCGCCAACTGCGCCAGCCCCAACCACGCCTTCACCAGGCGGTTCTCCGGATCCAGCCGCGCCGCCGCCGAGAACGCCTTCCTCGCCTCCTGGTAGTTCCCCGCGTCGTACTGGATTTGCCCCAGAAACACCACCGGCGCGTGGTTCCGCGGGTCCATCTCGCAGGCCCGCCGCGCCGCCCGCACCGCCTCCCCGGTGTGCCCCGCCCCGGCCAGTGCCAGCGCCCTCTGCCCCTGGGCGCGGGCGTGCTTCGGAAAAGCAGCGATCACCTCCTCAAACGCCTTCGCGGCCTCCCCGTGCTTCCCCTCCCGGGCCAGCCGGCAGCCGCGGAAGTACGCCCGGTCAGCACGCCACCACTTGCTCAGCCACCCGAACATGACTCTCCTCTTCTCCGAACCTGGGTGTGCTCCCTATAACCACTCATCCTCAGACACGAAGATGCCTCACAACCGCAACAGGAACCGACGCTCCCCAGGCCGAAGCGAACACCACATCTCATTCTGCGTGTGAGTCGCCACCATGCCCAGCGATGCGCTGCACATAGAGAAGCGCGAAGGCTATCACTTGGTCATTGACCCAGCCGCGCCCCACTGGCTCGCCACCAACCAGGACGGCGCCTGGGCCATCGCTCAGCTCCGCCGCGGCCGCTCTCCCGACGAGATCAGCTACCGCTATGCCAAGCGCCGGGCGGTCTCCCTGGGCGAGGCCCTCAGGATGGTGGGGCGCTTTGCCGACGAGGTCGCCGACTTCGCCCCTCCGCCAGCCCGCCCTCCTTACCGGGGCCGTGCCGCCTACCTGCAAACCGATCGCTTGAAGGAGGTGTGGCTCCACCTGACGGATCGCTGCAACCTCGCCTGCCGCCACTGCCTGGTCTCCTCCGGCCCCCGCGGTGAGGAGGGAATGTCCACCGACGACCTCTTCGACGCCCTCCGCCAGGCCTGCGACCTCGGCGCCGACACCTTCTACCTCACCGGAGGGGAACCGTTCACACGTCCCGATTCCGTGCGCTTGCTCCAAGCTATCACCCGGGACTTCGCCGCCACCGCGGTGGTCCTCACCAACGGCTGTCTGGTTGATGAGGAACTCGCCTCCGCCCTTGCCGCTCTCCCCCGCACGCGCCTCTTCCTCCAGATCAGCCTGGATGGATCCACCCAGGAGGCGAACGATTCCCTCCGCTCCCCCGGCAGCTTCGAGGGCGCCGCCCGCGCCCTCCGCCTCGCCGCCGGCGCAGGGATCAACACTACCGTTTCCACGGTCGTGCTCGACCGCAACCTCCACGATCTCATCCCCCTCGCCGACCTGGTCTGCAGCACAGGAGGCCGCCGCCTCCACCTCATGTGGCAGCACCTCCGCGAGCGCGGCGGCCGCTTCCGCCGCGCCGGGCAGAAGCGCCTGATCGGCTCCGTTCTCGCACTCCTGCGCCACGCCCGGCAGACGGGCCTGGTCATTGACAATGTCGAGAACTTGCGCTCCATTGTCAACGGCGAGCCCAACCTAAAGCGAGACCTATCAAACGCTTGCTGGGATAGCCTCGCCATCTACCGCGACCGCCGCGTCTTTCCCTCCGCCTGCCTGGTCGGCCTCGACGGGCAGGCCGCGGGCTCCCTCACAGAGGCCAGCCTCCGCGACATCTGGCTCAACTCCCCCCTGTGCCAGTCCTGGCGCGCCCGCTCCGTCATCCACTCCACCGACGGCGATCCCCTGCTCTTCCTCCACGGCGGCGGCGACCAGGAGCAGGCGTTTTTCGCCTCCCTTGGCGATGGCTTGCCCTCCCTTGACCCCCTCCTGCCCCTCCATCGCACCATCGCCCGAGCGATCATGGACGACATCGTGCGGGAACGCCGCCACCTGATCGGCGATGTGCGCGGCCCCGTCCTCTACCACCTCATGGGTGACGACGGCCATGCCTGCCCCAGCTCTGCCGGAGTGAGGAACGGCGGCGATCACAAGGTGGACTTCGTCCACTCCAACTGCGTTCTCGTCGAGGAGGTGGTCGCCAAAGCCCGCACCCAGGTCCGCCGCTACTACCGGGAGGCCGCACGGGAGGTGAAGGGCGAGATCTGCTCCCCCGTGGCGATCCCGCGCGGTTACCTCACCCATATCCCCGAGGAAGTGGTTGCCCGCTCCTACGGCTGCGGCAGCCCCGTCTTCGACGCCCAACTCAAACCCGGCGAGACCGTGCTCGACCTCGGCTCGGGCGCCGGCCTCGAATGCTTCATCGCCGCCCGCCTGGTCGGCCCCACCGGACGCGTCATCGGCGTGGACATGACCCCGGAAATGATCCACTTCGCCCAATCTGCCGCCCCCTCGGTCGCCGGCCGCCTCGGCTACGGCAACGTCGAGTTCCGACAGGGCCTCCTGGAGGCGCTCCCGGTCCCGGACCAATCCGCCGACGTGCTCATCTCCAATTGCGTCATCAACCTCTCGCCCGAGAAGCTGAAGGTATTCGCCGAGATCCGCCGCCTCCTCAAGCCCGGCGGCCGCCTGGTGATCGCCGACATAGTCAGCGACCAGGCGCTTCCCTTTGATGTCCGCTTCAACCCCCGCCTGCGAGACGAGTGCATCGCCGGTGCCCTCACCGAGAAGCAGCTTCTCTCCACCCTCCACAAGCTCGGCTTCGACCCCGTCGAGGTGCTCGCAAAGACGCCGTGGCGAACCGTGGCGGAGGTGCCCTTCTACTCGCTGACGGTGAGAGCGACCAAGCCGGGTCCCACCCGGCAGGAAAGCGCAATCCTGCCCAGCCTCCGCGACTGTCTGGTCTGCGCCAAACCCCTCGTCTACCTCACAGAGGAGGTGGCCGCGGCCTGCCACTACTGTCAGCAGACCACCATCACCAACGTGCGCTGCGAAGCCGGACACTTCGTCTGCGACCACTGCCATACCCAGGACCACATCGCCTTCATCAAGTCCCTCTGCGCCCGCACCGCAGAGACCGATCCGGTGGCCCTGTTCTCCGCCATGCGCCGCGCCCACCTCTTCCCGCTCCACGGGCCGGAACACCACGTGCTGGTGACCGCCGCCTTCCTCACCGGCTATCGCAACCGCTTCGGCGAGCCCTCGCTAGCTCGCATCGAGGGCGCCATTGACCGTGCTCGCGCGCTCCCCGGTGGCACCTGCGCCTACTGGGGCGCGTGCTCGGCCGCCCTGGGCCTCGGCCTCGCCTTCTCCACCATACTCCAGGCCACCCCGCTCTCCACCGCTCCGCGTGCCGACCTCCAGACCCTGGTCAGCCGCCTCCTCGCCGACATCGGGAAACTCCCCGCCGCGCGCTGCTGTCGCCGCGAGAGCTACCTCACCCTGAGAATGGCCTGCGATCTGTCGGCCCGGTACCTGCCACACTCGCTCCCCGCCGGCGAGCCACCCACCTGCGATCAGGTCTCCCTCAACCGCGAGTGCGCCGGCCCCGCCTGTCCCCTCCATCCGTAGCGCAGGCCTGCCCTGCCTGCCCCGAGCGCAGTCGAAGGGAGCCTGCCGAATGGGTGCCCTGAACTGCCTCGGCGCCGCAGGCCCCGCCCTCCGCAGGGGCAACCTTCCAGACCACCAGCATACGCCTGATAGGCAGCCGATACGCCCATTGCCATCACGCTTGCCCTCCAAGCGCCGCGAGTGCCCTGAAACTATCGCGCGCCCGTTCGCATAAATAACAACCAACCGCTCTCAAGGATGAACGGGAACTGCCCCTTTCGCGCCAAAATTGCCACCATGAGAATCACGTAACTTCCTTGCTTTTCGCAAAAAAGCCTTGACAAGCCCTGTTATAATATAGCGGGAGCGTGTGGGGATCGCTGTCGGCTGTTCGACAGCCGCCCCCACACGCTCTAGGCGAACCCCGACCAGAGAGAGGGGCCGCCAGGTAGTAACGAGGCGGCTTGGGCGGCCTGCCCGCCGAAGCCTTGGCGAAGGCGGGAGCCCAAACGCCTCGAAAACGGGCCCGGGGAAACTGAAGAACGATCTTGACAACGGCGGAGCCTGATCGGCTCCGCTGTTTCGCGTGGGAGGGTTGACGCACGATGGCAAGGGCAAGTGACGGAACGGCGCGTGCCCGGAGACGGGAGGGCCTCCGGTTGCTACAGTCGGGAGTGACCGTGAAGGAGGTGGCCGAGAAGCTGGGGGTCAGGCCGGAGACAGTAGGCAAGTGGGTGCGGGAGGACAGGGCGCGCGGCGCTCGGGGCGCGGAACGCGGTGCGCGCAAGCGTAGCCTGCGGACGGTGAGCAAGGGGCGGGCGCGAGGCGCGCCGAGCGGTGCAAGCATTACTGCCATGCTCAAGGCGGAGGCCCCTCACATCGCTCGCGTCCTGCTCGACATGGCGAAGGGCGGTGATATGCGCGCCGCCGCTCTGGTGATGAAGCTGATCGGAGACCACATCGGGTCCACGGAGGACATCAATGGACGCGACCCCGAGGCCGACGAACGCGAGCTCGAGCGGGAACTCAAGTCCATCCCGCCGGCCATCGCTTCGGAGATTGTGGCGCTGCTGGCGAAGGCTGAGGCCGAGATCCAAGGACCTCCTGGCGATGAAGGCGAGACGGTGGATGGCCCAGGCCGGCGACCCCGCCGCCTACCTTGGGTGCCGGAAGGTGATCCATCCCCTGAAGGGAGAGATGCCGTTTGAGCTCTACCCATACCAGCGACAACTGCTGGCGTCGCGCGCCCCCCAGCGGATCGTCCTCAAGGCCCGCCAGGTTGGCGTCTCCCAGCTCATCGCGGGAGAGGCGCTCGACCTCGCCGCCCATGTGGACGGCGCTACCGTGCTCTTCGTGAGCCGCAACTTGCAGGCCGCGCAGCACCTCCAGCGGATGGTCTACCAGCTCATGGCCTCCGATCCCATCCTGCCGGAGGTGGTCCGCAAGACCGATTCGGAGCTGGCCTTCGCCAACGACTCCGTGATCCGCAGCCTGCCGGCCACCGAGGAGACCGGGCGCACCTTCGCCGCCACCGCCGTCTACCTGGACGAGTTCGCCCATATGCCGTGGGCCGACCGCATCTACCAGGCGGTCGCCCCCTGCGTGGCGCGGGGCGGAAGGCTCACCCTCATCTCCACCCCGCACGGGCGCGGCAATGCCTTCTATCGTCTGTGGCAGGAGGCGCTCGCCGGAGAGCGCGACTTCGCGCGCTTCCGCGTCCACTGGTCCGATTGCCCGGAATACAACCCGGAGGGATACCGATTGCCTGATCCAGAAGCAAGGCAGCGCGTCGGACAGCAGGACATGTGGTATCGCATGCAGCGGCCCAAGTACCGCGACCATATGTGGGCCGAGGAGTTCGAGTGCGACTTCGTCGGCTCCTCCTACCTGGTCTACCGCGAGTTCGACCCGGAGGCCCACGTTGCCGACTACTCCTACAACCCGGACTGGCCCACCTATGTGGGTCAGGACTTCGGCTATATCAACCCGGCCGTCGCCCTGGTGATCCAGCTCAACCCGGCCGAGGAGGTGTTCGTGATCCAGGAGCTTTACCACACCAACCGCTCCATCGCCCAGCTCGCTTACGAGTTCTACCGCCCGCTCTGCGAGCGCTTCAGAGTGAAGGCCTGGTACTGCGATCCCTCCGGCCCCTCGCAGATCTCCGACCTGCGCCAGGCCGGCATACCGGCGTCTGGTCGCAGATCAACCGTGGAAGAAGGCGTCACCTTGATTCGCAAGTTGCTGCGCCCGCCCGGCGGGGACCCGCCCCGGCTGCACATAGACCGAAGCTGCGACAACCTGATCTCCGAGATGTCCGCCTTCTCCTACCGCGACGACCGGGAGACCATCGCCGACGGCCACGACCACGGCCCGGACGCCCTGAGGTACTTCGTGGTGAATCATTGGGCGGGCGCCGCGGACACCGAGGGTCTCGCGCTGCGCTAGGTCTGTCATCCTGAGTCCGCCTCCGGCGGACGAAGGACCACGCCGTTGAAGACGCGAGGTCAGATATGCAACCAACTCTTGTCGAGCAAGCAATCTTGTCGCTCCGGGAGACGGACTACTCGCGCAATCTGCGCTACCGCCGCAACTGGCGCTACTACCAGAACCTCCCCTATCTGGACCCGCGCCCCGGCGCCTATGCCAAGCTGCGCGCCGTCTTCAACCAGATCACCAAGATCGTGGACGTGGACGCCCGCTTTGCTATGGGCGAGCGGCTCCAGGTGCACACCGAGCCGCCGGTGGAGGGAGCCATCAACCGCCTTTGGGAAATGAGCGATTTCCAGCAGGATAAATACCTGCTCGCTCGCTATGGCGCCTGCTGCGGAGACGCCTTCCTCAAGGTGGTGGACAACCGGCCGTGGGAGCTGAACCCTGACCCCGACCCGCAGGTCCCGGTGCTCCTCAACGTGCTCCCGCCGGACGCGGTGGCGCCGCGCTACGATCCCCATGACCGGCGGCGAATGCTCGCCTGCAAGATCGAGTACGTGCACGGCCGCGAGGTGCACAAGGAGGTGATCACCCGCGACGAGATCCTGATCTACGACCCGCGCGATCCGGAGCGGGTGGCCGAGCGGTATGCGAACCCGCTGGGGTTCATCCCCATCGTGCACATCCGCAACCTCGACATCGGGGAGGAATTCGGCCTTTGCTCGTTCCACAACCTGCTGCCCACCGTTGACGCCCTCAACGAGCTCGCCTCCTTCATGTTCGACATGGTGCGCGTCTACGCCGACCCCGTGATCATTGGCCGGGGCATGGAGCGCGGCTCGCTCCGCAAGCAAACGGTTGACGAGGCCGGGCGGCCGGTGGCCACCGTGTGGTGGGTGCCCAACCCGGACGGATCGTTCGAGTTCCTGGAGTGGAGCGGCAACCTGCCCGATGTGCTCGCCTTCCTCGACCGCATCCAGGCCGCCATCGAGCGGAACACCCCGGAACTCACCCTCTCCGGCCTCCGGGAGCGTCAGGACCTGAGCGGATACTCGCTCTCCCTTCACCTGGTCGAGCTGGTGCGCAAGATCAACGAGATGCGTGGCAACTACTTCACTGCAGTCGAGCAGGCGAACCGAATGGCGCTCCGCATCCTGGAGCTGCAGGGCCATGGCGACTTCGGCGACACCACCCATCGCATCATCGCCGATCCCGTCCTGCCGGTGGATGACGAGCGGCAGCTCAAGGCCCTGCAGATGGAGAACCAGGTCCTGCGCATCAAATCCCGCGCCACCGTCGCCGCCGAGCGCGGAATCGAAGACGTCAGCGAGGAGTTGAAACAGGCGGACGCGGACGCCCCGCCGAAGCCCTTGTAGGGCGGGGATGTCCCGCTGCCGGCGGGCATCCCCGCCGCCCACCCGGAAACTGCACGGTCATGACCGACTCTGAAGGCAACAAGAAACCGTCCACATTGACTGTCATCAAGCGCCTGCCCAGGTTCCTCTGGCGGCTGGTGCATGACCCCCGCGTGCCGTGGACGGCGAAGGCCGCGCTGATTGGCATGGCGGTGTATCTGGCGATGCCGTTCGACATCATCCCGGACTGGATTCCGGGGGCGGGCTATCTCGACGACATCCTGCTTGTCGGCGTGGTGGTGAACTACGTGATCGTCAAGGTCCCACGTGACGTGATCGTGGAACATTGGGGAGAGGACGTGGAGACGCTGGATAGGTTGAGGAGGAAGCGCAAGTAGGAGGGAAAGCCGGATTCACCGCAAAGACGCAGACAGCGCAAAGGGAGTAAAGGGGCGACCCGGTTGGGTCGCCCTGCCGTTTGTAGGGCGGGCGTTCCTACGCCCGCCGCATACATCACCCAAGGAGACACACAATGCTTGACACCCCTGACACCCCCGAGAAGGGGCAGGAGACCAGCGAGGCGTCCGCCGACGAGCGGGCGCCTCAGTCGTCTGCGGACCCGCGGTCGCCCCAGAAGGCACAGGACTTCTACTGGCGGCGGCAGGCGGAGAAGCTGGAGAAGGAGCTGGCTGCCGCCCGCGCCGAGCGCGAGGCGGAGGTCGGCAGACTGGCCCGCGATCGAGACGAGGCCGCCGCGCGCGCCACCGAGGCGGAATGGCGCGCCCAACGCCTCAAGCTGCTCGCGGAGGCGGGGCTGTCCCCGGAGCTGCAGGCCCTGGTGCCTGACGGCGACCCGGAGACGATCACCGCCTACGTGGAGAAGCTCAAGCCGATCGCGGAGAAGCTGGCGCGGCCCGCGCCGCGCGGCTTGACCAACACCAATCCCCCCAATCCCGCCGGCAGCGACCAGGCGCGCCTGGAGCGCCTCGCCGCCGGCGCCGCTCGGGGAGACCGCCGCGCCCTGCGCGACTACGCGCACCTGCGTGAGAGAGTCAGGCCGAAAGCCTGACCTGTAGGGCGGGCGTTCCCACTCCCGCCGAATGAGCTCTGAAGGAGATCACATGCCTTTCAACGGTTTGGCAACCTACGACAACTTCGAGGGGATCGGAGAGGATGTCTCCGATCTCGTTGCATTCCTGGCGCCGTTCGAGACTCCGCTACTGGATGCCGTGGGAACGAGCGATCGCCCGGCCACCAATGTGAAGCATGAATGGCTGGAGGACACGCTCAACCCCACCACCGATGTGGTGTCCACCGCGGTGTCGTCGGCCACCGGCGCGGGCGGCATCAATGTCGCCCACACCACCTACTTCCGGGTCGGCGACTTGATCCAGCTCGACAAGGAAGTGATGATGGTCACGTCGCTCTCCGATGTGAGCACCATCGCAGTGACCCGCGGCTACGGCGGCTCCGCCGCCGCTCCGCACGCCGCGGGCACGACTGCCACTATCATCGGCAACGCCGCCCTGGAGGGCGAGGACACCGATGAGGATCGCACCACCAAGCTGGTGCGCAAGTCCAACTACTGTCAGATCATGAAGGTCGGCGTGAAGCTCTCCGGCACCGCACAGGCGGTTGGTTGGATTACCACCGGGGACAAGCTCGCCGACAGCAAAGTGATGCGGCTGCGCGAGGTGCTGCGCGACCTGGAGAAGACCATCCTGCTCGGCCGCACCGATGTGTCCACCATCGGGTCGGACACCGCGCGCCGGACCATGGCGGGGATCGTGTGCTCTCTCGCCACCAACGTGGTGAGCGCAGTCACCCTCACCGAGTCGGCGCTCGGCAACCTCCTCCAGACCTGCTACAACCAGGGCAGCCGGGACGTGGACCTGATCGTCGCCCCGCCCAAGCAGAAGCGGATCATCTCCGGCTGGAACAGCAGCCGCATTCACGTCACCAACAACGCCAACGCCTATCGCAATGTGGTGGAGGTGTACGAGAGCGACTTCGGGGTCCAGCGGATCGTCATGAACCGCTGGCTGCCGGACGACCTGGTGCTCACCCTCGACTCCAACCGCCTCAAGGTGGTGCCGCTTGCCGGCCGCTCGTTCAGATACGAAGAGCTGGCCAAGGCCGGCGACTACCTGCGCGGGCAGGTCGTGGGCGAGTACACCCTCGAGCTGCGCAACGAGAACGCGCACGGACTTCTGACCGGCCTCGGGTAGGCCGTGTTGTAGGGCGGGGTCTCCGAACCCCGCCGCATTGTGGTGAAGAGATGCAGAAGACCGGCGGGCATGGGAATGCCCGCCCTACAGACGAGCGCATCGTCTCGCCTCCCTCCTCAGGGAGCGCGTCGGGGGCCGAAAGGCCCCCGACGCGCGAGAAGAGGGCAGGAGACAAGCCCCCTTCGCCGAAGGCTTCGTGGCCCCGGGGCTCCGGCCCAACGTAGGAAGAGCGCGGAGGGGTATTGAGGAGGTCAGCAGGATGATCTTGGACTGCCACGTACACCTGCCCTCACCCGGCCTGGAGCAGGCCTGGGAGTGGGCGCCGTTCACGCCGGACACGGCGGCGGCGATCAAGTACCTGAAGCGATGCGGGGTGGAGCGAGCGATTGCCAACACCATGCGCGGTGAGCTGGCGAAGACCCCGGAGGAGATGAGGGCCGGCAACGATGAGGCGATGCAGGCCGCGAAGGATTACCCCGCCTTCATCGTGCCGGCGTTCCTGGTGAACGCGGACCTGGGTAAGGATGCGCTTGCTGAGATAAAGAGATGCCACCAGGCCGGCCTGGTGTGGATGGGCGAGCTGTGTGGCTACGCCTCGGGCTACACCTATGACACCGACAACTTCGCCCGCGTCGCCGCTCTCGCCAGCGACTTGAATCTGGTGGTGCAGATCCACTCCGAGGGAACGGAGATGGACCGCATCTGTGGAGAGTTCCCGAAGGTGACCTGGGTGCTAGCGCACATCGGCGACTCGCCCGAGGAGTGCCGGAAGCGGTGCGAGCTCGCGGCGAGGCACCAGAACCTGTGCCTGGATGTGTGCGGCCACGGCATTCAGCGCATGGGCGTGCTCGACTACGCGGTGAAGTGCGCCGGGCCAGACCGGGTGCTGTTCGGCAGCGACTACACCATCAACGACCCGGCGGCGGTGATCGCCACCATCCATGCCTCGTATCTGAGCGATGAGGTGAAGGGGAAGGTGCTGGGCGGAAATGCGGTGAGGATGCTGGCGGAGCGGGGGGTCGCTTTGTAGGCCGGGATAGTCGGCCCGGGCGCTGCCAGGTACAGTCGAGCGGAGGCCGAGCTGAGATCGGGGATTGTCACAGCGCACGTGTAGAGAATATGTGGCATGGACGATGGTAAGGGCTCGAACAAGTGGCTGACACCGGTGGCATTGCACTTGGCATGGAGCACCCCGATCATTTCGTGGGGACTCATGAACGCAGCAACTGCCAGCGGTGGTTGGCTTGGAGGCGGCCAGGTCCCACCCGGGGCGCTGTTCGTGCTCCTACCCGGCACCGCGTGCCTGCTGATCGGCCTCTCTGCACTGGTGCATGGCCTCATGCGACTGAAATGGCGGGAAGCACTAGCGGGAGCCTTCGCTCTCGTATCGGGGGGAGTGCAGGTAGTCCTCATTCCAGCAATGCTCGTGCTGGCGGCAATGGGGTAGTGTACAGGCTGGTGGAGCGACAATAGAGACAACAGCTCTGGCTGGTTGTGGATTCACAGCGGCGGACACCATCAGGTGTCCGCCGCTTGCTTGGGGGGCGGGCATGTCCGCCTGCGGCTGAACATACCTGCCCTACAGGATAGAGGGCACGCTGGCAGCGTGCCCCACGGATGGTGTGGCGACAGAGATGAGGAGGGTGTGTTGGAGATCGTAATCTACACCGAGGGGCTGCCGTTCGATGGCAACACGCCGTTTGAGCGGTCGCTGGGTGGCAGCGAAAGCGCAGTGGTGTTCATGGCCCGCGCGCTGGCGCGGCGCGGACACTCTGTGAAGGTGTTCTGTAACTGCCCGCGGCCCGGGGAGTACGACGGAGTGACATACGAGGATGCGCCGGAGTTCGCGGGGTTCCTGGCGACGGGAACCTGCGATGTACTCATCTGCTGCCGGCACCTGCGCGGGCTGGTGGGGCCGGTGCGGTCGCGGCTGAACGTGGTGTGGAACCACGACATCCTCACCAGGGAGACGGCGCCGTATCTGTCTTCGCTGATGTTCAAGGTGGACCGGCTGCTGGTGCTGTCCGAGTTCCACAAGCAGCAGTTCCAGGCGCATCTCAGTGTCCCTGATGATCGGTATGTAGTGACACGCAACGGCGTGGACGTGGAGTTGGTGGACCAAGCGATCAGGGGTGTCGAGCGCGATCCCGATCAGGTGATATACACCAGCCGGCCGGAGCGGGGGCTCGATGTCCTGCTGACGATGTGGCCGCAGATGAAGGCGCGGCGGCCGAAGCTGAAGCTGGCGATCGCGCATTATGAGAACGCCAGCGCCGACGCGCGGATGGCCGAGTACCTCGCCACGCTGCGCCGGGTGGCGGAGGAGCTGCCGGAGGTGGAAATGCTGGGGCCGCTCAGCAAGCGTGATCTCTACCGGGAGCTTGCGCGGTCGGCCCTGCTGGTGTACCCCTCCACCTTCCCGGAGGTGAGCTGCATCAGCGCGCTGGAGGCGGCGGCCTGCGGCACGCCAGTGGTCGCCTCCCGCTACTGTGCGCTGAAGGAAAGCGTGGCCGATGGCGAGACGGGGGTGCTGATCCCGGGCGATCCGCAGGAGGAGGCGTATCAGAGGGCGTTCGTGAAGGCGGCCCTCGATCTGCTGTCAGACGACGCGCGCTGGAGGCAGATGAGCGAAGCGGGGAGGCGAAGGATCGAGGAGAGGTACCAGTGGGCCCAGATCGCGGAGGAGTGGGAGCGAGAGTTTGAGGGGATGCTGCACGCAGGCTCGGAGCCCTCCATACGACCGGCGGGCGGGCCTGCGCCACTCAAGCAGACGCTCTCCGTCTGCATGATCGTGAAGAACGGCCAGGGCGCGCTCTATCGGTGTCTGGACAGCGTGAAGGCGGCGGCGGATGAGATCATCGTGTGCGATACCGGGTCCACGGATCGGACCGTGGAGATCGCCCGCGAGTACACGGACAAAGTGTTCAGCATTGCGTGGGAGGAGGACTTCGGCGCGGCCCGCAACCACAGCATCGAGAGGGCTACGTGTGATTGGGTTCTGTGGCTCGATGCGGACGAATACCTGGTAGGCGCCGAGCAGCTCGCCAAGTACCTGCGGGACAACCTGTACAACGGCTACGTGATCCGCCAGCACCATCACGCGGTGGACGCGCAGTTCAAGCCGGACGTGCCGGTGCGGTTGTTCCGCAATCATCGGGGCATTCGCTTCTTCGGCTGCGTGCACGAGCATCCGGAGTTCGCGCTGAACCAGGGGGTCACGCCGGCGGTGATCCTCAGCGATGTGTACATCGTGCACGATGGATATGTGACGGAGCAGATTCGGCGGGGCCGGTTTCTGAGGAACCTGCCGCTGCTTATGAAGGATAGAAAGCGATATCCAGAGCGGCGGCTGGGGCTGGTGTTCCTGGAGCGGGACTGCGTGCACCTGGCGCGCTATGAGCTGGAGCGCACGCACGGTGTGCTCACCGAGAAGGCGCAGGAGTACCTGCGCCGGGCGGTGGCAATCCACCGGGAGCACTTCACCTCGCCCGAGGACGCGCTGCACGGGTACAGCTTGCCGCTCTACCAGAGCGCGCTGGAGCTGCTGGAAGAGGGGTTCGTGGTGGAGTGTGCGCTGGCGGTCAACGGGAACGGCCAACGGCGGGGTCCTTCGTCCGCCTCCGGCGGACTCAGGATGACAGATGGGGTGACGCGCCGCCGCTTCCTCGACGAGGCGGAGGCGAGGGCGTTCCTGGAGTGGGAGCTGAGGAGGTTGCTGGAGGAAGGACGGGAGGAGGAGTTCGGGTTTGAGGAGGGGTGAGGTGTGGGGCAGGAGACACACTCCTGCCCAACGATCTGGAGGCGATCATGCCATACTGCACACCAAACGATGTTCGTCTGAGAGCGGTGGGGATGACGGAGGAGGTCATCCCTGATGTTTCGTCGGCGGGGGCGAATCTGACGACCCTGATCGGGGAGGCGGCGGTGGAGGTGGATGAGGCGGGCCGGGCGGGCGACTACGAGGCGCCTTTCGATCCCGTGCCTGAGCGCATCCGGGACCTGTGCGCGATGGGTGCGCTGGCGAAGGCGTGCCGGGCGCTGGAGCTGGAGAAGCAGACAACGACGGCGCCAGACCCCTATCGGGCCGAGTTCGAGGCCGGGCTGGAGTTGCTGAGGAAGGGTGAAATGGACCTGGGGACGGTGTCGGTCGCTGATGAGTCGCTGGTGATGCCCGCCGAGGCGGGCGAGTGGGTGGACCTGGCGCACCGCGCGGCGGAGCTGGGCAGCGTCACCGTCACCAATGAGGCCGGGACCATCACCTATGTCGAGGACCGGGAGGCCCATGAGCCGGGCTATCGGTCCGGCTCGGTGAAGGACTACCGGGTTGACCACCGCCTGGGACGGATCGCCTGGCTTACGAGCGGACGCTTGCAGGCTGGGCAGACGGTCAAGGTGAGCTACACCTACTTCCGATGGCAGCCGGGCCGAGGGGAGGAAGCCGAGTACGGCCGGCGGACGGCGAGCACAGGGGAGCTGACGAGAGGGGATCAGCAGAGGGCCTAACCACCAAGGCACGAAGGCACAAGGACAGGGCGACGCTGTGACGCGTCGCCCTGTCCGCTTGGGAGGAACAGATGGCACATCCGGAGTCGAGGAGGTTCGTGCCGATTCGGGAGGCGGTGTGCGCGGCGCTGGCGGCCGCCTCGGAGCTGGCGGAGGTGAAGGCGGTAGTGCGTGACCGGGAGACGTTCGCTCGCCTACCTGCCACGCGCTATCCAGCCCTGGGAGTGTTCTTTGCGGACACGGTGGGCGAGGAGCGCGCTCGCTGGGCGAGCAACCGCCGCGACCACGCCTACCAGATCGAGGTGCATGTGGCGGTGCGGGCGCTGGAGAGCGCGCAGGCCTGTGAGGATCTGCTCTTCGCCTATGTGGAGGCGGTGGAGGACGCCCTCCGCACGGCTCCCACCCTGGGAGGACTGGTACGCGCGATGACCACCAGCCTGGTGCGGCGGGCGCAGAGGCAGGTGGAGGAGCACTACCACTCGGAGGCGGTGCTGCTGGTGATGGCGGAGCAGAGGACGCTGTAAGCTAGGCACACCGGAGGTGTGCCCCACTGGCAGACTGGAAGTCTGCCCTACGATCACGCGGAACAGAGAACGGACTGACGGGAGGTTAGTATGCCGGCACGCATGGGAGTGCTAGGGGCGGTTGGGTTGGCTTTGGAGTCTACCTGGGGACAGGCTGTGAGCCCCACCACCTACCTGGAGGTGAGCTACGCGGATATTCGGCCGCTGATCGGATACGAGATCCCCAACACGGTGCGAGGCACCAGGGCCAGGCGATTGGTCACTAGAGGGCCTATGGTTTGCTCGGGGACCGTCAGCTTCGACGTGTGCGCGAGCGCGGTGGGAGAGGTACTGAAGGCGACCTTCGGCACCGTGACCACGACCCTTGTCGCCTCCTCCGGCGGCGCGGCCGCGTATCAACACACCTTCACCCGCTGTGACACCACCTTCCTGCCTTCGCTGACGGTGGAGCAGAACATGGGCGGGCTGACCAGCCGGCAAGTGGCCGGGGTGAGGGTGAACGCGCTGACCCTGACGCTGTCCCCGGGGCGGTCGCTGACCGCCGACCTGGACTGCCGGGGGCGGGAGGAGGCGCTGGTTGCCCCGACCAGCGCAAGCTATGGCAGCGATGAGGCGCTTCACTACCTCGGCCTCACCGCCGAGGTCGGCGGGGCCGAGAACGCGGACGTGGAGGAGGTGCTCCTGCGCTTCAGCAACGGCCTCGTGGACAATGTGTGGAGCGCGGGAAGCAGTGGCAAGCTTGCCAAGCTGCCGGCCGGGCCGTTCGCCGTTAGCGGGCGGATGACCATGGCGATGGAATCCACCGCCGCGCAGGAGCTGTTCACCGGCGGCGATCCCACCAGTCTGAAGCTGCGAGTGGCCGGGGCGACCCTGGTGGGCACTTGGGGTTGCGGGCTCGAGATCGAGCTGCCCAGGGTCCGGTACTTCTCGGTGAGATCGCCACTCACGCCGGGCCGACTCGTCTACGAGATCGGGTTCGAGGCGGTGTTGGACGCCAGCCAGCAGCCGCCCGCCGAGGCGCTGTGTAAGCTATGGAATGCGCGGGCGGAGTACTAGAGAGGGCCTTACCGCAAAGGCGCAAAGACCGCAAACAGGAAGGGGCCGGCAATGGCAGAGACAGCACGCGTGAACCTGAGCGAGCTCGGGGTGTGGGGGAAAGCGGTGCGGGTGGAGGTAGCCGGACGCTATGAGGAGGTATGGGTGCAGACGGTGGGGGACCGCACGGAGGCGATGGAGCGGGGCCATGAGGCGATGCAGCGCAAGCTGCTGGAGTTCAAGCCGGGAAGCGAACGCGATCAGGCGCTGCGGGAGGCGCTTGCTCTGCTGCCAGATGAGGACTTGGCAGAGCTGGTGGTGGAGGGCGAGCGGGCGCGCATGGCGGCGAGAGCTGGGCGGGAGCTGCCCGACCCGGTGCAGCCCCGCCAGGACAAGCAGGCGGGAGAGAGCGGGCAGCAGTTCATAGCTCGGTTGACCGGATACCAGGACGAATGCGCAGAGAGGGAGCGCGAGCGCCGGGCGCGCCTGGAGGAGATGATGAGCGCGCGCCGCGCCGAGCTGCTGGCGATGGCGAAGGGAAAGCTGGTGGAGCTGGCGCGGCCGCGCCGGGTTGACATCGAATGCTGGAACGCGTTCGCCCGCGCCTGTGATGACTGGATACTGCTGCGGGCGGTGAGGCGGGCGGAGGACCAGGGGGAGCAGTACTTCGATGACGTCACCCGGTTGCAGGCCCTGCATCCTGCGGTGAAGGAGCAGCTGCGGGCGGCCTACCGAGAGGTGGATCCGCCGGAAAGGGAAGCGCTCCCAAAATCCTCAGCCAGCACCTCAACTTCCGGCTGAACGACCTGATCTGTCGCCGGTATCCGGGCGCGTTCGCGCATCCGTTGGATCCGAGGCTGCTGGAGTTGCCGTGGTGGTTGAAGGCGGCGGTGGCGTGGTTGGAGGCGGACGGCGGATAAGACCTCACCGCAGAGACGCCGAGAGCGGAGAGACGGGCGTAGGGGCGACCCACCGGGTCGCCCCTACGCACAGGAGGCGGAGATGGCCGATCGAGAGATAATCCAGCCATTGGTTGGCGAAACTGGGGTCTTGGGCTCGGCGGCGGAGACGATGCTGGCGGCGTCGCGGAACATGATGGCAGCCGCCGCCGCGCTGTCGTCCGGCCTCGGCCTGGGCGCCGGAGGGGTGAGGGAGAGGGAGGCGATTGCGCAGGCAATCGAGACCGGGTTCCTGCGGGCGCTGAGGCGAGACACGCTGCTGGGAGAGGAGAGCGGGGTGGCCGGCAGCTCGGCGCTCGGTTTCCCGGGAGGCGTGGGCATACCGGGGACAGGTTACGGCCGCACGGGGGCCACCATCACCGGGAGCGGCCGGCGGGCGCAGGTGTATGGGGCCATCGGCGGCGCGATTGGCTATGCCGTGGGCGGGCCGGTGGGGGCGCTGTTGGGAGGAATGCTGGGCGGGCTGTTCGGGGGAAATGACGATGAGGAGGCGGCGGCGCAGGCGGAGGAACTGCGGAGACAGTGGCTCAACACGCCGGAGGGATTCGAGGTCGAGGCCTACCTCTACAACCTGGCGAAAGGCTACCAGACTACCGGCTGGTTGATGTCCGCTCGCATGGGGAGCGGCGCCGCCCGGCCGTGGTGGAACGCGGGGAAGGCGGGCGCGGTGGTGGTGCAGATGGCCCCCGGGGCGGTGCAGATCACGGGCCAGGGCGCGGAGGCCGGGGAGGAAGCGGCGAGGGCGTTCGCGGGCCGCCTGGGAAGAGCGCTGGAGCTGAACAGCGTAGTGGTGCCGGCGGCGGGCATGGGGGTGGCGTGAGGGATGCGGGCCCCCGAAAGCTCTGTAACCCTTTGCAATACTGCGATAGGCTTCAGGCATCAGTGGAAGAAATCCGGGGGACCAGGGCAGGCTGGAGGCCCGCCCTGACCGGCAGACCAGAGGTCCGCCCTACCGTGGGACGTGGGAGGAGGTGAGCGAACATGCCGATGTCGCCGATGAGGCAGACGCATTTCCAGTGGTTCGATGACGACGCAGCGCCGGCGAGCTGCTCGCCGGTGAGGAGTGAGGACAGCAACCTGGCGGGAGTGCTCCCGGGGAGGCAGGTGATGCTGCGAGTGCAGTGCCAGCACACCGGGCGGCACAGTCTGGGGGCGGCGCGGCAACTACAGTACCGGAAGGCGGGGACCAACACTTGGCGTCCGCTGGGTGCGTTCGCCGCGCCGCCCTATGATGCGCCTGTCTGCTATCCAAGCACGTGGTTCACCGATGGCGCAAGCATCGCTACGCAGCGGCTTTCCACACCGGCCAACGCGACTACCGCGGAGTTCATCGGCGGGCAGGCGAAGCAGAGCGAGACGCTGACCAACTCCCTGGTCTATGGGGAGATGGACTTCGGCGAGGATCTATGGTCCCTGTGGATCCACCCCCTCGCTCCGTCGGGGCTGGACCTGGAGTTCCGGGTGACGCGCGCGGGCGAGCCGCTGGAGCGCTACTTCTACCTGCCGCGGCTCACCGTGTCCGGCTACGTGCCCACGGAGATGGAGGTGAAGGCGAACCAGTTGCGCGCGGAGGCGAGGCCGCTGGCCCAACTCCACTTCCGGCGGGACAACACCTGGTGGGACCTCTCGGACCGGCTGCTGTTTCCGCTCACCGTCACGCGGAGGCTGAAGGCGGTGACCACCGCGGAGGTGGCGCTCGACAACGCGGATGGGATGCTGGCGCGGGAGAACAAGGCGAGCAGTTGGAACTACGACGTCAGCAGCAAGTACGATCCCCTGCTGGACGAGGGCCGGGAGATTCGCCTCCGCCAGGGGTGGGAGTTGCACCCGAACCTGGCCTACGGTCTGACGTATGCTTGCAGTCCAAGCCCGACGCGGCCGAACACGCTGCGCGGAACGGAACTGACCGACGGCGGGTTCGGCCAGCCGCGCAACGAGAGGGACGACGCCTGGGCAGGGTGGCAGGGCGTCCCGGTGACGGTGACCCTCACGCTCTCGCCGGCGCGGCAGGTGAGCGGAGTGGCCGCCAGCCTGCTGAGCAAGTCGGCGGCGGGGGTGCTGCTTCCGTCGTCGGGGTCGGTGACGCTGATCGGGAGCGCGGGGAGCTTCACGGCGGCGCTGCCGGTGGATCACCTGAGGGACGATCCAGCGGGGCGAAGGCAGTACGTGTACGGGCTGGACCTCAACCAGCGGGACGTATCGCGCGTGATCTTCCGCTTCCACTCCAAGTCGGCGCAGGCCTGGCTGTCCTGCGACGAGGTAGCGGTGTACGACGCCTCCACGATCGGGGACTGGGTGAAGACCACGTTCACCGGGCTGCTGGGCGATGAGATCACGCAGCAGGCGACGGACCGCGGGGTGGTGCAGCTCGGCCAGGTGCGAGATACGAGCAAGCGGCTGGCCGATCTGTACGTGGAGATGTTCGACCATTATGAGAACCTGCCCATCGAAGCGATCGTGGAGGATCTGATCACCAACGCGGACTACGAGGCCGGCCTAGGGGCGAGCGATTACTCGCTGGACGCCACGGGGTTCCTGATGCCCAAGTGGACGGAGCAGAACGCGAGCGTGCTGGACGCCTGCGCGCAACTGGCGAAGATGATCGGGTGGAGGTTCGAGGCGGATGAGGAGGGCGTGTTCGTCCTGCAGGACCTGGAGTGGGAGACGCAGAGCGGAGAGGAGACGTACCTGGCGGGCCGGGAGCTGCTGGGCTGGTCGCCATCGGTGTCCGGGATCAACCTGCGGAACCGGATCGTGGTGAAGAGCCGGGACGCGCGCAACTACGACATCAGCGTGGTGGTGGAGGATGGGGAGAGCATCGCCCGCTACGGGCCGCGGCTGTTCACGGTATTCGAGCCGACCATGCGGACGGCGCCGCTGGCGAGGAGGCTGGCGAACTCCATCCGCCGGGACTACAGTTGGGTGCAGCCGAGCGGGGCCGGAGTGGTGGCGGGGGATGTGTTCATGCGCCCCGGCCGAGTGGTGACGGTGGTGCAGAGCGCAGGCACGCATTCGGGGCCGGAGCAGCTCTATCGGGTGGAGGCGGTGACCCACCGCCAGACCGGGCACCGGCACGGGCAGCACACCATGACCCTGGAGCTGCGCGGGTATCGGCATCGAGTTCCCTCCGCGCCGGACAGCCTGGTGGCGCAGCCGATTGATCAGGCGGTGTCGCTGAACTGGGCGTGGCAGCCGGAGGAGCCGGCAATCGCAGGCTATAGTATCTTCCAAGCATCTGATATGGTGGCGAGCTATGCACAGGTGGGTACCACGGCGTCGCCGCCGGCGACGGTGTCGAGCCTGACCAACGCGCAGACCTACTGGTTCAAGGTGGCCGGGTACACGGCGGGTGATGTGCTGGGGGAGATGGCGGGTCCGGTTCCCTGCGCCCCGCAGAGCGGCGGGGCCCCCACCGACGCGCAGGCGGCCTGGCAGCCGCAGAGCCTGACCGCCACCCTGGTGCAGGTGTGGGGCACGAAACGGCCGAAGCTGACCTGGCGCCCCAAGCTTCCCGGGCCGCTGGGCACCTGCTATAACATCCACCGATCGCAAGTCAGCACAGGGCCGTTCTCCCTGATTGCCACCCATACCCGGCCGGGGACGCTGGCGGTGGTGTGGCTCGACTACGGAGTGGGCGGGTACCACGGGGACCTGTACTACGAGGTGACGTTCTACGATCCGGGGACGGGGTTTGAGAGCTGGCCAAGCTCCGTGGCGGAAGTGACATTACCGTAGCATAGGACGAAGCGGCGTCTGCGCTAGTCGAACGTCCCCTGGTTACCCAGCGGCGGTCCAGTGGGTCCGCCGCTCAGCCGAGTTCGATGGCGCAGGTGACGATCCCGTAGGCAACGGCCTAACCACCAAGGCACCAAGGCACGAAGAACAGGGGCGACCCGACGGGTCGCCCCTATGCTTTC